>Ga0102934_1000002_pt1 | contig 175703 bp, 115 predicted proteins | sample SalPonR2_A_D1_MG_FD_78175 | JGI IMG/M metagenome (GOLD analysis project Ga0102934, IMG submission 78175) | Salt pond soil microbial communities from South San Francisco under conditions of wetland restoration - Salt Pond MetaG R2_A_D1_MG | ecosystem: Environmental > Aquatic > Marine >... | reverse complement strand
GTGGGGCGCCACGTTTGCGGCCACTGGCGCTGGGAAAGGAGGGCCTGGCAAAGGCCCCTCTCTCCAATCGCCGCCTCGGTACCGGACTCAGGACGTGTGGGGCTCCCTGGGCCTGCACGCGTATCCCTGGGCGGACCTGACGGTCTGGGGCGTGGAGAGGGAGTGGGCGGGGCGGGACCTGCAGGAGGACGTGCGCGTGCACTTGCGAGGCCGACGGGAGGTTCTGCGCGCGCTTTGGCGGCAAGGAGCCCTTTTGTGTCGGGGTAGATACTTCTTGGCGGAAAATTGGCAACTCCTTCTCGCCTCCTCACTCCTCTCCTTACTGCTGGCGTGGGCCTACGTGAGCGGCCGGTCTCGTCTCGTCCGCAGGAAACAGGTGGAGCGAATCAAGCGCGTGATCGTGGATCTTCTCATCGCCGAGGGGGAGCTCCCGCCCGAGCACGCGCGCCTGGAGCTTTTGGACAACTTGAATGGGGAGTTTAGGCACCTGGAGACCAGCCGCTCGACTGTCAAGACCCTGTGGCCTGCCGTGGTTCGTGCTGTGGAGAAAGACTCGCGGGTGACAAAGGCGCCGCGAGAGCGCCACGGCCGGGCCATCCCACATTGGGTGTGGCTGGGCAAACGGCTGTCGAGGCGTATGCGACACGGGGCGATGGGGGCTGCCGGTCTTGGCGTGACTGGACAGGTGCCAGGTCTGCCGAGGGCTCGAGGCCAAACTGTCGACGACAGGGAGGCTGCGGCGGCGGTTTTGATTTAGACGATCGTCTCTCAAAGTAACAAAATTGAGAGCAGTCAAGACACGAGATCGCCATGGTACATCCATGATCAATAGTCCATTCTTTTCAGAATTAATTGGAAAATTAAACTCGCTCTTGATCGTCAAGAACGATTACGTGGCGCTCCCACCTCTTTTGCTCCTGCTCACATCTCCTTGCGGCTCAATTTTGCCTTCCCATCCCAAAGATCGATGACAAACCTGTCATCTTTAGCTATTAACAAGCATTTACTGAGACCCTCTTCGTCGGTCACCAATTCATAGCGCTATATGCATTTGGTAAGTTTCAAGTACGCTTGGAAATGGACAAAGGTGCCTCGGGTCGTCCTACACAAGGGAACGTACTATTTGTCCATATCTGCCGGTTGCCTCGTCACCGTTGTCTTTCATCAAGACGGCCATCCTCAAGCATCGAATTGTTATATATACTCGGTATGGTCCATTGAAAATGATAGTATGGAACCGCTTGTTCGAGAACATGCAATCGGAGGTAAGAAGCGGAAGGCGAAGTATCATAACCAGGGAAATGTACGGCAAATGCATTACTCTCTTGTAACGCACATTTATGTTTTCACCGATTGCCATGCCGGGACACATGGGCATCATCTGCCGGCTAGGCTCGCAAGTTCATCCGTCCTTGATAGACGTGCGGAATCTGATTGGTGGCAATCGTGAGTGGCATCCCGTGGTCACTCAGTACGCTGCAGGTTTAAGATATGGGCCGGGAGGCTAGCTCCCGCCCTCCAGCCCCGCAGCCCGCCGCATGCGACCTGTCTACTACCCACCATTCTTACTCACGTTGCCGTGCGCACGACTCCACAGGCAAAGTAACGTGTCGAATCAAGTAGAGATGCCTCCCAAGGTGCGTGCACCGTTAAGGGAGGGATTTCTTACGGTCAAGTGATCACCTGTCGATACTTCTCTCAATCCCACCTTAGCTGATGGCCCCGAGCCCGAACACCCACCCATTACATCAATTGCGTACCTTTTCCACGAATGCGCAGAAGTCTAGCCTGAAATCGGCAGCCAAGGAGGAGGCAATCAGGGAACAGCAGAAACGCATCAGTGAGCGGACCAAATCCCTTTCGAAGGCCCTAAAGGCGGCTCCTACAAGGGACGAGGATGCTATGGACGTGGACGAGGAAGGAGGAGAGCGCCAGCAAAAGGAAAAGGGTCGCGCACGCGGCCGCCCCCGCAGCGCCGGCAGTGTGAAGAGCATGGACTCGGAAACTACGAGCACCCGCAGCAGCGGCACCAGCATAAGCAAGAGCAAAACTAAGACTAGTAGCGCAGTCAAGAGGAAAAGTGTTTCACCTGTGGAGCGTCTGACCAAAAAGCAGGCAATTGAAGATGCGAGCAACGCAATTAAGGCACGCAGTATTGCTCATTCCTCCCTGATGGCGAGCTCGAGCTCTGCTTTCAGCCACCGAAAGGTTTCCGCGTCTGTACAGGCCACCGCACCAGCACGTGGACGGGGCATACCATCGAAGCGCCTCGGTGCTGTCAAGCCAGTCCAGCTACGCGCAAAGGAGGAGGAGGAAGAAGAAGAGGAGGCAGAGGAGGAGGAGGAGGTTGTGATAGCGCCTTGGAGATCTGCGCGCCACTCAGTGCTCCGCGTGTCGGCCCTGACACGCCGGAGAGTGGCCGTACCCCTGGCTGCGTCGCCGCAGTCATATGGTGGACGGGCGCGAGCAGATCGGCCCCGCCCCGAGGAGGAATTGGATGTGGCGAAGGAGCAGGCTACTGAAAATGCTGTGAAACCGATGGGCGTATTGCTACGACTTGGCTACGCCATGTTCCGGCTGGTGGGGTACGCGGTTGTAATCTTGACGGTCGCCTTCACGCTGCATTTGTCGTTCGAGGCGTATCATGTCATGACGCCCTTGTGTTTTTATGACTCGTACAGCGATGGGAAGGTGTTGTCAGGGCAAAACGGGAAAACCTGCAAGACCGTTGTGCCTTGCCCGCCTCTGTTTCTCTGCCATGGAGGTCAGATCAGGGGCCTCGCCGGTATGATTCCAGAGAAGGTCAATGACAGTGCCAGCATCAGCTCGGAGTCGCAGACAGAGGTCCCCGAGCACGTGAAAGAGGGCCTGAGCTTGAATGCTCAGAGAAATAGTCCAGACGAGAAAGACCAATTGCAGGATGCGGGGGAAGAGGAAGGAGGCATGGGGCTGGAGGAAAAGGGGAACAGAGATTCACCGGAGGTAGATTGGAAGGCGGAGGAGGAAGAGGAGAATGAGAGAGAGGGAGAGGAGGAGGAAAGATGATACGGTTGATGAAGAGGGATGAAGGGAGGGAAGACGAAGAATAAAGTGTGAAGGAGGACTGTCGGAAAGAAGGCTTTCATAGATCAAGGATCCTTTCACGAGGAGGTATGCACTTGTTGCCGGACATGCAGAAAGGGGAGAGCATGGGCCGGGCGGACACGCCCTCTCGTGCACTAGGAAAGCAAAAGAAAAAGCACACTCAACGAAGCGTAAAAGCAGGCAAGTCGTCAAAAGCATAACATGACATTTTCAAAGAATTTAAACACCTTTTGGTCCTCGTATTTTCAGCCTGCAAGACGGAGGGGGACGCCGGCAGTCTCTGGCCATAGGGCTGCAGGAAGAGGCCGCTTGCGGGGGCCTCGCCGCAGTTCCCGGGACCTCAAGTGACACGCACCTCTTCTTGAAAGTGTGAAACACGATGCAGAAACGTTTGCCTGTACCACGTCGTTAAATTTTCTACGACGAAGTGGATGATGGTGTGGGCATGTTATGGTGGTTTTCGGCTTGGATTATCACGCCGCTGCCTCGATTAGGACCCCGTCCAGCATTAGAACGATCTTATCTACGAGTTTGCGCTCTCCCCCCCTCAACCAGACTTTCGAAACATTTCCAGCGGCCGTGGGAGGCGGCGGAGGCTCATGCTCCAGCCAACCTTCAGAACGCTGCTGGTGCTGATATCTCTCGTTGTTGCCGTGTCTGCCTCCACGCTCACTCCCGATCCACTAGCTCCGCTCCGAGGCCTGGCACCAAAGCGCGACGACCGCAATGGGTAAGTTGGGCGCCTCAGAGCCACCACCCCCTCGCACCATGCCAACATACACTACTACCTCACTCACATACAGTCAGGATGCAGTATTGCCGGAGTCGGACCTGAGTAGCCCCGATCGCAAGATCTGGATTATCACCACGGCCAGCCTCCCTTGGATGACCGGGACCGCCGTCAATCCCCTTCTGCGTGCTGCATACTTGTCGCGAGGCCGACCGGCTGGGAAAGTCACCCTTGTGGTGCCATGGTTGGACGAGGACGACCAGAAAGTAGTCTATCCGCACGGGAAGACATTCCGAAGGCCGGAAGATCAGGAGCGTTACATTCGGGAGTGGCTCGGCCATCGCGCGGGTCTGGGCGCGGAGGCCAAAAATCTGCGGATTCAATTCTACTCCGGCCGTTACCATCCTGAGCTGGGGTCGATTTTCTCCGTGGGGGATGTGCCGGCGCTGATCCCGGACGAGGACGCGGACGTGTTGATCCTGGAGGAGCCCGAGCACTTGAACTGGTACCGGGCCCCCGGAGTGCCCTGGACAAGGAAGTTCCGGCACGTGGTGGGCATCTGCCACACAAACTACCTGGTCTACAGCAAGTCCATACAGGGCGGGAGCATGAAGTCGGCCTTCTTGTTCTTCATGAACCAGTGGATGTGCCGCGCCTACTGCCACAAGGTCATCAAGCTCTCAGGGGCCCTGCAGCGCTTCGCGCCTGGAAAGGAGGAGGTTGAGAACGTGCACGGCGTCAGGCGAGAGTTTCTGGAGGCGGGAGCCAGTGTCCGAGGGTCGGAGATGGAGGGCGCGTACTTCATTGGGAAGATGCTGTGGCCCAAGGGGATGGACCGGCTGATCCCCATGATGGTCTATGCGCGCGAACGCGACGGGAGGAGCTTCAAGATGGACGTATATGGCTCGGGGCCGGACGAGGAGGAGATCAAGCGGAAGGTGACGGCCCGCTCTCTGGACATCACTTTCCACGGTGCCGTGGACCACGCCCAGCTCACCCACTACAAGGTCTTTATCAACCCCTCCATCTCCGAGGTCCTATGCACCACCGTGGCGGAGGCACTGGCCATGGGCAAATTCGTGATCATCGCCGCACACCCGTCCAACGAATTTTTCATGCGTTTCACCAACTGTCTGACCTTCCGGAGCAAGGAGGAATTCGCCACTCAGGTGCTGTGGGCGCTCGCCCATGTCCCCGCCCCCCTGTCGGCGGAGGAGCGCGAGAGTTTGACGTGGGAGGCGGCGACCCGACGACTCCTGAAAGCGTCGCTGGTGACCGTGGGCACGGACTCGCATTCGAAGGTGGACAAGGCGCTGGAAAAGGCGCACACCTGGGTCTCCAAGGGGGAGAGGGGAGATCGACTACGGCGGATAGCAGGAGGCGATATCATCGCCGATGAAGCCCCCCCCGGACCCAGACATTACGCGAACCCGCCCACAGCCTATGAGTGCATGGCGGAAGCCGGAGCAAGGGACGCGGAAGGTCGGCTGGCACGGGCGGCGGAGGCAGCTGTGGCAGCAGCGGGCATGCACTCTAAAGTGCCTTGGCGGGGGGCCCACGCGGGGCAGGGGTTGGGACTAGGGAGGAAGGCGTCGGTGCCGGCAGAGTGCTGCGGGGACCGGGATTGTCAGGCTTTGGCGGGGGCTGGTTTTGGGGGGGCTGGGAAGCCCTCTACGGGTGCCCCCCCGGCATCGTCTAGTCCGCCGTTCACGGGAGCGGTGACCGGGTCGAGGGGCGCGGTCGGGGGGAAGTCATGATAAAGACACAGGCGTGCATTAGTTTGATTCGATAGTTTTATTGGCTTTATGACAGTAGTACGTTACGTGCCGGGCCCTATTTGTTGATACTACGTGGGAAATTACTACAGGAGGCAATTACCCAGTCCTGAACGGCCGTGGACGTGCGATGACAGAAGAATCAGAGCGCGCAGAAAGTGGGAGATGCCGCCGACGGGAGACGTAATGTCTTGCGTGGTGAGGCGACGCGGAAGCAAATTGTAAATGATAAATGAAATTTGAGGAGTAGACTGGTGTGGGGGGGAACTGGAGGGCATAAAGCGATGCGAACGGTCTGAGGTAGCCGGTGAAACAGCGTTAAAAAGAACGTTACTAAGATGACTCAAGGAGTTGCACGTTGTTGAGAGCTCAGTTGCTCTGTGATGAGGGCAATAAATGTGTGAGATGTTCATTCGAAAACTGGTGGAACGAACAAATAAATACCTTGTGTCGAGATGGGTCTACAAAGCGTCCTTGCGAGCCACGATTTGGAATGTCTCAGACCTGCTCAAATTCACAATGGGACTTTTTCTTCGCTTTTCAAGGCGCGTATCTCACGCCCTTGGCCAATAAAATGATATAATACATTACACTGTGCGACTAGGAAGCTTGCACTCTACTATTCCAGGCGCTTTGCCGACGCCAAGTCCATGTGGTTGATCCTCCAGCCCGCAAGCACCCGCTCAGGCAACTCGTCCTCCGCCTCCCCCTGAATGACCAGCGCAAGATCTACCACCAGAGTTTTGGCGTATCCCGCCGCCAAGCGGACGACGCCTGCTGCCACCGAGGAAGATGCTATGTTCACATCCAATTCGAAGTAGTTGGTGCCTTTGTGATAGGTTTGCTTCAGTTTCGTGCCCAATATGGCAGGAGTGGACCCCACTGACTTTCGGACCACCCAATTTCCTTCCACAATTTTGGGGATCAGCTTGAATCGTAGATCTCGGTAGCCGTCGTCACGTCCAAAAAAGAAGGGCTTCAGCAGGCGAGCTAATGGTGTGTCTTCCTCCAGAACAGACAAGTCAGTCGGCGCAAAGTAAGTAACATAACCCAGCTGTTGCTCTCCTCCTGGGATCTGGAGCTGCACGACAAAAACAAACGAGGGGCAATCTCCGGCGGCCATAGCGGCCTGCACGCGATTATTTGGGTGCCCTGCGATGTTCTGGACGGCCTCAGGGAGCTCAAAGAGATCCACAGCCAGCAATCGGAAGGCCACGGCCGCTGAAGGGATCTTTAGCCTGGTGGCAGCGTAGTTCGGCCCTCTGACTACGAAGCTCGAGGCGTCTATGTCGCCCCACATATCCGCTGGAACAGTCGGTCGGTGTGTTACTAGAGTACCGCTCCCCCTGCCGCCACTGCTGGAGGTGGCACCCCCAGCTTCCGCCCCCAATTCCGGTGTTTCCCCTCTCCCAGCGGTGCCAGTAGTCCCTCCCTCCTCGTCAGTGTCCACGTTCACGGTCATGAACCTCTCTGCCTCGAGCAGATCGCGCACGTCCAGGCCTTGACAGAGCATCTCCACGATGAAAGCGTCCAAATACCCCAGTCGGTGCCAGATCCACCCCCGCGGGTCGACTTGCAGGATGTGGGTAAGCAAGCTCTCAGGTGCCTCGTCCGATTCCGCCGATCTTATCCCCCGACGCGATCGACGCTTCGGACTGATCGTGTAGACACTGTGCATGCTTCCCCGGACGAAGCCATCGACGGGGGGACAGCCTGGGTGGATGGTGGAGTCATAGCAGATGACGTAGGTCCCGTCCTCGTCGTAGCGCCAGGAGCGCAAGAGGCAGAAGTCGCGCGGGGCCGTCCAGGTAGGCCAGAAAAAAAACGGCTTGAGGGACAGGTGGATGACATCCGTCTGGTCATCCAAATGCTCCACATTCCGCACTCTCTCGATGACGCCGTTGAGGACCCGGCAGGGCACGGAGACGAGGGCGATGAAGGTCTGCAGGGGGGTGGCCCCCACCCTCAACTGAAGCTTGCGGCAAGGAAAAGAAGGGCGGCTTCTCCTTCCCCCAAACAGTGTGCTGCCTCCATTGCCTTGGCCTTCAAGGCCGTCGCGCAAGCCAGCAGGGCGCTTGACAACGCCGGAGCGCGTGGTGACGTGATCGATCTCGTAGACTCGCAACCCGTTGTACACTCCCCACGGGCGCCAGCAGGCCGCCCGGCCCCAGCGCTCAACATCGTCCAATTTGTTCGATGGACGCTGGCCGTCCTGTCTCCGGGAGCGTTTGAAGCTCCCACCTTTCCCGATGCGGGCGGGCAAGCGACGGTCCAAGCCGACCATGGAGAGCCAGTCCGCACCGGGAAAACTTTGACTCCAGCGTATCTGGGCCTCCAAGGCCGACCGCCATTCCTTCGCGCTTTCCTTGCTCTCCGACGCCAGCACCAATGCCACTTGCTTTGTCTTGAGGCCGGTCTGCGACGAGGATACAGCGGCCCCGTAGACGGCAGCCCCCGACCCCGTCGCCGCGGTCAAGCCCACAACCACCATGGGGGCGACCAGTCCTAGCCCCGCCGTCATGGCCCCCACTACCACCCCGCCAACGGCCATAGCCACCATGGCCCCGCCTGTCGCCAGCGTGGCGGTGCTGTTGTTGTTTGCAACGCTGCTCCCGGCTCGGTGGTATCCAGCGCCCTCATTGACCGAGGTCGCGCCTCGCTTCCCATGACGGTGCGTCATTCCAGCTTTGTTACTTTCCAGAAAACTATTTGCACTGCGAATAATTTTTGTGGTCGATTGCGGCGGGTGCGGTGTTTGAGAGAAGGATTGACTCGTGGACAGGACGTGAGGATCCATGCTTGCCTCCCCGGAGGGGGTGTCTTCCACGCTCTGAGCATTCCTGGCGCCCGCCAAGGTTGAAGAGAGGGACAGAGAATTGAGACTTGCCATGGCGGATAGAGGACCGACGAATCGGTTGGAGGTCCTCGGGCCGGCCTCCTTAGAGACCGGCGCTGCGGGGTTCTCGTGCTCTGCGGCATGCCCTCCCTCGAAACCCTCCATCAGCTCTACAGCCTCCGGCCAAACAATGCGAAATGCGTGCAACGTTTTCCTCTTGTCATAGGAGGTTGTATAGGGCTTGACTTCGGAGACCACACAAGTCCGATCCAAGATGTAGGCGCCGCGAGCCACTGCGTCGGAGGCCTTCAGGTAGTAGAGCAGGCGATCATCTTTCAACACAAAGTAACGCTCAGACCAGTGTCCTGGTATCCGTACGCCCCGCTTTCTCAGCCATCCCTCTAGAAGCGCGTCGGGATCCTTGAGTGCGACGGGAACGACAGGTGCTGCAGCGCTAGGCGTGGCCCTAGGTGGACCCGCTCGAGCTGCCCCCGGCCCGCGAGACCGTAAACTGGAGCGATCACAGGACGCCGGAGCCGCAGGCGCGGCACTCATGCCATCCAGCGATGTCAAATCTCTGCGGCACTCTCCGTGTGCTTCTTTCCAGCAAGGGCGACCGTGAAGATGGCCTCAGACCCTCCTGTTTGGAAGTGGGTTTAACGTGTTACAAAGAGCGAGGAGCGGTGACGGTGAACCATCAAGGTGGCTGAGTACAGGGTGAACTAAGGCGCGCCGCGCACACCCGTGCCTCTGCCACACTGCCACATGTTCGATTCATCCATTCGTCCGCGGATGGTGGGATGAGGTTGCCCGTGTGCACGACCTGGTGTGGTCGGAAAGTCGCGGTCCTCCACGGTCACGCCCTCGCTCACGCTGGCGAGTTCTTCGGGCGTTTCAGGCCCCCAGCCCCGTGCTCACCTTGTAAGGGGTCACAACAACACTCAAGCCTCACGCGGTCCCACATACTCCTGCCACATAATCTAGTGACGCTGTGATTTGCACCGCCGCGCCCCCGCCAGTGTGTCGAGAAAGCAAGCAAAGCAAGCACCTTTCCTGTAGACATACTACCCTCAGGACAGGGGGGGCAGTAAGCATTTTGGACCTCGAAGGCCACATCCTTGTCCACGAATTAGAAGTACGGCGTCTTCAAAGATAAAGGCGTTTGTCAAACGCTCATGGTCTAGTGATTCGTCGCCTTCTCCCGCCGGAACCACCACCAACTCCAGGGTAGCCTTGAACTCAAATATTTTCCATCGACTCCGCACTCGTAGCACGAATTTCGATACCGGTGCATTTACTAAAACCGAAATCTTGCTCGAAATTTGCGGGGAGGAGCAGCAAGATTGTGAATCTATGGAAAAATTAGTACTACTGTCTCTAGCAAAGATCCGAAAGCTGGTAAGCAATGCGCGGAAGCACAAGACACTTCGAGACGCATGCGACACGGTTATCGAGCATCTCCAGGCTAAAGGATTGCGGGAAGAGGCAGTGAATAGCAGCGCTCATGAAAAAGCCGACTTGAACGATGAGACAGTTCAGCGGCTGGATCCACACGGCTACACCCCACGCACTGACACGGATGCGGACAAATTTTTCGAGCCATTTAAGTTGGCCTGCGAGACTAAAATCCCTAAGATCATGGAGGCCGCCTTAGACGCCATTCAGAAACTCGTGGCATACGGTTATCTTCGGGGCACCGCCATAGTCACTTTCTCCGGGCCAGGCAGCGCAGGCTTGCGTCGGCCGGCGGGCGCAGCACGGGTGGAGGGAGCCACGTCCGGTGGTGATGGCACGGGGGCGGACGGGGAGAACGGCGCCGCCATCCTGATGGACGTGATTATCCAGACGATTTGCGATTGTAACGATCAGTCTGAGGACGCGGTACAGCTCCAGGTGATGAAAGCCCTGCTGGAGTGCGTGATTTCGAACACCACCCAGGTGCACCAGGCCAGCCTGTTGCAGGCGGTGCGTACCTGCTACAATATCCACTTGGTCAGCCGCAATCCCGTGAACAAAACCACAGCGCGCGCCACGCTGACACAAATGCTTTCCATTGTTTTTCAGCGCATGGAAAGCCACGACCTGAGGGCGCGAGAGGAGGCGCAGCTGGCACTGCAGGCTATGGAGCAGAGCGTGGGCAGAGCGGGTGACTGTGCGACGTTTTCCCTTTCCCCCGGCAAAGGGCCCCTCCTTAGCGGCATCGGCACTCCTGTCACTCTTTCGCCCCTAAGGTCGCAATCGGCCGTCTCGTCCCCACGCGCACCCCTGCAGCCGCCGTGCGGCGAGAACCTCTATCCGAGCGTCTACCTGAATCTTGGCTTTGCCCCCCGCCTCCTCACCGGTGGTGACGCTGACACGCCTTCTATGTCTCTGGCTCGAGGCATGCCTGATTTTCCGTCCGTCTTGCACAAGGACGCCTACCTCCTCTTCCGGGCGCTCTGTCGACTCAGCGTGAAGGGCCATTACAACGACGGGGACTCCGGCCTGCCCGCCGATCCCCTCGCGCTTCATTCCAAAATCCTCTCCCTTGAGCTCTTGCTCTCCACCTTGGAGCGCGCGGGACCCACCTTTCGGTCCTCAGAAAAATTTGTCTATCTAGTACGGAACCACCTCTGCTCCTCTCTGCTCAAAAACGCCACCTCTTCCAACACTGCCATTGTGGGTTTGAGTCTCAGGATATTTATCGCGATGACGGCCCACTTCAAGGACTCTCTCAAGGCGGAGCTGGACGTATTCGTCTCCAATATATTCCTCAAGCTCTTGGAATCCGAAAATTCCTCCTTCGAGCACAAGCTGCTCGTCCTGCAGGTTTTCCAAAACCTGGGTCAGGACCCTCGCCTCCTGATTGAAATCTTCCTCAACTACGACTGTGACCTGGGCGCTACGTCCATGTTCTCCCGCATCGTCCTGGCACTTTCCAAGGTGGCACACGGCCGCGGCCAACAAGCAGTGGCAGGAGACGGCGTCCTCAACCAAGGTGCCAGTCGCCGCCTGCAGGAGGAGATGGCTCTTCGTTCGGGCGGACTCGAGGGCCTGGTAGCGATCACGAAGAGTCTGGTCAAGGCCGGTGGCTTTGACGACGACGCGGCCACGGCAAAGCGCGCGGCCTTGGGGGCGTCTGGCGAGGAGGCTCATGGTCTGACGCCCACGCAGGTTGGAGAGGCGACAGGCGGAGTTGACGCGCTGGGAGTAAGCGCTACGACTGCCAGCGGCTCGACGGCTGGCAGCAATGTCACGGGAAGCGAAGGGGGAGAACATCCATACCCTGCACCGTCGAGCGAGTCGCTTTCGGTGGTAGAATCTTACGACCGCAAGCAGAAACTCCAAGAGGAGGTATCTTTAGGGTTGCTCAAGTTCAACTTGAAGCCGTCTCAAGGTATCGCGTACATGGAAGCGCATGGGTACCTGAGGAAAACACCGGCGGAAGTGGCGCGCTTCTTGCACGATCATAAAGACAGGCTGGACAAGACGGTGATCGGTGATTATTTGGGCAAGGAGAAGGATTACGAGTCAGGTTTTTGTGTCAAAGTTTTGCATGAATATGTAGACATGATGGATCTCCAGGGGCTGGAGTTCGACCAAGCCATTCGACACTTCTTGGCAGGATTTCGCTTACCCGGTGAGGCGCAGAAGATCGATCGCATCATGGAAAAATTTGCAGAACGCTTCTGCCTGCAAAACCCTGCTGTCTTTCCGTCGGCCGACACGGCGTTTATACTTTCCTTTTCCATCATCATGCTCAACACGGATCTCCACAACCCCTCCGTGCGCGAGGACCGAAGAATGACAAAGGACGACTTCATTCGAAACAACCGAGGCATCTCGTCGGGCGCGGACCTCCCAGAGGCCTTCCTTTCTAGAATTTACGACAACATTAAACGCTCTGCGATTTCTCTCAAGGAGGACGACGACATGCGAGCAAAGCGAGGGGCCGGAGGCGTCGGCGGCGGGGCCTCGGAGAACCCCTTTTTTTCGACGCTTTCTCTGGACAAGCGTCGAAAAGAAGCTTATCAAAAGGAGCGAGAAGCTATGCTACAGGCTTCAGAAGCGATCTTTCGGCAACGGAAGCGCCGGGAGGCGGGGGGAGGACAGGCTTCGAAGAAAAATGGCAACGGTGGGCGCACGGGCAACACGGGTTTGGTCGTTGGACAAGGCGTTGGATCCACAGTGAGCGCCTACCGGTCTTTAGAAGACCCGGCACAGTACGTGCGGCCCATGTTTGAAGTGGCTTGGGGGCCGATGCTGTCGGTTTTCTCGCAAACAGTGAAGACCTCGGATGACCTCAGAATGATTTCGCTCTCGCTTGAAGGTTTTCGGCACTCCATTCGCATTGCTGCTCGTTTCAATCTCCCTACTGCGCGGGACTTGCTCGTAAATACCCTGTATAAATTTACTGCCCTCTCTGAAGTGACTGAGGTAAAACCTCGTAATATCGATTGCATTAAAACTCTGATAGCTGTGGCCTTATCTGATGGGGATTATCTCAACGAATCATGGTTCGACGTATTGCAGTGTATAAGCCATTTGGCTCGACTCCAACTATTTGCATCAGGTCTGCATTCTGATGACGTGTTTTTCCCGGAAGGGTCGGTGAGCGGAGGAGCCATTGGGGGCGTTGGTAACCAGGGTGGTACAGGCAACGGAACTAGTGGTGGAGGAGCAGCCTTCCCACCGCAGAGACCCCGAAAGCCAGGTGGCTCGTCTGCGGCAGAGGGAGGGGGTGGAGGAGGGGCATTCGTGGGCCTGCGCGGCTTGTTCTCTGCACCCTCAAAGGCTGAGGCGGCTCGACAAGTTGACGAGTTCAATGCAGAACAGATCATGGGGGCCATCGACGCGGCGATGATAGAACGAGTGTTTACTACCTCGGTAGCCCTAGACTCGCAGGCGATACAGTACTTTGTTTTGCAACTCTGCGAGGTATCAAAAATGGAGGTGGCAGTTGCACCCACTGCGCATCATGGTGGCGGTGGAGCGTACCGACCCTCACAAGACTTGTTGGGCAAAGAGACTGCTTTGCAGCCGCGCGTATTTTCATTGCAAAAACTCGTCGAAGTGGCAGATTTTAACATGGCAGCTCGCTCAAGGCTTGTCTGGGCCAATGTGTGGGAAGTCTTGTCGCGGCATTATGCGGCTGTGGGTTTGCACGACAACGTAGCTGTTGCCATGTACGCCATCGACTCGCTCAGACAGCTATCGATGAAATTTTTGGCCAAAGAGGAACTCCGGGACTTTAATTTTCAAAGACTTTTCCTTAAGCCCTTCGAGGTGATAATGGCGACATCCCGCTCAATCGAGATTCGTGAGCTCATCCTACGTTGCCTGGATAACTTGATCTCCGTCCGAGCTCACAACATTCGCTCGGGATGGAGATCGATGTTCGCGGTCTTCTCAATAGCAGCATCGTCTCCCGACGAGGGTCTCTGTCAGTTCGCTTTTGACATTGTCGATCAGCTCTTCCGTGCACATTTCCAGTTTCTCGTCTTCGATTTCGTAGATCTTGTGCATTGCCTCCTCGCCTTCGCCGAGAACGATAACCATCTGCACGTCAGTCTTGCTGCTATTGCTCACCTTCAACGTGCTGGCTCGCTTCTAGCTGAGGGCGTTGTCACGGCTGGCATGACAACCGTGGGAGGCATCGCCACGAAGAAGAATAGCCCACGGTCAATCCAGGGAACTGAAAAAATTTTTGAAAAAGAGGGTATTTCCGACGTTGCCTCCGAGAAGCGAGCTGCTGAAATTTCGGCCTCGCCGTCCTCGGGATCCGGGTTGGCGACTGACTTCTCCGATTCTCCAGGCTCGGTGGGATCTAGTGCGAGCACTGAGGCTGTCCTACAGCTATGGTGGCCCTTATTGGTAGGGCTATCGGCTCGCGTCGCCGATTCCCGTTTACCCGCTCGCACCGCGGCTTTGGAGGCTTTGATGAACACATTGCGGCAGCACGGTGGTCAGTTTAATCCCCAAATATGGAAGCTAACTTTCAGGGGGGTCCTATTTCCGATCCTTGAGTCCGCACGCACAGATTGCACGCCGCAAATTATATCGGAATTCCCCTCTCTCGACCCTAGCCTTGAGGTTTATGAGGATTCTTGGATTTTAACGACCACGGAGAGCGTCTTGAAGGCGTACGTGGAGATTTTGGAAGCCTTTTGGCCCCTCACACAGGCTTTAATGCCAGAGGTGCTTGCTGTACTTGTGGACTGTGCCTGCCAACACGAGCGAGAGACGCTTGCTCGTATTTCCGCCAGGGTTCTGCATCGTGATATCGTGGAAGGTCTCGCAGCTCGAATACAGGAGCCTGCAGTATGGGATGCATTATCCTCCTGTCTGCTTGGGCTTGTTCGGAAGAATCTCCCGGAGTGGGGGTCGTTAGAGCTGCTGGCATCGGCTGGCGAGGCGGGTGCAAAGGGTGCTATGTCTTCGCGCGGGCTGACACCTAGCAATCGGGCAACTTACGCCGGGACAAGAGAAAACGTGGCTAGGGGGGACTCAGCCGGGTCGTGGCATGAGGCGGGGGCGATCGATTTTTCCAGTCCCACAGATGACATGGGTGTAGAGGAGGAGGAGAATGATGGAGATGAAGCAGGGGAGGCGGAGGCAGCGGAGCGGATGGCGGCCACGGGGGGACGACCGGGACGAGACTTTAGCTTCAGCTTTGCCATGGTGAATAATGGGACAATCATGACGCAGATGGTCGTCAGTCTCCTGGCTCAGCGCATGCTTCGTGATCTGTTAGCCACAGCTTGGCCTTTCCTAAATGAAGACAATTTGCGGAGGGTGCTGGACGCGCTTGTCGAGTCAGCCGACTACGCGTCAGAGTTCAACATGAATTTGAGTCTTCGAGAGCGGTTGCGCCAGGGTGGCCTCATGCAACTTCCATCGCAGCAAAATTTGGGCGAGCAGGGGCAGCTAGTATGTTCGAGAACGGGCATGGCTGAAGTAGGAGGGTGCGTTCACGCGTCAAGGTTACCGCATCTTCATGAGCAGGCGATCGAGGGTTACACCGTTCTCCTCCGGGCACTTTTACAGCTGTACTTGCCGACCACATCACAAATGGCCGCAGACGTCGGGGGGCTCACGTGGGATCGAAAGCCGGTGGTGGAACGGGTCCTTGTGCGGTACGCGGCATTGGTACTGAGGCAATACGTCGAGCTGGAGGATGATCTTGCTTCTTCTCGCGAGGGGAAATCAGCCGCTTCAGTTGCGGCCGCGCACGCCATGAACACAGAAGTGGGGGCCTATACACCGCTTGTACTCTTCATATTGAGTGCTTTCAAATCTCTTCCTTCAAAGCAATTTGGATGGCACATAGACTGGCTCTTCCCAGCCTTGGTAGAGTTGTTGACGGTGCGGTCGCGGGAGGTACGGAAAGAGGTCCGGGCAGTTTTACACACGAAGGTCAGCCCTTTCGTTTTGGGAAAAGAAATGCTTCCGCCAGGGCCTCGGGCCGCCGTAGTCGCTGCCTTGTTGGAAGAAGAGGACGACAAAGGCGGGATGGGGGAGAAGAGGGCCGCAATGGATGAGGAGTAGCGGCCACATGTAGAAAGAAAAAATGTCTTTTGGTGGCACGTGACACACAACAAATTGCTCAGTTTTTCCACAGGCTAAAAGATTCTGGAAGGAGCTCAGTGCCCCTCCTCATAAACGTGGCATCACATGTCTGCCGACCATCGTGCTCAAGCATGAAAGGATTTTCTGAGTCGTTTTCTATTTCGCATGAGCTCAAGGTTGCGTCTATGCCAGGCAGACGTTCACCTGTTGTTAACAAAGTCTAAACCTGATAGTTCTTTTCTTTTTTTAAAATTATTCGAAGTCGCCATCTTATCCTATAACGGCAAAACGGCCGGGCAAGCGGTTCGTTTGAGGTCAATAGCTCAGTCGAGCTGCCCATGAGCCGTCCCTATCCAAGTTTTTGCCATAAAGCGCAAGTAATTTAAGTACCTACTTCGATTATCGTGGGCGGATCGATAGCCTTGCCTTGCATCCTGCACAGATTGCTGCGGGCCACACAGAAAAACGTTCCCCATTCCGTCAACGCCGTACACCGTACAAGTGCGAGTCCACCGTCTCCGACCTGCCATGCCCCGTTGCTAGGGGATACAGAGAGATATCGAAACTAGGACCTTCCCAACACCCAGGGTCGCTCTCACCAGCGAGGCAAGGGACCATGGTCGTCTGGCACTTACTCGTCGTCTGCGAAACTCATCCAAGTGGGTTGCTCCTCCAAGTCGCTTTCTGAACTCTCTTGGCCCCCCTCATATTCTAAGATCTTGGCTCCGGCCAAAAAGATGACATCACTCTCGTCCGTCAGCACGTTCGGAGAAATTTTGTTGACGCGCAGATAGTTTTTCAGGCGCTCATCCTCACCGTGCGAGGTCAAGTACTCCCTGCACGCACGTGTAACGTACTCATAGCTCTGCCGCGATGGCTCAAGTCCCATTGCTCTCAGTTCCTCGTATAGATCCATGACCCCCTCCCACATTTCCGCCTCCTCGCACGTGGCCATCGCCCCGTGGTAACTGTTGCGGTCCGGGATCAGGCCGTCCTGCCTCATCTCCCCCAGCAGTGCGGTGGCCTGCACCCATTGTTTGTCTCGCCGGCAGGCAAAGATGGCCGCGTTGTACGCGAAGAGAGACGGTGAGATTCCTTTCAAATGCATCTCCCGCAGTAACTCCAGCGCCAGGACCCACTGCCCTCCCTTCTCGCAGGCCGTGATGCCTGTTGTGTACACGCCCTCCGTAATATCCATCCGCTGCGCTTTCATCTGTCCCAACACGTCAAGCGCCTGTTCCCACTGACCCCCCCGCACGAAGCCGATCATCAGCGAGCCATAGCTCACAGCGTCGGGGCGCAGGCCTCGGCGAATCATAGTCTGAAACAGCTCTTGCGTCTCCTTCCATCGGCCGGCAGCCCCACAAGCGCCCATCACCGCATTATAGGTGATTGCGTTGGGTTCCACCCCCCTTTCTTGCATACGTCCAAATACCTCCAAAGCCTCCTTCCAATTCTTGAAACGCTTAAGCGCCGCCAAAATGCTCGTATAATCCTTAACGTTCAAGCTCCTTTCTCCCTCTACAAGCTGCGCGATGACAGCCAGAACTTCTTCTTCCAACCGTGTTGTCCGCAGTGTCTGGAAGAGACTCGCGGTGTCCGTCCGAACGCTCTTACCTCCGACCTGAGTGCCTAACCCGCCGGCTAGCATGAAGAGCTCGCTGCCGCCAGTCAACGAACCACGTGGTCTCAACTCCAGGGGGGGGCAAGCAGGAGAGGATACGAAAGACGGAGTTGACATTGGGCCCGGACAAGGAGTCGCCGGGTGGCTTGAACGATGGTGTCGAGAAGCGCTGCTGCCAGGCAGGACCGCGAATCCCTGCACTGCGCAGGCCGAGCAGCAGAGGGCCAGCGCGGCAAGGTGCCGCCGCATGGTAACCCTCGTTCCGGCCCGCAAACGACTTCTTGCCCCTAGGCCCACGTCTGGTGGCTGTAGATCTCCCCTTTTCGTCCCTCTTATCCTCTGCTCGTCGTTCATGCTCCCTGCGGTGAGGCCCAAAACAGGACGGGAAGGTTATATACTCAACGTGAAATTACAATGCAGCCGGTTAAGACACCAAGTGTAGTGCTTTCATGGACCATTCCTACATACCAACAAAAGCGTAACTCTACGAAATTATCACAATTTCACGCTTCATGGTCTGGGATATGAACGTTTACCATAAAATAGCTCGCACTAAACTTCGAGGCGAAAGACAATTCGAGGGAAGCCAACTTCTCTCTCGTCTGAAAGTCTTTAATAATGAATTGTTTGATCCAAACGTCCTTACAAGAACCGCGCTTGCGATTGCTCTTGATATAATTCGAAGGTGTGGTGACCCAGTGCCTTTGCATGAGTATGAAAGCAGGTGACTCCAGCCGGAGAAGCGCCAGCTACTAGTGAGGTCACCGGATTCGACAAATGGGGCCAGTTCCGTCCAAACTCTTCCCCAGGTGAATACAATTTATCGGGTGAGTTGGCTACAGTCTTCATTCCAACACTCGGGACTTGTGCACCATTTGCGCTGGTCGACTTCGTAATGAGCCAGCACTGCTCGATCCAAGCAAGCAGCCGCTCCGTCATCTCCCGCCCTTCCATGCCTCCAACGGTGTATCAATGTCTCGATCTCGAGGAAAAACAACGCCTCTGCACCCACAAGACAAAAACTTTGATATGCCTTCCGTCGCGACAGGTTCGAGACCAAGACTTGATTGACGACGACAATTCTTTCCCGTAACTATGACGCATGGTGGTCCATGACGCAGAAGATACTTGAGCCGGGGGGCGATGTCACCTTCTGTGTGATTAGCACGGCCCATCCCCGCGCGCATCGAATACATGCTACTACGGTCATCACATACAGCGGAGAGGCAAAAAACGAAAAGTTTATTTTAAGGCGTCCGTCTCGCAAACTCGAGAGATGGCTGCTGACATTGTTATTGAATAGCTCACGGGCAGATCTCGAAAGTATAGATGACCCAGCCTGGAATGTGACTTTATGAAGATTAACAATGGCTTGTTTTGAAAGAAAAACTAACTAACTTGTGAGAATACGTGCTCTAATTTCTTTTTTTTAAAGGATTTTGATTCATTGTCTGCCCTTCTGATCACGCAAGATAAGCGTGGTCATGACAGTTAAAGCATTATGAAAAAGCTAGGCACCTAGAGCAAACCACAAGGCGACGAGACACCCGGCTGCGACAATGTGTGCCAGGCGCGATCCGCGACACCATGCCTCCATTAGCGGCGGAGCTTTTGGTTTTTCTTAGGCGCCTTCTTATCCTTCTCGGAGGTCAAGGCAGGCTTTATTTCGCCTTCCTTCGTGGCCTTGGGTTGGCTGGGCTTGTCACGTCCCATTATAGAAAGAGAAGTAAATGGCTGTTGTGTGGTGGTGCTAATCGTAATTTGAGGGCAGGAAGGGTGATTAGACCTTTAGCCGCCACATAGTATGTCGTATCCGATGGCATTGCACAATCCGTCCAATGAAATAAACGAATTGATGAAAATAAAAGTCGTGTATCCCTCTGAGAAATGCGACGCATTAACGTGAAGAGATGAAAAATTGGAAAGTACTCTAGTCAGGTTAGATTCGAGAAGAAAGAAGAAGAAATGCAGATACCACGAGGAGCATGGGGGAAAGTCCTCGGGAGAGTTGTGCGGATCCGTCAAAGTCAATAGACCCTTCCACGAGGGATGTTCTTCGATCCGAATCGCTCGAGACGCTTCGTGAAGCCTTCTACTCATCCGTGTGGACAATCTGTAAAGCCCCGAACACTCGGAGACTTTGTATGGCCTTTTGAAAAAATGAAGATTTTGGTGGGTTTTGAAAGCCGTCTATGCTTTCTCTTGCTCGTAAAGGCTCCGCCGGGCGGGGTCAAGTTAGGAAGGAAATCGAAGAAGAATCCCTAGTTTGAATTTCAAGCAATGGGACCTCTCCTCGCAGTCCCTCCAGCAACCAGCGTCCCTCAAATTTACCAGCTATGCGTGTCAGCCTTCTTCTTCATCGTTTTCCAACTTTTTCTTTAATGCGTTTTGAAAATTCAAGGGCCCTATCCTAGTTACTTGCCACATCTGGACATGGTGGCATATACCGAGGCCTCGGAACTTCGGTTGTTTGGTCAAAATCTCCGGGTGTCATGCGAGAGATGCCATAGTATGCCGTCATAATATATGCGTCTTCAACCTTTTACGGACTCATAATTGGAATACATCCAATAATGAATGACAGGAAAACTTCTCTACGACTCTTTTACATTTATGGGACGTGACAAACCTAGCCAGCCCAAGCCTATCAAGGAAGGCGTAGCGGTCCCCAACGTTGAGAAGGTCAAAAAGGAGCCCAAGAAGAATCAGAAGCAACGCCGTTAGGATAGGAAAATGCAATAGAAAGTTGTTTATGTGTCCTGATTGTTGTCACTTACATCGTTTGTGTCCCTCTGCGACACTCCTAGATACTTGTTTCCCAGCAAAAAGCAATTTTCTCCCTCGCGAACGGAAAAGCTGAGACGCTCCTGGGCACAGGAAAGCAAGGATCAACGATCGCAAGAAAATCTCCACATTTCGCTATTATTGCTTTTCATAATTTTCACACTTACAAAAGTTTCTGAATTCTATGTCTGCATCAAATGGTGTCATATCGTGGACACATGTTATGTAAAATCATTCTCTTTCCACCCGACTCGACAATTTCCGCAAACTCGCCTACTCTTGCACGTAAACGCTGGATTTTTTTATCTTTCGTGCATGCTCCTTTTTATCCTTCCATTGAAAGCTAATCAATACCCAAAAGGACGATCTCTATCCCGCGAACAATGCTCCACATAACTTCTAGGTGCACTCGCTCACCAGTCACCAATGGTGTTGCACCAACGAGTATTGCCCCTTGTCGGTAAGATGTCTTCTCCTGATTGAATCCGGATGGACCAGTGTCAAAACATATGCCGGCATCACATATTCCATTTTTGTCCGTCTTTTCATTCTGAGGACCGAGATGCAGGCGAAACCAGAAGCCAATCGCATGAAGCGTAGCACCCTCTTGTCCTCCGAGCACGGGCAGCTCTATCTGCGCCCTGGAAACAGTGTCTGGTGCCGTGTTATCCATGTCCTTTGCCGAAGCCACATGCTCCAGGTCTACTCGAAATGCCATTATTATGCCGGTGACAGGCCGGTAGTCCTCACTGCAGCTCAAATCAAGCTCCCGGAACTTGCGCACGCCCAAGCCATCCAAGAACTCTTCTGCTGGGAACCCCAACAAGTTTTCTGGCACTAAACGGTTTTGGCATAGTAGCACCGGAGCTTCTATTCCCTGCACAAAGACGGATATGGCTGCGGGCATAAGTGTCACCGACAGGCCGCTTGGGTCCGCCATTTTTCCTGACCGCGACCGCAACAGATTGTGCAGCAACCGCAGTTCCTCTACAGCACCTTGGCGGAGCCAGCCTGTATTCTCAACAAAGTCATGTATCACCAAGACGTGAAAATGAGGAGAGTCAGGCCTCCCATTTTCGATTATGCTCCTGTCTTTCTTTGAGCAACGAAATATCATCTCTGAAATCAGACTGGAGAGAGCCGAGCCCGCATTCTCATCAGAACGTGATATGACGTAAATGCCTGAGTGCCTGTGTCTATAAATCGATCTTCGTCCCAGTGCGCGTAAAGCCGCCGCGGACTCCTTGCTTCCAGTCAATATCGTCACAGGAACTGCCTCCAAGGTGCGCAACCGGGCTGCCAAGAGGCCTAGAACAGAGAGGTTTCCGCTCCAATCTATCATAGTCGTGAGAGGATTGTTGTCTCGTAGAGCAGCAGCCGCCCTTTCCGCGATAGCCAGCTGGTAAACCTTGTGATGTTGCACGTCATTCATGTGAGCTATGTCCATCTCTGCCATGTCCACAGTGGGAGGGGAATGGAGGCAAACAGACGGCTCGGTCGCAGCTCTTTCGCTGGAAGGCGATGAGCAAAGCGAGGTAACGACAGACGCATCCTTCGCGTTTTCCGCCTTCGTCGGCTTGGTGAAAGTCGGATCCAATCTGAACGACAACTGATCTTTTACAAGGGCGATTTGCAAGCGAGAGACATGCCCGCGACGGAGCGCCAGGTGCTTGGGGAGGAAGTACAATCCTTGGTCCCATCCGTTTCCATCACGCCCCGGTGCTGTTGAAATAGCGCACCTGTCGCTCTCACTGTTGCTTGGAAGCAAGTCCAGGTCAAACCAGACGGCCACAGCATCTGCCACGCCGTCCTCAATCACCTCCAAATCTATGTCAGCAATTACCGACGCTTCTGAGAAAGTCTCCATTCGAGGGGGCGGATCTGAGAGCGCAATTTCCGGCATAGTCACCGGCCGCGTCAACCGCAGGCAGGGCAGACGGGCGATCGACTCACAAGTGTAGCCCTCTTCTGCCCGAACGTCGGGAACCGTACTGTCCTCGTCGCTATCGCTTGAACCTTTGCTGTGGATGCCTGTACTACGATGTTCCAAATCGTCGTCGCCGTCATTTGCATTCCCTCCCAGAGCGAGACGCACCTGTTCGTCCAAGGATGCGCGGTGCCGTATGTCCACAGACTCAACCACAGTCACGTGCACCCTTGCAGCATGCGGAATTATACACCCTCCCTGGCGAAGCAAGTGTTGACGTGCATGCCTCAATACGGGTAGAATGTGCTCGCCGAGCAAGCCTGAGTCCACCAGCTCTGTCACAATCACGTCTGCGGGCGGGTCCAGATGCAAGTCGTAGGAGGATAGATTCAGCACCTGCACGCGTCCCTTTTCTCTGTCTAGAAGCCGTGATGCAATCGAAGAAAGGACAGAATTGACTTCACAAGCCACCACGTCACCCGCGCCTCCCTTCAGAGCCATCCATGCCAGGAGGCCAGTACCAGTGCCGACGTCCAGCACGCGGGGAGCGCGCCCGAGCCGTCTGGCTTGCTCCCTAATGCACGAAAAGATGGCTCGCTGGTAATTTGCATTCCGACTTCTGTCATTCAGCATGCGGAAATGCCAACGATCAAGCGCCAAGTTCTTGAGATTCTCCAATGCATCAAGAGCGGCTAGGTGCCTGGGACGAATGTGTAGAGCTCGTCGGAAGGCTTCGAGGGCGGACACATATTCCTGAGCCTGGAAACATATTCTTCCATATTCGAACGCCAATAGGCCAGATGTTGGCAAACTCCGACAGGCATTATCCATCAACCACAGTGCACTCGCTCTCGAGGTCGCTTTGTTTTGCTTCAACAAGGCATCCGCATATGCGCTCATCGACTCAACCAATTCAACTTCAAGCTCGGCCAGTAGCTCCGGTACACGCTGCAAGATGCGTAAGTACAATGGTGCGGCAGTTATTGAGTCTCGTCGAGTTTTCCAGGCTTCTCGGGCTTTCTGTACCTGCGCTAATACCGTCGCATGTGTAGGCAAGAGATGGCTAGCCGCTAGTGGAGGATGACAGCTTGACCGGGAGGGAGAGGGCATGGCTACACCCTTTATTCCAAGAAAGATGGGTGCCCTTCAGGCAAGCAAGAAGAGGCGTGCGTGAAGTAGAGGCGACGAAAAGCTCAGATGCTACGTAAACACCACCATCAAGAGAGGAGGTGAGAGCTTCAGTCTCCACGGGTCAAATGGTCATTATCTACCTCTGTTTTTGATCATCCGGAAGAGGTGATTGTGTGCACACAGAGATGATGAGAAGGTCAAAACATATAGGATGAGACGCGCGGAAGAGACTTCACGATGTGTCTTAAAAGTTGAGGGCGGTGTTAGGTCGTACGTGCCGACTGCGTCGCGGTCTCGCCCTGCGGCTATAAAACTAATTGAGCGCACGATGTATGCGGCCAGAAATCCCACAAGCGGGCAGAGCAAGTTGTATAGATATTTTTTAATGCGTGTAAGCCTGTGAAGACAGTGACCTGTAAGCTATGGACTTTTACGCGACCCCGCGCGTCCCTCGTACCCTCCATGTATACTCGAAACTCACTTCACGTACACATTGCTACATCATCTTACTCCGTTCACACATTCAAGCTCCTCCAAATGAGGTCGAAGATCAATGAATTAGAAAAATCAGTCCACAGAATATTAAAAGTGGTCCGGATTCGCAAGACCCCCCTTATATACATTCACTTATCCCGTACGTCTCGTTTCCTGTCATGTTATTATCTATTCATAATTCGCCTGTTTTGAACCTATCATCTTTCTTGCCCGTGTAATGTGATCGACAAATATATCATATATATCAAAGGTCCCCTATTATCGCTTTATAGACATCTCTCAACCCTCCGTCAGAGTAGTCCAGTTCCTTATGTGAGGAATCCTGTGAGTCTTGCCAATGCATTATCCAATCCTCAGTCTACCGATTTTCATGCTTGCCAAACCTGAGGGCAAGGTAATAGCCAATGTTACACACGGCAACGAAGGCTATCAGAACTCCGATATTACGGAAGCGGTGCTCCAGCGCAAAAGTGCCAAAAAAATCCTTGACGAACTCCCAACGCGTCAGTTCTTCGAACTGCTTATTCTTGATGCTAAAAAAGCCAATGCTCCCTTGGTTGTCATTGCCCCACTGGGTGACTACAAGTCCCTCAAACACTTTGTTCAATGGCGTCAAAACCCACAGGAACTTCCACTTGCCCGGTAAGTCCTCCGGAATGATAACCATCCCGCTCATCATGCTAAAGATGGGCACCAAGCAATTCAGTAAAATTTGTGCAACCTGCACAGAAGGACAGACGGCAGCGACCGCCTGCCCAAAGGCGGTTGAGAAGAGGAGATACATGAAGGAGAAGATAAAAAACCATCCTATCCGCCAAGGCGCCAAATTATAATTGCAGGTAGGATAGAAGGTTGCGGAGTAAAGCAGAGTCTGCAACAACACCCAGGGTATCTCGCACAAGAACCACGAGAGCGTGTATGCCCCAACTTGATACATGCGATTGTAATGCTCCCGGCAAAAGCTCGTCTTTTCCAAGGCCACCACTTGCAGAACTGCGGTGGAGTTAATGTTGGACACGCAAGTGGTGGCGAGGAAGAGGAGAGCCATGAAAGAGACCAGGCCCGCGACAGTGTCCTGCGTTTGTCGGAAGTAGAGCGATCCTAGGATCAAGCCCATGACTCCGCTCCCGAGCACTCGCGCAATTTGGTACTCTGGCATGCGCCACAGAGACCTCCAGGCGCGACGCAGACAGACGAGCAACTGTTTTCCGAAGCTTGCTCTCTCCCGGGTTTTCAAGGAGGCCATGACAGCCTGTTGAGCGTCTGAGGGGGTTTGTGTCAATGTACGCAAAGTTTCGATGTTAGAAGCGCACAAAGCACTCGTCTCCCATTCCGCCACGTAGTTGCACGCCGTCACCGCCGCTCCTATCCCTGTTCCGGCCCCCAGGCACTCCAGCATCCACGTGGCCGGGTTCTCCCCAGGGTCCAGGGCTGGAGTGCCAGGAATGGAGCGGAAGTAATCAATTAAATGGATCGAGTCGGCACCCAAAGGTCCGCAGAAAACTGTCTGCCCGCCTCGCTTAAGCAGGAGGAGGGAATCGAAAAAGTTAAAAATTTCCTTGGAGGGCTGGTGAATGGTGCCTGTCATTAAGAAATTTTGAGTAGACGTGAGATACCAATATTTTACTTTGCTCTTCACAGAAAGGAAGATGGATAAAAGTTCCCTGCGCAAACTCTTTCTAGATAGTTCTAGCTACAGCTTGTAAGTAACTCACATATAATGGCCCGGCCGGTTTGCGCCAGCTTGCGCATGACGCGCACGACTAGAAAGGCCGCGCGTGCATCCAGCCCCGTGGTGGGCTCATCCAGGAAAAGAATGCTCGGGTTCGCCACCACTTCGCACCCGATCGTGACACGCTTGAGCTCCTCAAAAGATAATCCGGCGCCTGGCGGTCCCACCACCGCGTTGGCAATCGGGTCGAGCTCGAGCAGGGTAAGGACATCCCCAACAAAGTGCCGACACTTGGAAGCGGAGACCTCTTTTGGCAATCGAAGCTCGGCGTTGAACTGCAGAGCCTCCGCTACGGTCATGTAGGGAGAAATACAGCCGAACTGCTCCACGTAGGCCGAGATCGTTTTGAAAACGTCAGAGCTCAAAGGTACCCCGTTCACCAGAATCTCTCCCCTTATGCTCCCTTCCGTCTTTCGTCCCGCCAAAACATCCAAGAGGGTGGTCTTACCAGCGCCGGAGGAGCCCATTAGAGCCATCATACACCCCGGCGCTACACTTCCGCTTACGCCTTTGAGCAAGTCTACTGTTTCGTTGCCATTCACGGGTACGCTGTACCATAAATTTTCGAATGTTAAGGCCGTAGGTACAAATGGTATAGCTTTGACAGCTTCCAACTGCCATGTCGAACTTTTTCCATTCCTCAAGTCAGCGAGCAGCTTGACCGAGGATACGGCTCTCGGCAAGACAGAATGGGCTAGATTTTCATTCTTGGGACGCACAGTCTCCTTACCGTACGTGTGCTCGGCCACCTGTCCAGAAAACTTCACCCCCCGCGCGTCGTCCTTCGCCAGGCCCTCCGCCTCTTTCGTCTCTTCGTCCACCGAACTCCCCATAACTCCTTGCCGGGCACCACCTCGCTCAGAAGTATTCGTGCTTGAGGCGTCCTCGTCGTCTTCCGCGCCACCTCCCAGCCCGCTGAAAGAACGGAAGGCCGTTATGGTGTTCGTGCTGCTCTCTACGCCCCAAGACTGTACGCTCTCGCTAGTCCAGCTATACCCGTCCTCGTCGACATCACTTTCCTCTCTATCCAGCTCTAGATGCCTCTCCGTTGTCTGACGACGCAAGAGCCCCGGACCCCTCAATGCTAGAGAACTCTGTGCGATCGCCTCCTCTGGCGTTGTATCGGCGCTGCTCACAGGCTGTAACCATTCAAGGTACATCATCGCCACTAGTGTAAGGCACAGGTAAAACAGAGTAATTCCGAGGTTCGCTAGCAGACCCCACCACACCCATCGCGCATTCGTAAACAGTCCTTTCTGACCTAGCACTGTCTCACCGATAGTTTCTGTGGATCCCGGGAGCAGGGCGCCGTAATTTTTAGCGATAAATTCATTGACCGCGAGGCCTTGAAAGCCATAGAAAAGAGGATTGAGAAACATCACCCATGTATAAAAATTAGGAACATCTTTGACAGAGATAATGAAGCCGGAGAAAAGGAGCAAAAAGAAAGTGACTATGCCTGAGGCTGCGGCGGCACTCGTCAGGTTCGCAGTCAAAAAAGTTGTCAGCTTGAAGAAGGACATCATAGCCCACCCCACCATTGTCAAGTGCGCGAGGAAGACGAAGAAGTGTAAGCCGTGTTGATCCCGGGCAAAACCTGCGCACCAGTAGACCAGCGTTCCAAAGAGGACCGCGTCCAGAAGAACTAAGGGAGCCGAGGCGGTGGTGCTGGCTAAGAGATAGGAGCTGCAGGAGAAAAATCCTGCATTTTTTTGCTTATAGAAGACGTGGCGCCTAACGAAATAAGCCGGAATGCAAGCTGCTGTCTGGAATGCGATGGTGAGGAGAGACTGATAAAGAGCACCAAATCGAGTGGCCACAGCCTCGGTCCTCAAGTTCAGGAAAACTAAACCCGTGAGAGCACCGAGGAAAATATCTTGCAAGATGCGGGAAACGACGTAGCTCCGGTCCCGGAACGTGAGTTTAAACTGTGTTTTTGGAATGGGAGTCGTTAAGGCAACCGATGCATACATTTGAGGCGGAGCATTGGAAGCCACAGCGGCGACGAGGCAAGCGGGCGCTGCGTAAAGCAATGTATGAGCCTCGGACATGGCGGGTGGGAATTCTTACCTCCCGGTGAAAGCATATGACGAAGCTCGTCATCCACGTGTTGTAAAATTTCCGCTGTTCGTTCTCCCTCCACGCTGCTTCCAAGATTCTGCGGATACCAGAATCGCTGCTCTCCGTTTTAATCGAGGAATTCGCCTTCTTGTGCGGGCTCATCGTTGCCTCCTGAAAGAGGTGCCGACCGGGCTCACTCTTCCTGAACCGTTGCACGAAATCCTTCGTGCTTCCAGGCCACTGCACCTGTGCTGGGGAAATTCCAGTCTCCGCGAGCTCGTCCAATGACGCCCGAAAGCTCTTGAAAGCGGGGCCAGTGACTCCCACCAGGAAGTCGGCCACATCAGTCCTGGGCGGGCACCGGAAGCCGAGTCCTTCGAAGTAGCCTTTAGCCTCGTCGGGGGGGCCCTGGTAGACGAGCGCTCCCTTTCTGAGGACGAGCACCTGGTCGAAGAGCGCCAAGACCTCAGGCGCGGGCTGGTTGAGGGCAATGATGGAGCAGTACTGGAAAGCCTGAACACTGGCTCTAGCCATGCGAACGATGTCGAAAGCGGCGGCGCTGTCCAGCCCGTTCGAAATCTCGTCCAAGCACGTGACGGAGTACTCGCCCATCAGCACCTCAGCCAACGTAACCCGGCGGCGCTCTCCTCCACTGACACCTCGCCGCGAGGCATCCCCGATGATGGTGTCTGCGCAACCCTGCAAGCCCAAGAGGGTCATCACCGTCTCAGCTTTCTGCCTCGCCAAGGCGTACCGGATTTTCGGCCTGCCCACCCCGCGACACGCCCGCAGCTCCTTTTTCGTGGCCTCGTCCACATCTAGAGACTCCACCAGAGCGCGACCATAGTCGGTCTGAAGCAGCTTCCGGGTAGGTACGGGGGCTATGCAGGCTCCTGAGAACACGAGTGTCTCTCGGACTGTGAGAAGGGGCTGTGGGGGATAAAATGTCCGAAGAGAAGGCACAGAAGACCTTGTCAGTCATTCTCAAGGCACTATGGCTAAACACACGATACCCTTTTTCAGTCCAATACCCTCCTACCTCATTGTTGTCCACCTCCTCCACGAAGCACGCCAGCGAAGTCATGTGGAAGCCGCCGCTCCCGGCCTCCTCCCCGTTGTACAGGACGCTTCCAGAAAGCCTGTAGCCTGTACCCCGCAGAGAGCGGCCGGCGATAGCCTTGAGGAGCGAGGTCTTCCCACATTTCGGCCCGCCTATTACAAGATACATTTTCTGCGGTGCGAAGGCGGTGGTGATGTGCTGGAGTGCCTTCAATTGAAAGGTTTGCTTCTTCCCTCCCGACCGCAAGAGAGCCAGGAAAGGGTTCAACAAGGCTTCGCCAACATTCAGAAACCGTTTGTTGGATTGCTCCACCATGTACGAGAGAGAAAGATCCTGGATCTGCACGCTTGTGCTGCTTATATTTCGACGGGACTCTCCTAGGGTGGAGGCCAGGTTCTTAAAGTGGTTCTCCACGCCGATCTCCCTGATGACGCTGGTCCCCATCAGACGTTTCAGATCTAACTCGCTCGTAGTCAAGATTCCACCTGCCGCGTTCTTCTCGTCATTCACTCCCGTAGCACCTTCCAGTTGGGTAGGAGCAGTCAAAGGGAGGGCTACAAAAGAACTTTTGCGAGGAGGAGGCTCGGAGACTGTTAGCGTCGGCAACACCGTCCCCGGATGACCATCTATTGAAGGCGAAGAGGCTTTGATTGGAAGCTCGTTTTGATGTGCCGCGTGACTCGCGACATACCGCCAATGCCGCGCCAGGGCCCGCTCTTGCTCCAGTATCCTCCGCAGCTCTTGCACTTCACGCTCCTTCTCTACCAGCTGGTCCCCAGGAGCATCAGGTTTACCACTCCCATCAATAGACGCCATATGGTGCCTTGTATATCATATGATGTACGGAATTGCAGAAATGGGATATTTTCAGAAATTATTATGTTCCGGATTAAGATCTTCAAAGCAGCAGCTTCCACAAAAAATAGCGCAACAATCCAAAATCTATGTTTGGCGCCCGCATGAAGATTAAAATTTCCGTCTTCAAAGCGAAGCTAAAATCATTTTGCCGCTACTGCACAAATTCCGTGTATCATACCGTATGAAGTGTGGACGGCTTTTCTTGTTCACTCGGCTTCTACTATTGTGTATCATTTAACGCCCGTGGTCATGGAAGTCACAGGTCATACAGTGACATATCTTTGGACAGCGATACCTCCCACTTGGCAACAATATGTTGCCGCACAGTATAGAACGCGCCCAAGCGGGACAGGTTGGCTTGGCAGGGCGATTTGCGCCGGAACATTGCAAAGGCTTTTGCTCAAGCCTCAGCTCGTCCCTCCGGGTAGCTTTGGCGACACAGGAGCTTCCGTCCCAGACATGCCACTCCTATGTTCCTTTGTATCGATAAAATAAAAATGTATATTTTGTGTCTTCCCGCGATTGTAATTAATACATGTACCTATCTGCATTCTATACTCTTCCCCCCTGCCACATGACCACGATAGTGTCTGAGAGTGAATTTGAGGTCTACCCGACGTCCTGAGTACTACTTGTCGCGCCTTGACGTTTTGACATTCATGTAACGATTGTTTCCTTAAACGGGGCACTACGTCTGACAATGAATCCTAATCATCACTATATGTACGTGAAACCGCCTCTGAACGGCTTATTTGATGTAATCAGTAGCTATTGAGAGTTACTTCAATTCGAGAATCGCATTTATATATCACGGCTAGCAAATTATATGTGATGAGATCCACGTACTTTGTCAGATCTGGTTATGGCTATGAAGGACGCTGTAGCGAAGTAGCTATACGCAACTCATCATTTTTTCTGAGCAGGCGGTGTAGTGTGTATGGTGTAACTATTCGCGACACTCTATCATTCTCCCGTTGCTTCGTCGAAGTTATCATTTCGTTTACTGCTTCCCTTATTTATGTCCTCTCAAGACTCTCGGGTGATACAAAAAATGTTATGCTGTGAACTAGCATTCAGAGCTTCTACATGCACTCTCTTGTGCATCCACCCGTGCGTCCAAATGGAGTGGAAAGGGAATCCCTTTACAAGCACCCTTACGACTGAAAAAAGGAATCATACACAGCACACAGCATGATGCTTTTCATGCTGGTAGATGACTTCGTGATGTGTTTGACAGCTATGAAGCTGGCCGTCTCCACGGAGCACGACCCCTCGTAGAGGGTGAACCCGTCCTTTGTTAGTAATACTATTTGACCGCTATGGCGGCATCTCCTTTCAAATGGGTTTAAAAATGTTAAAATTCCTATTCTTTCCAAATAAATGGGCGGTGTACATGACAGAGATGTCTGCCGTCCCACAAATCTCTGCGACACAATTTTAGAAAAAATTCAGGAGTTTGCAGTGGCAACCTCAAGTCGTTCGCGTGCTTTCTTCTGTCATCTCCTCTAGCAGGGGGAGAATGGAAAGCGGAAGAATGGGAGCAATAGGCAGACTTTTCATCCAAACGTAAAAATTGATTTTTTGGGAAGAGCAGAGTTTTCCAGACTCACGTGCGCGGAGGCATCAGGAGGTTGTTGTTAATGCGTCGCCATCCCTTCCTTGGAGAACTTCAATCTATGACTCACTCGCCCTCGTCACAACACCCCTACCATACATGCTAAGCAGCTGTCAATGGCGAACCAAGGAGTCAAGACAATAATGCGTTTGCACTACGTCACTGCGAGTGATTCCCACGCCAGGGCTATCGTGAGCGTCCTCGCCTCTGTCCTGCAACTTCCCTCGTCCTCCTCCTCCGCCTCCCTTCATTTGGGGAATGCAGTTCTTGAATTTTCGGCCTTGCCTGCATGGGTGAATTATGCACGGCAATCAAGGGTACTCAAACGCCCACAGGTGTCTCGATTGCGGGCCATTGAAGTCTTCACGGGAACCTCCTGCGGAGAGGGTAGCAAGGGCTCGACAGCTGCACAGAGTTCCTTTCCGCATCAGAATGCACGAGCCTGGTTAACGGAAGACCGGCCTCTCATAACACCGACCTTCCAAAAATCTTCCTTTTGCAGTGCTCCGACCAACGCCGTGGCTACCCCTTTTGTTCGGGAGGTCGTCTTAGGAGCAGGTCTCCGTTGGGTGGAGATGACAAGACTTGTAACAGACGAGCTCGACGCCATCCCTTGCCCAGGATTCCCGCATTTGTACGTTTTACATGCAGAACTTTCCGACTCAAAGGCGCCTCCATCATCAGGAATCTTCGTGCGCCTGTTGCACTCCCCGATGTCTGCAGTGGTCCTGCAAGTCAGGGCAGGCGGGCTAAATAAATTGAAGGAGGATTTGCGGCGCAGAGGTGTCACGTTCGAAGAAATTGGGAGCACCGGGGCAACAGAAGGGCAGCTTCTTTTATCATCGCACCTCCTGCGCGGGCTCGATGTACGGCTGTGTGACGCCGATGCCGTCCTTAGCCCTTACTTTAACGAAGGGGACGAGGTGCTTCGCGAGCATGTCATCGAAGAGCTAAATCCTGGTCTTTCCCTGCCTCTGGCATCTGTGGAGGCAGGTCAGCAAGCCAATTCGCCCGCCGAAGAGTATCGCCGCATGGGTGCGAGAACAGGGGACTGCTGGTCCGAGTTTCGCTCCCAGATAAAGCGCCCAGGAGGATTTTTCACTGCCTCTTCCCCCGCGACGCCCCCCAAGTGAGGCATGCATACAAGAATAACTGTAGCAGTACGCTGTCCAATGGAGAGTCGAAAGTATAAATATCTGGCATTGCATGGATCTTACGAAAGTGGCAATATGGCTGTTTGATGTATTGTCTGTGAATGTATTTTCTTTTTTATCTACTTGGTCGTCTTCAAAAACCTGTCCAAGGTCCCTCGTTTTACGGACAAAGAGGAGGGTGGTGGCCTCGCAGGTGTAGGCCATCCGGTATGCGGTCCGCCCTTGGGGAAGTACGTGTCTATCTTCTTTTCATTGGGCGCAGATCGTGAGCTAAATTTGTTCCTCTTTCCAGAAGCAGTGGCCGCGGCGATGCCATCCGTTATTTCACGCCGGATGTGGGGCGGGAGCTCCTCAAGGACTGCAGGGTCGATCACGGTGGGATCCAGTCCGCCCATGTTCGTACTTTCTCGCTTCGCTGCAGTTTCTCCATCAAGCTGGCGTTTTCGCGTCTCGGCAATCTCCTCCACCGAAGACCCCTGCTTTGCGATGGGCGTGCTTCGACTTGCTTTGAAAAAGGACTCGCAGGGAGCTGGGGGTGGGTCAGTGGACAGGTCACCTGCACCTGCACAAGGCGAGGATGACTTTGAATCGGAAAAGGAGTACTCTGGAGGTGCGGTGGCCTTAGAGTTCGACCCTGAGTCGACTGCAGAATGTGTGGAATTTGCACCAAATTTAGGGAAAAATGAGGTCATGCGACTTTTTTGCTTGATCTCCAGGAAATTGCTCGCGGTTAAATATAGCGTACTGAGACACAAGGTGTGCTGGCTTTTGGACAGGTGAGCCGTCTCCTTGTGCCATCGACGGACCAAACTCAGGCCTTGGTCGGCCAAGCTCTCCTGTACGTCGTTCCTCCCACCCATCTGTGCTGAAGGAGTGCCCTTCTCTACTGTCTCTTCGGCGTCCACCGACAGAAGTTGTTCGATAGAGAGCCGCAACGGCGCCGACCGTGAGGCATTCTGGTGGTGGCCTCCCACGCCCATCGACTGGAAGGACACCGTCAAGAGTTGGGGAATGCGAGCGTGGAGCTCTGCATCCCTTCGCAGTCGCTGCGTGAGCTCACCGGCGAGTTGCCGGAGCCATCGGTGTATTTGCTCCATCTCTCTCAGATTGTTATTCCCGAAGAACGTCTTACCGCACGACACGGACTTAGCCAGGCGCCGGTCTTCAACGCTGTCGTCGTCCACGCCCCGCACAAGTTTGAAAAGCCAAGCTGCATCCGATTCCCCGTACAGGGCCTCCAGACGGCTCAACGGCCTTTCCACCACTTCGCCGATGGTGCTGCAGCCAAGATCTTCCATCACCTTTTTCCCGAAATCGCCACCTAAGCCCTTTAATCTAGCCACTGGTAGCGGGGCCAACAAAATAGGAATCATTTCTTGAACAATTAACGTCTGTTGGTTTGGTTTATGCATGGCTGAGCCCAGCTTCGCAAGCAGTTTGGATGGGGCAAGGCCTCCAGAGCAAGTGTATCCGAGCTCGGCTGTCACTGCGGCGCGCATTTCGGATAAGATGGCGGCTCCGCAAACCATCTCCTTTTCGCTTCTGGTCCATGCTTGCAGCGGTCGCTCCCACCAAGCAGCGGCCGCTCGCGTCGTCGATGCTGAGGTCGAGGCCCTTGCCTGCCCTGGCTCGTCGGCACACGAGAGGGCAACAGAGTATTGGATAAGGTCGTCCAAAGCGCTCGGCTGGGCCATGCATGCATCCCTCCCAATCCAGGCGGTCCCTGCGCGCGGGATGGTCAATGCTGCGTTCTCCACCCTCCCGCCCTCGTCACCAGTCCTGGACACCGAAGGGCTAGACCCTCTCCTTTCCTCCTTGGTAGAGCCGTCTTGCCTCACCTGCCCTCCTATTAGAACCCCGTTTCGTACATCCTCCCGTGTTAAAGTCGCCTGTTCCTTCTGCCCCTCCAGGCCCGCTACTTTGCTCTCGCGGCGGGCCCTGACGATCATGTCGGGGCCAAAGTCCCTCAGGCGGGACTGGGCCATGGCCGTCAAGTCCACGTAGGCCTCGTCAATGGACGCCCGCTCCGTGGGGCCGTACCGGGCAAGAATCTTGATCACCTTGGCGCCCGCTTCGCGATAAATTGTCAGGTCCGCCTTTTTATGGGCCACGCACACTTGGACCAGAGTGATATCGGGGCAGACGGCCCGCGCTTGGTCCCCCAGCATGATCCTTTTGACGCCGCGGGCACGCGCCTCGTACGACACGGCAATAAGCGATTGATTGCTTTGGCTCACTCGTCGGTCATGATGGATGGTCTGGGTGGAGAGGTCTCCCGATGGTGCGTACTGTACGACGGCTGTGGAGGAGGGCGGGTTCAAGGGCGTCTGGGCGATATGTCCAGCAAGAGGCGGGAACACGAACATGATTATCAACTTTCTCCCTCCCGTCATCTAGTCTCGTAGACTCACCTATTGGCTTTCCCTTCAGGGAAGGATCTAATCCTGCTTCAACCTGGCAATAAAAAGCGTCCATATCTGTTGGTGAAGATGGAGAGGCCTCATTGAAGGACAGTAGAAGTCTAAGCCACGCGAAAGTCCATTTGCGTGCACAAATAGATCTTTAGACCATCTTTCGTTACTAATTATGAAGATCCTTACACACGCGTAGCGCTCTCACCTATATGTACGATGACTTTGGAGGCCGGGGAGGTACTTGTACAGTCAGCACCGCCCGCTAGTGAGGATGACAGCAATGTGCCATGGACATGTGTCAAGAAACTGCGGTCTGCTTCATCCCGGATGTCGTCATGTTCCTCCTCAGCCTCTCCATCGTCATTCTCTTGGTTCATAGATCTCCCTGTCAAGGGTGTCAATAATGTTAAGAAAAAAGAGGACGAAGCCTCAGGGGCCGGGAAAAGTCACCCGGCACTTGGCCCCTTTTCCTCCCACTGATACCCCGGCCAAAAGAGGCAAGGTTCGAACATGAGCTAAACCGAGGCACAAATACTGCAGCTTCAAGGCATCGTTTGGAATTTATCGCTATTGGCAACTCGCAGGCAGGGGCCGCGTGGTTGTGGTATTTGCTACCGCTCTTCGTGCTCCTCTTCCCCGCTTTCCCCCCTCTTCTTCTCCGCTTTTATGCTCTTGCTCTTTTCCTGCCTAGGTCATCCTCCTTGCGCTCACAGAGGAAATTCCACTCTAATGGTCCTCACTACCCTACGCTCGTGCACACTCATGTAATGTCAACGTACATACACGCATAGGCATTAAACTCCTGGTTGGTAAGAGAATCGCTCACCAAGTCCTGGCGATGGCCCACAGAGTAGCAGTACAGCACCAAGCACCTCTGGCGCTCTGGCAGACAGCTCACGCGCAAGGTCAGCGCCGACTCCAGCATCACGACAACGATCACAAGATGGGAACCAATAGTCCTGGAGCGAGTCCTGTGGTATGCGCTGATACTGCATCGCAGGATAGAGAAAAACTTTGGCATCCAATGCTTGAGTCAACTTCATCGACCTTAAAAGAAAACCCTGTAGAGGGAAATTTTGATAGATGGCTCCGATTGGGAAGCAAGAAAACGAGGGCGAGTGAATCTCAATTTTGCAAGCTTCCTCCTCCTGGTCTCCGCCACCAGACGATCACAAGCCTTTTCGATGAGCTCTTCGCGGATAGCGATGCAGAAAAAGATGATATTGTGTCCATTGCGTCGAAGAAATGTTGCACCTTCAGAAAGGATTCTCCAGCTGCCCTAATCAGGACTTCCGAGGATGGTCGCTTTGCTGTTTTGGACTCTGACAACGAAGAGGAAAGCGAGGACGCGTTCGATCCGTGGGGCAGCAGATATCTGAGCGACGAAGAGGATAGCGGCGACGATGACGGATCAGGCTCACGGCGTTGCAAGAAGCCTCGTTTAGGTAGCAGAGGCACAAAGGAGGTCGGTTTGCGTAAGGCATTGCCGTCCCAGACAGAAGTAAAACGAGCTGAGGAGCTTGACCCCACCTGGAGTATTTTGGCGACCCTGTCGCACTTCCTTCAACATCCAAACAGTAACATCGCCAAAGCAGTGCAAGCGCACCTTCAGCCTTGCGAGATGATTCCACCCTACGATCAGGCACAAATGCTTGCCATTCAAGCGCAGGCAGCACGTTTTCTACCGAAGCTTAAAAGAGAAGAGCGCCACCCCAAGCCCTACAAGAAAGTTCGAAGAATTATATTCCACGAATCCATGAAAGGCCAGGCTGATATTTTCAAGGACGACTCGCATGAACACCAATGTCAGTGTCTCAGTAAAGAGGAGGCCGCCATGTTGCCTCCGCACGAATTGGAAAATCGCGGCGTGAGTTGTGACGAGAATTGTTTAAATCGATCCTTGAACGTGGAGTGCAGCGACGGGACCTGTCGATTTGCAGCATCTGGAGAGTGCAAAAACCAGCGCATCGGTCGAAAACAGCAAGCGGCCTTCCGTACCTTTAAGACAGAGGGCCGCGGATGGGGAGTGCAGTCAGTGGAGGACGTGGAGGCGGGGACTCTGGTCAGTGAGTACGTTGGGGAGGCGATCGACGACGAGGAAGTGGCGCGGCGCCTTTGGCTGGCAAAGCAGGAAGAAGGCGAGGAGGCAGACTTTTATATGGTCGAAGCGATGGGAACAACAGTAGATGCTCGCTATTATGGCAACGAAAGTCGATTCTTGAATCACTCATGCGATCCTAATTGCCGGTTGGAGAAATGGAATGTGGGAGGGAGTTACCGGTTGGGTATCTTCGCGATCAAAGATATTCCAGCAGGCACCGAATATTGCTGGGATTATCAATTTGCCAACTTTGAAGGAGCGCGACCTAAGCGGTGCCGATGCGGAGCCGTCAATTGCCGCAAAGTCTTGGCGGGTAAAGCCTACCGAGACGAAGCCGGGGGAGGGGGTGACAGTCAAGCTCCTGTATCCGACCGCCTAGAAAAGCTGCAGCGCACGTTATCTGAGGTTCAGGCCTTCCGAGCGATGCTTGGAAATAAGCCTTTGGATAATTTTGGGTCTCTAGTTTTGTTCTTCAATGGACGTACAGCCCCGGAGGAGATGCATCAAGCACAGAAGTCACGACTGTGGTTGACCTATGACGGACCTGGCGTCGTGACACGAGAAAGGAAGAGGGCTCTGCGAGCTCGTGAACAAAAGAGTGAAACTGTACTTGTATCGGCTCGCAGCAATTCCTGCACGACTCTCTTGAACGTGACAGAGGCGCTCAATGTCGATGCGAGGGCAGCAACAGGGACGAGGCAGGCCCATATTGCCCTGTTGCCGTGCAAGGCTTTGCAGACGCGGCTGGAATCTATGCTTACGGTCCACTTAGACGAGAGAGAGATGGGATGCGAGAGCAGAAGCAGTAGTACAGTGACAGAAACGACATCGGCATCGTCCATGACAAGGAAAGAGGATAGGAAACTTACGAAAGGGGAAGCGAATGGAATTGGCCGCGACCTTGACAAGCACGCATGGCCCCCGGCCAAGGTTCTGATTGAACTAACAGATTTAGCTTTGCGACGATCTAGAGAAAGAAGCACGGCTGTCATACGCCGGAAATACCGGCTTCGCCGATTTGGTCTTCTTTCTCTGCGAGAGATGCGCTGGCGTGAGGCCGCAGCTTTGCCCTTTGCCGTGAAGCGCGCTGGCGCAGCGAGGGTGCAAAGTTGGCACGAAAGTCGATGGCAGGCTGTGAGTGACATGCTCGCATTTATGAGGCAGAGCGAGTCTAAGGGCCTTTGGGGGGACATGAGTGAGGACATCTGTTACTCATGTGGCTGCAGCGGTGACTTGGTCTGTTGCGACGCTTGCACCAGCGCCTTTCACCTGAGCTGTGCGGGGCTGTATGAGGTTCCTAGTGATGATACATGGTTCTGCACCCGCTGCAAGCGGAAAGTGGGCTCCGTCAGTCGACGTCCGTAGAACTTTTGGTTTAATTCGATGTGCAGCACTGAGGGGGCTTAGGTGGAACAAGTTTGTAAAGCTCACACTCTGCAATAAGTCAATAGGATGAAAAACGATAGCAAGAATTGCTGCACGGATTTCGCAAGAAAAAGGATGCATATACAGATAAATCAGGAATACCCGCACTCCCTCTATATTTCAGTCTACTACGTATGATTCATGCGCAATTACAGAAGTGATAATAACGATGATAACAACGAATTCACATTCAAAAAAGCACAGAACTTAAAGTATTCTGTTAGGAGTGCAAAAGGCAAAGTAAGAAATGAGTAATTCGCTCACAGCTCTATTTTTTGAAATAACATACACATACTACACATTGTCTACTCATCGAACGTGACGTGTTTCCTCTTGAGAGCAATTTCATTCCATTCCGTCGTGTCTTTCAGTTTGTCAACTTTTTCTTACTACACAACAATAGCAAAATTTTGCTTTTGAACTTACCTTGTCTAAAGCGGCCTTCGACACTCATCACACCTTCTGCATTTCTTGTTCCCCCGTTCCTTTCTTAGATCTTGACCCTGACAAACTACCGCCTGTCTTACGCCCGCCTGGTATGATCTTGATTGCTTGTCGTGTTGTATGAGAGAGCGAGAACGAAGGAAATTGCAGCAAGTTTACAAGCCCAAGCCTGTCCCGCAGGGTATTCTCTGCTCCTTCACGTCTATTTTCCGTGTGATCCCGACCAAGAGAGCAAAGCGCTGTCTCCAACTCCTGAATCTTGATTTCTAATGCGAAAATTCGACGCACGTGGCCGTCTTTCTGCAAGGCGAGTTGCGCATTTTGATTGAGGAGAGCCTTGTTCACGTGCTCGAATGCATCTCGCTGAGCATCGCATTCATCTTGAAGGTATGTGCAGACCTGGAGCATGTATTGAAAGGGTAAGACACCATGTGAGCGGTCTTGTCGTGTGGCAAAAAGAACTTCTCAAGAGCATGCGAAATCACATAATATTCGGACGTTAATGCCTGAAATTTAGATCAAAGCTTTTAAACCGAGAACAGGAATCAATTCCCAACCTGTCCCGATTCTCCGGCCTCTACTCTTACCCGCTCTACGCTTAGGAGCTTCTCCTCGTAAATCTGCTCTAAATTAGGCGACATGGGTCCCGAAACACTCGTACTGTGGTTGACACTCTCATCATCTTGGACAGCGGGCGAGACTCCTAATGACTTTGTGTGCTTACCTTGCTCCCTTTCTGATACCTCTTCGGGAGGTGAAGACGCGCCATTTACCCCTTCGCCTATGTGCCCCCGCCCGTCCGCCCTAAGACTCTCGCTCCTCGCCGGCCCCTGGCTCACTTTCCCCATCGCCCGCATCATCTGGTTCAAACACGCCTCTGCCTCGCCCAGCCGCGTTTGAAGAGCCTCCTGCTCCTCCAAGACTCGCGCAACCGCCGTCTCCTCTTCGAGAACCCGAGCACTTAGCTCCTGGTTCCTGCCGCGCAGCTCGTCTTTCTCCCTTTCGCTCTCTATTAAGAAAGCGAGCAATTTGCTTGAATGTGCTTCAGAGGCAGTCAGCTCTCCTCGACTTTCGGAATTTCCAAAAGATGAGTAAGCACCTGTCGCGAGTGACGACGCCATAAAGGGCGCCAAAGACGATTCCTTCCCCTCCACGCGTCCCGCCTTATTGTCCAGTGCTGATGACGGTGACGGTGTAGGCTCGGCCTCGCCGCCAGGAAAAGCTGCTGATTGTGAATGACACTGCTCACCCGCGAGAAGTGGCACAATCGAAACGGGCGTAGCAGGACGGGGGAAGACCTCGTCTGTCGCCACCTGTAGAGGGCGGTCGGCCGACACAAGGGCGCGTAAAGCATCCTCCTTTGCCGGGGGTGTACATTGCCCCGCGTCGCTGCCTACGACGGGAACTCTTTGTGAACCTTCTTTATCCTCTTGTGTAGTCCCTGTCAAGGCGGCGTTGAGACGCTCTATCTCGCCTAAAGCGCACCTGAGTTGCTCTCGGAGCTCGTAAATACTCAACTCCTCGTTGCGGACTGCGTGGTTCTTCACCTTCTTGGCCCGTTCCCCGAAGCGCAACGTACTTATGCTTTCCTGAGAATGGCTCAATTCGGGTGCGCAGCACACGATCAGGCATGTGTTGGAGTTACCGCCCAGTGACTCGGCGAGCAGGCGGGTTAGCTTGGCGTCGCGATAGGGGACGTGCGGGGCGCCGTCAACCAGCGCTGAGATGACCATTCCTAGTGTCGTGAGAGACCGATTAATGTTCTTCGCCTCCTCAAGACGCAGACCCTCAGCCCTTGTCTTTGCAATGCGCTCGGAGCCCGCTAAGTCGACCATCACGAGCTTGCCTCGACGGATGTGCTCCGTCTCCGTGTTCTTCTGGGTCACTTTTACGAGCAGCAAGGCGTGCGAACGGGAGCTCTCTTCGTTCATTCCCGTAGCCGCCGTCACGCGCCCCAATTGTCCAGCCTCAATCACACTGTGCATCTCAGCCTGACTTTCCACGAAGATCTCTGTTGCTCCCATTACAACTACGCCGCCGTACGGGTCGTCGCGGAGCTTCAAGTCTGCGCTTCTACTAGGATTCAGTAAATCGCGTACTTTCTCGCAATAAACTTCTACACAGGAAACACAGATTGTGAATTCTATCGTATCCTGAAACTCTTCAACCATAGCAAATAGATCATCCACCACGCGTGGAATGAAGCCCACTCCCTCAGAGTGGCCGGTCGAAGGACGGGGACTTTCCGGGCGACCGTACACTGGGTTTGTTCGTTTCTCAGGCCGTCCCATCATTGTGTAAGTTTTACCGCTGCCAGTTTGCCCGTAGGCTAGGATGGTACCGTTGAAGCCATCAAGCAGACCTAGCACCACGTGGCGGACAGAACCGTAGACGTCTGCCTGTGTGGCCTGAGAACCAAAAACCCGATCGAAAGCGAAATTCAAGGTACGCTCAGATGTATTTACAGAAACCGCTCCACTGTCTTCTACTGCTTTGTACCATTCAAAGGGTTCCTCCTCCCGGAGTGGTCGAAAACGACAGACTACTTGAACTGATTGAAAAGTCGCTTCGTCCTCCGGCCCATTTTGTGGTTTGGAGAGGAGAAGCGGCTTGGGACACACCTTTATCTTTTGCGAAGGCCCAGTGCTTTCCAAACAGTCACCATCCTGCTGAGACAGTAAGGTTGTTGATGTCCGTGCAGGTGCTGCATTCATAAAGGGTGACTTCGTTGAAGAGAAATTCTTGTCCATTACTGCCCGTGAAGGCTTTTGCAAGTCGCCCAACCAACTCTGTCGACGCGTGCCGAGGGAAGAGACAACTGGAGACGATGAGCGGCGCTGCTTAGCCGCGGGAATCGTCATCCTTCTGTTTTTTATTAAAGGATACGGGAATCAAGTGGATGACAATCTTGGCAGGCTTGTTTTATAGTCTGGGGAAAAGAGAAAGCGAGAGAGGGACGTACGGTTAGTCTGAGAGGCGAGGTCGAAGCCCGGTCTCCCGGACTTTCGCGCAATTCCCATCAAAGCCCCCGGGAATGGACACAGATGCGTGCTCCCTTTTAAGTCCATAATATTCACCTCAGCGTCTACCCAATCGCACAGGCAGGTCACCGAAGGGGGAGTTAGATTTTGTGCTGCACCACTTCTCTGTCAGTGACCATGTTGGGACGTAACAGGTAAACATCCTGTGGTTGCCGACCCTGCTCTTAGTGCATCATCGGCCACTGTCAAGCTTCGAGAAGCCTCCGATGGGATTGTCCGTCTCCATTCGTGTCTTACAACAGAACCAAATAGAAATTGGACCGAATTTTTATGCAATGGCAGGGATTATGAATGTCAATGCAAGCCAAAGTTTTTCTTGAATCGTTTTCTTCCCTTCATGTGGGCCCCTTACAACAGCCTGACAGGTACGGTTTTGTCCTTCAAGCCCTCAATTATCCGGAACTTGTCCAAGAAAAGGATGGTCAACGTTGTTTTACTTGAAGATCTCGCCTTTCGTGGCTTTGCTGGTGAGGAGGTGGCTGTCAAGCCAGGGTACGCTCGCAATTTCTTGATTCCAGGACGCAAGGCAGTTTATGCAACGCATGACAACAAATTGCAACACATGGTAATGCGTTCGAATGAAGAGCGCACGCTACTGGAAGAACGGCGAGACTTCCTTTACTTCAAGTCTCGGACCATGCAAAGGGCAATAACTTTCACGAGAAATGTAGCCGTCGACGGGCAAAAGTTAGAGCACCCTTTGACAAAAGCAGACTTGGCCGCAGCTATGCGAAAGCAGCTCAAGCGACATGTGGACGAACAAGATATTTGGTTGCCCAAGGGTTCAGAAATAAAAATGTTGGGGGAATTGAACGTCAAGGTGGCGGTAGATGTACCCCTACTCATGGTAGAAGAGATGCAAGAAAGTGCGCAATCAGATGGAGGGAAAAAAAGGGAGATGTTGACAGTCAAAGTGGCTATACAGAAAGATGAGAAAAAACGTGATAGAAGAGAAAATGGCAGTGCAGAGGTACTGGAGGAAGACAGCGAGTAAGTAACGGCGCTTATGAAGCATGTAAAGGGCCCAGTAAAGAAAAAATTGTAAACGCCTGTCGTATCCCTGATGTCGCCACTTGTCGCAATTATCTAGGGTGGTTCATCTATTCGACCAAGAGTAGTACATGTAGAGCTTCTACGACAGTATTTTCCTGTACATCTACGGCGAACCATATCTTTGTACGAAAGCTCCCATTTAAACACGCTCTGGATCGTTCCAAGACATATAATGCACATTTCCCGCTTGGACGACCGTGCTAGTTGCACATCCGCATATCCACTAGCCGCCAATGACTAAGTAAGTTCATTCTCGTTGTTATGCATACAATAAGATGATGCTTCATTACCCCATTCCGAAATTGTCTGCATGTCTGAATGTAATGCGACCCGTGGTCTTTCTATCTGCAGATTACACCCGCTTCCTACCTTTCCAGGCTCCCGCCTGACTGCCATTGTTCATCCTCATCGCGCAGCTATTCCATCATAGCACCCCTATTGCAGATTCATTCAATTCGATCACTCTCACTTCCATGCTAGAGCAACACTTGTGCAGAGCACAGATTCCACACATCTCTGATTACAACAAGTGCGAAGGCAAGGCCTCATGCTTGTGAAAATCGGCCACATACGACTGAAAATTCAGGAATTTTAGAGCCCACGTGTGGCTTGTATTTTTCTCAAATTGTCGTTTGTAGTACGTATTGCTTTCCCATTGCACCAGATTAGCACGAGGAATCCGCGCTCTTTCAAACACACGAACGGCAGCAGGCCCCACACCTTTAGCCGCCAGAGCTAGTCCCAGACAGTGTGCATCTTCAAAGGTCATATTGGCCCCCTGGCCGCGCACAGAGTGCATTGCGTGGGCTGCATCGCCCATTAAAACTACCCGCCGCCCCGGAGAGCTGTAGCGCTGCAAAGACTTACGAAAAAGCAAACATCGTTCAAAAATGTTCTCTTCTGGTGTGGCTGCGATATACGGTTGCACATCTGGAACGTCTTTCACAAGGTCTAGTATGCGCTGTTTTACACCTGTAAGACCAAGGCGGCCGTGACCCTTTTTCGGGGCGACTGTAAATGCCTTGCCAGGATCATCCACCCGTACCTGCCACAAGATTCTGCCATGTCCACATTCGATCATGAAGAAAAATCGAGGCGGTTCTTCTTTCTGGTAGGTCAGGCTCACTACCGGATGAGGATATGGCAAACTGGATTCGCCTGGGTTCATGATTGCGTTCCAGTTTGTGTGGCCTGACTCGCAGACTTCATCCCCCCTACCCTCAGGAATTGGCACCAAGCCCTTCCGAACAACAGAGAAAAGGCCATCAACGCCCACTAGCAACGCTGCATGGGCTGTCTCCACGCGATTCTTGAAATAAATAGTGACATGGTCTTCACACTCGTCAAAGCCGGCAAAGTCGTGACTGCAATGGATCATAGAGCGCGGTACCAAGCGAGCAAGGGAGTGTTGAATGTCGGCCCAAGGAATACTAACGTTGTTTGCCTCAAACTGCACATAACGCTCCGTGATTTTGCCCTCTTCGTCAACTGTCTTGGTGAAAGCTTCAGTATTGTACTTGCCCCTCTCCATCACGAAATCTTTCAAACGTGGATCAATCAGCTCCAATGCCCTTAATCCGTTGGGTGTTACACCAACTAAGCCTTGTGATACGTCTCGTAGCGCCGCGGCCCTTTCAAAGAGACCCGCACTGAGACCTAACTTATCTAAGGCGATTGCCAGCGCTAGGCCACCTAGCCCCGCACCTGCCACAGCAACATCCACCTGGTGCAGTGGACTTTCATCCAACCACGCCCGTTCCCCAGCAGTTCCGCTCAAGGAGAGGCGGCCCATGCTTGCTGCACAAGCGCGATGTATACGTTCAGGTGTCGCCGGAGCATCCAAGCGAAAGTTGTTAATAGCTTCCGCCCCAACGCCGAAAAGTTCGGTGCGCGCGGCAACTACTGCACGACGAACGGCCATCATAGCAGAAGTGGATAGGATCAGAGGTGGCTCACCAGATGCCTTGGAGGAAAGAAAGCCTTTGTCGAAATTCCCGTTCTCAAGCAGAGACACTTTCCACTCCGATGGCATGTCCGGTAATAAAGGTGGTTTGTAATCCCAAGTTCCTGGAGATTGAAGCACGCCGTCCGATGCAATAAGAGCTTCTTCCATGAGGAAAAATCCAAGGCCTTGCACAAAAGCGCCTTCAACTTGTCCCAAATCCACAACCGGATTTATGCTTTTACCACAGTCATACAAAAGGTGAGCAGCTCGTAGCGCCACTTCTCCCGTAAGTACATCGATTTCAACCTCCGACAGCCCTGCGCCATAATTGTGGTAGTGGCTTGCGGGTTCCGGACGCCATTGAGCATGACAACAGAGATCCATGGACTCTCGAAAACTAAGGGCTGAGCGAATAAGTTCTACCCATGAGATGCTTGGAGACGGACGATCGCCCCCATCGGAGCCGTCACCATCATGACCTGTACCTTCCAGAGAATTTGCGGGAGACAGGGCTTTCTCTTTGTTTCGAAGCAATCGATCGCGCAACGGCTTCAAACGTTTAACCAGCTCTTGACAAGCTGCATCTACCGCCGCACACGCCCTTTCAGAAGTAGTTGAGGCCGCGGTAAAACCGCCATTTGGAATAATATCCGTATTTGTATCAGCGAATTGAATCATGTCCAGAGTTGGCGGCGCTAAGACTCCCACTTTCGCCAAAGCTCGTAATGCCACAAGGGCGCTCTTGGCGTGTATGCCTTGCCCGATCTCACAACCACCATGATGGATCAAGATCGACCCATCCGGGTATGCGTTTACTGTGGCTTGCATGGGCATGAGACTACTAAGAAATTTGACGGGTGTCATCGCCACCCCACGCTTACGCCAGCGATTTGCGCGATTAAAGGAATGAACATCCTCGCGACGCTTTTCCAAGTTGGCTGAGGATGTTAGCTTATTCCATATAATAGGCAAAGTAAAGTGACTAACAGGTGCGGCTGGCATGTGGAGACAGCCAGTACTTATCATGCTCGACGACGCGCCTTCTCCCTTTTCGTCTTGCCTGAAAAAATTCACACGACGAACTTCTTCAGGTGTGAAGTGGCTGCCCAGCCGCGCAGCCACATCATCGAGGATTGATTCAATAATGAAGGATGCTTGCACGACTCCAGGGCCTCGCATAGCCGTACTTGTAGGCAGATTGGTCCGAAGCACCTCGATGGAAGCATCGAAATTGGGAATGAAGTAGGCTTGCTCCAAGTTCGCGGCAAGATCATGACAAGGAGTGAAGGATAGATCGGCACAAAATCCACCATTTAGCCAAATTTCACATTTGACTGCCTCGATAAGACCCGTGGCTGAATTGTAAGCTACTGCATAGTCGGCTTCCATAGCGTGCCGTGAACCGGTAAGCTGCATGTCAGTAGCCCGGTCTAACGTCAAACGCACTGGTCGGCGTAATACTTTGGCAGCCACAGCTGCTGCAGCCGCATGAGGCAAGTTACGCGTGGCCTTGGCGCCAAATGCGCCACCAGCCCTCCGCATTTTTACTTGGACAGTATTCATTGGGGTTCCCAATACGCGAGCTACAACCTCTTGAACCGCCTGCGGAGCTTGAGTCGAGGAATAAATCAACATTCGCCCTTCGTCGGGAATAGCGTAGGCTGTGTGAGTCTCTAGGTAAAAGTGCTTCTGGAAGCCAGCGCGTACTTTCCCTTCCATAAATCGTAATTCCCCATCCAACCCGCTTTCAGGATCCCCTTTCTCATGCTCCAAACGCGCAGCCGCCAGTACAGCAGAGGCATCACCGCGTTTGACACAATCTCTTATGCCCATTAAAGAGCGTGCTTCACGAGCATCCCCAATGCTTACAATGGGAGCCTCAAAACCCTCAAAAACAGCCTCCACAAGCTTGGCTGCTCGTCGAGCCACCTCCGAGGATATGCCTACAACGAGTGCCAGCGGCTGGGAATGAAACAACACGCGTCCACCAAGTGGTACGAAGACAGTGTCGGGCGCAACGCTATCAGGGGGCCCGAGGGAATAAGCGCTGTCGTTACTTCCCGGTATGTCTGCAGCTGTCAGCACATAGACTACCCCCGGCAGAGCTTTGGCCGCCGCAGTGCGCAGGTCTGCAAGCACACCCAGAGAGCGAGGGCTCTTGACGTAGGCCGCATACACGGTGCCTTCTCTCTCTAACACATCCGATACGTACTCAGCCTCCCCGGATGCTTGGAAACCCTGGTAGTCCTTGGGCAAAGGCACATGAGGCAGGTGATCGTTTTGGCCGCCGCTTGTGCTGCTGCTGCTGTTCGCATCGTTTTGAACGTCGCGACATACTTGGGGTACTTTCTCCATCCACCGCCGCGTGTACGTTTGGTCCGTATCTGCCAGTGCGACGTGCTTCTCAGGAGCGATGGCCGCCGATCGAAGTCGGGCACTTAATAGAGAAGTTGCCGCGGTTGAGGATCGGAGAGAAGGGGACGCCTGGGATACCCTGTCCTTCACATAAAGGAAAAATTTGTACAAGAAGGAGGACAAGAGGTCCACACGGTATCGATATCGTGTCTTATGAGCAGGAACTATTTCCATGCGCAATGCAAGAAGTGCAGCTTCGAGAGTTGCTTGTCCGAAAGCATCCTCATGAACAGCGACAGACTCTGCACTTCCCCGCAACCAAGCTTTCTCAGTTTCAATGGCACGCAAAGCTGGCATACCTAAAGCGCCAATACACAAGCAGATGTTCTCCAATTTTCCTGTTGCCACATTCACAGATGCACGAAATGCAGCATTGGCAAAGGCGTGGCTGTTCCCCTTGCGCAATGCAGCGCGGTAAGACTGAAACACATCCGACAAGGTCCCAGTGTGGGGGGTTTTGAGGCGGAGACGGATGCGAGTCAGGATGTCTCGTCGCGCTGTCCCCATATTGTTCTCATGAGCGTTTCCTCGATTCAAATACTCTAGCCAAGAGAGTTCTTCCTCTTTTTGTCGCGGTCCTCCGACAACGTGCACCACAGCCTCGAGCCCTCCTAGGAGTGTCGAGAGGTCGGAATCAAAATTTTTGCTCTTTGCCATGTACAAATTTCCTCCTAAAGTGCCAGCGTTCCGCACCAATGTTCCCGCCACCCGTGAGAGGTGGGAGATAATAGCGTCTCGAAGCACATGTGAGGAAAAAGCGTCCTCCGGGAGATTGCCTACAAGGAGAAGCAATTCTGAAAGGGTGAGCCCGGCACCAATATCAAGGCATCCCGTCGCTGCATCCCAGCTGTGACCCTGGAGTTCTACAACATCCTGCAAGGAAACCATCACCGAATTTGCGAGCGCTAGATTCCCGTCCAGAGCCGCGAGGGCTAAATCTTCTTCGTTATCTTGCTTGTAGACACCGCTTCGGCCGGTGTTACCGCAGAGTACCGTGGCGGCGGGGTGCCTTCCAAGAACGGACCAAAACTGTGCAAGATCTCGCGGTTGGTACCAGCGAGCACCTTTCTTGTCTTCCAAACAAAATCCCTCGAAATGTGATGCGCAAGAAATCAATGCAGCAGAGTCACATACGTCATCTTGAATCCCAGCCGAACCATGTTGAGGTCCTCCTTCGCGGTCGCCCCTACTGTCATGGGCACATGAGGTGGGATTTAAGCATTTTAACTGCTCTACTACGTCTTCAAGGTCTGCTATGCTCTCCTTCGGCGACACAAGAGACTCAGCCGCATCGAGTATAGGCCGGTAGCCGGTGCACCGACACAGGTTGCCATCTAGCGAGCGCGCCAAGGATGCCTTTGTAGAAGCTCGCCCTTTTGTATCCACTCCTTTGTCATTTGCAAACTGTGCACTTAAGGACATCACCATTCCTGGCGTGCAAAATCCGCACTGAGACGCGTTAAAGCGGGAGAATTGCTGTTGTAGAGCAGCACCTTGCGACTTGTGTCGAATCCCTTCGATTGTTTTGACGCTCCACCCGTGCAGAGATGCTAGCGGCCGCAGGCATGAATTCACAGCGAGACAATTGTAGGTGCATAATCCGATATTTTGGCCGCCTGGACGCGAGATGATTACGGCACAAGCACCACAGCCTCCTTCGCCACATGCATTTTTCTTATTCATGAGTTAGGCGGGAATGTTGAGAGTAATGCTCGGTTTAGCGAAAGGAATTGAAAGGTAAGGAGTTGACGACACAGACAGAAGAGACAGAATGACAGCAGAGACGAAATCACATCCTCAAACAGGCATTGCAATGTGAAAACCGCTGAGAGAATAAGCCCTACTAATCCTACCGTGCCACGCAGAGAAGGCTGCGCCCGCAAGTAATCATTCAGGCTCATAGACATGTTCCAAGAGTCTGGTGCTAGCTGCATCCGTCTACCATTTAATTCAAATACCAGCGGACAAGGCTCAGGAATCGCGTCAAATCCTGAACAATGCGACATATTTTCTTGCTGAAAGTCCTGACAAGACTGCGACCCGAGGATATTATCCGCGCCGACGTGTCGGTGCTTGTTTTCCTTGCGCTGAGGAGATTCGTCTCTTGAATTTATCAACCTGCGACAATTATGCACAGTGAAACTTTTGGAATGGGTACCAGGAAGACAATTACAAAATGTATTTCGGAGGTACGTCGTGGCAGAAGGTAGGTGATGAGGTGTCACAGCCTTCAATAATATGCCATCTCTCGTGGTGGCAATTTGCATGAAGAAATCATGCTGTGTCGTGTGCTATCCCATGCATAGAAATCACCCATTGACAGACCGGAAATCGAAGCGTGTTAAGCAGGTCGCCCTTTGCAATGCTGGCAATGTGGTTGGAGCTTGGCCTATACGAGTCGTGCTGCGTCGGCGATGGGCTCGCTCGCGCCAAAATTTCACTTGACGGTCAAGTCTTGACCGTTTAACGCATCGTTCGCGCCAACTTCTCCCTCGACCGTTGGGCGGTGCCGTCCGTTAGGTTCACGTCCAAGCGGAACGAATCGCTCCGGTCCAGTCCCACCTCAGGCTACACGTCGCATTTATTGGGCTCTCTTACATCTTATTTTGTATGCCTGCCCATTTTAATTCAGATCAGGTGAAAGACATGTTTGTTTCGGACGCCTCCTCGCCAGAAACAGAGGAAAACGACTCGTCGCCGCTTCCGATTGGAGCCGATGAGGACGAAGAGAAAGAGCGTATATCTAGCGACAAACTGAACGACATAATGACTGCACATTTTTCTGATGATGAGGAGGGAGAGGAGGAAGAAACAGACAGTCAGAATGGGTTAGGAAAAACCCACAGGAACTCCATCATGTCAAAAAGAACTTCCCTCTCCAAGACTGCTGAATACGCTACTCATTTCCACAATGAGAAAACAATGCCTGAAATGGGAGCATCTCCTCAAGGTAGGTACGATGAATCAACATATTTAGATGCTGTACACCGGCAGCAAATTAGCGTGCTGGGCGGTGACACTAGCACGTACCAATTTGTCTCCCGTACGCCAGCAGAAACGCTTCCACTTCAATTTGCGCCACCAGCAGCCAAAGAGGACAATTACTATAATGATTTGCATCATATTATCGTGCACTTGATGGCCTTAAAGCAAAATCTGCAGGCTTCACCGAGTGAACAGTGTGGTATTCGAGCAGCCCCCAGCAACACCAAGGAAGAAGAAGAGGGGAAGTCATCGGCTAGAAAAAATCGGCTTTGCGCTGAGCACTTCCAAATTGGAATTAAATTAGCTGGCAAATGTGCTTTACACAACGAGAACCTTCGACTTCAACAGCAACTTCGAATAATGACCTCACGAGTTTCTCAGCATGAGAAATACCTTTCGGATAAAGTCAAGGCTTTGGAAGAAGAATGTAGATCGCTTCGCATCGAGAATTCGGAATTGCGTGACCAACAAGCGCGAAAGAGATCCTTGCGCAGCACATTAGCTACAAATTGTTCTATGAAGAAATCATGTAGCTGTGCTGAAAAGCCTGTAAATATGTTGAAAACCATACCTTCAACTTCGGGTGGCACTGACTCAAACTCACATACTTGTCGTGATTCCTCCCAACATCAGACGCAAGCTGGCCCTATGGATAAGAAAGCAGGATATAGTAAAGTCAAGGACCTTGAATCAATGCTTAATTTGCAGGCACAAATCAAATCAAAAGTCGTTTTGGAATTGAATGCCAAGCGGCAGGAAGTTAATGAACTGCGTGATTTTATGAGCTTGCCCCTAACCACGCATGCGAGAAAACTTGGGATTGTGAATCAAATCGCTTCCCTACGCCTTCGATTGCAGGGTACCACGAGGCGCTTCGAACGGCTACATTTGGAGAAGAAAGTGGCTTACAAAGCGAGTACGATGCAAAGACGGGTGCAGCTAGAGCGGTATCGGCATCAACAGAAGATGCGCGCTTTACAATCGCAACAATTGCACATGTTGTATCAGCAGGCCTTCGAACGCTTTCTTAAAAAAAAAGACAGAGATCCTAGAAAAAAATGTCAGCAAGGGCCATACCAACATGTAAAAGAAAATACTAGGCATATAAATCATTCAAGCCCCGGGACGAACAACTTGCCAGAGGAGAGCTCTATAGGTGCGGTTGCAAAGGAAGATGGAGGTTGCAGCTACCCAGTCACATTTTCGAAAACGAATTCATCATCAGACAACATAAGCTTTGAGTCATTGCGAAAAGTGCTTTTACCACAGACGTCCCCGAAGTCGCAGGTTTAATGCATGAATAAAACTGTAATTGTCTTATGCGCTCCAACGTTTTTATTCAGAGCTGGTCCGGGATTGAATTAAAAATCATTGTTAACATATTAATTGAGATTTGGTAGAGCTTTGAAGAAAGAAATAATAAAAAACTTTGGTCGCGCTTAAAATGGAAAATTGAAATATTCTTCTGGCCCTTTTCGCACAGCGTTGAAAATACCCTTAAAATCCAATTTCTAGTTGTCTCAAGGCATGCCCGTTGATAACAGACCACTTCCTTTCAAAGAAAGCATGGCCAGATCGGGGTAGTGATGTTGCAATATGGTGCGTTTAAGTGGAAATTCGGCCCTATAGCGCTTCGACAAAGCGGGCATGTACGCTCCCGTTCGCACCACTCAGACAAGCATGGCTCGCAAAAATAATGCGCACCAGGGAGAGCAACGGAGTTGTTGTTCAGATTTTCATAGCCCACAATGCATTCAAATGTTTCTGCTTCCTGAAGCTCTTCGCTCGTTGCAGGCCTACCGTATTCTAAGTAATCAGGACGATACATGCAGGCCAAAATGTGACCGCAACCACGGGCATGGCGCAAAAGCACCAAGCATTTCAGCGTGATATAGACCAGTATCAAAATGTCTCCAGTGTTTTGCAGGCGATGTGATATTTGATAAATGTCGGCACGGGCTTGAAGCTCTTCTTCATTTGAAATGGTGGCGGTCGAGAATATCCTTGAATCTATCGCACTTCCGCGTGCTAGAGATTGCCCTGTAGGAGTTCCTGGCGTATCTGATGCTATTATTTGCGATGCTGTGGATTCTCCAAGAAAATTGTTCCCATCTCCTGTCGCTGTTGATTGAGTTTGTTGCTGTTCTCCGCTCACAACGACACTGGACATCTTCCTGTAGGAAATTATTCGAAAGGCGATTCAATGACCATCCTTTATGGCGAAATTGACATGGCCAAATTGTATGAAGTTGCCGAACTTGAAGTGTAACAAGCTGTTATGACAAATTATCATAAATTTTGTTATCATATCGGACCGCTTGTCTATCCATTTTTGTCATATTATTCCTTACTTGGCAGGTTTATTTGAATAAGAGACGCTTAGCGCTCCTCAAGAGAATGCTATGATGACATTATGCACAAGGAGCTTACTAAGCTTAATGCATGTCTTGCGGGCTTTCTTTTCAAGAAATGACAGAGGCTGCCCGGCAGTTGTGTATCTCTCTGGCCCGTCCATGCGAAGGTGCCAAATAATAACTCAGCACCAAACCAGGCACACACGCGCTGCTACATGTTTATCATATTTCCAAAATGAGCTCAAGGCGTCATTGCTTTTATTGCTAAGCGCCTCACTCATTATTTTGGGGACACTTTCTCGTTAGTGCGCCCTATGTTTCCGTTACTTTCAAATTTTCAATATCTTCAGGAGGAAATTCGTCCTGCCACGCAATGAGACAAGTAGCGTAAAGCATGTACGAGGAGCTTTTGTACGACTAGAAGACAAAATATGGGGGCTAAAACCTTTTATCTAAGATTGCTGACAAAGTGAACGATGGGAATAAGATAGGCAACATATCAGTAGAATGACACGTCATGCGCGCCATCCAGTGAAAGAAAGTAAACCGACGCTGAAAAAAAGTGTTTCTTTACAGTGCTTATCGAGCAAAGCAGATGATGGGTATAAGCTCGGCTCACTTCTGAAATGATACACATATTTGTGAGTTTTTCAAGCGCAGTCTTTTGCTTGTAATGTCTAATTGGCTTCCCTTGAGCAAAAGAATGCATTACCTGGTTTAAAATGAATTCTATTTCTATGGCAGTGGGCCACACTACGCCGACCATCGAGAAAACTCGGGCCAACCATAGTTATCCTGTTCACACCAATGTTCTTCCAATGGGAAGCGCTATCAAAACGACATTTATGGGGCCCTGCTAGAGTACAAATATTATGCAATTACATGTGGTATAAAGGTCGGTAAGCACAGCTGATAGCGAGTTGAGCACTCACTTCCTCGGAGGCTGATTGCTATATTATTACACTATTGGCATGCAACACTGAAAATATTTTTTTGTTACGCTTGTCGATCCCTCAGTCGCGCCGAGAAGCAATGTAGCCCCACTCGTCTGAATGCGTTGGCTATAGTGTGGACTGTCAAGATGCTCCATCCTCATATATATATTCATGGTCGACACGATCATCATCACAGACCATAGGGGCGTTGGAATATTTGAACAAAGTCAAAGACACCATGGGCCAACTCCACAGATAGAGTACACAGTCACAGCAATATGATTACGAGGTCATCTACGGCGTAGGGAAGACACACGCGAACACTGCACTCGCTTGATACTAGTCAATACACGTCCTTATTAATACACGAGCCGAGAAATTGAGAATGTTTGGCGTTTTTTCTTCGGACATGTGATGGGCCGCGGATTGGAATAATTGTCAGTCAAGCCCAGTTTGAGATGTGCGAGACAAGTCAACGAATGTCGAGTAAAAAAGAAGTCTGTTATCTTGTCCCAAGTTAATGCTGCTCGAGAGGAGAAGTTGACAAGGCAACCGAGCAGACGGCTTTCTCCTCCCCCTAAAGCCTACGTGAGACCATCGCTGCAACTTCTTGTCCTCCGCTGCTAGCTGCGCAACTCGTAGGCCCCTCGCACACTCGTTTTGAAATTTGTGCAGAATGCGTCCATGAGCCCGCCTGGAGCTACCACTCGGCTTTGCGCGCCATTGCTCCGTGGATTTCATTGGTGCGTTTTGTAATGTTTTCATTTCGCTCCGACAAGGCGATTCGCGCGCTGGACGATTCGATCATGGGATAATATGCCTCCGGCATGTCTCCAAAGCGAGAGAACGGACAAGCCTGACGAGTGCAGTTTAGGGAAAAAATATAATAGCGGGCCGGAAAAGGTACCTGACGTAAAGTTAGGGTCAAAATGAAGGATTGAGACATTTGCGATAATACTATGAATTTTAAAAGACGTAAATGTATATTTTAAGGGGGCGAACCTCCAGGTACCCCATAGCCCTCCCATCCTGAAGGCCACTCGGAGCTGTCTTGGGCAGCTTCGCCATGACAACCCTAGTCAGCGGACTTAATGATGAGCACCAAGGCATCACCTCATGCATACGTGCTGTTGACGGCGTGACACTTCAGGTGAGTGTACGCCTCGGCAAACCGGAGACGTTCGCGCAGACGCCTCTCCTCCTTCCCGCCAACTACTTTCATCGTCTGTGCGCTGTCACTCTTCGTTTGCGTGCTTTCCCACCACTATTCTGTCCATCTTGATAACTTGTTCGTAAGTTGTGACCTTGTCAATCGGCTGAAAGAGTTTTTATTCTGGTTTCATCTCATCTATTGGTCCGAGGTCATTCGTATAGCGCCCTCGCACTCTTCACTTCTTTCACCTACCCGGGTAATATCGGTCGCTTTTTTACATGCACAGGTTGGCGACGATGTGTTTTTCGAACGTGAGAGTGGACTTCTAGAGGAGGGCTTTGTGGAAAAACTGTTCCCGCAAGATGACAAGGTCATGGCCCTGGTCCGCTACAAGGAGAGGGCGTGGTCGGCCTACATTGAGCGACGTGACGTTGAGGGCCTGCTCCTCAGGGACCAGCTGGTGAGCAAAAGCCGAACGCGTCGTAATGCCCGTCCAGTATCTCGTTATCAGCCTCAGGAGCAGTCCGGATCTGCGTACGGCTCACGTCAGTCCCGCAAACCCAAGCTTCTGAAAGGTTCGCGCAAATCGCATGAGAAAAAGCGCCGACGTCGCCGCAAGCGTTTGAAGGAGGCAGCTCGGCTACGCCGGGCGAGAAGAGAGCGTCGTCGGACACTTGCTTTAAGGTTTCTGTCGGAAGGTTTAGTAGACGGCGTGATACTGAGCGAGCAAGAGCGCGCAGAGCTGATGGGGCTTCTGAGTGTGTCGGAAGCGGTGCACATCCGAGAGGCCTTGACGTTGTCGAGTTCCGAGTCGGAGGACGACAATTTGGACCAAAGTCAGAGCTCTGAGGATGAGAGTGGGTCATCCTCGAGCTCTGATTCCTCGTCGACCATCTCCACGTTTGGCGAACAGGACAGCGAGTCGGAGGCGGAGAGCGGGGCCGAGAGCGAGCTGGGGCTCTCGGATGTGTCCACCGACTCCTGCCCCAGCGAGCCGGACTTCTTGTATTGGTCTCGAGTTCACCAACCGGCACTTGAACAGTTGCGGGCGACGGGGCGAAAGCGATTTGGTTTGGCCCCCAAGTACGACTCAGAAGACTCGGACGACGTGGACGAGGAGCCGCGGGAGATGGGGCTGGCGAGCACGATCATGAGCTGGACTGGGCAGGAGCGCAAAGAATTGCTGCGTGAGTATCTGAACCGACCGGCGTCGATTGCGCGACGACTAAAGACAGGGGCAATCTCATACAAGGAGTGGTGTCTGGCCTTGCAGGTCGTGAGCGAGGACTCGGGCGGGGTAAGCAGCCTGGAGAACATGAGTGCCATTAAGGGGGTGAAGCGTTGCGACGGCATGCGGACCATGTACGGAGCTATTCGGGCCCCACTCATACAAGAGATGATCCGTTTCGCAGGAGTGACGAGGCAAGACCGCTTTCTGGATATTGGCTCGGGGCTGGGTACAGTGGTCCTGCAGATGGCTGCAGTCACAGGTTGCCATGCAACAGGCATTGAGTTGGAGGCATCTCGCTTCACAATATCTTCGATGCTGAGCGAGGAACTGATCCATCTGATGGCGGAACTGAGCACCAGTAGAGAGACAGGCTTTGTGGCAGACTTGAAGAATCGCATCGAGATGAAAAATGAAGACGTTCGGGACCACGAGGAGACCATCTTACAGTCAACCGTCATCTACTTTAACAACCACGGGGTCTGGTTCGATGAAACTTCCTCCAAACAGGGCGAAATATCAGTGGAACATTGGGTTGCAAAGCTTTTCGCCAGGACGGCCGTAGGCACGCGCCTTGTCATTTTAAAAAGCATCCCTCACCTGAAGGGCAACTGGTTTTCCGAGCAAATGTACATGGCTCGCTCAGACTGGTTGACCTGGGCCCGGGATGCCAAGCCTCTCTTCTGCTACACGAAGCTAAAAGACACGTGGACGTGTGAGAAGTGTCAGCACGAGAACGCGATCGTAGGCGATGACGACTCGCTCATCTGGGAGATGAGATGTGTCAATAGCTGCGCCTCTCGCGCACATCGCCTCCGTGCCCGTCCGGGGCAGCCGTCCGAGTGAAAGATTGCACGCGGTGAGAGCATGTCCGTATCGTGATGGCACTTGCGATGTCCTTATGTGTAGGCTTTCGAAAGAGTCCCCGCGGTGTACGGTGGAAATCATGTGGCAGCAGGCACGTGGCCACGTGTCTAGGACTTTTACAGTAAAAGTATAACAATGGAAAAACTTAAAATTGATTTACTATAGCATCTTTCAGGTGATAGTAGAAATCAAGAACGGTGACACTTGAAACAGGTGTACGTGTCGCCATAAGCGAACGTCTTTTTTTAAATGTTATTTTCTGACTTTGTGTAGCCATTTCCCACACAACCGTCCGATCTTCGCCGCATGTTCTAGAGCAAAATCTGAGTGTTCTAGAGCAAAATCTGACAAGTCTATCAGGGAGACCACTTGTATAAGGCTTTTCCGATTGATTTTACCTAGCAATAGATCAGCCATGGGAAAAATCTTCGATTCGAGACGATGATGACAGACTTACAGCTTGTTGAAGCTGTTGATGTCCACTGACTGCACGCTATCTTCCATGGCCTCAATCTTTTCCACAACATCGTCAATAGAGACTTCGTCGTCGTACACGACCATGGAAATGATCAATTTGAAGATGCCGAAGGCTACCGGTGACTTGTTGTAGCCCTCGCCCCAGGTAAGGCCTGACGGGCAAATTTCTTCCTTGATGGTTTTATAGAGTTCATCCAAATTTACCTCTGTATCAGTTGGTTTGACTTCCAAAACAATCTGAGATCGATCGCGCTTTTTGTTGGCCTTTTCCTTAGCCTCCTTCTCCGCCTTCATAGCTGCCACTTGCTCGGCGCGAGACATGGTAGGCTTTGCCGATGAATCTTCCTGTTGACAATGGTAGCCCGAGACCAGGACCAAAATGAGGGATCAAAAGTAGATGAGCGGTGTGACATGTAGCTCACATTTCTTACGGAAGTACACAAGAGGTTCTCATGTGACGCCTCCCTGTTGCCACCCGGGGATTGGCTTCAATCCAACAACTACACATATCACAATTTTTGAGACCTAGAGGCTCATATGGCAAGGACTCAAGGAACCAAAGCAGACTCTTCCGAAATGTGTACTCACATCGTCGTCCCCGAAAAGGTCCATGTCATCGTCGTCCGTGGCCACTGCAGGCGCGCTCGCCTTCTTGGAGGCTGAGGCCACGGCGCGGCCATCTCCACCCAAAATCTTTTTCAATCCTGTAAGCGATGCAATGTGCAGATACCACCGGTAGGCATTAGGGTGGGAGGAGGCCACAGGAACGGACGGAAGAGCGCTGAAGGTCGATGAGTCCGCTGCGCTGAAGGAGAAACCCTCGACGTACGAGCGCGTGCTTAGATGCTTCTCTAGGTCACCGAAGCCTTTGCTAAAATCAAACTTGGAGGGCATTGTATCTATGAGATAATATTCAGAAAGGGCATCTGTCAGTCCAATTTATTGGGTGGGAGAAGACGGGAGGATCAGAGATGCATGGAACAAAGGCACAACAACCTCCTGAATGGATGGCTAGGATGGTGATGGCCGCGACATCTCTTATCACTTTACCCAGCCGAGCATAATTATCAAAGGCGACGTCCTCAATTGTCGAGAAAAGAGCGTGCTTCGCAAGGGGGCGTGGGACTGTCCCGTCCACTTTTGAGCAGGTGGCTAGCCCGTGGGGAGGGGGGCGGCGCCGCCGCGGCGGAGAGGGTCTGGGCGCTGGGGGAGATGTGTGGCGTGCTGGAGGAGTGGTTGCGAGGTCCCCTTCTTCACCTTGCCCACGACCCGGTCCTTGGTCTGGACACAGCAAATCAGGCCAAGGCCATGGCCTGCCATGCTTGAGCAGGACGGCGTAGGCCCCATTCGACGGGCCTTGGCTCACTTCAAACGGCATCCTGGGTGCATGGCCATCCGTGTTCGACAGCCGTCATATGCTCATGCTCACCGCCCCATCCCTTTAATTCGACGTCACAGAACGCATGGCAGAAGAGTTGCGATCGGTACAGGTCTTTGGCCGCAAGGTATGTCGTGAGAGGGAAGCAAGTTTGGCGCTGGGATTAGTAGGCTAAGTTAAAGGAATGTGGAGATGTCTGCTGATGGCGGAAAGGGAAAGTAATGGTTTCCAAGCACGTGACAGCAAGTAGGTCCAGTCGATCACTGCCGTTTAAGTTTTGTGCTTGCTCTTTAATGTAGCGAATACGTTTAGAATTCTCGACATGAGTAATTGGCTTGCATCCCATTGAGAGGAACATCGTGTAGTGGGACAGAGACACGAGTCATGCCATTCTGTCTGTGACTGAACGACAGCTTTCGGAGATGTTTTTGTGTTTTTCTCAAAGCTCTCCCCGCGTGTGGTGTCTTGAGCCTGTTTTGGGCTGTGAACATGTAACGCCCTCAAATTTGTCCTTCGCCTCGCAAAACATAGAAAACGGCTACAGCAGTTGCGTTTGTGAAAGACGGGCGTGGCCTCATCAACGTCAATGGAGCGCCCATTGAGAACGTGGAGCCGGAGCTGCTTCGTTTCAAGATTTTGGAGCCCGTATTGCTACTGAATCAAGAGACTTTCGCGAAGGTGGATATCCGTGTTCGTGTAAAGGGCGGCGGGCACACTGCTCAGATCTATGCGATTCGACAGGCGATCTCCAAGGGCATCGTGGCTTTTTATCAAAAGTATGTGGATGAGGCGAAGAAGAACGAGTTAAAAGAAACCCTGCTTGCGTACGACAGGACCCTTCTAGTCGCCGATCCTCGGCACTGTGAGCCCAAGAAGTTTGGGGGCCCATCTGCGCGGGCTCGGTATCAGAAGTCCTACCGCTAGTTCCGGAGAGGACATTCACGAGATGGAAAGAAGGTGGTGTAGAGATCCAGGGCATGGTAATGAGTGGAGTTCGATAGTGCACTGGTGTGGGAGGCGACGGATCCTTGGACGCAGCTATTCACCTTAGTGAGAATGGTGTCCAGACAGGGTTGGTGTGCGGGCGCCTGAGGGCGCAGGATTTCCGAGCAGACCGCCAGGAGTGGTGGGTGAGATTGCGCTGCCATTATTGGAAGAAAACAATGCGTTGAGCCACTTGATCACGTTCAAAACGTAAAATGTGATTGTTGTGTCTAGTCCGTTCGTCATGGTGGTCACGTCTCTCGATTTTGTTTCTTTGGAGCTGGGTGAACACGTCATTAATCTCCTTGTTGAAGATTCATGCGACATAACGAGAGGGAATTTAGAACGCAACGACCGTATCTTGGAGTTTGCAATGAGAGAGCTCACCCAAGAATTTATCCGTTTGTGGATTGCTTCAGGCGAGCCGTTAATCCATTTCTTTTCCAAGCACAGAAAAGCTCGAAACAAAGCACCGTCAAAACTCTTCTCCACAGCTTATGCGGCTTGCTGATGACCTTGAGCTTTTCCCACCCACAAGAAATGTTCACAGCAAAAAGGGAGCAATGCGGTGTAGGTTCGTCGCTGTAGCACCGATGATGGGACGACTATGTGAACGACATGTCACCTCCACCCAGGCCCGTCTCCCCACGCAGTCATCAAAAACCATCCCCCGTCATCTCCCCGTTATATACTCCCCACCACCTTCCTTCGTCTTCCTGGTGCGCCTCATAAACAGCGAGACTGTCTACCAGCACCCTTCCATCCCACGCCTTTCTTGGAATTTAACCGACATGCCACACTAATACCTCCGAGGCCCTCCTGTCGAAACTCCCCCGCGCCGCCGCTGGCTTACTTCTTCACAGCCGGCCCAGATGTCTAAAAAAAAGGAAAAGCGACAAGTGAGTTGACGTGCGACGGGGGAATAGACTTTTATCGAAGGAACGCGCGTGACATGAAGAGAGAGGAAAGCAGGCGTATACGCACCCCGAGACCAAAGGCCGTCTTGAACGAGTCATAAATCCACCATTGCAGGCCTGTCAGTGTACCGATCATAATGATACGCGTCCCCAGGCCCCCCCATACTCCCATAGGTCCGAGTTCAGACAGAATCTGCCCCGCAGTCTTGTTGCCCTTGCCCATTTTGGAGACAACCGTGTCTGCCGGGTGGGAGACGATGGCGCAAATCACACCGGCAAGATATCCGGATGCGAAGGTGATGCCCAACTGTGTGCTCTTTCCATAGCTTTCTTTAGGCGCTGTGAAAACGTGCATGTAGAAGGCCTCCACGACCTTCTCAAAGAAGAAAAACTTGGCCATGGTGTAAGGGATCTGGCGAGACCAGAGGGGGACCAGGGAGCCAAAGGGAAATTTTGTATTGGCCTTGTCAGCTCCCATGGCGGTAAGGGCGGCGAAGAATTCGGTGGGAAAGGTGCCTTTGGCTGAGGTCTGAACTTTGACCTTGATCATCTCCAACGGGCAGAGCGCGGCGTCCGCGAAGAGCTCAGCCGAGGCAGAGCCCGCCAGGTAGATGACCCCCCGGTATGCATAAGACGCCTCTTCGCCCGCTAAGTTGGAGTAAAAGTCCTTAAAGAACTCGTAAAGCCCGAACTTAAAGCAGCCCTGAAGAGAGTATCCGATTGCCGTGGGCAGCCATCCTTTCCAGATTCCCACGGCGCCCTCCTCGGCCATGATTAGCTTGATGGAGGGGAAAAGGCCTTTGTACTTTGCGGGGTCTACCTGCATGTTGCACTTGGCTACGTCAAGGGGGGTCACAGCCAGATGCGTAAGCCCGCAAGAAAGCACGCCACCGAGGCAGCACTTCAGATAGTAGTCGGTCGTGTGAGGCACGGCGTGTTGGTAGCGCGCGTCCCAGGCACCCTTCGCGGCAGACGTCGCCAGCACCTTCTTCTCTGAAGGACTACGATGCGCTACGTATTTGGAGCCGACACCCAAAAGGACAGCCTTAGGCGCCATGAGAGGGGAGAACCCCGTGGTGAAGAATGAGGCGACCATGCTGCTTGCTTCTGAGGACAGTGAGAGGAAGACCTAGTGTAAATTGTAGGCGAGAAAATTTAGAGACGTTAGCTATATAAATCTGCGAAAGGGCACAAGTCCCCAAGCCGCATGCTGGGAGGGCGCTTTCCGGAAGGGGGATCTATTCAGAGATCCACAGAAAGAACAAAGGGGACAAACAGGTGCGTGGTGGTATGAACCCCTTCTAGCTGCTCCGAAGCACACGATTTTCTAATGGCTCAGGGGCTTGACACAACTCTTATGATGGCAACATGACGGAAAGTGTCAGAGGAGAGTCGGCAAATTGGGAGAAACACATTCTCATGGGCGTAGATGCACTACGAGCAGTCGGAATTTACGACGTGCAAAAGCAAGGGCGATGCGATCCTCCTGGGGGCTCGTGGCGGGTGATGACGATGAGGCGGTCCTCGCGCCGCTCGACCTGCCCTCAGCGTGTGATGCTTTAGATACCCGCGCCGCGTTCTGCTCTGAACTCCCTGATCTAACAAAAGATCGAAGCTTACCGGGCGCCGCGAGCCTGTGACGTCGAGGTTAAGTTCATTACCTGGTCTAGAAATTTGACAGTAACGACACTCAGCAGGATAATGTTCCCTCTGGAAGCAGTCACAGGGTAAGCGCGCATAGATGAATTCCACGAAACAACAGTCACCGCCAAGAACCACAATGTGCTTGCGCTTCTCTTTCCAGAACCCTTTCTACCCTCTTTTTTTTCATTACATTGACGATTAAGTTCTCCTATTCCTTGAAAGAAACAAATTAAGATCCATTGATTCAAATTCCTAAGCTGTTTCTTTTTAAAAAAGGCTTCCATATTTTCATACATATCATGCGCCTCGCGGGCAAGCAGGTACTAAGAAGTGGCAGTCTGCATCAAAACCACTCGATAGACAAAGTGTCTGTGTGTGGCGGCGGAATTCACCCCGCCTGCATACGCTCCACACAGACCTTGAGGTAGACCGCCACTTCCGCCAGTAACCGCTCACCCTCCTGCGTCATTTGGTAGAACGCGACGTCCGCACAGGGCCTCGAGCGCACCCAAATGCCTCATGACCCGAATGTAGAACCTTTGATTCGGCCCGTACCCAGCGTGGCGTGCAATTTTACGCAGGTAATCCTCAATCCTCTCTTAGTCTTCCTCCTCGTGAAACTCGCCATGCAATGCGATGTTAGTGGCTTCATTGAGGTGATAATAATCAGGGAGGGAGTCCTCCAAGCTTCTGCTCTTGCCCACGAGCTTGGACAGCACGCTGTCGTCTAGCATCCGTCGCAGCGATGCCAGCTTTGGTACCATCTTCACAAGCTCGTGATAGAAGACGTGCTCCTCCCGCAGGACGAGCTCGCGTCGAAAATCAACGTGGCGCTTGCGTGTCTTGACGAGCTTCATGCTGTTCTGCTCTGCCGCCGAAATGACCATGCGGCGTGCACCTCATATGTACAGGCCAAGGTCGGTCTCGCAGTGGTTGATTATGGCCACTTCGGGGCCTGGCAAGGCTCGGCAGCACCATGCCTCACACCGGTTGTTCTGGCAAGGCTCCATGTCCCGCGTTACTTTGACAAAATTTTCAAATTTTCCCCATCCGACAGCACTGTGGTAGGTCATGGTAGGGTGAAAAGCCAACATGAGAATCATCTTTGTGATATTTTTCACATGTTGGAAGGTTTTATTCGTGAATGTGTGTGAGTGAATTTTAGGCTTGTGAGTCTGTGCGTGAAAAAGCTTATAAAAATGATTTTTTTCCGCATCGATCCAAACGCGACCATTGAGACCCGATGATTAATCACATGATTAAAGAAGATGATTTTTCAGGGTGACTATGTGAAGTTCTGCTATGTCGCAATGGGGTTCTGTGACAGTGACTGTCACGTAATACGTTCCCACCTCGGTGGGTGAATGGATGCCATACACTCACCTCGCCGACCTCAGGAACTTTCCCAAAGAAACTTCTTAGAAACAATGTGGCAGATGCCAGTTTGGTCACTTACGGTACCCGAGTATTCCTGCTTCCATGGAGTGCGGAGAATCATTTGAATTCTACTTGAAAAGCTGTTAACTTCGCGTATGACAGATTTGTCAGAGAATTGAGGTCATTAATTTCTCCGTTTCCAAGGCAAGAGGCGACGAAATCTCACACTGGATGAGCCGGGAGATCAGTTTCATCAGTAAATTTACGGACCTACTCGAAAACATTACAACAAAACAGCGTAAAAATGAATGATAAGAATCACAACTCGGCATTTCTAGGCACTAACTCCTTTGAGCAGAGCGAAAGTCTCTGCCGGGGTGTGCTCGACCCAGAAGCTGAATTTGACATCGAGGAACTTGGCCCTGCCACACGCTCTATTGGGGTCTCCAGTGGCCCGACCCCGGTACAAACCCTACCAAGCCATTACAATCGTCACCAGGGCGCCTATTTGTACAGGGACGGGGTTGGTACTGGCGGGAACGACGGGGACGGAGACAAGCATGTTGAGTGTACGCCACCTTTGACCATCCCTTTCATGCCTCAGAAGCAGCATCAACGGGCCGATTACTTGCTATCCTCAAAACTGCGGTCTAACGATGCGGTCGATATGATTCCTGCAAAGCTTGTTGCGCCAAATCTGCCTTTTGAAACGTCACTGTTCCCTCTCGAAAGGTGTCACTACTACACAAATAAGCCTACTCCTGAATTGTTTTCTGATATTCAGGTGGCACTCAAGGAGAAAGCCGTTGTATTCAAATTTGTACCTGGTAAATTTAAATTCAGTTGCGAGTATCGGACCGGTGTAAATAATGTACGCTTTGTTTGCCGGGCATACTTTGTTCCTGAGGATGGTCGCACGGTGGTAGAGTTTCAGAGACGTTCGGGCTGCTGCATTGTGTGCGCCAAAGTAGTGGATGCGGTGCGCTCTACTCTGCTCGCTCGTGAATGCAATTCTGAGGCATTACCGATTTCCATAAGGCCTTTCAAGCCCAAGCCCTTGGCTGCGTCTGCCTGTCTGGTCCAGGAGGAAGGTGAGTCAAGCGCAAAGGTTGAGCGCGCTCGCCAGGAGGCCCAGCAGTGCAAGCTCATGCGAGACCTGCAGGACTGCCTTGCTCAAGGCAGAGATGACGTTTTGACAGATTTTGCGAAGGTTTTAATTCCACTTTCTCAGCTTGCACCGGAGCATTTACTGGGTCAGCCAAGCCATGCCGAGCTGTTGGCAGCTCTGGGACGGCATGAGATTCAAAGCACCCGCCTGAGCGCGCTAGTTTGTTTAGCCAACCTCGCAGCAGCTTGCTTCCCGCAATCTGGAGAAGGATTATCGAGTGTGCCCTTCCTGCGGCGAGGTGTGAGCACAGACACAGAGGATGATAACCCGGATGTGGAGACCGGAGAGGAGCCGGCGCCAAGCGCGGGCGATGTATGTGCTTGGTTCGAGGACGTGCTCGAAACAATAATTAACGCACTACAGTCTAAATTTGGCCCCCGTTCGGATGCGCATGTTCGTCGAGAGGCCGCTCGTGCCCTGTGGCACCTGTCTAAAGAGTCCTTTGCTCGCACCGCAGCCGCACGACAGGTTTTGGAATCATGTGTTTCTGGGGATGCAGAGGAAGACCACGTCCTTCAAGAGTATGTCCGTGGGGCCTTGGAGCACATGCAGTTTTGCTGAATACAAGAAAAGGTGATAGCAACGCGGGATGGTCAACAAATATCTTAGATCCCCTGTACAAACCATTGGACGAAGAGTGGAGATCCCTGCATCGATTTTCTGTGGTATTAGCAGTACTTCATGTTTTATGTACACTTTCTTCTAGATTGACGATGTTATTCTGATAAAGATTTGCGAAATTAAGGGAGCGAACGGGAAGTAAACCATCTTGCGACTGATGGGTAAAATTTCGAATAGAAACATCCAACTAAGGATGAAACATTGCCTTGCAAAGATTTTCTTTCGATATTAAAATTTGCGTCCTTCGAACTGTCTCCAACCTCTTTTCCCGATCATTGCCTGAAAAGTGATCCCTTACCAGGTGGTCGTTTGAAAATTTCGTTGCCAAGTTTACTCAGATAGACAGCTAATTCAAGGAGGGGACGTAGAAATTCTCGAAAATCTTTTAGCATTGTTCATAGCGGATAAGGTTGTGGCGATATAGAGCACTATATCCCTACTCTAGCATTCTCGGAAGCAGTCCCAACATATCTTCACGTCGAACCGGACCATGTCTATCTCGGCGGCCAGGACACATCAAAGCACTTTTGTTTTAAGAAGTGACCTTGTGCGAAGAACAAGAACCGGTTGGTCAAGCGTTTCATTAGGAGCTTCGATAAGAGAAGGTGACAAAATTTGCTGTAGAAGGGTACGCAAGTATCCTTCCCGTAGCATTGTATGGGCGGGGGGTACACATAGCACTCGGGCTTCGGAGGTGATCCTATATGGTCAAAATACTCCATTACAGACTTCAAAGTTTCCAGCAATGCTCGTCCACGTGGCGTGTGTGAATCGCTCTAGGTCTAACAATAAATACATCTAGAGTTGAAAGGCTGCTGACAGCGCGGGGCCTCTCCAAACTCCTGGCGATGGAGCCTATGTCCAGGTCATGACCTCGGTTAATGGTTGCACAGGTAACCAGTTCTTCTCGCTGTACAAGTCTGTAAGAGCACATTTTAGGTAAAATCGTAGACAAGAGACATGATTACACGACTTCATTCATAAATTATGGATCATGCACCCGTAAGAGTGAGATACATTTTTTTGGGCTAAGCGGACGTAAAGGACACAACGGGTCTATTATCGTGGAAGAGGGTATGTAGAGCGCAGCGACTTGACAGGCCGATCTCGTCCGCAATTAATATGCTAGCAACATACACCTTAATAAAATCTTGCCGACATCAAGGTGGCCTCCACAGCACCTGCCATCTCAAGAGGCCTGCGAGGATGGTCACAAACTAAGACGCCCACCTCCTAGCTAGTTTTGACAAGAGTAGTCGTAAGCATGCGATAATTTGATGTTGATCTTGTTGATGGAAGAGCTTCATTTTGTGCAGCTTCGACGCGCTCATGTATCTTTAGCAGACGATCGTAAAAGCCTCGGCAACCATCGGGGATAGCCGCGCCGGATATAGAAAAGAATCGACATCGCGGTATGATATCAGGCAAGGTCCGTAGAAGCCTCCGAATACAATGGATCTATTGATCATTTTAGATGTGTTGTTCATGGTCATGTATGTTGGCAAAGAAAACGCCAACAAAGGACGGCATACTCCGCAAGAACCTCCCCAGGGCCTGACCGCCTTTAAGGAGCAAAGGCGTCGCGAGAGCTTGTGACACAAGTTAGCTCATGACAATAAGCTTTGTTCAGGATCTTAGATGTTTCTTCCTTTACACGGAAGGTTGAGAAAATCGGTCTCATCTCCTGTTCTTCGCAAGATCCCTGGCGCTGCAGGGAGCGTAGAGCGGACGAGGGGAGAAATCGCCAAGCCCGCGGCCCAAGGAGGAGGCGCCAGCGTGAACTAGAAAGTCTGCGAGAAGCCAGGTAGAAGGGCTCAATATCGCTCGTTTCTGAATCTTTTTGCCCTGTAACACGAAGACTTGACAGGATTGGAGCATGGACGTGACAGACGCATGGTTGGCGGCAGTGGCGAGTGCTAGATGGACAACAAAGGCGGCCTCTCCTGGCTTCCCCTCCTCGACCTGTGTAAAGTCCCGCACAGCTTTTGCAACTGCCTCGACTTCGACTTTTCCAAATAAGTCAGCCGACGCCACTCATGGGATCATAACAGACCCTTTTACGCAGCAGGCTCGTGAGGTTCTGGACAGCATTCGGACCAAGGAAGAAATATTAAAAAAAAATCGGGGCCGCTACGTAGATCCGTATCGATATGTGCCGTCGAGGGCTGCAAACATGACGGACCTAGAACGTGACCAAATAGATCAGGTCATGGCCTCATTCATCATCAAATGTGGCTCACAAATTGAAATACTTCGTTGCGCGCTTGCTGGTAAGGAGCTATTTAAAAAGACATCTGGTAATCGAGAGGGGCTTTGATTCGAGCTCACATGTCTTATCTTCTACAGAAGCGAGTTCCCTCGAAGCTGGAGGAGGGAACGCCGACCTTGTGGGAGGTGAAGGATCTCGACTGGCCCATCACGGGAAGGTGGTGGCCTACCTTGCAGAGGTGGGTTCTTGCTTTGACATGTACAGCGGTGCTGCACCTGGTTACTGATCTCAAAATCACTTCCAGAGGTTGCAAGATCTAGGTAACACGTTACAAAACCTTCAGGCCCGACGACGGCACTTGAATGGGCTCGTGCCGTCAAGTTCCGGTGCTGATGCAGGGCAAGCTTGTCGTCCAGGCTCAACGACAAGGTTAGAAACGTGCGAGGTAGCTCTTCTGAGATTTCAACTTTATCTAAGATGCTTCTGTACCTGCTCGCAATTGACAGGACGCTTACTACACCATCTTGGAATTCCTTCGCCAAGGCAGGCGGCTCACACAAAGCAAAAGGGCGGCCGATCATGGCTCCTAACAAGGTTGGTTCCGCATTCGTGCGATTTTGAAATTGCTTTTGTTCATCAGGTTTTCAGTCTCTCCATTTCTGGGAGATAAGTACCCTGTGTTGAGCTCTGGAAGCTTACATGACTGTATTTTCATCCTTCACATTCACAAGCTTGAGAGCGATGAAGATGAGGCTTTTAGACGCCGGTTGGCAGCGCGTGAAGCAGGGCGAGACGTCGGGGAGCAAGTACAGAGGCAAGCTATGCTTGAGCACGAGAACCGAGTACTCAAAGTGCGGCTTAACAACGAGTTACACGACGTCAAGTAAGTTTTGGTGCATCAAAGTCATTGAAGAACCGTCGCGCATCATCAAATTGACAATCCAGCTCGAAGGAGATTCATAATTAATTTAATACACTATGATTAAGTGGATGAGTAGTGAGAAATTTGTTGAAATGTTGCGTATATTCCATGCATTCCGTGCACTCTCGCATCTCAATAACCTCCCACCCTGTCCATACAATATTCCGTAACTTCTCAGGATCATGGAAGGGAAAATGGAGGAGCTGTCGCAACTTCTGGGACTCTTTACCGGAGAGCTTTTAGAGCAACAGGGCCAAGTAGAAGAGGTTCATGAAGCGGCTCGAGGCACGCACGAGAATTTAGGTCACGCCAACAAAGAGCTCTTGGCGACGCTCGAGAGAAACAGTAAAGCCAGCCAGACCATGTTTAGTTTCGTGCTCATGCTATGCATTGCCCTCCTTGTGATCGATCAAGTAATGCCCTGATATAAAGAACTGTCTTCCGCCCGGCTCGCCGGCAGTGTACGGCGACGGCGCCTGCGCGGCCTGACTTTCGCTTCCACACGTTCTCGAATGCGCCCTTGTTCCACGACCGCGCGCACCAAAATTGTACGAGGTTGCTTTCGTTTGGCACGTTCAATCCACACTCCAAAGTGCAAAATGTGTAAATTCCCTTCGTCAAAACGTCAAGAAAAGCATTTTTTTGTATAACTCGGAGTCTCTTTCGAATATACCCCACAGCTGCCATCTCATCACCTTGGCTCCCTTGCCCGGGGCTACGCCTTGTGATTCAAAAAGCTTGTTACAATGATTGAAAATCATCCAATTCTCGGAGGACGACACTCCGATGTATTGACTGCTGAGCCGGAAACGGATGAAAAGAAAGCAGCGCTGGTAGAGGAAATAAAAAATAGGGCAAGGTGAGAATGGGAAGGAAGACAGTAAATGAAAGGGTCTCAAGTATGCGCAGCCTGACGCGCATATGAGTGTGCGATGACAATATCGTGATCTGTGTATTCACAGTGCACGACGCAAGTAGCGTTGATGGGATCTTTCCCTTTGCCCGCTTTCAGTGACTGACAAAGCCACAGACTCCGAGTTTTAAGAAGACTGAATGAGTCGATGCACAAATCAAAATTATCACTTGTCTTTTTTACGCAGGAGTATTTTTGCTTCGGGAAATTTTCCTGAAGCTGAAATTTTGTACGACAAGGCCATCAAAGTCAAGCCCGATGCGGTTCTATACGCCAACCGTGCCGCTGTTCGCCTCGGGCTCAATCTTGCGGACTCTGCACTGGCAGACGCAACTAAGGCTATCGAGCTGGACGCAGAGTACAGTAAAGCATACTACCGGAAAGGACAGGCACACAATGTCCGAAAAGAGTTTGAGGCGGCCTTTCAGGCTTTTGAAAGAGGTATTGAACTGGACCCAAGCAACAAAACCTTCAGAGAGTGCGCATCCGCAGCCAAGGAGGCTGCTGCCAAGGCCAGGGCCATACAAAGTCTCTCCGCTGACGAGTCATCCCAAAAGCCCGGCCAGTCTATTTCTGATTCCACGAAAAGCAAGGGGCCTTCAAATAGCATGTCTCCGGTCTCTGCCCCTCCGCCCTCCAAAAAGGCAGCTAGCAAGTCCGCGGGAGAAAGGATGGTGGACGGGGACGGGGACCAGAAGGATGAGAAAAACTCATGGTCCGAGAACATGCGGGGCTACAAGATTCTGGAGGACGGGCGCAAGACCACGTACTTCAACAACGTGCTCTCCGAGGATGCGAAGCGCCTGATAGGTGACATCGCGCCCAAAAAGATAGAGGCGCCCGTTGGCACTGGGAATCGAGGAACGGAGGGGACAGCGGGCTCGGCATGGAACTATGCTGGCACTTTCGAAGAGCGGAACATGACGGACTGGGCGAAGGGTCGTCTACAGGAGCTGCTCGGAGAGTGCAGATTTCCTATCCCAGCCAGACACGTCGGCGCAGGCCTCGAGGAAGGCGCTGTAATTGAAGTTAAGAAGGTAACGGGCTTGGAGGGGGATGCGGCCGTGACCTTTGTAAGAGGCAAGAAGAAGTACCTATACGACTTTGTCTTCACGTTGGAGTGGGAGGCTGGACTTGCGGGCGGTGCAAAGGCTAAGGGGACACTCAGGTATCCGGATGTAACTCCCGACAACGACGACGAGTACGACACCCTCTTGGAGGTGGATCAACTCACACCGCCAGAGGCGCGCTCACTAATCGACGAATTTGTGAAGTCTTCAAGAACCGGGTTGCAAGGAGTGGTGCGAGAGAAGCTGCGGCTCTTTATGGCTGACTTCCAGGCCTTCTAGTGGGGAGACGACGAGTCTTGGCACATTAGCAGAAAAGGACAGGGGAACGCGCGCATCCATATTTTCCTTGTACTGGAGGACAAACCGCACATACATGTGAAAATAGAGAGACGAGCGGGTGGAAGAAAGGAAAACAGAGAGGTCGGCGGCCCGACGGGCAGGCAGGGGACAAGATTTCGCTATCGACTCATACTTCTTGTCGTTGCTTTTGCGCCCACTGTCGCCCGCGTCTTGATTTCATCCATGCTCGCCTGTTTTTTTTTTCATGTCATTGCTTCCTTCCGGCTCCCTGAGTCGAGCATTACTTGCCTGTACATCTATCCGCATACCCTGTCCCTCCGACTCGACACATCGCCCATCTCGGACGCCCCGCAGACGAGAGCTCTCCGCTCATTGAGGCCTCGTCATACTGTTCCCTCGCGCATTTGTGCTCTCGGTACAGGTGATGACAGTTCCATTGCCATGGCATCATCCCCCTGCACCACACTCCCTTCCTCGCTTTCCTCTCCTCCCTCCAACTCACGATCGTCCTCTGCTTCCTCCTCCTCCTCCTCCTCCTCCTCATCCTCTTCGCCATCCTGTTGCTGATCAAGAGCATCGAAATCTACCACACCTTCTGCAGCTGCCTCTTCCTCGGTCACCTGCTGTTGTTTACCGCCCTCGACGCCCATGCCCATGCCCCAATCGATTGGGAACCGCGTGACGCGGGGCTTGTCCGCCAAGATATTCCGCACGAGCTTGAGAAGATCTACGGGCCGGGGTGGATGATCAGGGTCAAATGGCTCGGCGTACTCATTGTTTACATAGTATCCTACGCGCACGAACTCCTGCTCGCGGTAGGTGCAGGTGATGAGGATGACGGTGACGCCAATGATGTCCTCCTCGGGGATCTGGGACACGTCCGGGGCTGCCGACTGCAACACGAACTTGTTCACCCCTACAGGTACGGGTCCCACCATCACTTCTTCCAAGACTTGGTCCTGGTCGGCATTTTCGGCCGACGATACGTACAGTACCTTCCACTCCAAATCTACGGTAACGAAGGAAGATGGAGGATGCATATCAAAAACAACGTGACGTACAAAGAGCGAGCGAATACTGTCCGAGAATGTATCGCGGTACCAAAGTTGACAAGAAGAGGTCACGGTGCGCAAAGTACCAAAATACCGGCAATGCAGCCAAAGTAGACAAGAGGACTAGATAAATCGGCGTGAAACAGTAGCCGGCAAAAATCGATGAACGTATAAGCACTTCTTACCATCCTCCAGCTCTTGCACGCACTCGAATGTAACTTCAAATGTGAAGGGATTTGTAAAGCTGGTCGGGTTATCCAGCACCACGATGTTTGTCAAGTTAACAAGCGCCATTCGTCTTCACAGAGCCTCCACTTCGCTGCAGGTAGAAAATGTAAGAGGGAACGAGCAGGGGGGGTGAGATGCCTGCCTACTGCTCACCCGAGCACGCATGATAGCATGAATATTGTTAGCTGAGAGCATCTTGTCGCATTTGTGGTCGTCGTTTGCGCAAGGGAAACATGACTCGGGCTTGCCTCTGAGGGCAGGAATTGGGCGGGAATCGGTCAGGAACATGGGCTGGGAAGGCGGGAACCGGGAATAGCCCGGGAAAAGGCCGCATTCGAATTTTCAAGTCTCGCCAGGGTGCACCGTGCTTGTTGGCAACGCGCCCTGCCGCAAGGTAACCCAGCCTTGCTGTATCTAAATCAGCCAGTAAGGAATAAGAGACTCCAACATGATATTTTGGGGCTAGCTTCCGTTCTCAGGACGTGGAAAAACATACTAAAACTATCATCGGGAGGCCGGGAGGTTATGCCTTTCCTCCACGACAAAGTGTGGGCAGATCTGTTATTCGTGACTTAGAGTTACTGCATACTGTTTTTCTATTATTCTTTTATTTAATGTGCGACGATTCAACAAATAAAGTTCAAAATTGTAGCCACTACTGTTTTTAAGCCAGATCCTCTGACTTTAAATCTGTCGAAGATATAGTCTTTCTCGGAACGCCTTCTACTTCTGAAGACAAGCTTTCAGGAATCGATGGCATACTTTTTGACATATTTTCCAATGTACCATTTCCTTCCGCTTTGACAGGTGAACCACTGTCCTCCGGAGCATTGATAACATTCACATCTTTTTTACGACTCGACCTAGACCGGACGGCCCGCTTCTGACGAGTCTTAACTTGATTTTCCGACGATGCGCTTAAGCTTGTTTTCCGCGGTAAACTTTCTCCATCCAACACTAACAAAGAACTGCGCTTGTCGTCGTCCTTGATAGGCTTCCGAGGGCTTCTTTTCCTAGTAACGTCACCATTCTTTTTGACGTCCTTCTTGAGGCCAGAGTTCTCTTTGTCTTCGGACACAGCGGCCTCCCGGCGCATACGAGCCTTGCGCATATCCATGTGTGTAAAGTATGTACCAGGTGGCACTGGCACTTTGGGGAGCACACCGGCTGCACTGAGATCGGGGTGAAGATCGTCGGGCTCTCCAGGATCTAGTAGCGCCTTTCGGGACAGCTTGATTAGACCCCGGGTGCGATCCACGGTTGCGCATTGCACCTTCACCTGTTGTCCTACGGCAAGCATTTCTGCAGTTGATCGACTGCCCTTGTGATGCGAAATCTCCGACATGTGTAGCAAGCCTTCTTTGCCCCGCAGCACCTCCAAAACAGCACCAAAATCCTTAACTTCCACTACTGTTGCCATATAGACTTCTCCTTCTTGAATATCGGCTACCAGTTCTTGTACATGACGATGTGCTTCCAATACTTTCTTGGGATCTCGGCCGAACACTGTCACCTTCCCTCGTTCTGGAAAAGAAAGACGGACATTGTATTCGTCCTCCACCAGGCGACGATTTTCGAGAGTGAAGATGTCTTTGTGTTGATCAAACGAGTATTTTACGACCTCCATCCCAGGGGCTGAGTCTTTGAGTCTGGGCCTCGGCTCTGTTATCGTTTTCCCCATGAATCCCAGTATCTGCCTTCGAGCCCGAGCTGCCACGTGAATGGCATCGACAAGAATGTCAGGCGGTACCCCCCCTGCCAACTTGATGTCAAGTTGTATTGCTGTGATACCGTCCAAAGTCCCGGCCACCTTGAAGTCCATGTCGCCGAAATGGTCCTCGGTGCCCAGGATGTCCACCAAGAGCTGCGCCTTTCCCCGCTTCCCTCCTGGGACCTTCTGTCGGCCGTCCTGATCTTCCCCATGAACACTCTCTTCCTTTTCAAGGTTGCATTCCTCCCTCGTTTGAGAGGAAGTCGTGCAAAGCTCCTCATCGTCACTGTTTCCTGTTTCAATCAAAGTCTCACTCTCGTCCTCCGGTTGGCTGAGCAGCCCAACGGAAACGCCAGCCACAGGGGCTTTGACTGGTACACCTGCGTCCATGAGTGCCAGGGAAGCTGCGCATGCCGAAGCCATTGAGGATGAGCCATTTGAGGCCGTCACCTCGCTTGTAATGCGGATAGTATACGGGAAAACGTCCGACGAAGGGAGCACGGGGAGAATCGCTCGCTCAGCCAGTGCGCCATGCCCCACCATGCGACGATTGCTGCCGAAAACCTTTCCAGTCTCGTTCACGCTGTAGGGCGGGAAGTCGTAGTGCAGAAATGCCTTTTTCCCCGGGACCTCGTCGTCATCCGTGTACCGAGCTTTGATCGCGTCGTCTTCTGAGCCAAGAGTTACCGCACAGAGAACCTGGGTGTCTCCCCGGGTGAAGATGGAAGAGCCGTGGACCGAAGGCATTACGTCTGCCGCCGATGATATACGTCGCAGCTCCATAAATTTTCTGCCATCGCACCGGCTGTGGTTGTTCACGGCTGCATCTCGGAGTCCATGTCGAAGGATTTTATCAGAGCAAATGGCGGGGGCTAAGTCATGACAGTCAGGAAATGCCTCCTTCACGGCGGTGCGTATCTCCCCATGCAATACAGCCTCGGCTCTGCTTCGATCGCTTTTTGTGAGTTTTGTATCGGAAAAAAGGTCCACAGCTTTTTGATAACCCACAGCATGAGCGAGATCCCACATGGCTGAGGACGGCAAAATGGGCGGGACCACCCGCTTGGGTGACCCGACCTGGACAGCCAGCTGTTGCTGTGCCTTGATGATCGCGCCGCAATGAAAATGCGCAAATTTAAGGGCTCGAATCATTTCAAGCTCGGGCACTTGGCTTCCTCCAGCCTCTATCATGAGGGTTCGTTGCTCGTTGCCCGCGTAGAGCAAATTCAAGTCAGATTCCTGCATCTCATCCTCAGTTGGATTTATAAGAAGCTTACCGCTTGGCGTCATTCCTACACGGACGCAACCTACGGGCCCATTCCATGGAATATTAGAGACTGCCAGAGCCGCTGATGCAGTGTTGACACTCAAAACTGTTAGATCATTCTGACGATCTGAAGACTCAACCGTCGTGACAACTTGTGTGTCATAAATAAAGCCTTCGGGGAAGAGCGGGCGTATAACCCTATCTATAACTCGTGAGGCCAATATTTCTTGGTCTGACTGAGCTCCCTCACGCCGATTAACGCTCCTGTTGATGCGTCCGAATGCATGTGCCTTCTCACGATATTCCACTACCAAGGGTAAGAAGTCATCTCCAGCTCCTGCCGGCGCCTGTCTGTCACTGACCGCTGTGCCCAGAACTAAACAACCTCCCTGCCGCCCCACGGCCGCGCCATCACACTGCGTTGCCAATACACCAGTTCCTAAGACTAAATTTTGCATGGGGTTGCCGTAGTCAACCACGGCCGCCACGCGGCACAATGGTTCGTTCTTCAATCGGACTTGCCCCGGGCTCTTTTTGCGAGTACGCTTGACGCTGGATGAGAACGAGCGCACCGATGCCTCGTCGCTCGCTTCTGAGACGGAGAACGGAGGCTTGAGGCGCCCTGGGGGCACGGACGGTCTCCGCGTGCGAGGCAGCGCTAGCCCGCAAGCTTCCCGTACCCACTTACGACCTGTCACGCATCCAATGCGTAACATTCTTTCGTAACCCTCTGTGGTGGACATATGCATCGGTTTCAGTTCAGAATGTTGTGATTTCTTTAAGACTTCAGACCTTTGTACGCTCAATGTTCTCACGCACGCAATGCACAAGGAAGAGGTCTCTAACCAGATCGATCGCTCACTCGCCACGGGCATCCCATCCCGATTCACTTGGGTGCGCTGTATGAAACTGACTCAACGACGACGACGACGAGGATTTCATGTGAGTAAAGAAACTCGAAGACATGGTGAGTACCGGGGTTTGCAGGTGTCCTCGACGCTCCTCTCGACCTAAGCCCTCGGGGTCAAAGCGTCTGACACGTACTTCCCACAGCCAAGTGACCCCTGTCTGCTATGTCATCTTTATTGGCAGTATTCGCTCTGTACTGACATTTCCAGGGAGTCCACCTACAGCAAATGTTCCGTGTACATGCCCGACATAATAATTTCTCCCCTGCCAAAATCACAATTATTCGCAAGACATCTCGCAGTGATAATCATGTGATATGACTTTATAAGTAGATATGGATGAATGGCTGTACCCTCTACATCGTAATCCGTACGTCTAATGATGAAGGCCTATTGTAAGTGCTCAGGTCAAGTAATGAGACTTGTGAGACTTTCGTCTGTTGTCTCATCCGTATTTAATTTTCTTCCACGCCATATTTTCTTGAATCATGACAGAGCATGCGGTTTTCCCTCTCTTTTTCAACCATAGCGACACTCAGCATTGTTCAGCTCGCCTCCTGTTCCATTCGTGGAGCGAGTGGATTCGTTTCGTCAGGAGCACCCAAAAAACTATTCTGGACGCGTTCAGCTAGCTTTTCCGCAGTAGGTGCCCGATCCCGTTCAACGACGGTACCTTCCATGCTTTTCAGTCGCATGTTTGCTACACAAGCACAAGACCCGGCCACGAATTTGGCCGCGAAGCCGGCTTTAACTAAAGTGAAAACCGAGGAGGAATGGAAGCAAATTCTGAGCCCCACTGCCTTCAAGGTTCTCCGGCGCAAAGCCACGGAGCCTCGAAAAGTAACCGTGGCGAAAGGGGGCTGGGATGACCACAATGCCAAGGGGACATACGTGTGCACAGGGTGCAAGACGCCTCTATACACGTCGGCCATGAAGTTTGATTGCGGGTGCGGCTGGCCTGGTTTCTGGACGAACATCAAAGACGCCGTCTACGAGCAGCGAGACGCGGACGGCTTTCGGTGCGAGATCCTGTGTTCAGAGTGCGACGGGCACCTTGGGCACGTTTTCCGCAACGAAGGCTTCGGAAATCCGCCTCCGGATGAGAGGCACTGCGTAAACTCAGTGTCTGTGGGCTTCGTGCCCGAGGGGACCGATGCGGTCCACCCCTGCACGTACGAGGGCCCCGTGTACGAATGAGGTCGCTGATAACACTGGAAAATAGATAAAACAGACCAAAGAGTCTTCTTCTGTCGAGCACATGGCTGTAGTCGCAGGGGGCCAGGGAATGTGCAGGGGATTTTTGATTTGGTGAACCATGGTAGTGGACGTCCAACGCTGTATTTCTCTTCCCACAATAGAGCATGGGTCTCCTCTAAAATCAAGAGCTTTCTTCAAGCTTTGATAGGGGATTATGGGAGTAGTCACTTACAAATGGCAGACAATGCGCTGGAACTCAGACTCATGGCTTCTTTGCCTTTTCCGCTCAGCACGAAAGAAAAATTCTTCATTTCAACCCGTCCCCATCTTCCTTTTCTCGTATTCTTCGGTGTCCTTCCTTCGATATATGTTTAATCTCTCCCACCTTTTTAATGCCGACCTAGTCGTGACCACGTCACTAATTTCACGTCATGCCTCCACGCTTATGTCTTCCCTAAATACCAGCGTGGTGTGAGCCAGCAGGCCTTGTGGTCTCCGCTTCTCGGCAGCACCTTTTTAACTCAAACTACAGCTGTCGGTGCCTCGACAGCCGCCGCTGCTTCCGAACACGGCTCATCGCAGTCGCTTAGGCCTGTGGCGTTTTCCGTCGCATATAGGACCTTAAAGATCTCTTCGATCAGAAGAGACGCCTCCTGCGAGAAATTCTCATCCGCTGCTGCTTGCCGTTCCTGCAGCATTTCCTCCACTACTGTCAGTTTCTCGAAGTAAAAGTCTCGCTCCTTTTCCAGGCCCTCGATGGTCGCCTGCAACGTCGTGTTCTCCTGCGCCAAGTTCTCCGCTTTTCGCAGTAGCGCCTCGTCCGCCACAGTTGCGGCGGCTGCCGTCGTGACATTTCTCCCGCCATGACTCGACGATGTAGCAATCGCCCCGCCGCTGTTTTCCTTGTCGCGGGCGCCACCATTGCCCGAGGAGCTGCCAGTGCTGCTACCAATGCTTCGAGATGAAGGTCGGCTTTTAAGAGAATTGCTTGGTATATTTCCCGTCCGCGTGCTTGAGCAGAAGGGAGCAGCCGCAGGAGGCATGGTGCGGGCAGGTCCTCCGGCGCCTTTGCCTCCGGCGCGGGCAACCACGGGGTCGTAGTCGAGGGCGGGATTGTTGAGCTCATAGAACCGCTTGAACCATTGCATAAATTCTAAATTATCCTGGTATTTAGCACGCACCAATTTCTCAACTGGCAAATGCTTGTCAATTTGAAGCTTGGTGAATGCAGTTTGGAGAAGCTTATAGTTACTAAGGAACTCGTAGTCCAACTTGGCTTCCCAATTAACTTTATTCAAAGGCACCTTTCCCGGATAGATGCGGTCTAGTAGCTGGCAGGCCACAGCACCTGAAGCTGTCTGCTCAACTTTGGTGAGATTCAGCTGCAATGTTTCATTTATCCAGTCAACAATTTCCTTGCGGCCCACGAAGTAACCTGCGTCCATCATGCCTGTCGGAAGGTGTTGTGTAACATGAGCAACATGGTACGACCAATCGATCGCCGACATTGATGTTACGATGCAATGAAAAGGAGCGGTAAGCGGCAAGGCAAAGCGGAAAATAGGGGACCTGGAGAAACACAGAGTGGGGCCAAGCAATTCCGTGATAAGTTGGGGTCGGGGTGCTACCGGACAAGTGTATACAAGACGCGACGAAGAATAGTTGCTTCGAAAATTCAGGCAAGCTACATTACGTCTTTACTTGAATAAAGCGCACGATTGCCTGAAAGCATTCAATTATACGAACGGAAAGAGCACCACTAGGCCACTAGGAATGCCACGTTAGGAGTCGAGATGTTGTCAGGAGTTTGGACGTCCCAAAGACTACTTCAAAGCCTACCGATTGACGTTGTCATCTTGTAACCCTTTTTGCTTTGCTTGAATCGTTGATAGATAGAAAAGTGCTTGCCTGGTGAGGAGCAAAGACGGCAAAGGCGAGGTTTCTGTTTCATATGGTTGTTGAGATGTCACGTCAATTTTGGGGGAAGCCTCCGAAGACACGATTGACCACGTTGGTAAGAGCTGTCCCTTCCGCGGAATTCACACACACAATGTAACGCACACCAGTCCCTCCCCCAAGCAAGCGCTGTGCCTTCCACTTCGCATGCGGGAGGCAAGGCAAAATCTGCCATACAGTTGCACGGGGTCCCGGGCGGGCCCACGGCGTCGGCGAGTTGCCCTTTCCTTGGCGAGGCCTGGGACCCGAAGGAGGAGGTGGAGATAAAGGGCATCACGGGCGGGAAGAGGTGAAGGCAGGGGTGGGCTTGCATGCATGCCTGACGTCGAAAGTCCGAGAGGAGGGACGGCAGAAAGGCAAGGTAGACAAAAGGGGGCGGAGGGTAGAGGGGAGCATTGGCGTGATCCGCCCTGTTTCTATGTTCCTCGAGCCGGGTGCGCCTTTCGGGTAGCGAGGAAAGCCAGGAGGATCAAGCACAATGTATTTTAAGGTTTTTTTATTATTTGTAGAATCATCTTCGTGCACTTACGGAGTCGAAACTCACAATGTCACAGTGCTAAAGAAGATGCTGGTGCATTGCCATCTCGCCGGTCGACAGAGATTGCTCCTGCGGTCCGGCTCCCCCAAGCCCTCTCTGTTGACATTGCTCCGTTTTTTTCGCCGTCTCCCATTAGAGCGCAGTCTCAGCACTGATGACGGCAACACTACTCACAGCGGTACTATAAAATTGGACAGTCAGCGCCGCGTCTTGCAGCGTTGTGACGAGTTGCAAAGCTATCTTCAGCCCATCAATGACCGTTTGCGAGGGCCTCTGGAAAAATGTAGCGACAAGGCACCTTTGCTTCCGTTCGTATTTTTGCTGGGCAATCACAGTAGTGGCAAGAGTTCTTTCGTCAATTATGTGTGTAATAGGCCCATCCAGACAGCAGGTGTCGCGCCGACAGATGACAGCTTCACCATCATCGCTCCCGGACCTACGGACATCGATCAGGACGGCCCTTCGACCATCGGCGACCCCGACATGGGCTTTGCAGGCCTTCGCCACTTTGGGCCCGACCTGATCCATCACACTCAGCTCAAGATCCGCGCGGGCTTGGCGACAACCGAATTCATGCTCGTGGATTCACCGGGAATGATCGACAGTCCACATGCCTCCGCAAGCCAGCCGAGCCCCTCCTCGCTCATCAGCGCCTCAGACAAGGGAGACAATACGCGTTCTGCCAGAAATCACTTGGATCGCGGCTACGACTTTCAAGGCGTCTGCAGGTGGTTCGCTGACCGCGCCGACGTGATTCTTCTCTTTTTCGACCCTGATAAACCGGGGACTACAGGGGAAACGCTGTCCATCCTGACCCAGTCTTTGGCGGGTATGGACCACAAGCTCTACATCGTACTGAATAAAGCTGATCAATTTAGAAAAATCCACGACTTTGCTCGAGCTTATGGCTCCTTGTGCTGGAATCTGTCCAAGGTCATTCCTCGAAAAGATTTGCCCCGCATCTATACCATGTGCCTGCCAGCAGCGTATCAGCGACAGCAAACTTCCCGTTCACCAAGACCCGCGGCCTTGGGTATTGAATCAGAGATAGAGGGCCCGTCGTCGGGGCTAGGACTGGCAGACCTGGAGAGGAGTCGGGAGGAAGTTGTGGGCGAGGTGCTGAAGGCCCCTAAGCGCCGCATCGACAACGTGATCACTCGTCTCGCTGATTCCGTCCATCTTGTGCAAATGCACGCTTTAGTCCTGGAAGCTCTCCGCAACGACTTTGCTCGTGAGCTTTGGAGATTTCGAGCGGGCGCTGCGAGTCTATGCCTAGCTGGCATGGGAGCTGTTGGGGGGGGTATGTACTTGGGAGTGGCGTTCCAGACCATATTGGCTTTTTCTGTGTTGTATGCGCTCGGGGCCGGAGGCTTTGTTTACGCCAATGAAAAGATGCTGAAAGAGCATGCAGCCGTTCTGGCCAGCCCCGAGGGCCTGAGACTGATTTTTGAGCGCCTGTATGCGCGGCCCGTAATGGAGGGCGACGAGTTTGTGAACTCCTTGTGGAAGCGCACGTTTCCGTCTCTGCAGATCATGCTGAACACGCAAGTGGGGCGGGACTTAGGAAAGCTTCCCAAGGTAAGCAAAGCGGAGCTCCAAGAGATTCAGTGCATACTCGAGGAGGACGTTCCCGCGCTCCGGCGTCTCGCCGCTCCTGTGTCTTGGACCTTTAGCAAGTACACCAAAGACAGGGACGGTATGCCGGAGAGAGGTGGCAAATTTGGTGAAATCGGCCAGGTTCGCCCGTACTGTCATGGTAGACAAGGGAGAAATCATGCATCGACGCATGAAAATTACCATTCGTGGGGAAGAGCGTGCTTCCTTCCTTAAAGTAATGGAAAGAGAAGGAAATTATAGTAGTCGGGTGCACGTTTCCATTTTAAAAAAAAGTATCTTGAAAAAAAACTTTGTCAGGCTACTGATTATCGATTGCGATCTAGCTAGAGCGAACGCACGCCTTTTGTCAATTGGAAGACCTCTTACAATGTGTACATGGCAATGGAAGCCTGGACAAATTACTCCACACGAGGATCATAAGAGCTTTGCCGATTACACAGGAAAGTCCCATACCACGTTGTGAGCCCATGTTGCTCAGTCGTGACAACCCTATCTGTCATCCGTGCCGACCCTTTTCTTGCTCTCGATCAACTTGACCTTTGCATTCTCGTCTTCTTTTCCCTCCTTGCCTTCCACGGAGGCACAAGCACAGGGCTCTGGCCCCTCAAAAGACCAGTATTCCTCCACCCAACCAAGGGTCTCCTCATTCCCCTCGTTAGTCACTTCTGCTTCCCCCTGCCCGCCTGCCTCGCCGTCGAAGCATGTAGCCTCCGCCGGTGGCCTTGGGGCAGGCTCGGATGAGCCGACGGCTGAGGACGGAGGGGAAGACGTAGTGGACGCCAACTCCGATGGCGACGGTAATGGCGGGGAACATATCAGCGTGGATGAGGGTATATATATCTTCGGCGGATATATCAGCGTGGATGAGGGTATATATATCTTCGGCGGATAACTGTCTCTACCATTTACCTCCACATTACGCATGGTTTGACGCTGCTGATACATAGGCGCGGTCGTACGGGGCTTTTCCACACCAGACGGCCGTTCACGGGCTTCATGCGAGAGTGCCTCGTCTTCATGCTGTGCGTAGCTCTGCTCTAGCTCGTGGATGCTCTTACTTCGTAAAGGGTCCCCGGCGTGCGAAGATGAGAACACATTTTCGGACGAGCCATGTCTTGAGAGGTCCCACACGGGGGGGACTTTCCCGCTTCCCACCGCCAAGTGGTCTTCCTGCGAAGTTTCCCCGGATGTTTTCAAAGCGAGGCCCGACGTTGCAGAGGAGGAGGAAGAGAGATTGAAGGAGCTCTCTGAAGAAATGACAGGCGTCGAGATCGTGGGGGCCGAGGACGTTGCTCGGCGAGAGCGCGGCTTCTGGCGTTTCTGCAAGGTCCGGAGGCCAAAAAGCAGGGCGAGAATCGCCACAACGATTGCGCTTACGCCAGGGGCGACAGAGCGAAGGAATTGAAAATGAAGTTTTTGCATCGTGACGACGCCAATATACAGGTCCTCATCTTTCAAAGCGAACAGTGGGAAGGAGGTAGACGACAATGCTGGAACGTGAAAGCGAAGCGAGCGTGGCGACGGTTTGTATCCTTGACATTGCCTGAAATTGAGGACATAAGTCCCTGGATTAAGACGCGACAGCGTGTTGGTGGACGTCAAAGCGACTTGATAAAAGAATCCATGCGAGCGGAAAACGTATGCGGCGGGAGACTTGTACTTGATGTCGACGTCGCACAGGGTTATACGCCGTGACACTACTTCCTCTCCGTCCATCGCCTCTCCTCGCCCGACTTCCTCTTGTTTTTTGTGATCTTGCGCCGTATTATCACCAGTCCTGTCGGCCCAGCGTACGCTGAAAAGTCGCGATGTTGTGTCGACTGTGACTGAAGCCATCGTCTGGCATCGAATAATGCAGCTAGTCTGGCCCCTGTGGAGTAGCAAATGAGCACAGGCGTCAGATTCAGTAGGTCAGGTAGCATGAAGCACGTAAGCTGGCCATAGTGTGGCGCCGCGTTTCGTCTCACGCCTAAGCACCCAGGGTGTCCAGGAACTCATGTGAGAGAAGTCGAGCAGGTAGAGAGAGGCGTCGCCGATGGCGAGCTCCGTCATGGGCGAGAGACGGGCGACGAGGCGGGCCTCTCGCGGCGCAAACATTAGCACGTCGAGAAGGGAAACGCGATCGTCACAGCCTCTCTATCTGTGCATAGGCCTACACAATCATAGGCCATTCTTGGCCTGATATCGGTGCGTAGTCAACTGCCTGGGCGATCACGGGGCGGCCCATTGCTTTCAACAAGCTATTAGTCGAGTCCTTTATCATGCGGAGGCGTCGGGACCCGACAAAACTGCTCGCTCACTTCATTCAAGAAAAGAAGAAAATTGCCTTTCTTGTGGGTGCAGGCCTTTCCGCCGCCTCGGGCGTGCCAGTTTTTCGTGGTGAAGATCCGAACGCTATTTGGGTCAAGCGGGTTACCTCCATGGGGACAAAAGCTGCTTTTCTGCGTGATCCCGTGACGTGGTACAACGAATTTTGGTTTCCGCTCTTCAAACACCAATACACGCGAGCTTCTCCGAACGCGGGTCACGAAGCTCTCGCTCGCTTGAGTAACTTAGACCCAAACCTTTTGGTTGTCACGCAGAATATCGACTCGCTGAATCGACAGACTCGCGAGGCGTGGGCTCACCAAGACAAACTTGTCGAGATCCACGGCCGGCTTGGATTATACCATTGTTCTAGCAACAATTACTGCATTTTAGCGAACGAGACCTGGGCACAAGCTATCGATGTGTTCGGTCCTGAGCTTGCCGAGCAGATCGAGGGCGGTGGTGCCGACAGCTCGGATCCTGTGGTTTTGACGCACGTGCCGCGATGTACAGAATGCGGAACTGGTTATATGATGCCCTTGGCACTCATGTTTGACGAAATGTATGATAGCCACGCATTTTATCAGAGCGATAAGGCCTTGGCGGCATTTGAGGAGGCCGACGCTTTGGTGTTTGTCGGTACCTCCTTTCAAGTCAATATCAGCAACCTTGCAATCGAGGCTGGGCCCCGAAAACGGGGCATACCCATTTTCAATTTCAACATTCGAGATGGGCTAGCGAAAGGAGGAGGAAGACGCTACGATGTTTTTAACATTATTGGTCCTGCCGAGGAGACGCTGCAGAAACTTCTCGAGCAAGTCGAGGCCTGCTTGGAGAAGGATAGCCTCGGGCGAGTCGAAACAGAAAAGCATCGAGAGGTGCTGGGAGGCACACTCTGCGTTGGGAAAGCAGATTGTCGAACTACACATGAAGTTGGGAACACTGTGTCAAATCACGTGGTCTGCAACACGTGTCCATCGCAGCCCTCAGCAAACGTTCCTGCGACGCCATTTACTTCGAGCGACCAGCCAGGCCAAGCCAAAAGCGGACCCTCCTACGCATTTGAGACATTTCCTCAGCCGATTTTTCCTTTCCCATTTTCAGAGGAAGACGTGGAAATTGATTTCAATCCTTGCTACGGCCGGTTGTCTCACCCAGATTCTAGGTTGGAAGCAAATATTGATAGCACTTGGGATAGACTCAGTGAAGAAAGAGAGGCACAGGGGTGCTCTGCCCTTTTCAATGCGGTTAAATTTCGACTGGCTGGCTGTCTTTTAGTGAAAGAAGGAGAAGCGCGTCCAATGAAGCTTTTGCTGGAGCTGTGGTTGACGGATTACAAAACAGCGCGCGGCACCAATCATGCTTCGATTGCGCCTCTTCTGCAGGCAGACGGACTTGCCACCCACAAAGACGCACAGGTTTACCTTTCCCAGAAGTTAGGTGTGAGTGCCATTTTATGTACGCAAGACGGGGACTTGGTGTTCATTGAACGAAGCACCAAAGGTGTCGCAGATTTCCAGGGCTATATCGACACGCCAGGCGGACACCCAGAGCCAGGGAACCTAGGCCTGGTATTCCCACTGTCTCCTCCTTCAGCATTTACACTTATTCAAACGTTGCATGACCCAGCAAATGCCGCGCTGTTGAAACAACGCATCCGTCATGAGATCTTCACATCGGCAGCTCAAGAGGTCGCTGACGAGGTGGGAGTGCCGCTAGACAAGTTGGAAACTCCCAAGCTTTTGGGGCTGGTGAGACAGCTCGAGTTCGGCGGTGTTCCAAGCCTGACTTTCTTGGTAAATTGTCAATGTCGGACTTCGGATGTGCACAAATATTATGCGGCAGGACCTAAGGAGGGCAATGAATCTACCAAACTGCTGTTCATAAATAAACAAGGTGTTACAAATTTTCTGACAATCCCAGACTTGAAGCTTGCACCTGCGGCACGAGGAAGCCTGGAACTCTTCATAGAACACACTTTGTAACTTATCACTTTAAATGCGCACTGATATGGACTCGAGAGTATAGGCCAAAAGGGAAGCAAACTTGCTGAAATCTCCCTTATGTGATGTATGTAGAGTTGAAATTGTCCGTCCCCATTGTACAGAGTTTTCTAAGAACCATCTTCCTAATCGCAATGATGCCAAGAGTAGCAGCATCTTTTTTGAGCCGGTTGAAAATAGAGAGAGTGTGAAACAGTGCCAAAGATACCACATTTTAAGGCTTCAAATACCTTGCAAATATCATTTGTAAGTGTGCCGGACAAGAGGACGAAATTGAGGTGAGTTGATGAAGGACATTCTCAGATATTTACATTATGCCGTGAGAGCCTACATCGTAAGGTCGGTCCTTCCCGTGACTGCTGTCTGGTCAGAAAATTCTCACTTTAATTTGGTCCGCAAGCGGAGCTCATATGGACTCTGACATGTCATTCATTGTTTCCACCGTAAGCTTGCTACTCTTTGGTCGAAATCATAATTTTTAGATTCCTCTGTAAACGTTCTCGGGGGAAAGGAGGTTGAACAAGTTGCCGAAGGCGCACGAAAGGGTCAAATGAACTGTCCTGGCCCTTTTCCTTACATTTCACGGATGATTAGCAATCTTGCTTTTTTAAGTTTTTTGGGGTTTTTTAATGTTCACTTTTTCCATAGCAATGTACCATGAAGATCGGTCAATTATGCTGCTGTTTTCGGATGGTATTTCCACATTAGTTGGGCGGAAGACCGACATTTGCTGGCGGAGACAAGCTAAGCAACTTTTCCAAGCTTGGAAACGCCTTTCTAATTCGCTCATGCATTCCAAAGTACTTGCTTGAACCCAGAAGGTGCATCAAGTTACCAAGCCGTCAAGCTGTCTGTGCAGCTCTGCATCGAGTAATTTGCGGGCTCAGTCACTAACACGACTCGGCGATGATCTTGGCCGGGCTCTCGCGATTCAGTACACCATCCTGTCAGCGTCTTCACACATGTCACACGACAATTCAATGTTTACAGGAATTTTGATGCAGGGAAACTGCCATGATATCCACTTGTCACTGGCGTCCGAAATAGTTGTGGCTGCTTGCCCGAAAGATAGAGTTTTACGGGTGATAGACGTAGCAACTGGGACAACGTACTCAACCTTTGGAGATACAGCCGCTTCGGGCCTTGCTCCCGTCCGCGGAACACAAACATCCGAAGGATTGGGCACAGGGGGCGACTACGTCATTTCAAGTCAACTTTTTGAGCAAGCCCTGGTTTTTCATCGCTGGGGCAAGGCTCAGCCGCTGTTGAAATGTCGGGTGTCAGAGTCAGTGGGGCCCGTCGTTACTACACCAGACGGATTCTTCTTGCTCGCGGGGGGGCGATCAGGCCAAATTTATGCGTGGGAGATAGCTTCAGGTTCCCTTGTAGCGAATTGGGATGCGCACTACAAGGCAATTAGTTGCATGGTCATGACAAGTGATGGCGGCTTTTTGATCACAGGCTCGGAAGATACTACTGTGCGGGCGTGGGCCCTTTCGGACATATTGGCCGCCGAGCGCACAAAAAACGATGGAACGAAAACAGGTGAGAGAAACACATAAATACGGCGGTATTCCTCAGTGTGGGGTCTACGTAAGACCTCGAACGTGAGTGCTTGTGGCCCCAATGACGGACAGGAAGCGGAATGACGACCATGTGATGCGAACACGTATATTTTACGATAGCTTGACTACCATGTGAGAGCATTGAACAAACTGATATAATGAGACTGATGGTCGACCAACGTTCGTGGTAGTATCGGGGGATCAAAATTTTCCATATCACCCACTGCGCAATCGCAGATTCTGCAATAACGTTATAAAAATGACATATCTATTTACTCGAGGCATTATATTTTCACATGACACTACAGCTTGCATTCGTCCTTTCTGCTCTTGGTCCAATCATTCCTTGCCGGTTACGGGCTTACACTGCGGGCAGGGAGGCCCGACCTGTCGGATTGTCTCCTGCTCCTTAGACCACCGAGTGCATATCTATGAGCTAGCGAACAAAGATGGGGCCCTGTGTACGCTTCAGGCGCCGTCAGGGGTAGCATGCACGTCCCTGGATCCAGGAGAGAAGCACTTATTAGTTGGTGGGACAATGGGCGATATCTTTGTCATTGATATGGACGTGGTATGCCAGGCACGGACGGCGAGTCGCACTCTTGTGCAGTTTGTGGGAACAGTCGGACCGATTGAAAGCAGCAAGGAAGATTGGAGAAGGCTGGCGGGTCATCAAAAGGCGGTGATGGCTCTCACCTTCACCTGGGACGGGCGAATCGCGTTGTCAGCGTCGGAGGACGGTAGTTTGCGATGGTGGCACATGGACAGTCGCCAGTGCGTCAGGAGAGTGACATTTGACAATGGCGGCCCTTTAACTGGTCTCCTTCTGCTCCCGCGTCCCGCAGCTTTGCTTCACGTTATGCCTAAAGTGGTGCTTCCAGCACCGCTTCAGCCGTTAAAAAAATATGGCGCCATCTCCGTAACTAATGAGAAAGATGACTTGATCTTTTTGAACACCAGGACTCCAAAATGCAAGACACCGGACCCTTACCGTACGGAGTGTACGTCACTATTGCTTTCCTTCGAAAAGCTATACGATGCGGCGCTAATGACAAGGGATGCCACCTTTGAAGAAGTGGGAGAGCGTTCCAGAAAGCATGACGCGTCGATCAATGTGAGTATTCAGGGATCAAGTAAATTCTCTAACGCGGATAATTGCCTGGATGCGGGAATCAAAGCCGCCAGAAAGAAGTCCAAGCGACAAATAAGAAAAGATCGAATTGTGGGACAGACTTGTAGGCAAAAAAAGTAAAATGACAGCTACGTAGTGCGATAAGGATAGTAGATGTGTTTTCAAACATCTTGAAAATAGGCAGCTTTCAAACATGACTCTACCCCGGCAACTTCTGTCATGTCATTCACCACTCTTTTACCTTCCAAGTTCATATACGGAGATGCGCTCAAAAAATGAAAACCAAGCGTAAGCCATCGTGAGCGCAAAGAAGGATAAGATGACAAGCCAATTACTTAGGCGCACCGGCATGTCCTCTGTCAGCTGCGCCCGTGCCAATGCCAGAGTGGTCAAACCAAAAGCAACAAAATAGCTTTGGACCGCCGCACGGCGCATATTTCCATCAGTTACACCTCTGAGAACGAACAAAAGATACGCTTGTGCCAAAAGGAAGCAACCGAAAACTCGCATTGTTACAAACGCGACACGCGCCGTACCACCTTCATGACGGCTGTGGAAGCCCTCCGAGGAGTGGTGGAGAAGATACACGAGTACTTCCGGAAACAAGGCGCTGAGAAGGCCAAGTGTAAACATGATGCCGGCGTGAATTGCGAAAAGCTTGTTTACTCGCTTCTTTGCGTCTCTACCTTGGCCGAAAAAGGAGCCTGCGCTAAAAGTTGATGAATGAGCACGAGCTGATGTCGAAGACATGCGGTGCATGGCAGCCTTTTCCAGTGCCTATCTTGTCACTGCCTCCACAATAATTGACTTATTGTATTTATGTGATAAGAGAGAGCTAAAGTAATCAAAAATGACTAGTTTTCAGGTTTCATGGTAGCTCCTTGCCATCGCGCAGGCGCTTCCTTGTCCCTGTAGGTTCTCCTTGCTCTTTTTTGGGGGCCGTATCCCCAACTAGATGAATTACTCACCGACAATGATGGTTGGTACACAAAACATCCGGGAAATTACTGTTAGCGTGAGACATCGTTCACAATGAGGCGGGCATGAGGACAACAGGGAATTCGCGCCCGCCCCCTCGGCGATATTCGGGGCTTTGTACGATCCGATCTGTTCGCTCCTAGTCGTGCCGCCCTCGTATACAACACGTCCCCACGAGATCGATATCCACACCGCTCGTTGTCTCTAATACTTCTTCATTAAAGTCATTTAACAAAATCACAAGACAACAAAAACAAAGGGCCACAAGTACCAAATTGTGCCACTTGGTATGTTTTCTCTCTCAGTGTTGACAAGCTATTTGAACAAAATTTACATGTACACCCCCTTGAGCCTTCACCGGTCTCAATCGAGGCGAAGATTTCATACCTGAACACGTGAGTAAATACTGCTACTACTACTTCGGCTACTGCCACTCACTTGGGCATGTCCCATTGCCCGTGACTCCTTTTACACGATAAACAGGCGTAGAAATGCCTCTGGTCTAGTCAGTACTTTAATTCGTCTTCTTTGACGAGGTTAACCGCGATCCAACATCTGTTCTCCCATTTGATCTATCGCCCTGCTTTTTTTCCTTTGATATTTTTTCCATTTCTTGTCTCTGCAGACAGACGCGCAGAAAAATGCCTACTACGATGAATGCGAGCCCGCTCATCCACATCCACCATTGTAATATATCGTCAAACTCAAGTTTTTGAAAATTTTCTACTGCTTTGACACTCTTGGCCAGCTGATGGGCCGTGTTAATGAGTGATATAACCTCGTTGCGTTGGAAGGAAAGGCTGCCCTCAAGAGTTCTATCCTCTGGTCTCCCTAGCACAATTTTGATAGCGGTGCCCAACCCCAGAATCTGTAATTTGCCCCAAAGGCGACATTTTTCACATCCAACGCAATCCATGACACGCGAAATGTTGTGGAAACGGACAAAAAAATCCTGTCGCAGCTTGTGCAACTCGCGCTCTTCCTCTGCAGCGGCCTCAGCCCCGTCTGTCAAACCTCGAGGTTGAAACATGCCGCTCTCGTCGAATGCCCGGTGGCATTGATCTGCGGTGCTAGTATTGGAAGATGTGCGAACAAGGTTTTGAACTGCACTACGTACACATTCATCATCTTCCGAGTTGCCCGTGTCGTAGTCGTAAAGCAGCAGCTCAGGTCCAGCCTTGTTTATGGCACGCAAAAGGAAAAGATAGGTGAAATACAAATTGTGAATGCGCTCCGGATGCTTGCCCACTTTCTCCACGAATAGTGCTGTGTTAGGAAACCAGCAGTCTTGAGCCTTGTCGTAATATTCCAACGCCAGATGCGTGGAGATAGAGGACTGCAGGCCTGCGATGAGACGATAGAAGACGCGCTTTTCCAGGCAATGTCCACCTGCCTCCAGCTCTCCTGGTGACAGTTCAAAACAATTTTCATAAACAGCATTCCATGCGCGACGTGCCGAAGGTCCTGCATATCCCGTAAAACGTTCAGGGTTGCGCAAGAGATTGATGTATGTCATCCCCTGGTCCTCCTCTTCCTGTTCGATCCAAACCCGAGCGTTGTCGCCCTCTTCCCACCCAGCAAATGCATCCACGCCTACCATAGCTTCCTTCCGATCGACCGCGCCCAGATGCATTTCCATTCTGTCAGTAGCCGTGTCTGATTCTTTGAGGCATTCCCGCACTGCCCGACCCTCCGCATCTCGGTCGATCCACACCGGTGGGATCTCGTGGGCTTCACATTCCAATACGGCGCAGTCTCGGATGGAGCACATCATATCCTCGTGCCAAAAGGGGCAATCTTTGTTCAAATTCACTTTGAAATATCGAAAGAAGGTACGTTGGGCTAGATCTGTCAGAAGCGGAAAAAAATGCAATATAGTGGCCTGATTGACTGTATCAAAATCGCAGCCACAATCTCCTACGGATCCGACTAAATCACAGGTCTGACAGACGCGGGAGCGGAAGAAACTCAAGGCATGGAGACTCGTTAGCCTTTTTCCGCCCTGCAGTGGGATTTAATGTAAAAATCGTGAGAAGTCGATCAAGCATTAAGTTTTTGAGGACACGATACCGAGGTTTACAACATACTTCGCAAGAAAGAATCTACAGCAGTGCCTACTTACCTCAGTTTGGGCGTACAATTGCCCCACAAGGAGGAAAATCCCCCAGAAGAAAAGCAGACGCGGCTTCAGCATCCACCACATTTCGATCAGAAAGTATTGGGAAGTAGGAACCTGCGGGTGCTTGGCATGTGTTTCACGTAAGTCGTATGCATACCAGTTCAAGTTTTGCTCAATCCGGATCGGCAAAACATCAAGTATGTCATTTCGAGCACTTCACATGCTAGGTCTTTCCATTTACACAGTGGTGCATGCATTGATGCAAGTCCGGGATGCCCGTCACTCTGTGGAACTAATGCAAGTAGCTCACGGTAACGGCCCCCTGCTCGCCGACAACTTGTAGGTCGTCGGAATGGAACTATCGAACTCGATCTAGGTCCCAAACTTGTAAAAGAAGATGCCGAATGCAGCGGGAAAACAAAAAATGCTAGCATACACAGAACAAGATAGTCTAAAATAATTGATTAACTACTTCGGACGCAAATCACATTCTCTGAAGGGCCTTCAGCTGAGGCAGTATCCTTTACTGAGGCGGCGTAAAAGCGAGACGAGCACCACGAGGTCTTCCGGCTATTGACCCATTTTCACTAAGTTTCCCTGAATGACAGTGAATTTTAGCTCGTCATGGGCTCGTTACATGGCGCACGCATGACTGTCTGTTTTTTTATACCGACAGGTGTACAATTTTCCATCTCGTCATGGCCAATTATCCGAATGCCGAGGCCCGGACAATGTGGATCTCCCCAAAATTGCTGGGTATGGAGCTTTGTTACCTCTCGACCGAGTTGATACTTCACAAAGCTGTGAGAACATGTATATACCTGAAATTGATCTCGTCGCTGTAAATGATAGACAAAGCAGGACATCATTTTTTTTCGGCATTCAGCTTTTAAAATACGTCGCAAATGCCTGTTGAATCTGCGTTCATCGATCAGAAGACGTAGCACTCTAAGTGCGTAACCACAAGATTTTATTTTTCAGCTTGTTTTGAGATTTCTAACGTTTATGTGATTTAATAAATTCGAATTCGAGCGGGGCCCTCCAAATGCCAGGCTAGTTTTCAATATAAATTAGAATTTAAAGTCTGCAGCTCGTTAAAGTTTTAGTGATAGGACGTAATTAAAAAACTTATTACTTTATCCCGTTGCTATATTACCAAAATATCCGCGCTTCGGGGACATTACACCTAAATATTGTCGAATGATAGAAATGTGTCTGCTAGGGACCTTTCCTGTGCGCAGATAATTGCTGAGTTGAAATTGGTTAAGAAAATCTCCATAGAGAGAAAAAATATGCAATTCACACTTCTCTTGCACCACAGGCTTTCCTGCTCACCACGCCCTACGTGAGGCATGCTTGCATTAGCACAAGCGGATTCCGGACAACATAACATAAATAAAACTGATCTAGTGTTTAGAATAGTATAGAATGACCACGTTGAATCATGAAGGATGATTTTTAACACCAAGTGATCATCGTCTTTTATACACGACGAAAGAGTTTTCAATTGTCACGCTTAATTGTGCAATGCACCGTCGGAGACTCCTTGTAAGGATACCCGGAGGCAAATGCACGAGAACCTCGCTAGGGAGCAGACCAGCATTACAGCAAGTTGCGAGCAAGTGGTAGAAGCGGCGAGCAGTACCAACCATGAGATGCCCCTCAGTGTTTTCACAGGTACGATTTAAGTGCGTGCAAAACGTTTTGATCACATGAATCGAACGAACGAGCCGCGCTCCTGCAAACTCACGTGACCATTTCGTCCTAGGCTTCCTGACCTAGAGGTGTGAAAAACACAAAATGTCTCATAACTGTTTCTTTTCAGGAATAGGAAAGCGGGGAGAGAAGCACGTAGGCCGCAATATATGCAATCGTAAGGGTTGTGTATCTTTTATGCTAGTATTAGATAGCTGCAGCGTCGGACAAGGAGATGGAAGACGAGCCGCCTGAGACGCGATTGCGCAATTACCAGCAAGAAGCCTTGGTAAAGGCCCGACGCACTAACATTGTTATGTGTGGTGCGGCGGGGATTGGTAAGACCCATGTGGCCATGTCCTTGCTGCGTGAGGCGGACTATAGCGACGGGAAAGTAGCATTTTATCTAGCTACCACACGGCATCTTGCTGAGCAACAGTGGCAGCGCATATGTAATGGTACGGCTTTGCTCACAAAGCTCTGTGTGGGAATGGAGTATGATCTGTTGAGCAAGAGCCAATGGCAGACGCTTTTCCGACAAAATCAGCTTGTGGTCTGCACACCACAGATCTTGCTTAATGTGCTTGACAAGGGACACCACTACATTACGCTGCAGCGCATCAATTTGCTCATTCTTGACGAATGTCACAAGGCGCGCCGAAATCATCCTTATGCTCTACTGATGCACCAGTACGGGCGCGGAATCGGTAAAGGGCCTTTGCCAAGAGTTTTCGGTATGACTGCCACGCCAAGCAAAAACTGTCATCAAATCCTACATTGTGCTTTGCATGTATGCCCCCAGGAGGACGTCAAAAAATTCGCTGCCAAGGCACCTCTAAAGGTAATCTTTTATAAAGAAGGCAACCACATCAGTTGGGCGGAACAAATGCGTTGGGAGGAACAAATGCGGAAAATCAAAGAGTTTGGCGCTCAAAGGGAGTTTTCTCTGTCCGGAATGACTGAAAAGGGGACAGGGATACCCTTTAAGTGTTCAAAAGGAATGGACGAGAGCAGCTACTTGGCCATAAGCGACTATAGTGAAAACTTCGTTGACGATGGCTTTCATGAGAATCAGGCCCTTCAAATTCAATTCGATGATGATACCTTTAAAATGAGCTCGGAAATTGGCAAAATTCTTAAAGAGGTGAAGTCTCACTTGCCCTCCATGGCCAAGAACAAAAGTCTCACAGAGAAAATACTTTGGCGCACTTATAATGATGTGGGAGTCTGGTTTGGATTGCGTCATATTTTATTGGGGTTGGAGCATTGGATTGGGACTGTGCCGAGTTCAAGCGCAGAGCGTGACGTAGAGGAGGGTGTCTTGGCGCGCAAACTTGCCCTTTATCTGAAAGAAGTCCTGCCGAAAGCTGTAAAATTGCGACGGATTCGACTGCTGGACCGCGTGGAGAAACTTATTCAGTGTCTCCATGAGCGGTGGCAGCAGGACAGGGAAAACTTCAGGGCCTTAGTCTTCGTGCAGCGTCGAACTACCTGCCGCGTTCTTTATGAATTTTTAAACATGTGGGATTCGTTTGCCGGGCTGTGTGGGTTTGTCATCGGTCAGGCGAGTGCCAGCGGCCTAACGACGTTTGGTCTGAAGCGAAAATACAAGAGGGCAATCAAGGAATTCGCCTCCGGAAAATTAAAGATCTTAGTTGCCACTGATGTTCTTTCAGAGGGCATCGATGTTCCGGATTGCAGCCTAGTTGTGGCATTCGACACTATTGCAAATTCCACAGCATTCGTACAAATGCGCGGACGTGCACGGCAGCACAATGGAGGAGCCTTTGTCCTATTTGCTTCGGATCAAGGAGGACTGGAGAGACTATTTGATCTTGAGCAAGGTGCTGCACTTTTTGAAAAGGATGTAGATGACATGGAGATGAGCTACCTTGAACGTAGAGACATGTCCTTTGCCCACTTTTTCCCCCAGTTTTCCTATGCTGTTCCGGCGACAGGGGCGACGATCACTTTGAACAATTCAATAAGTCTCCTCACTCAACTTCTTCAGTGGAACAAGGATTGCGTCAGCTATCAGCTGTTGCCCACCGTCGAATACAGTGAAAGAGTCGTTTCCGGAGAAGGAGTCATGTTTAAGTGCCTTCTGACGCTCCCAGATGTATTTGGTCTACCAGTGTTTGAGAGTTCATTTTTCCCAGCAAAAATCATCGCGCGCGCTGTGGCCGCATATCATGCCTGTATTGAATTCCACAGATGTGGTTTCGTTGACGACGACTTCAATCCAGTGCGGGAGTCTTTGCAGCTAGAGGCCTACGAGCATTTCATCCCCGAATTTTATGGTTCACAGGTGGTGAATGAACGGTTGGAGATTAAGACTCAAGCCTTTGCTCATTTCGGGGTAGGGCCCGTGCTTGAACATGAGGCCTCTGCGGAGTTGTCGACAGACCTGTCAGCTGGTAGTGCAAAAACTTCATTGGAAAAGGAGACACAGGAGAGGGTAAATTCAGGAACAACAAGGGTAGCCACGGATGCAGCAAGCGCTTTAGGTTTGACATTACTAAGTGGGAAGACAGATCGGGCGAATCATTACGTCTATCGACTCTCGAAAGATGCAGGTTGTGTTGGATTTATAACGGATACGTTGCTTCCCGAAAGCTCTTTGCGAGCAGAGGATTTGTCATCAACTCCTGCGCAAGCCGAGCAATTGTCGGTTACAGAGGTACAACTTTTAGCACAGTGCCACGTTGCAATGCTTTTCTTTGTAATCCATGGTGCCAGCGCTTTCAACATAGAGTTCGGACCGATCCTGCAAATCGACAAAGGGTGTAATTCCCTTGGAAAATGTGACGAAACACGGCAGACGGGAGAGAAGACGCCACCAGCCGGAGGGGCAGAGAAGGGTATCGACAAAAATAATGAGCCTTGTGATGGTAGCGATGGACTTCAACCTGATGTGGACTGTGACATGGCATCTAAAGATAAGAATGGAAGACAATATCCGCAATCCTGCTCGACAGATCCTGCTCGCGGGAAATATGAAGACGCAAGAGAATATCTCATTCCTCAGACACATCTGGAACAATCTCGTCGAAAATGGTCGGGAAGGTGTACGGGGATTGATGAAGTAGAAGGACATGGTAAGGATTGGTTCGCAAAATGTATGATGCCGAAAGCTGCATGGGACAAAGGGTATGTTCTGGTGCCGATAAAACCCAATGGAGAAATTGATTGGGTACTCGTCAAGACACTCGCCCAAAGCTCTCCTTCTCGGCATTTGGTGCACGGACGAGGAGATTACTGGCCCCTTCCATCTTTTGATGCGGCTTCTATTCACAACGACCTGCTCCTTACGTGCAGCCCGCTGACAGGTCGACCAAAACTATGGGGTCCGATTCAAGTAGTTGAGCAGAAAACTTTGGCTGAAGAACGTAAAGCGAGAGCGGCTCAGGCGACTGCTTCCGCACGTAAAAGAAATTTGTTAGAAGAAGATAAGGACGGAACAGTGGGGAATCCTTCTGTCTTCGAGATGTCTACAGCCGGCAAAAATACTATGCCGGCGGTGGACAACGGGTTGCCCGGGAACATCGACCAAGGTCCACGCAAGAAGCTGAGAAGCGGGCAAGATCGGGACATTATCTCGTTAGAGAGGGAAGGGTGCAGTCAAGACGAAGTGGAGAATGGCCCTGCAGTAAATGATGTTAGCAGAGGCGATGCTGTGGAACGAAGAGCTATGCAATCGGATGATTTGCTACCGCACCTCCATCTGTCTGAGTATCCGGTTGAAATCTGGGACAGATGCGACCAGCAACAACCCCTGATATTAGTTGAAAAAATTTTGGATAGCTCCTATCGTTTTCGTGCATTATCACGCGACGGCAAATTTGGTGAGAATGATGATAATGAACCGCGCTCTGAAATGCAACGGAACACCATCTCCAGACGTCGGCTAGTGGCCCCGCAACTATGCACCTTAATTAGAATCCCCCGGAGCCTTTATGAGGCCTGTCAGGCAGCACTCCCACAGGTTTGGCGGCTTGAAATCGCCCTAAAGGTCGAATCTCTTATTCAAAGCGTAGGAATTCCAGTAAAAGATTCCTCGATCATTCGCGAGGCTATCTGCAAACCAGACTATGAACGTTTGGAAGTTCTCGGAGACATTTATCTTAAATGGGTGATGACATGCGTGGTACTGCGTAAGGAGCCGTACCTTCTGCGTGAGAGTTTGCTGCATGACTTTCGATGTAACTTAACTTGCAATCGCCGTCTTGTGCGTGCAGCTTTACAGCGAGGGCTTGATGGTCACATCGTACTGCGTGCGAAAGTAGTTAATGAGCCGTATCGTCACTGGGCTCCTTCTTTGATGGCGCCACTCGCCGCAAGCGCTTCCGAAGTAAATGTGAAAGTTATAGCGGATGTTGTTGAAGCGCTAATCGGAGCTTATCTTCTTGACGGTGGACCCCGGGCAGCGGATGCATTCCTCCGGTGGCTGGGACTGCCAGTGATGTGTGAGAGAGATGTCTGCCAGCAACAGCGCTCGAGTATGCCCGGACTATCAGACGCACCAGCTGCCTTTTTCACAGCTGGTCCACCTCCTAGAGACAGAGTGAAATTACAAAAAGCATACTGGCCTCTTTTACACCGGTGTTGTCAATGTTGGAAGGAGGAAAGCCTTGCCAACACGCCCCAAAACATACATCCTAAGGCAGTTCCCAAGCCGGCCACTGATTTGGTCCTGAAAGTGACAAAGCTTGAGAATTTTCTAGGGTATACATTCCGGAACAAGTGGCTCGCCCTACAAGCTTTAACACATCCATCACACTCTCAGAAGCATCGGCGCTCTGAAAAGGGCCAAGGCCACACCATTTTCATTTCTGACTATCAGCGCTTTGAGTTCCTCGGTGATGCGCTCCTGGACCTCATGGTCATGGTACAAATCCTTTACGAGAACCCTGATTCACCTCCAAAGCCTTTGCACGTAGAAAAGGGGGTAACTGTCAGTAATGAGCACCTTGCCAGGCGGGCACTGGAGTGGCTTCAGTTGCATCGCTTCTATGATTCAGATAGCATCGAGCTGAATCGCTGCGTAGAAACTTATGCCAACGACGCTATTGCCTTTGCTCAAGGCATTGATGAATGGAATCCCTCAAAAAATGGAAGCGGACCTAAAGCTTTGGCAGATGTGTTAGAGGCGCTTATCGCTGCTGTTTTTATTGATACTGCTGGAAACATAGAGCATTTAGTGGAGATATTTTTACCCCGTCTTCGCCGCAAGTCGGCTTTTGAAGAAGCGGAGGACTCCAGGGACGCTCGTGCAGGGTTGGCAATGGAAATGCAGTGGAAGTTGCAAGTATCATCAATCCACGAGCTTACGGTAGAGCTGCGTGAGTTCTTCCCAATTTTGATAGGAACGTGTCGGAGAGAGCTAGCGCTCGAAGAGGATGACTTGTGCCGTGAAAGTCTTGTAAAGGAGCTGACCAAGAGCATTCCCGTTGCACAAGGATCCGAGGAGGTTTCATAACCCATGTGATCCTATTCAAATAAAAAAAATCCTTGAAATGCCGACAAGAAATACACACATGTATATGAAGAGAACTCTCAAATTCATCAGACGGCAGAGACTGAAGATGATAAATTTGCCGGCGCTTTTGTACTTTACGAAAGATTAAAGAAAAATTGATAAGTACAATGTAACATCATAAAGTGGCAATGAAAGTGCGAGGATGAACACCGAAATCCGAAGATTGACGACGTACACATGTATATCCCCACAGGTTGTCGTGGTGGTAAAACCGAGACTGTACGATGACTCAGAAGCGACCCTTTTACCTTTCATATTAATGTAAATTTTCGAATGACTTCCCGCTAGGAAGGTGCGTGAAACGCGTATGATTGATTTCGAAATACCCTGTGACATCCCAGCAATATTGAGGAAAGTAACCATCTTGATTGTGCGGAAAGCCACGGATAAGAACGTTCAGCGTAAGTATTTTAATCGTAAAAAATGACGAAAGCAACATTGTGGTTGGCGTAACATATACACCTCTGCAACAACTTTCCGCGCTAATACTGCCCCAAAATTATTCTTTTTCAGAGCTGCGGAACACCGCGCAAATATTAGATTAATCCATCTTCTATCATCCATTTCGAAGCCATTTTCGCATAATACGAAAGGATGATATCGCAACCTGCACGCTTGAAGCATGTCATCGTCTCCAGAACCACATCCTTTTCATTAAGCCAGCCCCTCTCGGCAGCGGCCTTGAGCATGGCATACTCGCCTGACACATGGTAGGCGGCGATAGGTAAGTTTGTGGCCTGTTTCAGCCGCAAAATAACGTCCAAGTACGGCATACCAGGCTTTACCATAAGAAAATCAGCTCCTTCAGCCGCATCCAATGCAGCCTCCAAGAGAGCTTCACGCCCATTGGCGGGATCCTGTTGGTACGTTTTTTTGTCTCCGAAGCCGGGATGAGAATCAAGTGCGTCCCGGAAGGGACCATAGTAAGCGGACGCGTACTTAGCAGTGTAAGACATGATTGAAACGTCCGTGAACCCCTCCGAGTCCAGCGCCCGTCGCAAAGCGCCCACGCGTCCGTCCATCATGTCGCTGGGGGCAACTATGTCCGCGCCTGCACGTGCCTGGCAGACAGCTTGCTTGCAGAGTTGCTCAATGGTCTCATCATTTATAATCTTTCCATTCAACACAATTCCATCATGTCCTTGATCTGAGTACGGATCTAGAGCCACATCTGTCATCACAGTAACATCTGGAAAGCGATCCTTTATCATAGCGATGGCTCGAGGTACGATACCGGCCGGGTTGTACGCCTCTCGACCATCGTTCGTCTTCAGACGATCCTCAACTTTCGGGAATAACACAAAAGTCTTCACACCGAATTGAAGGGACTCGGCTACCTCAGCCATCATGCCCGCGAGGCTGAAACGTTTTTGACCAGGCATAGAGGGGATTTCGGTCTCATAGCGCTCTTCGTGGATGAATAGCGGGTAAATGAAGTTCCGAGGAAGTACAATATTTTCACGCACCATGGCACGCAATGTCTCAGACTTCCGATTCCTCCGAGGGCGAGCCATCTGGGGAACCCATACACCGCCTTGGTTATTAGTTGTTAAAGCCGGTGAGCTTCCAGCCTTTCCGTCAAAGCCTTCAAGCGGGGGCAGAGGTCCCAGTGTAGTCGGCCCAGTAATTGAGTCAGTCTTGACTGAGGAGATATCAACACTGCTTGCGCCCGCTGCTGTTTTCAGTGCAGGTCTTAAGTGGAGATGACGACCGTCAGACCGCACTGAGAAGGAAGACGAAACACCAGCTGGAACAGGCGGAAATGGCAAGACGAATCCTTCAACACACCCAAGAAATGGAAGCAAAATGGCGATCTTGGAAAAGGACATGGCTGAAAAGATCTTTATTTCCCTGTGAGATACATGGTGGAGTGGATGAGTTATGTTATGGGCAACGGGCTTCACGCTTCAAACTGGCAACCAGACAGGGCGAGGCAGCGGCAATGCAAGGAGCTTGAGCTTTGACCGGCTTTCAAACCTAACTTTAGAGCACACACTGTTATTTGAAATCACGGAAAATTCGTAATGTTCTTATAAAACGAATTTTTTACTCATTAGTCGCACGAGACGACTACCACACCCTCTGGCGGGCCTCGGAAGATACGACTGCTCGCTTGCCATCGCCGTCGTGCAGCTCCTCACTGAGCAGGACCAGCCCCTTCGATCCTCATCCGGGCTTTATCACGGTGAGTCGAAGAAATTTTAAAATGAAGGCAGCCACAAGTGAGGGTAAGATATTCTTGCAAACAACTTAGTTGAGGGTCGACACAAAAAAGGTGGGCTTGATATCCTAATACGGCGACATCCGGCATTTTGTAAGATCGATCGTCGTGACGGAGACGCTGCTGATGAGGGGTACTGTTGGTTGTCGCACATTAAAAGGAAATTCAGCCCCAAAAAAGTTGCCGTATTTTCTGACTTCTATTTGTATCATTATATCACTACACCGCTGGTGGTCATATCATGGGTAAACTTACCCAACGTATCTCCTCGGCGACGGAGAACACGATCAAGTGTGTCTACGAGACATTCAAATGTCCCTCCCGAAGACACCTGAGACGCGATAAGGTATACCACATTTCCTAAGGGTCTCGCATATATACCTGCTTCCCTGAGGTCGTTAACGATGTGCGTAGAAGCTGTGGAGCTGTATCCTTTCCGGTTGCTCGATTCGACCTCCGTAAGTTCAACCGCTAACACGGTGCCGAGGGCGACTGCCCTTCGCACACCGGAAAGGTTTGATAGGGCCGCCACTTGATCCTCATTATAGCGACATATGTTGTGGTGACTGCTGCACTTGTTCTTATTCGGAAAAAAATCCTCTTTCCTTTGACAACACTCCTGTGACGTTCGTATGTTGGTTTCATGTATCACAGCATAGGCTTTTAACGCGTGCACGGCAGCGGCACAGCCCAGTGGATTTGCAGTGTAGGAATGTCCGTGGAGGAGGGCATCTGATTTATTCGTCCCATGGAAAGCCTCAAAAACGGCTTCGGTGGTGAGGGTCAGCGCCATGGGCAGGTACCCGCCCGTCAGGGTCTTTCCATAACAGGCGATGTCCGGAGCAACTCCTAGTAGCTCCGCAGCTGATGCACATCCCAAGCGGTAAAGGCCGCTTGCTATCTCGTCAAAGACTACAGGAAGGCCATAAGCCCGGCCCTCCAATGTCAAGATCCGCTGAAATAGCGGGTCAACCATCACCATCCCCGCAGCGCCCATCAAGACCGGCTCCAAAAGGACGGCGCCGAGCTTCCGACAGCGATGACCTTGCCCCGCCTCACCTCGCAAAGGTATGACTGTGTTAGATGACAAGATTCCTTCCTCTCCTCTCTCAAAGGCAATGAACTGCGCCCGGATGGCCTTTCGGTATATGACCGCCGCGTCAGAGCCCTCGCGGGCGTGTACGTCTAGGAGAGTGGCCAGGCCCCCCGGAAACTTAAGGACTTGTCCACTGTCTGGTAGTTGCAGGGCACTCTGTCCAGCGGCACGGGTGATTTCGGGCGGAATCTCGACCTGAAGATGGCCGCTTACGTATCCGAACGTTGGCACTGTCAGGGAGAGGGTCCGCGGCTGGTACCAAGGATGCTGCCCGGTGTTAAAAATAGTGGGAGCGGCCGCGTCCATGCACCCAAGGGTGTCCCCGTGGTAGCAGTCTCGTTGAGTGACAACCGTCAGAGGCGTCGCTGAGATCTTATCATTTGGCTCCTCAACTCGGAATTCTTCCTTGGAGCACCCCTTTTCATATTTCAAGTCAACGGAATTTTTTTTCAACGCCATCTTGACAGCTATCTCCATAGCGGTAGACCCGTTGTCGCTAAAAAATACCCGACTGGCCCACCCCTGACCGGGTCCAGCCAGCATTAACTCTGCCAGCCGCAGGGCCGGCTCGTGCACGTTGCCAGGGAAAATAACGTGGCCGAAGCGCCCGGCAGCGGCGCCGACAGCAAGGGCGACATCCACTCGGCCATGACCTAGCCCTTGCGTCCACCAGGAGGCACATGCATCAATGAGAGTCCGTGAACAAGGGGCGCGCTCTTTTGCATCACCGTCCTCGGAGGACTTGCTGATAAGAGTGTAATTGTCACCGTAAGCTGAATCCACTACATGCAGGTCCGTGCCACTTAGCCCACTATGCTGCGTGAAGGGGTACCAAAACACTTGGGCAGCTTGCGTTGTCATTTTCTGCAATCGTTGGATGCGGACTCGTTCTCTATCTATCAGCGTATCGAGCAAGTGATGGAAGACATGTTCGTGTTGATGGTACCACTGATCCAAGCCGCCTAAGAGGACGTCTTTGTCTACATCGCCAGTAGAGAAAGAGACAGATGAGACTTCGGGCAGATGAGGAAGAGACAAAACGGGAGTCTCCGCATGCCCTAACGTGCCAGTAATGTACTCGCTTACGGCAGCCGCGTTCTCAATGTAGTGAGGGACCTCCAACACAGCTATGGCATGCACCTCGTATCCTCGGCAGTATAGGGACTCGTACGCTGCTAAGGTACTAGAAATGCCTCCCAATCTCCCATCTCCGACTAGCAAAACAGGTAGCCGCAGGGGTCGATACAGATCGGCCTGTGTCTGCAGGGGCGACGGACCGGGACTCAGCACACCGCCCGCAGTCTCCACAACCACTAAATCCCCTACGTTCGAGCCCTCACGTTGCCTTACTCCCCCTCCATCCCCCCCTACTGTATGAGATTCCTGCGCCTGCTGTAAACATGTCCGTAACATCCCAAGCAATTCCTCACTGGATATGGTTTTTCCTTCCTTGGTCGCAGCTACATGAGGAGATAGTGGCGTCTCCCAGCTATATAAGGTGTGACAAGATACGTCAGCAGAAGTGTAACGTTGTACGAATGATCCATCATGTATCTTCCCAGTCTGCAATGGTTTTATATAGGTTGTCCGCCGCCTGAGGGGCCTGTTCGATGCCGCCCGCAATAAACCCGCAGAGATGACGGTCTTCCCCACATCCGTGTTAGCACCGAAAACTTGGATTGTCAGAGAACACATTTACTGATTTATTATCTAAACATTAATGAGATCTTCACAGTGATCTTGAAGCTGGCCAACAGATATTTCGATACGATCCTGTTGAATATAAGAAGTTGAGGAAAATTGAGGACAAGACGCTGTAGCTGATGTTGTAGTGGCCATACATAGAAGTGCAGGCCATCTTTCGACAAACTGCGCCTTCAACAAACTTGCAGTCCCGTCTATCAGGAAACACATTTCTATATGTTCTCAACCACTACGAGCGTATAACTCCAGTTACAAAACAGACCTGAAAACTAGTAGCTCTCTCAGCCTGAGGCCCGGGGGAGGCAGTTAGGACAAGACAGAGCAGGAGAATCACAAAAACTGCTGACACCCCCGGACTCCCGAAATTTTTGAATCAACGACTCTTCAATAAGCATGGGAAGCATTGCAAAAAGAGTTACGACATAAGTAACGATATCAAGCGCAGCGATAGCGGAAAGGAGGACACAAGCAGCGCCGTAAGAGCAAGCCACCACGAGACGACAAGGAGACGAACTTTCCAGAAACAGACTTTTAATACACCAAAAAGTGAATTAATTGAAAACATTCGAAATATAGAATCAATAGAGTGATTTAGAACTTGGTGATAGCGGAAGGAAAGTTGGTAAGATAGTTTAACAGCGCTCAAGCATAACGTATCACAGAGCGACGCATTTCACCACTGAGCGATGATCGACCATTATCGTCCGAGAAAATGTAAAAACGCAGTATGGGAGATTGACAGAACCAAGCGAGCACGAAGACATGGCATCACGAAAAAACTGAAAATCTAACCTCAGTTAATTTTCCTGCATTTTCCAGTGATTGTGCTATACCCGCGATGCCTTAGGCTTGTAAGGGCCTCAGAGATAGACTACCTTTGAGTTGAACGAGTATGCGACCAAACCGATGGCGCTGAATGCTCCTTTCGCAAGTTGTACGTTTCCTATTACTATCTTGGGTCGAAGGATGGGGTTGCCGACGGTCGCGCAGTCCTGAACAGTTCATGGCGAACAATAAGGGAGGCCTTGTTGGAAGCTCTCACGCGAATTCCTCTTCAAGTGCCGTCTCGCGGGATCGCAATGGAACCAATGGAGGTTGTGGAGAAACTGTTGGCGAAGCAGGATGGATGTCGTCGACGAATGTCTTCACCGATGGGACTCATATTTCTCACGATAAGTTAATCATTGACGAGAGCAGCGCGACCGGAGGACGCCCCAAGGCTATCTTCGGTGCTGCCATCATCAAAGATTTGCGGTGTATCCGAAATGCAATATGTGAAGATAAGCCAGAGGACGACAAGTTGGAGGATAGCAGCCTGGAGGCTCTGCTGTCGAGCCCTGAGTCGGATGACGAAAGCTCCTGGATCAGTCAATTTGTTCGTGCGCCAGGTCACGAATTCTTCTGCGCCGTGCCATGTTCTTTCCTGGCAGAAGACTTTAATTGGTTGGGGCTCCCTCTCGACATGGCTGCAGTCGACCTCCTCCTTGAGCGCGTCGCGAAAGGCGGCTCAACCAAACGCTGTCGGTCACTACCTCGGGACGAGGCAGCTACCCAACGCATGTATGGACTCATCCATGCGCGCTTCATTGTCACACAAAAAGGCTTGCAGGTGATGCGAGACAAATTCCAACAAGCACATTTTGGTCGCTGTCCCCGTCTGGCGTGCTGTGGTCAGCCAGTGCTCCCCCTGGGCAACTCGAACGAGGAAATCGGCGAAACCGATCAAAACAAAGGTAAGGTGGTTGAGAAGCGACACAGGAGTGATGGCGCTAGGGAATGCGTTAAAATCTTTTGCCCACGGTGTCGAGAAGTCTATTGGCCCGCGGACGCATCCCACCAGCAGCTCAACGGAGCCTACTGGGGGCCAACGTTCGCCCATCTTTTCCTGTTGGCATTCCCGGAGCTGAACCTGGAAGCAGCCCACTCCTGGACCCCAATACCGTCAATATTTCGGCAGGATGGAGTTAATCGCAGGTACGACCCGGTCAGGCTCGGCCGCAAGTGTCTTGGCCGCGGAGGCATTACGACTGACATCCAGGCTACCTCCTCTATCGACTTGGACGACGACCTTTGTCACTTGACGGAGAGAGAGTCATACGTACCGCGCATCTTTGGCTTTCGCTTGGAATGTAAGCTACGCAAGCAAGACGTAACGACGCAACAAAGAAGTGAACAGAAAGATAACTCTACGCGGCTGTGTGCAACCAGACCGTCGAAAGGCAAATCCCTTACTGGGACAAGCTTCAAGGGAGCGGTCACGACAAAAATTTGTTTTTGGAAGAGCTGTGGCGTGGCACGCTTCATTCGAGGAAGATTTTTTGTAGCGGTGTGCTTTTTTAAGAAGAGAAACGCAGAGAGTGATCAATAACTTTAGATCCCCTTCGCGAAGGTCTCGATGTAAATTAAAACAATAAGTTGAATATTTTAGAGCCCACCAGACAAATTCCCTCGCAAAAATTAATACAATAAAAATAAAAGAAGTGTTTAGTGTCATAACAATAGCCATTTGAATTCCTTCAGAGCTTCAAGAGATATTATCTCAGAATGTACAACAATCTCGAGTTCTTGTCATGGATCCTGAAGGTTTGTCCTATTGCGGTTCTGCAATTTGTTATGGAGGTCTTGTACAGTAGAGTTGACGCCCATGTCGCCGTTGCCAAACCCGTCTAATTGCAAGGCCAATATCCGCGATTGATTGTTGCGCTCCAGGGCTTCCTCAAAGCACGCCTGTGTTGTTACCCCTAAGCCTGCTCGCACGGCGAGAAGGGCGGCTTCGTTGACCACATTACTTAGTTCTGCTCCAGAGTATCCTTTGGACCTGGTGGCAATGCGCTGCATGTCTACGCCAGGTGCCAGGCAAACGTGACGTGAATGAACGTCCAGGATGGCCCGGCGACCGCGTGTGTCTGGCAGACCCACCGCAATATGGCGGTCGAAGCGACCTGGTCGTATAAGGGCTGGATCAAGCACCTCGGGACGATTTGTAGCTGCGATGACCAGGACACAATTTTCTCCACCCTCAAAACCATCCATTTCACATAAAAGCTGATTTAACGTCTGCTCCCGCTCATCATTTGAAGAAAAGGAACCGCGTGTTTTCGCCAACGCATCCAGTTCATCAATGAAAATTATGCAAGGAGAGCTTGAGAAGCCACGCTGGAAGAGGTCGCGCATGCGGGCAGCGCCTCGACCAACGAGGAGCTCGCAGAATTCACTTGCAGAGCAACTTATGAATGACACGCCCGCCTCATTCGCAACAGCCCGAGCCAACAAGGTCTTGCCAGTGCCTGGAGCTCCTGATAGTAGTATACCTTTTGGCAGACGGGCGCCAATGGCGTCATACCGGGCTCGGTCTCTCAAGAAATTAACTACTTCCACCAACTCCAATTTGGCTGCATCGATGCCGGCAACATCCTTGAATGTGATGACACGTTTTTTTGGTTTCTGCTGAAGATTTTTTCGCTCCCTACCAACGCTATCTGTAGGGTTATAGAGTTTGTTCATCATTCGATAGACCAATGCCAAGTACAAGAAAGGGGCGATCGTCAGTAGCAGTGTGACCATGCGCCGACTCCAGGAAGGTGTACCGGTCCCGAACCTGACGCCATTTTTTTGAAGCATCTCGACAATCCATTGTCTGTCGAGTTGCGGGATGACAGATGTGTGGTATATTTGCTGTCGGGACACTTTTGAAGAGGGCACGAGGCTGGCGCCTCCAGCCAACATGATACTGTCTCCCGCCTTCATTTGAACCTCAAATTTGTCTTGATTCATCATCACGGAAGCCAATTTGCCCTCCTGTGCATGCTTCACAAAATCGGAAAAAGGCAGATAGACTGGTGCACGAGGCCACAAGTACTTAGTTATTCCAAGTAGCTTCGTGAGTATTGATGAAATCATCCAGCTCCGGGAAGAAGAAAAGGATGGTGACGACATGGTAGAGATTTGGCCCCTAGGCGAAAGGGCGTTGGCCATCGCGAAGCCGAGGCGCGAAGACCAAGCTCCAGTGTAATATTTTTAATTTGCCTTTATAACAATGCAAGACACGCAGGAGTGTTAGAGTTCGACACACGATGAGGCCAGCAGCGCTCGCGTGGATCTTGAGTATGTCGCCTACACGCCGCAGCGGGCGGAGTAACGGCTAGCGTGACCAACGGCGCGCCTGGCCCATGGGGATTGAAATGTGCAACCGACCAAAGCATAGTGTGATTGCCACTCACTTTATCACTGCCGGCACCTCTTTCATCGAGGGCAAAAACAATGGAGATTATGGTTTGCAGACCACCCACATATGAACGGCTGTCAGTGTTGAGGATTTGTTACCTATCTGGTTTTCCACATAGTATATAGTGATGCTGTAGGGGTTGTGGGGCACAAGCCAACGGCTTTTGGGAAGTACTCTACACATGGCGTTCCGTTTACTGCACGATTATTACGTAGAATTAAGATATTAAAGAGATTAATGCAATTCTGGAGCTCCCTTGCGTTAAGTAGATCGATGCATCCACGCACGGTTCTCGAAAAATAATTGTACACAATTAAATTTCGGCCCATACGCCCGACCGCATGACCCCACGACACCCATGCTGATGTGCTTTCTTCCTTTACATCATTTACTCAACATCACAAACAGGACGTTCTGAGACTTGCGACTTTTTAAGCCAAGGGTAGGGCTTCAAATTATCAAACTTTGCCATTTGCCTTTTTTGGATAAAGACCCTATTTGGTAGACTGTTGGCAAGTAGGAGGACGAAAGCCACGTGCTTCGATTAGCAAAGCCACATATTTCTTGCGAGTGAAAAGGATGCAGACTTCGAGCTTCAATGTCGCGGCCAATGTCCTTCTTTTGACCTTGATTCAGTTTTGGGCAGTTGTCGAAGCGCAGCCCGGAATGGGTTGGGAGGCTCAATGCATCGGGCAATGGCTGCAATGCGGCGGGCGCAATTATTGGGGTCCTACCAATTGCTGTCCAGGGACCCGATGCGAGTACGTGAACGAGTACTGGTGGCAGTGCAATCCAAGCCAAGCTCCACTTGCGCCTATGGCGACCCCCGCTCCGACACCGGTCGTCACAACAGGAAATACTGTGGCTCCATCTGACCTCACTCCTGATCCCACTGCTCCTCCTTCTGAGCCCCTCGAGAACGTTCCACTGGACTCACCCGTCCCTTCTCCGGCACCTACGCATAGACCACATCATTGGGGCCACCACCATCATCCCTCGTCAACAAGCGCAACGTCGACAGCAACACCGACACCGTTCCCGACCGAAGCCGGTCCGCCATTTTGGGAACAAGACTGTTTTCGTGTTCGAAAGAATATACTATCGCTTACCCCGGACGAGCTTGCAGATTTTATAGAGGCTTTGCAGACCTTGAAGGCAAGTGGTTTGTACGATACGATTACTGCAATCCATGGAAATCCGACGACTTTCAATCTTTTTCACGGCAACGATTACTTTCTACCCTGGCATCGCTGGTACGTCTTGCAAATTGAAAGCGCAGTGCGTGACTTGGGAGGCAAGTTCTCTTGTTTCGCGATGCCTTACTGGGACTGGACGCTGGATGCCGGACGGGAGACAGAGTCCCCTCTTTGGGGGATTTTTGGCCCGATGGGCAAAAAGAATGACTCCTTCTGCATGAAAGAAGGCCCTTTTGCCGAATGGACAAACAGCAAGGGAGGGTGCTTGAAGCGCATTGGCTCTGATTCTTACAGATTTTTCTCACCGGCAGAGGTCTTGGACCTTATTATGGGTAAGAAGACTCTGGTGGGAGACTTTCGGCCGGCTTTTGAAGCTGGTGCGCATTCTCGGCCGCATCTATTTTTGGGTGGAGCCATGAATAGCTTTGCAAGCCCCGACGATCCCATTTTTTGGTTACACCATGCATTTGTTGATAAAATCTGGGCAATGTGGCAGGATTGCCACAGGATTCTGGATCCAGCGAACATTCTCGACACCGATTTCAAGCCCGACCAAGTAGACGTAGAGCTGGCTTACGCTCCCGGCATAACTACTCGCTCCATGTGGTCTACGCGCGAGCTAGGTTACACGTATGAAACCGATATAATGTCGGCGTATACCTTTCTCAATACGTGCCACTGGTCCACCCTGAAGCCCAATCCTATTTTAAACATTAGTTTGCCTGCACCACCTATGCCTGAGATCAGCCCTGAAACACGTCAATCGCCGCCTTTCCCTGAAAAAGGTGTGACCGCACCTTTGTTACATCCTTCCACGGTGGCAGCGCTTGCTGATGCACAGAAGCATCAAGATATGCGATCCAACACGACAGGACAGAGCTCACATCTACGCGGCAAGAATTACGTACCCTATCATAAGAAGCATCGAATCCCATCGACCAATGCTTCAATACACACAAAAACCATAGATAAAAGTGGGCAGGACATGCAGGCTATTTTAGTGCCCACGAAAGAATGGGCTGCAGCTCAAGCGAAAATGGCTCCCTATGAACCCCACGGCAAGGGTTTGATCGTGGAAGAGAATCGTGTATTTACAGCGTGTATGGGTAGCGACCGACAAGATAACGTTGAAAAGAAACGTGCTGAGTGCCTCAAAGTGGTACTCAAACGTGATTGTGAAATGCTGGGGTTCATTTGTGACCTACCTGACACATACAGAGATGGCATGCATATGGAGGCTGATGAAAATGTTTTCAAGAAGGACAGCATGTGCGCACGCTCCTGCCATGGCTGATAGAAATATCAGCAATCAGTCTCGAGGAAAGCATCGCGTGAAGTGCAAGAAATGTGACAAATAGGAAATTGAAAATTGAAACCGATATGTATGCATTGCGATCTTGTAGGGAGGAAAGGTTACACATTCTGAGGTGGTTCTATACATGGATACATGGTGACTTCAAGTACAGGAAAAGAAAAAAGACGATGTACATTTTTCTGGAGCCGCGTTGCGAAATCCCGAAAGCACTTGACCAGACCAGTGACGGATGGCAATCCTGTCGGCTCCCGCCTCCCCTCCCTCCCCTTCGCTCCTTGCTTGGGCCTGCCCTCCTCAATCTCGTCGTCCTTTGTGCCATCTTATTTTTTTTCCCGCGGCATGTCGTTTAAGTTTACCTTCATGTCGTTCTCCACGAGAACTCTAACTACACGTCGCTCTTGCCCGTCTTCCGAGGTCGCACTGAATTCATAATTTAAAAAGAAGTTCTCCAAACTGCATATTGTAAGGCAGGTTACACTCTTCATACCACTTTCAAGGATCGAGAGTTAGTTAGCAGCACAGAGGCAATTGGAAGGACGGGGCCTCTTTTAGTGGGAGCATTGGCTCAATGTACAGTCGTGATGCCATTTCTGTCGCCTCTGCCTCAGTATCTGGTACATCGCTTGCGTCTTTGCAATGGGGCACGCGAACGATCAGTAATTATAACCGCACTGAGACGATCGGGGAGGGTACATACGGGTAAGATTGTAGACTATAGCCTCTAATGGTGTGACGTGTTTAACTTTAATTATTCTCTAATCAATTCAAGAAAACTCTCCGCTTTCTCCCCCATTCCTACTTTCGAGGCAGCCGCGTCTTCAGTGGATTTGACAAGATAACTCACACCAAAGTCGCCATCAAAAAGTTGCTTCTGCAGCCAGATTGTCAATTACCTCCAACCGTCACGCGTGAGATCAAGATTTTGAAGCAGATGAAGCATCCTAACATTGTCAGACTTATCGACGTTGTCACCTCTAAATGCTCTCGCTGGGAATGTAGGTTGCCAGAGACCGCGCTAAATCTCGAGCAGGAACATGTGCGCTTACTGAGCAATGTAACTTTCTCATATACATATCACAGTAAAAGACAAGGATGAAACAGAAACTGGGAATCTTAGGACTCGCTCTACAGGAAATGGTGCAGGCAGCAACACTGGCAACGGTGGCACTGGTGGCGGAGGTGCCACGAATTTGCGTATGGGGCATATCTACTTGGTAATGGAATACGTTGATCACGATTTGGCAGGATTAATTGATGCCAAGGTGAAATTGACGGAGGCCCGCATCAAATGCTTAGTGAAACAGATCCTGGATGGCTTGAACTACATGCATGAGCGTGAGCTCGTGCACCGGGATTTGAAGTGCTCCAACATTTTAGTCAGCAACCTGCATGATTTGAAGCTTGCAGACTTTGGTTTGGCACGGTCTTTGGATTTCAGTCAGCACGATAGGGAAGAAATGCCCCACCTGACCACCAAGGTTGTCACACTTTGGTATCGGGCCCCCGAGCTGCTGTACGGAAATCCTAATTATGATACGGCCGTAGATATGTGGAGCCTAGGCTGCATTATAGTAGAATTGATTCAAGGGCGACCCCTTTTTCCAGCCAGTAGCGAGATCGAACTGCTTGGGATGATATATAGCCTTCTGGGGACACCTGGGCCTGAAACCTTTGCACATATGAAAGCACCAGGATCGACCCTTGAATGTCCTGACCCCAAACGATCTCAATTTGAGGCGCGGTACCGCTCGATCTTGGGCAGTGCTTTCGACTTGGTACAGCGTCTACTAGTTCTGGACCCTCGTCAGCGACTCACTGCGCGAATGGCTCTCAACAATCTGTACTTCTTGAGCGATTCCGAAAGCGGAGCGGTGGCGGACCCCCACTTACTTCCCAAGCTTGCCGGGGACAACCAATCGTACCACGAGTTCGAGACGAAAAAGGTAAAGCGCGAAAAGAAGCAACAGCTTCAAGCGGAAGCCGCTGCCAAGGCAGCTGTCAAACGGGGAGACGTGGTGTCGGCGGCAGCCATCATGGCGGGCGCTCACCAAGCCACATCCGGCATATCCTCCCAAAGCCTCCTTGCCCCTGCAGGGGCACCAGTATTTCCAATCGGAGACCAAGACATGGATATTTCGGACGGGGAGGACGGGCTTTCTAGGGATAGACCTGATCTCTTTCACGGCTCACAAGGCCCATTGCCGCCGCGTCATGGCGAGTCAGAACTGCCCGTCAATGAATCGATGGACTCAAGCGCGTCGGTACCGGTGCATGACGATAGTAACATTAGTCGTCATGAATCCCGCCGTGTTTATTCTGGCAAGGAGGATTCTGAGAAAATGCAGCGGATTGAAGAGAATGTAAGAGGGCCTTATGGTAATGATCGAAAAAAGGAAGACCGCGGTAGTGCGGTGAGGGCAAGGCCTCTGTCGGATCGGGAAAAGCGGCGACGGGAGGAAGTTCTCGAGCGCTTATGGAGCAGCGATATTAACAATGATAAAGTTTCGAAGGATCAAGCTAGCAAAAAGAGAAAAGAACATATTTCGCGAACGTCTGATATGTTCGTACGATCGAAAGGTAAAGACAATTATCGAGTGCCTGAGAGAGGCACGGCATCAGATTCGCAAGGAAATGACGGTGAGTATGGCGAGACGGGAAGGCATTGGAACCGTCAAAAGAGGAGGGAGCAACGTGAGCGTAGTCATGAGTATCAGCCTCGGCTAGCGGATGATGCAAGAAGCGTGTCGCACCGAAGTCGAGACCGAGAGCGGATGCGCAAGCGAGTTTGCGAAGATCCCAAACAAAATGAGCGAGGCGTGAAAGGAATGGATGAGCGACCCCGCGCGCATGATCGCGCGCATGATCGGCACCGACAGCGTGATAGAATGCGTGAGAGTGACAGGAGTACAAGTAATGCTCGCGGAAGGCGACAAAGCCGCGAAAGGTCGCCACCTCCATCGTCCTCCTCTGTCTATCGGTCGGACAGGAGAGTCCGTAGCCGAAGTCACAGTCAAGGCCGTGGTGAAAAATATGGTGGGGGCGCCAGCAGAATACGCGGTTACTCTCGGATTGAGTGCAAGAGACGTTCGTGGGACCGTCATGGTTGGAACAGGAGGGACCGAGGCATGAGCAGGGAGGAGGACGATAAACCAAGGTGGGCAGGAATGAACCATAAGCCTGCAGCGAGGGAGAGTCGAATAAAAATGCGGGATAAGAGCTTGTCATCGACGTCTTCCACGTCTTCGTCGACATCGTCGACGTCGTCATCCTCCTCATCCAGCTCTTCTTCAGCATCCTCGACCTCGTCGTCTTCCTAGCCATTCGTCCGGTTTTGTTCCGCGCGCAAAATTACCCGCGGGATATAATGGGCAATTTGCTTAGACAATAGCCAAATAAACTTAATTAGCAAAAAAGTAAGACACGTAATTTGCGAAGGTTTCTCTTCGTTCATGTTTCTCCGGATTGTTTTGCACCGATCGTTGGACTTACACGACTACAGCGTAGTAACAATTTGAGAAAATGGGGGAAAATAAGATACAAAAGAGCATCATAGTTGACCTCCACAATTTATTGTTGAATAACTTCATTGATCTGTCCTTCATGTTTTGTAAAAATCAACCTTTCGGACCCTTTCGACCCCCCCTGGAAACCTGGCTCCAAAAAAATCTGACTTTCTGCGGCACCATCTATTGACATGAAGCGATGGACACAGAGTGATTCCACTAGACACTTACACCATCTTGATTGTCTATCATCAGGAGTTTGTGGTGCTTATTCAGCATGGGAACTATCTCCGAGACCATGAACTCATCAACCTGTTCAGGGGCGCGGCCGACGAAAAGCATGGGATCAACGAGGTCTTCAAGCTCCTCATGAATAGCGGCAAAAAGTGGATCCAGCCGAACACGCTCGAGCAAATCGTTGGCTTTACCCTCAGCCTTGACTACTTTGCCTGCTTCCATGGAGTGGGCCCGAATGGCGTGATGCAATACCTGTCGGTCTCCGCCCTTCTTGCAGCAGGCCATTAGGATCTTCTCAGTAGCCATAAAAGGCAATTCTGCCATCACATGCGCTCGAATGACTTGCGGCCAGACCTGCAGGCCGTCCGTTATGTTCGCAACTATGTTTAGGATAACATCAACGGCCAGGAAGGCCTCGGGCAAAATAATGCGCCGAATGCTGGAGTCGTCAAGTGTGCGTTCGAACCACTGCGTTGCATGTGTCTGAGCAGCCGCGGCGGGCAAACTCATCACATATCGAGCCAGGGAGCAGACACGCTCTGAGCGCATGGGGTTGCGTTTGTATGCCATGGCACTGGAGCCGATCTGGTCCTTCCCGAATGGCTCTTCTATCTCTTTCAAATTCGCCAGCAATCGAATATCACCACACATTTTATACGCGGATTGAGCGACTCCAGATAATATCGAAAGGATGTGATAATCAATCTTACGCGTGTACGTCTGACCCGAAACCGCAATCCACTTCTTGAAGCCCATGTATTCGCAAACTTTCCGATTGCATTCCTTGACTTTGGCGTGGTCCCCCCCGAAAAGTTCTAGGAAGGTGGCCTGTGTGCCTGTTGTACCCTTAAGGCCCCGTAAAGGCAAATCTTCCATTTCTCGATCGAGATGCTCGAGGTCCATTAAAAAATCTTGCATGTAAAGTGTCATGCGTTTCCCCACCGTGGTAAGCTGTGCGGCCTGATAGTGAGTGAAGCCCAGAGTGGCATGTGCACGATGCTCAAGTGCAAAAGTCTTCATCTGATCCAAAAGCTTGACTATCTTCCGCTGCAACAGCTCCATTCCCTCCTTCAATTGCACAATATCTGTGTTATCTCCGACAAAGCAGCTTGTTGCGCCCATGTGGATGATACCTTGGGCTGCAGGGCAGCACTCTCCAAAAGTGTACACATGCGCCATGACGTCATGTCGGGTCTCTGCTTCTTTCTCCTCAGCCCGGTCAAAATCAATGTCCATAATGTGCTCCTCCATTTGTGCTATCTGTTCGTCAGTGATGGGAATGCCAAGCTCTTGTTCAGCCTTAGCAAGCGCGATCCACAGTCTCCGCCAGGTGGAAAACTTCTTTTCCGGAGACCATATATAGCTCATCTCTCTAGTTGCGTAACGTTTAACAAGTGGATGCTCGTACATTCTGGTTTCCCGCACCAATTCATCCCTGGACATGGTCGGAGCGAGTCTGGCGGAATCGAAGCAACGAGGGTTAGATGCTCCTGTAGGTGTCGTCCACCTGCGACAGTGATCACGATTAAAAGAAGAAATTCCAGTTAGCACGTCATTTGTCAAGTCACCCATGCGATATTCACATGAGTTCGCACAGTTTGCAATCGGCAATTTTAACATCTGTAGCCAAGTGCATGGGCGCAGCGGGTAAGTTCCATTTCAACAGGCTACAAGACCATCATCTTTTCGTCTGGCTTGCTGAATATCTTTGCTTTAACTCGGCACTTTCCGGAAACATTGAGGAGGATGACTTAGCTATGGATACTCATATTTCCTGGTGAAGCATAGACGCTGCTTACGACAAGCTCGCTGTCGCGCTGTCGCTGACCTCCTGGTCGTCTCCGTCTCGGAGGTTCGTTGACTATTGTCGGTGCTTTTCGAGGCCCTCGAGTCGAGGGCCGCGGAGGCCGAAGGGCCGACGGACCGACGAAAAAGGCTTTATAAACACCAGCTGTCCGTATGACAAGCACGTCGGCGTGATACCCCCCCGGCATAAACCGAGAACGCAATGCCGCATGACTTTCGGAAAATTCGATGTGGGTGAAGCCAGCTCCGAGCAGTCCTTGCACGACAAACCCGCCAGTACTCGCGGTAAGAATCTTTCCCAGACCATCCTGTGGATGAAAGACAAATAAAGTGGAAGTGTTCGCGGTGCTTGGCTCGTGAGGAACTGATCTAGATGCTAAGCTGGGGTACGTGCCAGGCCGAGCCGAGCCGCAATACCATCCTGCGGTAATGCATCCAGGGGAATATAGACTTTTCCTCGGGGAAGAAGGTGTTGTCAGAGTTCTACCTATTTGGCATTTCTCTGTGCCTTTCTTCTCCCTGTGGGTACCGTCAACCTACAAGGACCAATACTTATAGCTACGGGGCGGGTGGCACGAGAGGGTGGGACTCCTGCCAATAGGTCTGTGTGACATGGGTCTGTTTGCGACACGCGCGCACCGTTTCTCGTGCGTAAGCACAGAATGTGTGCCGCGTGCAAACATCTTCAGAGGGATTCATGTCGGCAGAGGGCGTTGACTTGCTTTCGTTGGCAAGCTTCTGGTTATTTGTTGAGGAGATGTGTTTATCCTCAAGTGTTTACTTATATGTGGACTACAATGGATCAACGAAGGACTAGCGTATCAAGAATCAAGAGATGCGCTCCTATGACCGTTCCATGCGAGGAGCTGGACTATAGTTTTACCTATTTGGTATTTCTCTGTGCCTTTCTTTTCCCTGTGGGTACCGTCAACCTAGAAGGACCTATACTTACAGCTACGGGACGGGTGGCACGAGAGGGTGGAACTCCTGCCAGTAGGTCTGTGCGACCTGGATCTGTTTGCAACATGCACAAAATACATATCTTCGTAGCGTTGTTGAGGCAGCACTGGATGTGATGGTGCATCCAGTGCTGCCTTCGGGGCCTCCCCCCCTACAATCTATTATCTTGGGGCTCTCCGAGTGTGATTATGGACTTGTAGGGCAAGACTGCGGCAGATGTGAAGTGTAGATACCACAGTGCAAAAAGTGCTCAATTTGAACACTTGTTTAGTAGGCGGCCGTCGCGAGGAAGGGAGGAAGTTGTTAATGACTTGACGTGGATCGGGACCAGTAATGTTAGTGCGTTCCATGTAAACGCAGGAGAATAATAATGAGATTGATGAATGTAAGGCTAAGAGACTGGACAGACCTGCGGAGCCAATTAACAAGGAAAGCAGCAAAACGTGGGAGCCCAGCGCGCGCTGCCACCGCAGTCGCTGGCAGCGGAAGAAGGCAAAAAAGCAGGATTAAACCTTGAGATAGGATATGGAGACAAGAGAGCAAGTTAAGAGGACGAATCAAGAATATGCAAAAGAACGACAACACGAATGACAACGTGACGCCAATAGACGAAGAGATAAAAAGGATAGAGCGACGTGGCCGAGAGACAAAAAAGCAAATATTTGATATCTAAGGCTTTCAAGCGATTATCGCAATGTGGCCCTATAAAATCGCCGTCCTCTTTCCGATGATTAGGTACGGGTTGATCATCGATGACATAAAACTTTAAGTCCCCCAAACATATATCTCGTCTCTCTGGTTCAGGAACATGCTGGCTGTAAGCCATGAGCACCACCAACGTCGAGCTTGAAGGCATTTAAGGAAACGACAATTCTTATTTTAGAACTTATTCTCCAGCATTTTTTGGGGGAAAAGATGAGATAGCGGCAATCGGCGCCTTCCGGCTTCGCCTGCAAGGAACTCTCATTGAACGGCTGGCAAAATTGACGAATAGCCTAATCTTCATTGTGAGACATTATGGGCAACGCCCGCAGCGTCACGCACGAAGCTAACGTGCGTCCTTACATTGAATACATATCTGCAAGACGCGGCGAGGCAATCGAAGGAAACCCCTCTTGTGGACCACCTAGCCCTAAAAAAAAAGCAAGCGGTGGGACTACCAACATAATCGCTGCAACAATAGCTCCTTCATAGCCACAGAAGCCAGAGCAGAATATATATAAGTGAAAACCAGATATGTCCCAGCACTTAATTGTGGCGCAGGGATATTGTTCTTCCGAGCTTCTATGCTCATTTTCGTGTACGAAGGGGGATAGAATAAATTATCCTTAGTCTATCCGATCGTAGCATCGCCAAAATGATGTAACCGGGCTTGGAAAAAGTCAACATAGTATTTCTCATGTGTTGCCAAGGGCAGGACTCAAGCTCTTCGTGCGTCCAGCCTCGGACAATCTCGATATAGCTCAGGCGACAGGGACTCAGGTATAACTTCTCGTGCCAGCATAAGAGTTGATGCCATATTTGGCCTACGCAGCTTCGAGACCGTGAAGAGGTATATATCTGGGCGAAAGAGAGAGCTATTTTCGCATATTGCACAACTTGGACAGGCGTGCCACAAAACGTCTCAATAAAATTCAACGAAAGCCTTCCTCGGAACATCAGAAAAGGTTGTGAGGATCTTTAACGTCTGATTGACAGATATAATTCATTCCGCGGGGAAATAATTACTGAATGCTACGCGAGGAAGACTTTATTCTTGCCAGTTTTTCTTCCTTCTCGTCTTCTCTAAAAAATGCACACAAAGCCATCTCCCTATCGACATTCGCAGAAAGCGTTCGAATTTTTGTAAGCCCCGTGAACTTTCTGTCTTACAGGAGTTTGGCCGATTGACGATGGACTGGTCGTTAGTCGAGAAAACGTAACAAATCACAGCTTATCTAATGGGATGAAGTGATATCGGCTAATCTATACCTCTAGCTTGGCCACTTGCTTATCTCAGGACCAACTTGCTAAACTCTCATTTACAAAGTGTTGTCGTACTTGCCTTCATATCCCACATATACATAAATAAATAAATGTGCGTTGTTCGTGTAGCGCGTGTGTGCGATGCATGTGTGTGTGCGCGCGCGAGAAAGGCTCAATTTCATTGATCCGATTTTGTAGCTTCCCCGTATAGTAGAAATTTCGAGGGCAGTGCACGTAAACAAGGTCGTTATTCCATTATGCAGAGCAAGAGTTGGAGAGTAGCAGGTAATTCTTCCGTACAAATTGCTGATCACGAGCCGGACAGAAGCTATAAACTTCACAATAGAAGAAGTAATCGTCATTCACAATGAAGTTGTTCTAAGAGATGGCCCTACCGTCCATTATCTGCTATCCTTTCGAAAACCAAAAGCAGACGTTTATCCTCCGTCTTAAACGTGTTTTACAATTTAAAAAGTATCAGTCCAATTTGGTTTCACTCTACCATGAGCTGGGAAGACTTGACAGTCTCTTCGCTTTTTCCCGCGCCTCTCGACTCCCCCCACCCATTTAACCTCCTCGCTCGCTTCTCCCTGTTGGAGTCCTCCGAGGGACTTCAAGACCCTCGCCTCCTTGTTTTCTATCCCTAATTAATTGGGATAGCGCCCCGCGATCGCGGCGGACGCCGATGAACTTTGAGGCTTTGCGTCAATCACAACAAATGGCTTGAAGCTTAGTAATCACACCTGTCAGAAGTCCATGTTTTAGGGGCATCCCGAATATTATGTGTTCAGAGAGATATGACGCGGCTATCCACGCCGGCAGTTTTTTCATTCCCTGCCATGACAGAGAGGTAAGATTGCAGTAGAAACGGAGATAATTGCTACACAGTATGTGAGCTTTTTAAGCGCTCGGTCGAAGATGGAATGGATACAAGCCAAGAGTGATCAGCCTCATGCGAACGATACATTTCTTTCACCTCCCAGATACGAACAATAATTAGAAAAGAAGTCGTGACTGCAGGGAGGCGACTATCGAAAAATGAGTGGAGATATCAGGGTACTTTATGTGCCAGCAAAGCCATGAAAATGAAATCTTGGCCTCATAACAGTATATCTCATGCAGGATTCTGATTTCTAACCACATAATGTAGCATTTTGACGAATTTATCGACCGGAGATGGAGCTGTCAGACAGCAGCAATCCCTCCCCTTACATATCAGAGAACTTCTATAGACAAATGCTAGTATCCTTCAAGAAAGGTCACAGGCGTATCCCGACAAGTGATCACCGCCCGAGGTCACTGGCGCAATCGCTATCCACATCTGTGCGCCGCTTTGCTGTAACTGAATTTTTTTATGCAACCGTGGACAGAGGCTATTTGAATAGCAATTGCTTTGGCAAAAGGTTGGATGAGCTTGGTCTAAGACACATCCGGAAGATTTCCCGGACGGAGTGGGATATTGTTCGGTTATTCTTTGGCCGGCGTCGACGTTTGAGCCCACTTTTCCTCCGCCAAGAGCGGCAAAAGCTGCATAAATTCAGACGCATGGCTCGAATCTCTCAACGGCAGTCGGTAAATCATTTTGGTCAGTAATCCTAGCGATATCCATGTGTCTTTAAGGTACACTTCTTGTGACTTTTGAGACTCGTAGCGCTAAATCATGGACCTCATTCTATTTCTGATTCTCTTATGTTGTAGATCTCGAGAACCAAATGCCTCTATATTTGACAGTGGGGAGTAATGTACAAGCTTACGACATCAAAAGAAACTTTCTTGGACGCGGCAAGATTTTGACTGCCAATTATGATATAAGTCGTTACCGAATCCAGTTCGAGGATCCAAGTCTTGGTACCATTTTGTGCGCGGACACAGAACTTTCCATACAAGGGATTCCATCATTCACGCACAACACTTCGTCGGACCCAAGCGATGGGATTTTTCCTACTCAGGCTGGAAACAAACATTTTTTTCAAGCATGCACAACAACAAAGGGCTCGTCCTTTGGGCAAAGTGGTTTCGACAACATCTCATGGGCATCCTTTTCAAAATCAATCGATTTTTCGTCTCCCGCCGACCAAGGAAAAGTAGAAGTTGTGCAGCTTATGATTTTCACTCTACGGATGTTACATCGCAAAGAGATTTTACTCGAAATTCTGGAAACATTCGATCGGCAAGTGAGGAAGTCATTAGAATCCAAGTCACCAAGGAACTCACTTCCTATGAACACTCGAAAATCTTACGGATCTTCAGGCGCAAATTATGGCCTTAGGGATCGCAATAAATTGTTTCATCCTAAATCAACAGACTCAATTTCAGCGCTTCGAAACGATATTTTATGGAACGATTCGTCGTTATTGATTCAAGAATATCACTGGATATTCCATGCTTTTCGACGCTCGAATGTGGCTTTTAAGTCAGCTTTTGGTCGCTTACTTATACATGGGAAAAGTAGATATATTTCATCGGGACAAATCGTGCCAAGGAGCTGGAATGCAGAGCTAGGTAAGAAGAAACGTCCGAATAATTTTGCCGATGATGTGGTTCGCGGTGCGTGGAAGGAGTCTATATCAGCTATCAGTCATCACATTCAAACGGTGTCGTATGACGAAACAATCGAGGAGATACCTAGAATTTCATCGTCCAGGGATATCGGGAAAAGAAAAGTTTTGTCAGGCCAAGACCACGTACTTCTAAAGTCAGCGGTTGCAATGTTGTTTGTTTTGAAGGAGTGCGCAGATAAACAGTTCTCTCAAATGCAATCGTACGATAGGGATAAAGTGATGAGCTTCGTAGCTCTTGAAATGGAGCGAACTCTTCTTGCCCTTCTTTTAAAAGTACAACGTGGAGTTCTGACGATCCCGAGACTTCTACATAAAAAACGAGGCATGGATCAATATGATACCGAGAAAGAGGAGGAGGAAAAGATAGGAACGTCACTAGAAGCACTTGAGCTTGCAAAAGCAGCCTTGAGTGGAAAAATTGCGAGCGCCGTCATTGCCCTTCAGCATGCAATGGCGGGCTGACAAGAATCCTGTGGTCGGAAACTTGCGAAATATCTAGTACTCTATGAGGTCGTCTGTACCCACACAAATATGTGAGTAAATGCTCAAGCCTACTGTGACGAAAGGTGTGTTTAAAGTCCTGTATGCGCAAAGGATACGATCCTCAACGAGGTGCTATGAAGAGACATTCTACTTGAGTTCAAAACCTCTATCAGAAAAGCTAAAATTCTGTGCGATTTCTCTCGTTTATTTCGGAGGGCAAAAAATTCAATTCGCAGCATCACGGAACCCTCACAGTCATTTGGAAAATTTTTGTTAAAAAAAACTCCATGCAAAGATGCTTTGTATGAGATTTTGAAGGTACAATGTAATTAGCACCTTTAAATTTGTGGAGCACATGGTTGGATTGAAGATAATTTATAAAGTATGCGGAGGAAATTGAGACTTTCCGTGTATGAGCGTACATCTCGTCAGAACCTTAATTCCTTTCGCAAAAACAAGCTCCCCACAGGCTCTCAGTTCTTCACTGTGTCGGTCCGGATATACCTTCAGGCTTCTCAAAAAGCCAAATTGGAGGCGCATCCGCCGACAAACTAACAGTATCTCCCAATTGTAAATTATGACGCACATGGCTGCCATCAACATAAACGCAGCCATGCTGAGAATTCCAGCGCATTTGCAAAGTATTGCCTGGCTGGAGCATACCATGACCTTCCTTTTCTAGATGCTCTCCACCGGCCTCAAGTAAGTGTTCACGGACCATATATTGCAACTCGCTTGATTTCAGGTCCATAAGCACGCCACCGGCTGCTGTCATGGCTGCAGAGGAGCCGGTAGCAGTCGAGATCCAAAGACCGCTGGACCATACATTAAAATGGGACGTTTCATCTCCTGCACTGTTCAAGAATCCTAAGCGAAAACGAGAAACGGCGGCAGGAATAGGATGAGCAACGAGAATATCGTTTAAGGCCGGAGGTAGCTTAGTCTCTTTCAAAGCATCGCGCACAACGGTTTGTATGCGTGTCCGCCTGCCCGCTTGATTCTGCCCATGAAGTATGTCAGGAATGACCTCAAACATATTAGACGCTGTACATGCGCAAAGGGCTCCAAAGCTTCGACGTTCATCGAGCTTTTTATTGACCTTTTTCTCGTCGTCCCGGGAAGGGTCGCTGTTTACGCCAAGTAGGGGGATTGTATCATCCAAAAAATGAGAGCAAGATAGTACTGTACCATCCCCACCAACCGCAACCACCAAGTCAACGTTTTTCAGGTGCTGTCGGTCCAATTCTTCTCGTCCAACCATAGAGAAGTCCATATCCATGCGGCGCAGCAGATCGCTCAAATCCTGGACACATTCCTTATGGACTTGATGACGATGCTTTAAGCGCTCCCATCGTAATGCCAGCGGTGCCTTGCCTTGAGACTTCATTTGCAAATACATTTCATAAGGCGTATGTTTTACAACAAGTAAAAGCCTTCTAAAGTGGCCAACCCCCATCCCACGACGGTAGGGAATAAGGCGGGTTTCTCCTCTAGCGCTTGAGGCCCCCAAAACTAAGAGGATGCCCAACCTGCTCGCTGGTGCTAAGAGTTGAATCTGTCAGCGAATGCGCACGCAGAATGTATATTTAAGAGGGCCTTGCATGCAGAAAGTAATATCAGGTCGGCATTATGGTGCGAGCGTGTACGTAGCCACGGCGCATGAGCGATGAGCCAGATGCATCGATGCTGGGGGTCGGGAGGTTAGTTCAGGCTTGAGTACAAGATTTGCTTGGTATCGATGTTGGCCGCTGTATTTCTCACTGGTCGTAAAGATCCTTCTAATCTGCACTTATCCGGAATACGTTCTGCAGGACTGAAAAAAAACTTTGTCGTTCGGTAAAGTCATGAGCTCTGCGCTTGTATCTTCCTGCATTTCCGTCTGTCTACTCACACGTGTATCGACGCTCGTCGTACAGGTTTAAAAACGCCAGGCAGCGTGTAATGATGGATGGCCACGAGAATGATGGCTCTAGCATAGCAAGCGTTAGTGATGACAGCTCTATCAACGTTTGCGCGCGAGGCGATGAAGAATGGAACGACTGGGTAGATGAGGGCCCTGATGAGGTTCCCACAAGATGTCTCCTTTCCGATACCGAGGAAATCTCTCCTGAGGCCGCTTTAGCTGCTGACCGAGTAATGGGCCTTGATTTCTTTGGGCTGTTGAACAGCCATCAATTAGATTTGTACGGAGCAATGAAGCTAATAAATTTTATCCGCACCCTCGCCAAGCGAGGTATTTCTGCAGAGGACATCGTAGCTCGGGTTACGGACGCAGATAGTTTGATTGCTGCTTTAAAAGACGAAATATATTTGCAGCCTATAATTCAGGAAGACCCTCTCTTGTATGGACTTGGAAAGTTGCTCGAGGCGCGTGGTATGGATGACGCAGTTCTTTCGCGAGAGGGAGATGGCCGAACAGGTGACGAGTCAAAAGATAAGGCATGTGGCAACATCACCATGGAGGCAGAAGGTCCAGATTCAAATCCTGAATTTCTTATGCAAGAAAATGAAAGTTTACGCACAGACTTGAGGGAAGCACATGCACGGCTGCGCCGGCTGAGCATGCTCATGGCGGCTGTTGACGACGACGTGCGAGTGTCATCGACACCTCAGGCCCCAGACAATGACACATACTACTTCAGATCATATAACCACCATGCTATTCATGAGACCATGCTCAAAGATAGAGTGCGTACACATGCCTATCGCGACGCAATTTTTCAGGCAGGTATGACTGGTAAGGTGGTCCTGGATGTCGGTGCTGGTAGCGGTGTGCTTTCAATGTTCGCCGCAAAAGCAGGGGCAGATCTAGTTTTTGGTGTGGACTGTAGTGAAATTGTGAAACTGGCTAGAGCTATTGTCCAACTCAATGGTATGGGACACAAAGTTAAACTTATTCAAGGCAAGATCGAGGAGATAAGGCTCCCCGTGGCTGAAGTCGACGTAATTGTCTCAGAATGGATGGGCTACTGCCTCTTGTACGAGTCCATGTTGCTGAGTGTATTGACAGCGCGTGACAAATATTTGCGTCCGGGCGGCTTGATGCTACCCAGCCGTTGCTCAATGGTTATTCAGGGAGTAAGCGACGTGGAGCGCCGACTGAGCTGGTGGTCGGACGTGTACGGCTTGGATATGAGCCCTCTTCGGGCCGCGGTCATGTCTGAGCCGGCTGTGGAAAGTGTATATCAAGAGGCAATACTTACTGACGCTTTCATCTTCAAAGATTTTGATCTCTACACTGTGAAAGCACGGGACCTTGATTTCGAGGCCGACTTCGTGCTGGATGTTCAAGCTTCGCAAATCGAACCTTTACCCTTATGCGGCTTGGTGGTCTCCTTTGACACTTTCTTCGAAAACCTACTGGGTCAGCAAGTTGTAAGTTTCTCCACGCGACCCGAGTCAAACGATACTCACTGGCATCAGACGCTTTTCTGGTTGTCGGGAGCACCAAACGAGGTGCTTACGGAGGGTGACACCATAAAGGGAAATATAGGCTTTAGACGGACATCAACTAACCATCGTGAGTATGATGTACATATCTCGTGGGAGGTGCGGCGAAACATGGGAAGCTTGTTACTTGGAAACGGGCAACAAAGCTTTACGCTAGGAAGCTGAGCCCAAGAGGAGTTGTCTCGGTAAGATTTCTGATTATCAAAAGTTGAGAAATTTTCAGATGGCTACATAGCAAAAGTCTGTAAGTGCTAATAAATGCTCTATACGATCAGAGAATCGGGTTTCTATTTCACGTGTCAAAGTTCTTTTCGATGATATCAGTATCGTTTGCAATCATTTGACGGTACGCGAATTTCCTTCCTCTCACTTCATTCACGGTTTTGTGAAGCTAGCCATATGTGCGTGAGTGACGTTACTAAAATTGCGGAGGAGAATGTGTGACGTGTGCCATTACAGTACTGGCATAAGTAGCCTGATGTTCCATGTCACTTGGCAAATTGGATTGCTATGACGAAGACTCCCAAACTACATGTATCATGTCCATGACTTTTTGAAACTCCGCTATCGCAACGCCTCGTACTCCTTGTTTGCCTGTGTGTGATCATGCGTTTTTGCAAATCGTATTTGAAGCGACTAGAGGAGTTATAGCGCCGGCGGCCGCATGCTGCCCTGAATGAAGAAAGCCAGTAGTGGGCTTTATGAGATCGAGTCCGCGCTGGATTCGAAGACGCTTTAACTCGGATTTAATGTCCGCAATTTCTTGTTGAGTCTGCATGAGGGAAGTACGCAACATCCGGTTTTCATTCGCCGTGTCATGGTTTATAGCCTTCAGCTCCTTCACAACAGCGTAAAGATGCTCGCTTTCCCGTTGTGTTTCTGACGCAAAATGGAAGAGCTGCTCAGAGGTGAACCCCCGCGTAATCACACATTTAAAAAGAGAGAAGATGTCCAGATGGCGATTTACTGTTTTTTCCAGACGGGTGACGTCATTTCCTTCGCTTTTGTGCTCCAGGCGAACCGCATCTTCTGTCTCGGCTACTGCTGTCTTATCCCCACCGTAGTTCTCGTCGACAATGTTAACGAGATAAAATGTGTCGTGTATCTCGTGGATCAGCATTCGTGACAAAGAGCCCTCTTGGTACGCTGTGGCCCATTGTGTGAGCCAGAGTTCAAATGCCTCGTCTTTCCAGGCCCCAAAGGACACAGAGTCAACCACTGTCGGCTGCACAATCTCGCGCCCAGGGAATACGCCCCAGGTAACCGCATTCACACGAGCACTTCTCGTGTTAGTATATTCTTGACCCTTGACATTCACAGCATGATATGACAAATTTGGATGTCTGTCCATTTCCTCCATGAGAACTTTGAGCTTGTCAGGGCTGCAGAAAAATTCCACGTAGGCCTTCTGATAGACAATACCTCCCGGGCCGCCCCATCCCACTTCAGGATCTGTTGAGGGGCGCCCGTCCACTGCTGGCTGGGAATTGATGGTCAAATACCCATTTGCATTCAAAAATTTGAGGTTCGATGAGATGGCTGACGTTTCCGGCGCTGGAGCTTGTTCACACCAGGGTAGACTTCCCACTTTGCCGTCCAAGAATCGAACGAATACATTGTACACATCTTCGTGTTTCGTGGGAATTCCCCATAGCTTTTGTCGGTCAACCTTCGGCCTCTTGAATTCTAGATAATAGTGCGACAGTTCACCGTAGGCGGGTGAACGAGAATCTCCCCATCGGCCGTTCGGAAACTCGTCCCAATCATTGGTGCGAGACACGTAGCTTGTCTGGCGATTTGCCCAGAATATGGGACGTACCTCTTCCGCGGGGCCACCCTTAGCCCGAACCCGGTTTCCGGACGCTTTATGACGTTGCCAGGAGAGCTCGCGAAGGTTGGCTTTAGGAAGAAGTCCCAGGCCCTCGACCACACTTGTCACAGTGGACTCCAAGTTGAGGGTGTAGAAATGGAGGGTACGATGGCCGTGGTCTAAAAGCTGCCGGCAAGCTCGCAAGGCCTCTTGAACTCCCAGAGCTTTGACCTGCTCGTCATCATCTTTAACCTTCTCCAGTGCCTTGTCAATGGGATTCGGTACAGAGGTCTTGCACCAGGATGTAAACTTGCGAAATGAAGCGTAATTTTGAATCGGCAGGTAGCCTGGTAATATTGGGATGTGCGCCGGGATACCAATCTCCCGGCACTTATCATGAAATCTTATATACTTAGGGACGTCGTAAAAAAACTGGGTGATAACCAGGTCTGCTCCAGCATCGACTTTGTCCTTGAGAAAGGTCAGGTCTTGCGCAAAACTCTGCTCGGATGGAGGTAAATCTGGGGAATTCCAGCATTCTGTGTGAACCTCAGGGTAGCCAGCAACAGCTATACAGAAATGGTCGCCATGCAGCTCCCGAATCAAATGAACCAATTCAACGGCGTTCGAAAAGCCTCCAGGCACAGGCTGCCATCGGTCCTCCCCGATAGGAGGATCTCCTCTTAAAGCCAAAATGTTGCGAATCCCAGCATCCCTAGCGTTTTGAAGCACACGGACCAGGTCTGCTCGTGGCAAGTGACAGGTCAAATGTAATAGGACGTCGACAGAGAACTCGCGTTGCACAATGCCACCTATCTTCAGCCACAGACTCTCGTCCGCAAAGGCTGAACGCCATGTCAGCGTCACAAATGTGGGCTGCAAGCGAGCAACCATGTCCTCAATGCGGGCCAAAAGGTTGCCCATCCCTTCCTCTGTCTTGGCCGGAAAGAACTCCAGCGACAAAGTCGTGCCACCTTCAGCCAGCACAGAGTGAATGGTATCAATTATCTTGCGTCCCCCCATCCTTTTTGAAATCCTTTTCGAAGTCCTACAGAGACCAATCTCGTCAGTGCAATTGGAGAGGTTGCGCACCCACTGGATGAGGGCTTGGAGTGAAAACGCAGATTCAAATTGTTTAGCATAATATTTTAGCGTTATGTTTGATGTGATGAACAGGAGAAAGTACCACCCGGAGGTCGGCCAGGTACATGACGGCATAATGCACGCGCGACCGTTTCAAGGCGAATGAGAAAACTATACACATGCGCACCTTCCCTGTCAATAGTCTCCGGAGTTCCCCGAAAAGAGAAGGCGTACGGCTCGCATGGACACAAACGTGGCGGCTTCGGGCCGCAGAGCCCTCGCTCTCCCTCGCCGTCTTCGGCCGGCGAGCACCGGCATGCCTCGGTCTCGACGCGCCCGACCTTGTGGTGTGTGTGCTGGCTTGGGCAAGGAGGAAGACGAACCCGCTCCTTTCTTGTAATTTCGTTAATGCTTTACGCCAGCTGGCCGGCCAATGCGAACTGGTATCCTGGCTGGAGTTGGTATTTCACTCGAAAGAGGGAAACAGACACTCTTCCACTTCATAGGTCGCGTGACTTGACCTGTCACCTTGACAAGGAGTGCTTAATTAAATGCATGAACGCATCACAAACTGTATCCCCATGTTGATTTCGGTACTATCTAGGCTTTTCCCAACAGCGAGCACAGGTTTAGCCGCTCCTATCATGGCTTTAATTCCCACCTGCAAGGTGGTCCACTGCCAGCTGCTTCTTTTGCTGAGTACGATTCTCTTCTTGCCGCTAGCTGTTTCCTTTCAATCGACAGACACCTTACAAAGCTCTCAGGTAAGGTCGGTGTACATGTGTATGTCTTACGTACAATTATTTCGGCCAAGAACCCATAAAGTTCTGTTTTACTTTTTTGCATCTGTAGTCTTGTACAACATCGCACTCTGCAACCTTACAAAGCTTTCCATTACCAGCATGGGCTCTATATTTCAGACATTGCGTGCCGTAAGAGTTTTTTGTACTCTTTTTATGATAATAATGACTTGAAAAGTGGTGATGCCTGGACTGCACCGTGCTGCATCTATCGTGTCATTTATATGAATACCCCACGAAGTCACATTTCTTCTTTTGAATTGTCCTTTGCTTCATGAAAAAAAGCAAAGCATCTTCCTCGATTAAGGTGCATGTACTTGGTTGCACAAATCAGTGAGTCTAGGCACATTCGTGTATTTTGTACGCTATCATCTCTGAAATGCCTGCGGGGGTTAGGAAGCCGAAGCGTCCCCCTCTGGCTCCCTTTTTCAATGATATCTCTGGGTTGTACTCACGTGCCATATCTCTGGATTGTACTGCACGTGCCTTCGTGGGCCTATTTGAAATGCGCAAAATTCAATGCGTATTTGAGAATTCCAACTTGTCTCTCGTTACGTGTAACAGGCATCTTTTCCCGAAGATGGTGCTGTGGTGTCCATTCGGATCCCTGAGCAAAAAGTCTTTGATGGCATTGAGTTCCCTCTCGTCCTGGGACCCAATAAAAAGATGAATATCAGTGAAGGTACCTTGCAAGAGAGGTTGACTAAGTGGGTGCTGGCGTCGACTCCTAAGTTGTTGGACGACTTGTTGCTAAAACACGGAGCCATCCTCTTCAAGGGCTTTCACATTGATTCGCCACATCATTTCAACGACATAGTCGAAACATTTGGGTTTGAAAATTTTCCTTATGTGGGTGGGGCGGCCGTGCGGCGGCAACTCGCCCCAAGGGTTTTCACAACGAATGAGTCTCCGCCCACAGAGAAAATTCCTTTCCACCACGAGATGGCGCAGGTGCCCGCTTTCCCGGATAAGGTTTTCTTTCAATGCGATATGCCCTCTGAGACCGGGGGAGAAACTCCGGTGCTCCCATCTTGGGAAATTTGCAGGCGCCTTGAAGCCCTTCACCCCGAATTTATTCGAAAGCTGGAGAAGGGTGTGCGATATATCCGCGTCATGCCCGAGGAGGACGACCCTTCCTCCGCCATTGGACGAGGTTGGAAGTCGACATATGCGACATCGGACCGTTCTAAAGTCAGCAATATCCTGAAGTCACTAAATTATTCAGGAGAATGGTTGCCAGATGGCAGTCTTCGCACTATCTCACCTGTCTTGCCAGCTGTGCGGCACGATCTGGGGGAAAACCGATCCGGGCGCAAAACGTTCTTTAACTCGGTCGTGGCGGTTTTCACGGGCTGGAATGATTCGCGCAACAAAGGGGAAACAGCCATAGAGTTTGCAGACGGGAGCTACCTTGATCCCAGCCTCATAACGGTAGCTGGTAGGCTAATGGAGGAGCTTGCAGTGGCATTTCCATGGTGTCGGGGTGACTTCATATTGATTGACAATCACACCGTGATGCATTCCCGGAGGCCATTTACAGGTAAACGCATTGTCACAGCCTCCCTTGCTAAAGCTTTGCGTGCTCCTCTTGATGAACTTAAAAAAGGTCCGAGAGAGGAGCTCTAAGTCAAGATTGGCCGTGATCTGAAGAATGAAACGTGCAAATCCACGAGTGTGGGAGTCTTTTTGCCCTGGAAGGCCTGTCACGCGTAATTTTTCTTTGAAATTCTTGTACTATATTTCCTGGTATTCGCACGAAAGAAGACATCGCGTGCATGGCTTAGGACGTACGGGTGCCACTGGAAGGAGACGATGACGACGCGTCGCTGATAACATCCATACCAATCAATAGGACGGCATACGGTACATTGCGACGAAACGCTGTTGAGATCAGGAGAGGTGGTATGGTACACAAAGCTGCTGTGGCGGGATTTCCCCAATCACATTCACTTCGAGCCACCTTCGTTATGTATTTTATGCCCTGATAGGACGAATAGAAGCTGTAAGAGAAGCGGGAGACCGCAGACAGGTGGACATAGCAAGGTTAAATTTGTATAAGATGCCATATGTAACGATAGCGTTCCAATTATATGTTTGGAGTTTCAGTCGAATGAAAGCGTTGTAGCTGGGTCAAGTCAGATATGTTACTATCACTTACATGGAAAAGATAGCCGCAGCACTGCCGACGTGTTCGGCAGAAAATTTTACTTTAGCTTGAAAGTTGTTCAACACCACGCCAAAGGCTTTACCCTTTTTAATACCCTGTACTGCATCTACTGTAGGGATAAGCGGACATTCAACTTTTAGCACGAGGGTGAGTCAGCTTTTCAACAAAGCAGGAAACAGAAGGTCCCGATACAACAAGGCTTATCATCCTTACAAATAGTCCAGATAACTTTCGGCTTATAGAAACCATACTGCTCACAAATGTCTCAACTACTCGCTATTCGTTCTTGTTTTATTGTTGTAGTATTTCTAGCCATGCAGTGTAAGCCATGCAAACAGTGAGATACACACAGAAGGGGTCTGCTTCACACGAGTCCATATGTCTTTTCATATATTCAATAGCTGCGATTACGTTGATTCGTCCTTGGGCTATTTTGTTTGTACACAACGGTAGCATGTACTCACGTCCTCCGAAAAACGCGCCAGTGACGCTGCCCACCACGCCACCAAAGAGAAGGCGCTCCTTGAAATAAGTTCCTTTAAAACGCCCCAGAAATGAGTTCTCCTCCGTCTCTTGACCCTGACTTCTTGTTTCATGTTGAAGAACGTCACGTTGAGACCGAGAAGCTTCTTGTCCGGACTCCACTTTATGTCGTTTTTTCCTTTCCTGCTCCTCTTTGAACTCACGAATTCGGGTCCAGGGTACTTGAGACATCGAATGAAAATTGAGTGTGCCCCCGTGCCTGTTTGAGATTTGTAGAGTTGAATTTAACCATCGAAATGCAGATGATTGTTTATAAACGCACATGAGCATACGCATTGGGAGAGAGGAGAATTTGCTTAGTCCTTGGAAAAAACAACAAGAGTGCAGGAGGCATATGTACAAGTGCTCGTGCAAAGTTGTTGACTTTCTCAGGAGGGGATATGCGTTCAGTAAATGGATCTCACCCTCCTTGAAAGCCCTGTCACATGAGTGACATTGTGCTACTTGGAGACGGGCAGGAGATGGCTACAGGACAAGTTACCAAGGGGGCTCGCCGACGTCACTGTTGAAGTCGCCAGTATTCGTATCTTCCTCTCGGGCGCCCTCCAACCTCCCGCCCTCGGCGTGTGCTTGCTGCACCATTTTCAGTTCTACGACGGAGGAATTGCAGTCACTAAGGTGGTAGGCAATCCGCTTCAATACTTGATGCGTGATGGCGATTGTTAAGAGGACAAGAAAAGCAGGCGGCGAAGGCTGTGTTCTCAAACTTTCTCACCCACTTTTTTTGCAATAGGTATGTGGCCATGTAATTAGCCAGACGCAGGTTACTGACACACGTTAGCAGTACATTGGACACAAATGCAGAATTATGGCATTCCTTTTCTCATTGGACTCCTGTCTATCATGAAATTTAAGACGGGTTTGCCCATGGCATGGCTTCGCCGTGCCTAATATTTTCTTTTATCTGACGATACATTTGTCTTTCCAACGCTATATTTAAGGCTCTGTGGCAGTCACAATCCATCGAACGAAAGTATGTTGAGGCAAAAATCACCGGATGTCGATTCGGACTGATATAAATGCGATGTTTGCTTAGCGTAGCATCTTATTTCTACGTTAGCTCGGGCCACACTTTTCTTGCAAGGCCATAACTTTCTTTTTTTCCGATTAAAGTAGAGCTGTTTGTGATCTAACGCAAGAAAGCCCTGGTACAACAAGAGGCTTCAGAATCGAGCACCTGCACGAAGAGCACGGGCTGCGCCGAAAGTATCGTCGCCGCAAGATGGACAACGTAAAACGCTTGAAGTGCGAAGTAGATGTCAGCTTAGCGCTGTCAAGATATGAACTATGCGACTCAGGCACACCAGCTACATTTCTCCGACACATCGAAGTGATTAAGATCGGACGCATTTGGGAAACAAACGGAGACATATCTGAAGTGCAAGATTCGATTTTGATGTGGGCGTCGGGCAGTAAGAATTGCCGTTGAGATACATTGTATGTAGACCTAAAATATAATATTGCTATAATGTATCAGCGATATGAAGTTGTGCCATCGACCTCCGCATAATGCCTGTATATCGCCGGAGTACACGAAATCGATTAAATAACAAAATCTATAGTAACCTTTATCGGGAAGAAAAAAGTACACCGTGAACGCGAAGTGATGGGGGATGTGCTATAGATACAGATAAAATATAGCAGGTGAACAGTATAGAGGTTATCTTTTCGCCTGTGTTTCGCAAAAAGAAAGAGCATGGGAACAAGTCAGAGGAGGCTCGCAAAAATCATCCTCGGACTCGATGGCCATGATGTTCAAGAAATTAAGTTCAGCTGGACACTACCCACGTCCACAGTGTACCAACAAAGTAAAATACTGATTTTTGTCCTAATCAACTAATATTCCCGTCTTGTTGCTGCTTTTTGTCTTTCAAAGTCGCCATCTCTGCAGAGATGAAGAAACTTATATCAAAGTATACGCATGATGCTGGATTTCTCTATGCGACAACCCAGTGAAACTCGATGTTTACATCTCGCTTCCGTTTTACATCAATTGATTAGGCTTCTTCACTAAAAGTATTCAAACGTTGCTAATTGGCAGCAAGTCGTGCATTATTTTCTGGTTTCTTTGATTTTTCGTCTCTCTCTTCTTTATTCGACACATTTCATCAAAATCAGCAGCACAAGTTTAAGTAGTTGCAACATCTCCTGAGGGATCTGAAAATTGCGACCATGTTCTCCTAAATACCTTGCAATCTGTAAACGTCCCAATGGATGCTGTATCGCCTTCGCCGGCCGAGTTGTACGCAACCACAAAAGGTGAAATCGGTTGGAAGCACGCCGATTCCGAGGAACAGAAAAGATACGGCGCCCGGTGGGGAGTCGTCGTGTCGCGAGCCTGCTCTGTCCTCCATCCTTATTGCTGCTTCATTTCTTCTACATGTGTTGTTGTTTTCAATGCGTAAAAATCAATTATCAGCCAGAATGGCAAGTATCTTTTTCAAGGCCATAGCCTCGGAGTTGTGAAATTGTCTGTCGAAAATTTCCGCCAGCACCTGGGGACCGACTTCGGAGTCCTTGCCTACTACATAGGCACGAGCGCGCGCGCCTTCACGCGAAATCTGGGATTAATTTGTTAATTTTGAACCTTTCCAACTTTCGTCCACTTAAATAGGACATGAGGTTTTACGCTTTTCTCGTAGGAGCTTCCCTCTTGGGTTGCGCGTTGGGTTTCATGCCCAGCACACGCATCCAACAGCGCCGCATCGGTGAGTAGCCACCTAAGAGCATTTCTGTGTTTATTTTTCATTGTTGCATTCATTGTGCGTTCGCTACGTTCATGAAATTTTATTTGTCATGGAGTAGTGATACGTGTTATGTTTGTCAAAGACTTCGGAGTTTCCAAGAGTCGCAGCTATGCAGTGGCATGGGTGAGGCGTGAGGCCCAGGGGTTACGGTCTTCCGTGAATTGGCGGTTTTTGATATCAGAATTCTCGATTGAGCGGTTTACACTCTTGAGTTGAACTCAATGCTTCTTCTCCTTGACTGCCATTCGTCGTTTACCACTCCCTTAGTTCGCATGGAAGCGGGAGCTGCGTCTATCAAGGGCAAGCAACCAGCTGGAAATGGGCGTAAGGTGCTCGCGCACTACATCAAGAAGTTGAAGGAAGGAGGATACCCCGAGAAGGCTGCTGACAAGCAGTTTTCGGACTACACGGATCGGGAGCTGGACGCGCTTTTCGATTTGACCACAGATGAATACGATAAGATGGTCGAGGACTCTTTCAACGAGATTGGTGACTTCAAGCTATCGGCGGAGGAAATTCAGGATGTGATTCAGGAAGCGCTGGTTGCCTCCGAAGGGGGCGAGAAGGCCTCGCCTCTCGGCATTAAGGCGGACTATGGTGGTGCGCAAGACGTGCTGCTCATGCTCGGACTTGCGTTCGAGCGCGTTTCTGCGAAACTTAGCCAGGGCGGTGCCACAGGCCCCGACGGCACTAAGTACCTCTTCATGACGGATGCTCAACTTGCGAAGTTCGATGCGGACTGCGACGCTTTGGTCTCAGACATTGAGGAGCACTTCCAGGCTGCGATGAAGCCCATCGACGATAAAATCGACCACTGGGAGAAGGAGTTCAAGACTTGGGAGACGGACCCCGTGAAATACACGGATATGCTGGGCGATATTCCGGAAGGGCTCGACCAGGATGCTTTCTTGAAGGCGTTTCCTGGCTATTCTGAGTACCAGGATACATGGTCCGACAATTAAGTGCTTCAAAGGGCTGGGGGAGGCGGACTTTGGATGGGAACCCTCAGGAAATAGATTGGATTGCCTTGATGGTCTGGAGCAGCTATCTTATTTATAATTGACTTTGCAGTGTCAACATCGCCGCAAGACACACAATCACACCAGTGGGCCGGGAGGTGGTGCTGCCCTTGTCTCAGACGACAATGCAGAAGCCGTCAAGCAGTAAAGATTCTCCGCGAGCCTTCGAAAGGGTGAGAATAAAAGTGATCTTAGGTAATGTACCCAGCCGGCACGCCACTACTGTTTTTCGTGTGAGATTTCTCAGAGCATTTGGATGAGCTGGAGGGTTTGCATGGAAGCGTGAGGGCTTTGAATTGTTCCTGTCGTCGCCAGCTCCATCCCTCGAGAGAGTCTACTGTCATGTATGTGTATGGTTTGTGACGGAGATCTGGATGTGGGCTCAGAAGTTTTCTTTCAAGGGATGGTGGCATCCGACAAGTGCGTACACTGAGATGAGATCTTGCGTATCAGGACAGCATTTGTCTTAAACAAGAGAAGAAGGAAACAAAAAGTCACTGGAAATATGGCCACTCGAAATTTCTTAAGATTTTCTTTGATCGAAGCATTGGCTCCATAATATAATATCGCGACCAGGCTGTGCGCAAATTCAAGGAATTAGGAAAGTTTCCAATTGCACGGCGAATTCCTATTGGCGTTTGGCAACCAAAGAAGATTTGATAAACCGCTTAACTTTTTGCAACTTCAGCTGCACACCCATTTTCACAATGTTCACGTGAACGTGCAAATACCTTTTATCTGAGGAAACTGGACTGTATAATGCACTGCAAATACAGATAAAACAAATAGCGGCCCCAGAACCTTAAACTACCTCTTGATGCTCGCGATTATTAGGATAGTTGTCGGGAGGGTGAATAAATGACAGAAAGAGATGAGAGTAAAGCTTATATTTTCAGTGAACAGCAACGTCGTGCAATGTCGGATATGGCGCCTTCTGACATAAAATTAAGTGCTGAAAAGCGGAGATGCCCAATCATGAACGCGGAGAGCGAGGAAATAAGGGCGAAGTGAGGCTCATACAACCGCCGCGATCGTCTTGAGAAAGGAGAGTGCGGGAGGATCGCAGTCAGGGAACGTAGTACATGTTTATACCTTTACTTCGACGGAACGTACAAGCCCTCGCGGTCCGGGCGGTCGCCGCAGCCTCCGCTTAGAGCGCTCTCGACGACTTGTGCGCATTGTCTGCCCTGATCTGCTGTGCTCGAGCTTATGTTCTCCAGAGGACGTCTTCCCGGCTAGTGCAGACTTCAGGAAGAGCTTGACGATATACGCTTGTTGTGTATATCATATTTACATGCCTTACTGCTTTTTGGTCGTCGGTCTCCTTCTCGAAGGCGCGGCGTAGCTGTCTTTCATCCTTCCTCCCGCCATTACACATTTTACAGGGGCGTTTGAGCACCAAATTGAGTGCGTACAAGCGAATTTAAGCTAGGAACAGTGTGAATCTGTGCGATGTCGGCTGATGAAATTGCGGGGGCCTTTGCACAGCACTACTACGGCACGCTGGACAGCAATATCGCAGGGTTAGGAGCATTATACGTAAGTCACCCGGGAAGAATGGAAAGCTTTCGTCAATGAGGATGAAAGTAGACATACACATCGTCATATATTAAGGTGTAGGTTTGTATCTTTACAAGTGTGAGATCTCTTTTTGAATTTTTCGTGTCCTTCCCGCCTGAGGCGCTTTAAGACTGGTGCAGAGTTCTAGGCTTGGAATTGGATGCAGGTGCTGGCGATTCCCTTTTGTGTATCCGTGGGAAGTCTGCCCTTTCTTCATCTTACTCAAACCGTTCAGTAGTTGATCATGCTAGGGCTGCTCAAGGGTCGCAATAGGTCTTATACTTTCTTCGTCACCGGAAATAACTTCGTTTTTCCTTCGACATCAACGTACCCCAGCGTGACGCATCTATGCTCACATTCGAAGGCCAGCAGTTCATGGGAGGAACCAATATCTCGCAGAAGATGGCTGGTTTGGGGAAGTTGGTGCACAATGTGCAGCGGTTTGATGTACAGCCGTCGTTGGACCCTTCAAATCTGATCATAGCTGTTGTGGGTCAGGTTAAGCTGGACGGACAGGAGAATCCGCTTCATTTTTCTGAATTTTTCCAATTGGTGGCATCTTCACCTGGCCAGTATTACATTCATAATCAGATATTCAGGCTCAATTACGCCTGAGCACGTAACCCACAATCATGCCTCAAACTTGAACGACGTCACATTCTAGGATCTTTTTGCCGATTTGAAGACGGAACACTAATTGAAACTGACTCGTTCGATACTGGCGAGCAGATGGTGTGCACCAGAGTAGGGAAAAGCATGATCTGAACAAAGCGCTCTTCTTTTACCGTTCTCTCGCTGATTTTTTTCGGACGTGTCCTTTTCTACTTTACAAAAGTTTCTCAAAATTTGAGTACATACCGCTCTCTCCCTCTCATCTGTGTGCTTTTCCAAGCAGCACCCGCCATTCAACTTTTTGCTGCGAGCGACAAAACATATCCCGAGACCTGCTTTGTCAACCGTGTCCACTAGCAGGCATCGGATCGTCCCTCCCATAAAAACCAGGAATATCCTTCCAATCTGTATTTGTCGCTACAAATCGTCATAGAGGTCAGCGTAGGATCCCGAATTACTTCGCCGCAGCTCACGACCCTCCCGTCCACTGTATCCTTGGTAATCGCGCAGGGGTGAATTCCTTGTCATATTCACGCCTACACCTGACAGCCCTCGCCCAGCTGCAGCGGTTGTGCTACCACTCGTTCCAGCCAACCCACCGCGGCGCATGAGGCGGGCCGTCTCCTCTAGGCGACCCAGCAACAGCCAGTTCGAAACACGCGCTCCTGTTGGCTCCCATCCGCGAGCTGTTCGACTCAAGGGCATGGGGTCCTCGTAGCCATGACTCGTAGTCAAATGCTCAACTTCGTCGGCTGCTACAAGATAAAATCCAAGCTCCGCAAAGCCCACGGCGCACAAGGTGGCAATGCCCGAAAGCGTGTCGGAGAAGTTTTGAAGACGCAATGCGTGATTTAGTCCTGATTCCCAGGTCCCGTGTCGCCAGGCAAACATTACAGAGGCCAATGCCAAAAATCCAAGACTGCTGGTGTATAGAATGATGCAGGATACATGCTGGGAAGAAAGGCGATAACGCCGGGCACAACAAGCTTGAATGGACACGTACACCAATGTGGCGAGTAATAGGATTTCCAGCGCCCAAAACGGTGTAAATGTCACCCATAGAGGTGCATTATGCGCAGCTCGTATGCAGGGGATGCTTGATAAGGGGAAGGGCGGCGAAGAAAAGCGCAGGCCGACCATCAAAGTAGCGAAGAGTATCAGTAGCCAACCCAACGCTTTGGAAAAGGATCCCGTCCTTAAACATATCGCGCTTATTAATGCAAGCATTTCCCACAAGACAATAGGCAAAATTGCCAACCACAAAGACACCCATGGTCGCCCAAAATTGCCTCCTCCGCTCTGCAGGAAAATGAAGAGTAAAATGTGCGCCGCGGTGATGCACAGTAAGAAAGGTGTTGCATTAAGAAGCGCACGCATCACTATCTGGAACAAGGGCAACATTTCTGTACTTAAAGTCTTCTGAGCTTCTCTATGAGACGAAGGGGCCATAATTCGACTTTCATGCTGTACACCGCTAGTGCGCAACGAGCAAGTCCAATGCAAGGCCCAAAGCACCACCATCCAAGCCACGAGGTCGGCGGCCCAGAAAGGGGTAAAAATCAGCCAGTAACCTTTCAAAATTAAGCCCGTGCGAGCAAAAGGAGGCAATTTATCAAATTCCAGGCTCTTTAGCACGAGGAATACAACCCCCAGGAAAGTTAAGGCTAGATAAATGGCGAAACCTGTTAGTGCCCACTTCATCGTCCGCTCCAGGGGACCCACTCGGGGCAGATACACGAGACGAGAGCGTTTCTGATAAAAAGTAGGACTATTTCTATCCTTTATTACGTGATGCAGCTGTTTTTGAGGCGGCTGTTGCAGATGTGTCTCAGAATTAAAAGTGCCACCAATAGTCTGCGTCGTGCTGCCGGAAAGCAGCCGACCAGCCTCGCCTGCGCTCACAGGAACTCCACCATCGTTGCCATGACCGACAACTTGTCGACTCGAAAACATCCCGTAGCAGCAAGCGTCCGGTAGGTCGGATCGAGAGGATGTTGAGAGAGGTGAGTGCCTGGGAAGGAGGGCGCCTGTTGCCGAAGAGATTTAAGGGGAGTTAGAGGAGGGATTATGCATCATTTCGGAGGACTTAGCTACAAGTGACATCCCAAAATAAGGACCGTGAATTTCCCCCCACATTCCTCCTGTGACGGCAACAAAGCGTGAAGTTTAGACTTGTTCCGTTCCCAACACAAAGAAAGCCAACCTCCTCTTCCTCGCTCCCTCACCTGGTCCTCGCCAACCTCCCCACCCGCGCCGTGCTGAGCCGATGTGTATTGGACACATCAAAAGAAGGCACGAAAAATTAGCGTGTTCGGGCATTTGAGCATGAAGAAGAAGAAATGTTGTATCCGAAAGAAAACCATTGCCGCACCCTTGCGTCAAATGTTGATAAGTTGATACCCGTATCTCGAGAAACTCACACAGCAAGCTACACCTGAGAGAGCCATTTTTGGCATCGACTAACTTAAAACTCATATGTTTACGCAGGGGGTAGGAGGAAATTGAGGTATGACATAGCTCAGCATACCTAAGTATAAGTGAATCTGGACCTCAGCTGTTGAAAGATGTAGACGATAGGTACCACACATGCCACACACTACTGCAGTCTGGTATTGAAGGTTAAAATCTCTTCAGACTCTCATTGTACCATGAAGTGTGACAAAAAATCGTTCGTAGGTTAGAAGCTACTTTATTGGACGCGCCTGACATAAAGAAAGACAAACCAATTTAGCTCGCGCGAAAATGCTCGTGGCTTAAGTTTTATTGATGCGTGTTCTATTTGCACACGTCCAATGATATCAAGGACAGGCTCGTTGACTCTCTTGAACCCAACATGACAAACATGCGACAATGCCCTAGGTAAGGGTGGCCCCATATATATGTCGTTTTTCAATTTCCAGACAATAGTATGGAATGACATTTGCCGACGACTTCACTCTCCCTCTTTTGACGTCAGTTATCGAGTTAACTCGTATTTTTGAGGATGGTGCCTTAGTCTTGAGAGACATATTCCCGAATTTCCAGTCCTAACCCTTTTGTAAATTAGTTGGGCTCAGCGTTTGGATGTCACGGCGTGAAAGCTTGCGGCCACGTATTGCACATTGGCCGTGTTGAGGCCTGCGATGGAGATGCGGCCATCGTCGGTTATGTAGATATGATACTTCTCCTTGAGCTCAGCCACCTCAGCGGGACGAAGTCCTGTAAAGCAGAACATTCCGATCTGATCAGTAACATGCCGCCATGAAAGCTTAGAACCTAATTTTTCCATCGAGTATCGCAGCAGTGAGCGCATCTCTATGATACGGTCCGCCATGGCCTTACAATCCTTGTAAAAAAGTGGCTTTAGCTCCGGGTCTGCAAATTTAAAAGGGGACATTACACGGTAAAGAAGGTTGAGTACAAATTTGCTATTGCCTTTGATGTTTTTGCCACAATGTTATCCAATCCAATTTCAAGCGTATAAGTGCTAAAAAACAAGTATAATGGAATGCAAAATGAGTTCCTATAGCATGTGCTGACATTAAAGAACCTACCCGTCAAGATAGTCGCAACCAAACGTGCGCCGTAGATAGGCGGGTTCGAGTACATGGGCCGTATCAGGATTTTCAGTTGAGACTCAACCCGCTTCGCTTCTTCAGCGCTCGCGCAAACCGCTGAAAGCGTTCCTACTCGCTCACCGTACAGACCGAAGTTCTTGGCGAAAGACTGGGCCATCAAGAAATTGTGCCCCTCCATCGCGAAATGCCGCAGAGCAAACGCGTCCTTCTCAACATTGCCCGACGCAAAACCCAAATACGCTGCATCGAAGAGGATGGCATGTCCCTTTCTTTTGAATAGTGCGGACAATTCCCTCCACTGCTCTTCCGAGGGGTCCACCCCCGTAGGGTTGTGCGCACAGGCATGGAGCAAGAAGATGGAGCCCTCAGGCGCCTGGTTAACATCCTCCAGGACGCCCTTGAAGTCCAAGCCGTTCGTCTCAGGATCAAAGTACCGATAGCGCTTTACCTCGAGTCCCGCGTCCCTGAAAATAGGAACATGGTTTCCCCATGTCGGGCTGGGCAAGTACAGTGGGCTGCCTTTGCCCATAAAGCGCGCGTAGAACTCCCCCGCCAAGCGACATGCCCCCGTACCGGAAATCGTTTGTGAACCTGCCACACGCTTTTCTTTCAAAGCGGTTGAATCTGCGCCGTATGCAAATTCGAGCGCTAACTGCACGTATTCGCCTACGCCTTGAATGCCTGCATATTCATGGTTCATCTTCGCCTCTAATACCTTTTTCTCAGCACGACGCACAGATTCCAAAACGTGAGGTTTCCCCTTGTCATCCCGGTAGGCCCCGACCCCAAGACTCACTTTCTTGGGGGATGTGTCTTTATTGAAAGCGTCCGTCAAACCAAAAATCGGATCCGGGGGTCCTAAGGGTATGTTCGCAAAGGTGGAGCCAGCACGATTCGAAGCAGCGAAAGATGGTAAAATTTTGCGCAAGGCTAAATTCGTGTGACAGAATGCTACCTTCTGAAACAGGAGCAGTGAATTTGCATGTGCCATTGTCTAGTGCTGTGCCGATAGATTGATTGATAATATCGTCATAAGTACCGGTCAATAGATACTGTTATGTTTGATTCTTCATCTTCATTGAGCTTGAGCTATGTGCATAGAAGGACGACATTGTAACCAAATGCTTCCACTGCGTGCTGTTTATTCGCCCCACGGGACGGTTTGCATTCGCGTGCTCCTCCTCATACACCACTGTCTCGCTTGCCCCGCCTATCCCTGGCCTTCCTCGCCACCAGCGGCAACTTGAGTTGCCGTGCCCGCAATCGCCCGCTCATCCGCTCGCCTCCCTCGCTCAAACGCAAGTAGGTCTAAGTCCACTAGCATCTCATGGTAGCCCGCCTACCGGCATCCCATCCATTGAACAGGAATGATGGACAAAAGACTCACATTCCCATGGTTGCTGCCGGTCATCTTGGCAGTAATGACGGCGGATGCCACCACGGACGCTTTCTTAAGTCACTTGCCCTCTCACAAAGGAGACCCGAGCATGAGCATGGTAAATGTAGCCGATGTTGCCTTGATTTCTGAAAGCCGATCAGGGAGCAACGACGGAATTTTTTTTATTTCGTATGGCATGGAACAAAACGGTCGCTTGATTCCTCTTCCTGTCCCCCACTCGCCTACCCTATCACGGCCTTCCGATGCGTCGCGAGTCTCCACACCACACTATGATAGCCGTGCAAACAGGTACTCTAGTATAATGTGGGTCATCAGAAAGCAGAGTGAAGTCCGGTCTATTGTACGAAACGCGAAACGAAGGCTGAAGACGTTATTGCACACTGTTTTCTTGCCAGTTGGGTTCCCGTCGAGCGTGGCTCCGGAATATCTGCGATATCAGCAATGGAATGTTGTACAGGATTTAAGCACTTACTTGCGTGGCATTTTGGCAACGCAGGCTATACTAGAAGGTGTAGGCGTAGGGCGGGAAGGGGCTACACCCTTGGCAGCGACACTCCAATGGATCACACGGGACGGAGCGTCTATGATGAGTGGACTCGTGTTTACATCCTTCTTGAGCACCAATTTTGGTGTCAATGCCAAAAGCTGGCGTCTCTTCGCCGATTTCATGGTTGATATTGGTATTACACTAGATATGTTAGCCCCACTTTTCCCCAAAAACTTTTTGCTATGCATATGTCTCGCCTCGGTTTGCAAAAGTCTCTGTGGAATCGCTGCTGGGGCCTCGAATGGCAACATAGTCGAGCACATGGCTAGAACCAACAATCTCGCCGAGGTACTAGCCAAAGGTGGGGCTCAGCATACAGCTGTGAGCCTTTTCGGACTCGGATTCGGGATGTGGTTCGCCCGCGTAGCCAACCAATCCCCTCGCCGAGTGTGGACGGCATACACACTGCTAACTGTCATTCACCTCACAGCTAATTACGCGGCCATGCGCGTGTTAGCCTTCACGTCCATCAACCGTCGCCGTCTTAACGTGCTGTTGACGGCATTTCGAGAAAACGCCAGCGTCTTATCACCAGCCGAGGTAGCTCGCCGGGAGACAATCATCGTGGACGTGGGGCGTTGGCGGCCCCCAAAGTTGTGGACCGCCTTATTTCAAAAGGGAAAGAGGAGGGCGACAGCAGAATTGGCAAAGGATGCTCATGCGCCTATCTGGAACATACGTTTGGGGGTACGTGTGAAGGACCTCACAAGGTTCGCCGAGGGGCTTACGGAGTTGCAACGCCTGTTTTCCCAAGAGCAATATATGTTGAACATGGTCAACGTCTTTGACGGTGAACTGCCGACAAGAAAAGTTACAAGGAAGATCCAGATTGCGGTGGCTTTACGAGAGGATGCAACAAATTTGACTCTGCTGAAAGCGTGTCTCCATGCCGATCTCATCGCGCGGAGAGGCTTTGAGGCCGTGAAAAGGAAAAAAGGGACAGAGAATATAGAGATAATCTCAAGTGTGATCTCTTCCACATATCAGGAATTGTGTCAGTGCTTCCCAAACATGGTGCAAGGACTTCGACGGCAGGGGTGGAATCTGGAACGCGTGTTGCTTTCACCCGAGGGATGGATATACCACAAGATAATTGAATGATTCTGCAGGAAAGAGACTTGGAAAGAGCCCTTCTTGTTGTACCTCTTCCTAATTTATATTTCTTTTCCGTCGGTCTATAGATAACAAATTTGAAAAAGCAGACGCCGGCCCTCTTTAGCCATGAATGCCTCGACAATCTCAGGAGCCTCGGTAGCCAGGTCGACGCTCTCCTCCAGCTGTGCAAATTGGATGAAATGGAAAGTAGTGAATAGTACCGGTGGTCGGGTATGATGGCGGGAATTATTACAACCGCTAAGGCAAGTCATAAAAGCCAGCAGATAGTCGGTTTCGGGGCGACATCGTCGTACTCTCACCAGTTGTGCAAGGCTTACGGCCACGCGGCCCGCAAGGACAGCTTGCTGCGGATCATCCTTCGTATCGATGCAGATGACGCAAATAGGCTCCAGGTCTTTGGCTTCGCGACTCTTCCCTCCCAGAAATAGTGACGAAGTGAGCTAGGCCTGCAAGTTGCTTGACTAGCATGGACCCTTAAGGAAAACGTACCTGCAGATCCTCTTGGACGGCATCGTATACTCTCAGGTCAAAGCATAGGATGACATCGTACGCTAATTCTTGAATCTCCTGAAGCCGCTCGGGTGCAGTCTTGATTCGCGCATTCCGACGCAAGATGTCCAGCAGTTTTGTCCGCCGATAAAAGTCTTGCAACCTGACGTCTGTCTCTGATTGGCTTTCAAGCTCTTTTAAAATGTCTGTATATGGCGTTCCAAAATCAAACGATATTTGGCCTTCGATCGTGGCTGCCGGCAAACGCACCATCCTCCCAGTGCCCAAGCTGGCTACTTTCGTGAAACCGGCATTGAGGAAAGCCGCGTGCGCCTCCATGGAGCGGTTCATATTACTCGAGCAAACCAGTGAATATCTAAGTTTGCAATTTGATCCTGTAGTCAGGGACTGCTGTCGACCAGGGTCACCCGTACTTTCATGTCCTGCTTCCGAGATTGAGGGCGGGACAGGCTTCTCTAGGTCCTTTCTGGGCAAATGCTGAGGCTCCTCGTCACTGCTCAGCTCCTCTTCATCGTCGTACTCTTCATCTTCGCGTTCTTCGTCATAATCGCGTGGTCTTTTACTGGACGAAGACATTCTCTGTGTAAGTGATGGGCTTTTAGAGCTGAAGCACGTCGTTGAATGGCGAATACTTGCCGTATAATCCAGCATCTAAAAAGCATAGCGTTGCTGCAGTACAGCAGAGCGAAAATACCCCAAAAGCATACAGGGCAACATCATACCGTCTTCTACAGCAACAAAATTATCTGCTTGTCCCATGCATCGAGACCCTTACGTTGGTGTACTGCTGCCTCCTGCCTGCTTCCACTTTTGTGGTTGCTCTTCACTATTTTCTGCAAAGAAATACCTCTTGTCCAGCCAAGAGTGACGTAACATCCAGTTTTTCTCATATCCTTCGCTTGCTAGAGCTCGACTCGTGCACAATTTTTCGTTCAAGTTTAGATGTGCGTGTGGGGCTCCTACACCTGTCCCTCAATGCCTCAGGCTAGTACGAGATGGAGAAACCCCGAGGAGGGCTGCTTTACCTATTCCTCTCCTTTTTCAGGCCCGACTCCTTCAATTCAACATTCGTCCGCACGGAATTACAATACTAAATGACTATTACATCATCGCTTGAGACAAAAACATTCTCTTTCTACAATACCCGTCTCTGAGGTTAAGGTACGGCAATGCGAGGTAGGAGCTGGGGAAAGGGAAGGCCGCGGGTTTATGTGAGCGGGACGCGAGGCGACGCGCAAGTTGGGATGGAGCTAAAATTTAGAAAAAGCTTGTCTTGCTTAGTCGGGAGGCAGAGAGACAATTGGATTTTCAAACGGTCCTCAAGCAGCATGCATATTTGCTTGCGTGATGTGACGTCTTGCAAATTGACATTACGGGTCATCATCATAGTTACATGACACTGACGTGATAAAATTAAAAATATCTCAGGTAAAGATTTGAAGTTTAAGCCACATCATTCGCCTTGAAATCTGATCTATTATAAGAAAAGGTATCGTAGGTTTTGTTTTCAATCAATTTTCAGTTCAGCACATCCGTCAACTTGCTCTCAGTCTACCCCCGCACCTTTAGTAGTTAGCGTGCTAATATGCTCAGCTCCTAGTCCAGAGGTCTCATACATCGATAATCAAGGCCTACTCGGACCCTTCCTATGACTCAACCTTCCCGATTAGCTCAACATCTCGATCTGTTTTGCCACGTTCGAGACCAGGCCTCCGCGTAGATAAAATTAGCCCTGGAAATTCGGCACTGTCACAACCATCGCTTGCCTCACTCGAAAATAAAGGCTGGTCGGGTATAGAATCGGACCCATTCGGGTGGTGGCTGCCTGCACCATGCAATTCAAGATGTCCTTCACGTCGCGAGTCTTCCTCCTGGCTTTCTTCGCCGGTGAACAATGTGTTCAAACCTTGCAGCTTGATACTTAGCAGTGCAGCGCGGTGTTCTTCTTTTCCACATATGTCGATTGCTTCGCTGAGGGAGCATAGCCGACGTCGCCGCACAGATGATTCCGGCCACTGCGGAAGCAGCTCTGAGACCTCCATCACAAAGAGCAGCAAGTGGCATTCCTCGCCACGCTTGTTCCTGTAGCTTGTCTCTGAGAAAGGCTCAGCGTGAACCAGGCCATGTACGCCTCCCTCTTCGTACGTTTCTCGTGCAGCTGCCTCCCGGGCAGTCTCGTCCCTCTCCCAACCCCCCTTGGGGAGGATCCAGTCTCCCGTTCTGGAGCTGATTAGGACCACGTTCCCGTCTGAAGTCAGCGGAATGCATCTAGATGTCCAAATTTAATTGTGAAGAAGGCGGGTAAGTGAAAAGTTATGTCAGTGAAGGGGGTTGTAAAGTCGCATCACAGTGTCGCTGTAGAAGAGCCCTCAAAATAGCAAACGCTTGACTCTGAATCAAGCTCTGGCAACATGCACCAACTCCTGTAATGCCTCCCCGGAAAAAAAGGATACTTGTGCGTATCAAGCTTTTTCACTCACCCAGTGATGAGGCGGACGTTGCCATTGTACCGTTGCAATTGACGGCCCATGCGTGGAGTCGTCGAGACAGGTCGCGCAACCAACATCTTGCGAGTTCCTCCTCAATAGACTCACTTTTGATCAATTACTTCTATTATCGCCTTATTTTCTCAAAAATAATATGCGAGCTGCTCGATCAAAAATTGGGTGGCGAGCTTACACGAAAGCCAAGCAGATCATGTTCGCCATGGGATCCTCCTTGTCGAGACTGTGCTCGAGAGCTTTACTTCAATTCGTCACAGACGTCAATAAGAACTTTTTAATACGAATGACACAACATTATATCACTCAACTTTCCTGCTTTGCGAAAGTTGTGAGCAGGGACCGCGACTGCATGCTTCGTCTGCTAGTAGTGCTGCAGTTTTGGAGGAGAGATAAGCAAAAAGAAACGCTTGGGTATGCGCACCTGTTGTCAATAAGGAAAAAGAGAAGTAGGGCGTGGATATGAATGTATTGGATGCTGATAAACTTGCTAGACATGCACTAAAAAGCGAAACAACACAACGTCCCTCGGGGTCTCCGCACCACCAAGCAACTCTCGGTGTGTGACCAGCAACTATTGCCAATCAAAGGGGCGCCGCATATCCAGATAAGTCGCCCGCCAAACGTATGCAATATGGCAGGGTGAGCTGTCGACGATGTACAGTAGTCCTCGCGAGAGTTTTGAGCACTCTGACAAAGACGGTGAAGGCATCCGACCCAGTAATACGATATTATTGGGCGGGAGAAAGCCGCACTCGATCCGTGTGTGGCTCGCTGGCAAATTTGGCGCGAAGGTACCCGAGTTCTTAGGACTACCCGAGTCTGGCGCCCGCCTACACTGTGCGTCAAGCAGAAAGCAGAAACTTTGCCTTCCGTCCGTGATTTTTACGTGAGTCTTCGTACATTGTTTGTTTCTTTCAATGTGCATGTCAACGGCCTAGTAGATTTGTGCTTCTCAGCGATTCTACTTTACGTAGGATGTAAATACACTACATATGCAGGAATCCCTTATCTATACGTTCCAATTAAAAAACGATAGACATATACCGAAAGCTTGAAGGGGACTGACGGGATGGCGAAAATCTAAGGCATAACGCCTTTTCCGTGTTTTGCCAAACTGGAGCACGCCCTCTCCATTATCCTGACCGTCTAAACAGATCAAAAAATTCTTTGCTGATGGCGCCAGCACGCGACCTTTATTGAAGCGCAGTACCAAGCTTTGAAGAGCTTCGTTCCACTCAGGCAGCTTGTTGTGCAAACGGAAATGTCTTGTTCTCAGTTCTGCATTATTGGATCTACGTGCTTGCTCCATACGCGGGCTGATGTAATGGTGTGTTTTGATAAAGGACAACAGTTAGGAGATATGTAAGCTCTGAAGAGGAGCAATCCAGGCCCAAGACCTCATTGGAAGCAGCCATTTGCAAAGAGTACTACGAATTCTCGACATTATACCAGCCTGTATGATATTTGGCGCTCACATTTCTACTGGATGATTCAACTTCTTCGCATAAATTACTTACCACCACACATCCCTCGTCTGCTGGTCCTCGTGCACCTCGGGTAATTTGACTGACAAACAACGCATATCTGCATTTGCCTCTTTTACCCTTTTGACAGACTGTATATGCATGCAGGCGAAAAGGAACAAATTTCAGAAAAGTCAGTAGATGTAAGGCGAACCGAGCCTTACTAATAGATGGTGACACAAATTGAGCGCATCCTCTGAATTGATGATATTACTGGATATGTGTCCATCATCCTTCGTCTTACATTTGCATTGTTTTTTGGTACGTACATGATTGATCTCTGCCAAAAGCTGTCGATTGTCAAAGCTATGGCCAGAACCACACGTATATTTGTCTGCCTTCTTATCGCACGCTTCGCACCCGTTGAGAAAAAGCTTGAAATATCCTTCCGAGCACGTCCGGAGGACGGCACAGGAAGAAACCTCCGGCACGCCGTTGATACTTTCAGGAAATGATTCATACTGTGATATGAAAAAAGAGTCCCCTACACGCTTGGCGCTGAGGACGAATCTGGGTTGAGCCTCATCCAGGTACATGCGAAAAGTCGATTTTCCGTTCTTGATAACGTTGCAAGTCGACCATTTTTTCACTGTTGGACAAGGAAGCAGGCATTCTTCTGTTATGTATTCACGAGCATGGCCACTCTCCTGCAATATATGAAGAAATGTTGTATACTACGTGAAGAAACCATGCATGATCTATATATTTAAATGACTCGAGCATATAAGCAACGGCGACAAGCCCTCATTGTGCAGCTTACCAGCAAATCAAGATCTTCGAATGTCTTGATATCTTTTTTAAAATTGGAATCAAACGCTTCACTATTCAAAGCTCCAACTTTTCCAATTTCTGCTTGCTTTTCTTGGTTCCTACTTTTGGCCGGCCATAACTTGTCTGCCACCCCGCCAAAAAGGTTTACCGTGCTCTGCACAAGCCCTTCCAATTCGCCGGATGCTGACGCTAAATGCTGTGTAGCCATTTTACGCTTCCCGTGAGGGTTGCAGAATGCGTTACCTTATGAACCTGCCGACAAAGATAATCTTTTTGATTAGTTTGGAAAGAGATAAGTGGTAAGGAGGATCAGTACTTGCCCTTGGAGAATCATGTTCGAAGTCAAAGCTTCCTTTCGAGGGACTAACTACTAACGAGATACAAGTTATGAGTAAGAACTTTTCTCATTCGACCCAAACCCTAGCGCTGCCTTGCTATGCTTAATTCAATTATAGGATTTTAAGGGTCTGCGCATACTCAACTACCAATTATGCATCAGAATGCATGGAACAAAGATCGGGCCCTCCAAATCCAGAAATACTTCTCTCATGGTTGTGTAACCGAAACATTAACGTTCAGCAGCTACATTCGTGCTACTGTTCACACACCCCGTGGTCTCTTTCAAACAATACGAAGGTTTATACTCTATCAAACCTTATTTAGGACTCAGATATGAATTGCACGACCTCAAGTAATGGAAGACTAATACAAAGGCCTCCTCACCAGAAAATAGAAAATTCAAAATTTAAAGTGGCACCTATTAGGTAACGGTTTTTCGAAACGGCCCATGATGAGGGCGACTTTTCCAATACAAATTTGGAGCGAAATGTTGCTCGTTGCGCTGCCTTTTTATTTCATCGACGCATTGGATTGAGTAATTTTGAGGCAGTGAGAATGTTTTTGCGTCAATGCATAAAGCAACCCATTCCCTCCTTCTGAAAAGTCCATCAATGAAAAAAAAATGCGTCATGCAAACACGTGTGGTTTTGTACATCGACATAATTAAGTACGCAACTATAAGAGTGCGTGTGCACATATTATAACATGTGCCCCTCATCAAATTTTTCTTCCCCAAATTGGATAGACTCACAAAATCGCACCGCTCCATCCAGTGGTAGGTTCGATGCGCCTTCCGGACCATTTTCTTTTGCGTTCTCTGATCGATATGTGGTTTCTCGGAACCGCAGATCCTCCTCATCTCGCAAAAGAGCTAAGTACCATTTCGCTATGATATTTTGTCTCACAGGTTCGACCTCACCGAATACAATGCGTTTCAGCAGTTCCAACACCGCCACTCGTTTCTCAGGCGCGCCTATTAAACCTTTGAGTACGAAGCTTTCGGCCACGTCTCGAAGTATGGTTTCAAAAACCGTCAAAGGGCATATTAAAAGGGATTGAAAGAGTAGACTTATTAGGTTTCGGGTTGCGGGATCCATTACGCTCGTGCCTTCTTCGTCCACTGCCCTTGATTTCCACAAAGCGAGCGCCCGCTTTTGCATGAGATAGGTGTAGTAGAGAACAAGGGCCTGTCCGGCGGGATCTGCCTCAGTTGGAGTCGCACCAATACAGGCTCCGACACAATAGGTCAGGTCCTTAAATTTTACAGTCTTTGGATATGCCTCAAGGGTAGCACAGACATAAGCTACCACTACACGCCTGCGCGCCTCGTCCCAGTGTTCCATGCGACCCGCCCGATAAGCCAAGAAAGTGGGATTGGAGATAAGTTCGCGCAGGCAAGCATGAACCTGATTTTGAGCTATATTTCCAGAAGGGAAATCAGGGCTAATCACATTTTGTAACAAGAACCGCGTCAGCTCCGCCACACACTTGTGGGAAGCTGGTCGTCGGGTCTTGATGAGCATGGTGAAAGCCAAATGAGTCAGAAAGGCCTCTCGCTTTTCCTCGCATAGTTCTTGCTGCTGCTGAATTCCTTGTTCTTCTTGTTTCCTTGCAAACCCTTCTCGATCTCCTTCGAGGGATGATATAGCGGAAGCAGTTGAATATTCAGCGGGAATACTGTCTGTTTCGCTTGTATTCAAGTCCAGAATTGCCAAGTCCCCAAGCGTTCGCTCGGAAAATGTTTTCCGCTTCCTTAGGGCAGTCATAATCCAATCGCGAGCTTCTCTGAGCCATGCATCTTCAACATCGTTCTCCAAAACCGTCTGCAAACTATATGATGCTTGGAAAAGCGTAGCATGCAGCGAAGAACTAAGACGTTCCTGCGCAGACGAGAGCGGTAACGATGACGGTCGCGATGAGGCGGGTCCTGTCATCGCCAGCGCAGCCGAGGTTTGAAGCAGCTCCAAGACATACATCGCTTGCTCTGATGAGTTAATTGCCGCAGATCCCGGGTCACATAATAGTGCGCAAATTCGCAACACAAGAAGCAGCTCCCAAGAGACACCGCTGCTCGACAGTACCAATTCGCGCGTCCGGGCGCGCATGAATGAGAATGCCTCCGTTTGACTTTGTGCGTCGGAGGCCTTAAAGAGCGCCGTGATAGCCTTGCATATCTCGTTCTCAGTTGGACCCAAAGATTCAGGACACAGTATTGTCGCAAGTGCGGTTACCTTTGGTCGCTGCGAATAGTCCTCGTGGCCATCATTTACGCCGCAAAAATCTGCCAAATCCCCTGCTGCTGTCGTCTCCTCGAGGCATAGCGATAATAAGGCCTTAAGACACAGCCCCCACTCTTTTGCCCACACATTTGACTCGCTGTCGGAAGAGCGCGAGCAGAATGGCGAGTTTCCAAGATGTATCAACGAAAGGGAGGTGCCCACGCTCGCCGTGCGCCATGCCTCTTCCGGGTTGGCCATATTTTTCAGGTCTCGGTCCAACCGCCTCTTTTGCCCAACCACATCATTCAACAAACCCAGAAACTTTTTCCATAAACGGTGGTCCTCAAATCGACCGGACAAAAGTGCTACGGCCCCGACACCAGCGGCTACTTCCTCTAACCACACGTCCGAAGCCTCCAGGACCGCTTGAGTAGCAGACTCGCGCCTCCAGCCCGCCGAATCAGCTGGCCAGAGGACGCCATCCACGAGTTCCTCGTTATCTTCAGGGAGCTCAGCCAATACTTTAGCCCAAATGGCCCACACCCATAGATGCGGGCTCTTCGCCACTGCCCGAAGACACACTCGGACCAGACGGTATTCGACGTCCATGGCCGTGAGGACAACCGCTTCTGCCTCCGCCAGTTCTAGTATTAGTGCCTTCGAAATATTTTCCCAAACAGAAGGTCCAAAATTTTCAAGCAAACTTGTCGTAGAGCCCGGGCATTCGAAAAGTCGGCTCACGCGGTCTACTACTTCCGCCAAAGGACACGCGGCAAGCCGTCCTGCGAAAACCCAAAGGTGCAACGCCCTCACTAGCAGACCTGCAGCCTGCACATCATTCCCTTTTGCTTGTATGGAAATTTGGCCTTTAAGATCACCTCTGCGGGCCAGCCACGTTTCCAAAGCTTGGAATGCCGCCTCGCTTACCAAGTCGGCGGCGCAGTGCACCACGTCTCTCGTCAAAAATGAGTTTTGACCTATGCTTACAGCAGCCCATCGCAACAATATTTCAGAGCAGTTCGAAAATATTTCAAGCGTGGCCTGTGAAACGCTGACAGTATCATGACTGGTGGATGTGTCAAGAGTTTGACGAAGAACAGATAACAGGATCTGCATTTCTTGCGGTGGCCAAGACTGGAGATGTGTCTCACTCTCTACATGGTTCAAAAAGGGCACCAAGATGCTACGCAGTCGATATATGTGCTCAGTCTGGCTATATGTAGGCGGAAATTGTTCCCGTAAGCTCGTGAAAAAAGCAATTGATAGGGAAGTAGAATCGGAAGTCCTTGTTGATGACCTGCAGTTCGATGACAGGTGCCTCACCAATCGCGACAAACGCCGCGAAGCTTCCATGACAGAAATGCTGTGGTATTTGTACCGGAATGTGACGGAGTATGACGAAATGTTTACAAGGATTTAGTTCTTCTAGCACGCCGCCTGCCGGATAGGCACATCACGACGACGCACGCGACGAACAGCGAACATACTAGTAGTATGTTTGCTTCAATTACCCTCCCACATCTCGACACATGACTTTGTGGTTGATCGCCTCTTCTTCAGCTGTAAACTCTCAATCATATGGACAGGCATATCGTGCGATGCTTGACGCTCTTCAGCACACATTTCGGCATCACTTATCGGGGAGCTTGGAGGTGTGTGCAGCCCCAAAATGAGTACCCATGTCGTAAAAGGTGAAATATGAACAGATCAAAAACCGATATTTCCGTTCACACCACCTTGCAGGGGCAATATACTGCCACAGTATACAGTTACATTAAGGGCGGAAACTACCATGGCGCAATTCCGATTCTGCGCGTGCAATTGCAGGTACTTCGATAGTACTGAGGATGCGATGGGGTAAACGAGGCTTGCATCCTCTCACGTCTTGCCCATCTCTGTGGAAAATTTTACTTTTGATCTCACAACAGCGTTTACCGCGGAGCCGGGCGGTACTTTCGCTGCTTGGGTTCTGTTACTATCACTCGCAGAACTACCCCTCTGCCATAAAAACATATGAAGCATTACTTCATCTGTGTCCTGGCCAAGAAGAATACAAAATGTTTTACGCACAGGCGCTTTATCACGCTGGTCTTTACACGGATGCTTGGCATGCCTCTGTGCGTGTGGAAGGGCCGCAATACTCACAGCGCAAGCTCTTACTGCAGGTGTGTCTTGAGAACTTGTAGTGACGGGAGCCGTAGATGGGTGACTGTGTCTTTTTGTATTCTGATTTTTCGTCATTCACCATTGAAATTGTGTAACCTACATCAGTGAGGATTAAGTGGTTCCAACTTAAATTATTGAAATATCCACCGTCTCGCAGAGTGCAATAAAATACGAATTGAACGAACATCCAGTCTGCAAATCCCTGATGGCCCAGTACGCCGCGGATGAGCCTACTTCCCTAATCAATTTCGGAGCCATATTATATAAAGAGGTAAGCATACAGTGTCTTGCATTTCTGTAAAGGATTCAACTCGCATATAACGCGACCAAGGTTGATATTTTTTCAATCACCGTCGGCCAGATGACTAACTAGCTTGCATCAGCAATTCCTGTAAAGCGCTCGTTCTCTGTTGCCGCTAAGATTTTAGTTTAAGGCTTGTAAAATTTTCCTCCCGGCCCAAATACTTTTCTATTTTACCAGGGAAAATATGAAAATGCTCGAGAAAAGTACATAGAAGCTCTCAGCATGCTAGATTATCGTGCAGATCTGGCGTACAACATTGCACTTTGCTCGTATCAATCGAAACAGTTTGGAGTGGCATTAAAATACATCACGGAAATAATAGAGCGCGGTGTTCAAGAACACCCGGAGCTGAGCGTCGGCAGTAACGCAGATGGTGTTGAGGTTCGTAGCGTGGGAAACTCACCAGTCTTGCAAGACACTTACTTAATCGAGGCTTTTAATCTAAAGGTAAGGGAGACGCCTTCTCAAAACTGAAGTCGTACTTTGCTTCGGCCCTGAAACACTTTCCCAATTCGATGCGCCAACCTCTCCGGCATCTTTTTCGCCATTTAAATGTCGAGTACGTGTTCGACTTTTAAAAATGTTGCAAAGCCCAGGTGACAGAGGAACGCCTCTGTTCAATATTTATGACATCAATCTCGTAAACACAGGCCGCGATCAATTTTACTTTAAACAACATGGAGGGAACTAAAGAGGCTTTGAACGACATGCCACCTCGTTTAGAGGAAGAGTTGGATCCTGTCACTTTACACAACGAGGCTTTGGTACACATGCCTAATGACCCAATTCGAGGTTTCCAGAAGCTGAATTACCTGTTAACACACCCACCATCTCCATTGGAAACGTACGGTAATGTTCTTTTACTGCTCTGCAAATACCAATTTTACGACCTGGCAGGAGACTTGTTAGACGAAGCAGGGCGTGCACCGCATACAAAGGTCTCTTCTGACCTCAACGAATATTTGGAAGCCACAATTCTGAGTTCATGTTGTCCTGAAGCGGCCTACAAGAAGTTTGATGGGCTTACCAACAAGCACATTGATCAGCTGCGAAAGCTGACGAAAGCGATACAAGACGCCCGCATTGCTCGTGACAATGAAGCGATAAAACAGGCACTACGGGACTACGATGATGGGCTGGAACGCTACATTCCCGTGCTGATGGCTATGGCTCGTATCTACTGGGAGCGATTGAACTATCCCATGGTGAGCGGGGTTGTGTTCTATGCCTTCAAACCTCGAATTGTTTACAAAGCCACCGTTATGCCTGCAGGGACGGGACGAAACGGGTTCCGCATGTCTGGAGTGCGTGCACAGAGGCATGATGTCTTTTTTAAAGAAGACCTTTTGTGTTCTTCAATGCAATAAATATCGTTTGACAAAAATTTATCCAACAAATGCAGGTTGAGAAACTCTTCAGACAATCTGCTGAATTTTGCAGCGAGCACATAGTCTGGAAACTGAATGTGGCTCACGTCTTTTTTATGCAGGTCGGAGCGCAACCCCACCAAGAAATTCTTGACTCCTCTTATCTCACGTGTACAATGTGTTTGCTTGTTTCACCACGTAGTACAATTCTGTGTTTAGTGTTTTTTAAGAATATTTTGGCGCTGCTTACTTTGTCATGTATTCGATGACATGAAAAATTTCGTCACCGTGCTAACTTTGCCTTCACTTTATACGCCATCTCGTTTCTACTTCGACGAAGGAGAACAAATGGAAAGAATCTGTCCGATATTATGATCCCATTGTGCATAAAAATGGAGGCGAACAGCTCTTAAATGAGCCACCTATCGTACTCGCCAATCTTTGCGTCTCATACATTATGACGAGCCAAAATGAGGCAGCTGAAGAGCTCATGCGCAAGATTGAGAAGGAGGAAGAACGTGTCATTCTCTCGGATCAACAACCTATACACCATCTATGCATCGTGAATCTGGTGATAGGAAAACTCTACTGTGCAAAGGGAAATTTTGAGTTTGGAATCGCCCGCATTATCAAAAGTTTGGAGCCGTATGATAAGAAGTTGAGCGCTGACACATGGTACGTGTGTTCACATATGGCTTGCCCGCAATGTGGTAAGGCTGCCTTCGTTGGGGTTAAACTGCGAACGATCTAGCTGAGCGGATCGCGTCACTTGCAAGACTTCTTTGAATTTACTTATGCATGACCGCTTATTTGTTGAATTTTGATGCGTATGATAACATTATCCCTCCTTATTTTTTTGGCCAAAAATAGGATCCATGCGAAACGCTGCTTATTGGCGCTCGCAGATAATATGGCCAAACATCTAATAACTCTCAAGGATCGCTCTTTACAGGAAGTTTTGGAATTTCTAGATTCTGTAGAAATGCATGGAAAATCATTAAAGGCTGTCTCAAGCACCTTGGGCTTTGGAAGCCAGCATAAGAGCGAGAATCTCGGAAGAGCGACGTTGCATAGCCGTGGTACCTCGTCTGTGTGGCCCAATAATACGATTAGCTACGAAGCTCGCCTGTTAAAGTGTCTTTTTATTAAGCTAATGGAGTAGTACCTACAATTTCTTAAAAAACATCTTTGTCCTGAATGGATGGGTCAATCCTGATATTCAACCTTAGAATTAAGACTTCCTAGTCTTCAGGAACAGTCTGCATATGTCAGGCACACATTGAGTTGCCAACACCCAGTAGATTGCCGTAGTTTCTTTCCTCCGTGGAGGTTATGGCAATGATACATGAGAGAATTTAATTTTAACCCTGACTCTGATTATACAATGGATGCCTTAGAACGCTTTCTTTCTAAAATATGTCATCCTTGATCCCTCCTCTTGCTCGTCTGATAACGAGAGTGGAAGCCAGAAATTTTTGAGTGGCGCCACGAAGCCCTGTTTGTCGGGACTCATACCTGTATCCAAAAGGCATGCAAGGAAATTTGCATGTGTTTTTTTTGTGTCTTCTGTTTCCAATCCTAGACATTTTTATTGGAAAATATACATGTCATGCCAACATTACCAAAAATCTTATCCTTTTCGTGGCGTTTTCAAGCTAGCAATGCATGTGGAAGCAAGTTTTCCTCTCATAGTATTTATTAGTGGGTCTTCTCAATTTTTTCGATATTTTTCGTAAGACTCCTGCACAAGTACGTCTGAAGCCTTTATGTTCGCCCCAAGTATATCAGGGCTGCTGTGCTGCCGTCGTCTCGAAAGGAAAGAAGGGCCGACTTGGTGAGAAACTTAAGGAACAGACCGGCTGGCCCTCACAAGTTATAAAAGCCAGGGGAAAATAGCCGAAAGGATTTTTCACTCTTTAAAACATATTTTAACATTTGAAGTATCACCAACAGTGCTATTTGGAATCATTCTTTTTGCTCGCGCAAGCAAGTCACAGTTGGCGGGCTGAATATTTCCCCCTTTTTCTGTCATAGTTATTCCTTGCCAATCAATAAGATTCAGACTCCGTTGCTTGTACCTGTAACTACAATCTCCCATACTTTACAAATAAATATTTCGAGCGAAACGGTAATTCAGTTCCTTTCACCACCACACTTAATCCGAAATGAGCGAAAGGAGCCTTACGCCTTCACAAACCTTTTCCCTTGTCTTTTCAACCATCTATTCGATAGTCTGAAGATTGGCTACTTAATAAGGAGTTTCTTGTCAGGCCAACCATACAAGCCCTTGTAATCGTCAAAGAGTGCGATAAGTGAATCGCAGAATTGGGCATGAATGGTGTCAATCATATCCTGCGTGGGTTCTCCTTCCGCACGGGGCACAACGATTGGCTTGGCCATGACCCCTAAGACGGGATGCCGATGCATGAGGGGAAGACCAAAACGACCCCAAAGTAGCAGTATCCCAAATTTGAAATAGCGGGATATCCCTTGAAGGGCTCCAGCATCATCATACCACGCTGAGAGGAGTTTGGTGTTGCCAAAGATGTAGGACGGGACGAGGGGAGTCCCGGTTTGAAGGGCGAGTTTGACGAATCCTTTGCGCTCTTTCATAAGGATAACTTCATCGTTGTTGTTGACTTCAAAAATCTCCGCGACTCCACCGCTGGAGATTCCTAGCGACCAGCCTTTGTCCAAGTACTTCCTTGCGACGTGTCTTGAAGCTGGGATGGTCCCAACCAGGCCTAAGTCTACTCGTAAGGGAGGAAGCGAAGCGCATAAATGGTGGAACTTATTCTCTACTATGTGCAAATTACTTACAGTGTCGAAAAATAGGAAGTCTTAAAGCTACGTCAGTAGTCAAACCGCGGAATTCCCTGTTAGAATCAGAGGGAAATGCGAGCCATACATGTCAAAACTGCTATCAAAAATTGAAAGGACACTTTACTTTCATGAGCTCAAAAAGCACAGAAAGTATATGCTAATTTTAAAAAATGTGATCACAAAAGCTTGGTACTTACATCCCTCCACAAGATTTCATGGCATGAACCGTCAGCAGGTTCCCGAAGGGCAAGACTCCGTGAGGGGGCGCGACGAAAATATACTGTCCTTTGCTATCGATAGGATAGTCGGAAGCCATCTTCATTGAGAAATACTTGAAAATAAAATAGTTCAAGGGAGAGTGAACCATGCTGTGTACTCGTGAAACGGGGTGCAGGCTCAGGGCGACGAAGACCACTGTCATAGTGGCCCATGCCACCGCACTTCGTACGAAGATAGCGAAAATTACCACGGCTATAGGCAGCCACAGCATACTTCCCACAACAAACAACAAGAACGTTGCGGCCACAATTTCCTCCCAGACTGTCATGTGCTCAATTTGTCCCAAACCTAGCTCTCCGGGCTTGGCCTCGGCTACTGGCTTCGAAAGCCTTTTCAGGACTGTCAAGCGGTCCTCATCTTTCATATTGTGTGCACCAATGGCAAAAAGCTCGGTCATGTTTACGTAGCGTGCATCAGACGGAGCCTTGGCAGCCTCGCCGCCTGCGGACTGTACTTTGCTCATACCAGGCTTTGCCTAAAAGCTCGGAGGGAGCGGTAGGAAAGGAGATTGAGGTGAAGAAGCCAACCGTACCTATATCGTGTAATAGCAACAATGTCGACCCATAAAGCAAAGTGGTGTGTTACAATTTTCAGGTTCACACGATGTCCACAACTTTTTTCCGCGCAAGCAGAAGTAGCAAAGCAGACCTGAACCTGAGTGCACATGCGTACTCCTACTCGACCTCCCGCCCCCCACACCTCGCGGGCGGTCTGCTGTATTTTCTCGTCATCCCCCGCGCTGTCCCCCCCCTGTGAGACCCTCAATCGCATGTCATGCTCGCCTCCGATCTGGATCAGCCAGGCCCCCCTTTGTGCCGTTGGAGGACCCCAAGGATGAGCATGCATGGCCCTGAGGAGTTCGTGCCTGGAGCATTTTAGCGAAGCAGACGATCGATGAATTGATATTCCTTTGTGCTTGACGTCCCACGTTTCGTAAAGCGAAACCAGAGCACATTCTCAATCACGCAAGATACCACACTTCTCTCTCGCAGCTTGAAAAAGAAAGCGGGCTCAGTGGACGCCGCATTGTGCGGAACACAGAGCCGGTGGGGAAGAGGTTCGTGACTCGGTAGCCGCTTACCCTTTCCATGGGTACGTCCACTACCATGCTTAGGAAGATAGAACTATTTCCCGATGCGAACTTGTTCCCAGCAGTTGAATATCCTTACTTTAAAGAGCAGCTCATCATCACCTCTACGCTTACCCCGGTGGAGCCCTTCCGTACCTCCATTTCTCTCGCTTCGACTGCCAACAGCCTGGACTTAGTCTTTTTGATTTGACAAGCACTCCTTCTCTTGCGCACATATTTTCCCCAGGGGTTCCCGCTTTCTTTAGATGGCTCTCCGAGAAGTACCCTCGGACGGTGTTAGACATGGTGGAGCAGCGCCCGCAAGTCGTCGATGGCGTCCCCCTCCCAATGGACCTCAGGGCGCCCAATCCCAACAACATGGAGTTTGACAACCTTTATATCGATATGAACGGTATAATCCATCCCTGCTCGCATCCGGAGGATCGACCCACCCCAAAGACGGAAGCAGAGATGTTTGTGAATGTCATGGTGTACGTGGACCGGATCTTTGCCGCTGTCCGCCCCCGGCGCCTCGTTTTCCTAGCGATCGATGGGGTAGCCCCACGCGCCAAGATGAATCAGCAGCGGACGCGGCGCTTCCGATCGGCGGGGGACGCACGAGAGCGACATGAGATTAAATTGGCGACCCGACAGGAGATGGTAGCGATGGGCCTGCCCGTGCCACCCGAGGAGCTGGACAAGGAGTGGGATTCAAACGTTATCACGCCTGGCACGGAGTTCATGGTCACGCTCGCCAGCTACCTCCGCTTCTATGTCGCTCACCGCGTGAACACATGCAAGGCCTGGCAGCAGGTGAAGGTCCTCTTCTCGGACGGAAGCGAGCCTGGAGAGGGAGAGCACAAGATCATGGACTTCATCCGCAAGGAGCGCGCCCAGCCCGGGTACGACCCGAACACGCGGCACATCCTCCACGGCCTGGACGCTGACCTCATCATGCTGGCCCTTGCTACGCATGAGCCTCACTTCACCATCTTGCGGGAGCAGGTCTTCTTCGGACGGCGCGGGAGGGATGGCCCCCAAGTGAGCGCGGCGCAGTCGGCGTTCGACGCGATGCAGGGCCAGAAAGCTGACGACGGTCTCGCCCGTGGGGAAGGGAGCCGTTTCCCCTACCTGAAACCGTTCCAGATGCTCCATATCCCCACCCTTCGGGAGTACTTGGAGGAGGAGTTCCGGAGCCTGCGGGGCCTCCCCTTCGGCTACAACTTCGAGCGGGTGGTGGACGACTTCGTCTTCCTCTGTTTCTTCGTCGGCAACGACTTTTTGCCACACCTCCCTTCCCTAGATATTCGCGATGGTGCCATCGATTTCCTTCTGAACGTGTACAAGCGCGTGCTCCCAGCCATGGGGGATTACCTGACGGCCCCGGGGGGCACCGTGAATCTGGAGCAGGTGGACATAATTTTGGCGGAGGTGGGGCGCGTGGAGGACGAGGTCTTTCGTCGCAGGCGCGCCGGCGAGGAGCAGCATCAGGCTCGTCTCAATCGGAGGGTCCGAGAAGTGGAGCGCCGACACGGCGGGACTGTCCAAGAGCTCTCCGCGCGCATAGTGCCCGCTGACGTGCAGCCCTTGGGCAGGCCCAAGCTGCCACATCCGGTGCCGCGCCTTTCACCCGTGGCCTCACCCTTTCTGCCTGCGCCTCCTGGTCCGTCGCCAGAAGAGAAAAATATGAAAAATAAGAGCGTGGCTCAACAGTTGCGAGAAAAGCTTAAAAAACCCAAGAAGGAGCTCGAGAATGGAGTGGCCGGGGTCGAGGGGGGCCCTGAGGCGTCAGACGCCCCTATAGGCGACGACTGTGAGGCAGGTATGAAGCACGAGCTAGACCACACTACAAAAATGGAGACTCCCGTCATTGAGGCATCTGATAGCGCAAAGCCAGTCAAGCGCGTAAAGACGGAGGACAGCAATATCATGGACGATAAAGCGGATCTGGTCACTCTGAAGGAGCCTGGAAGTGTGACGGCCCTTGGGATGTCCGTTGAGATGTGCCTGGAGACAACTGCATCCGCGCAAGACTCTCAAGAAGGAACAAAAGAGCTTGAAGAGGATGATGAGGATGTCGGAGATGACGCGATGGGCGAGGAGGAGGGTAAGGAGGAATTTGAAGACCCGCACATTGTGGTGCCGCCCGAGCTTGAGGGCACGGAGTTAGCGGCGGCGCAGAAGGAACTTGCCGAGCGCGTCAAATCCAAGCAGGAAGCTCGCCTCGATCGGTTAAAGGAGGAGATTGAGGACACCATCAGGTATCACGAGGCCGGTTGGAAAGACAGGTATTACCAGGACAAGCTGAAAAAGCAGAATTTGGAGAAAGGGGGTGGGAGGGAGCACATGTACCGCACCTACATAGAGGGCCTGTGCTGGGTCTTTCAGTACTATTATCGGGGGTGCCAGGCTTGGGGATGGTTCTACCCCTTCCACTACGCCCCCTTTGCCAGCGACCTGGTGAACATCGAGCGCTACCACGTGGCCTTCGAGGCGGGCAAGCCCCTCCGACCCTTGGAGCAGCTGATGGCTGTGCTGCCCCCGGAGAGTGCCGATGCTCTCCCAGTGCCGCTGGCGCGCCTTATGACCAGCCAGGACTCACCCATCAAGGATTTCTACCCGCGCGACGTGGAGGTTGACCCGAATGGCAAGGCCATGCCCTGGCTCTGGGTCACGCTCCTGCCCTTCATTGACGAGGCTCGACTACTGGAGTCGATAGCTGCGGTTGAAAGTCAGCTCAGCGAAGCGGAAAAGAAGCGAAACGTCGTTGGGGGCTCACTACTATGCCTGCATGAGTATCATCCCACCTTCCGGGCCATCGCTCGAGTGCTGGAGGTCGAGGGTGCGCAAGACAGAGCGGGTGTGGAGGTTGAGGCTGCCTCAGCTCAGGGGTTCTCGGGAACATTGCTGCCTCCGCCCCCCGACGCAGCCTTGCGACTGACTGCCCAAGTGGTGGCACCTAAGATGCCTCCCTCTGTACTCCAGGACGTCGAGGATAACCGAGTGCTCGTTGCGGGCTTCACGCTCCCATCACAGACCACTCCGCACGCCTCGGCGCTCTTGCCAGGATTGACCCATCCCCCACGTCGCCTGACGGATCGAGACCTTCAACCCCGCCGGCCGCCCCGTCTTGGACGAGGAATCAACATTGCGGAGCTTGGCACGCAATTCGGTTTCAACGAGGTCCACGCCACGGCAGCTCACCGGTTGATCGTTCAGAACATGCCGCGAGGCGCTGGATCAGGGTCCATGCTAATCTATCAGCAAAATCAGCAGCAACGCATGTCATGTGGAGGTTATATTGGCAGCGGACAGACTGGGACTCGCTCCTGGGGAAGCTTTGAGCCACAAAATCAAGGGAAGCAAAGGGCCCCCCCTCGACTGCCAGCCCCCTCTCTATATCCCGGTCTAGGGGGCGGACTCGCTTGCGGAGCCTACTCTGCGACGCCCAATTTACCACACCCTGCTCATATGGGTCCTCGCCCTCCGTTGTTATTCCCCGAGCCGCCCATGATGAGCGGCGGGCCTCCATTCCCTCCTGGTCCTTACTCGCACCAGGTCGCGCCGCATTACTCAGGGCAAAAGCCTCAAAGCCAGCAACAGCAACAGCAACAGCAACAGCAGCAACAGTATGGACAGCATGCGTACCAAGTCCAACAGGCGTCTGGATTCCCCCCGACACCTCTTTTCCAGGGCATTGATGCAGGTCTGATGAACAGTCTACGGCGGGGCGTGGCACACGCTGTGGAGCAACGCAGTCACGAGGGGCGGGGGGGCCAAAGATTACATCCTCCCCGCCCCCTGCACTCAAAAAATGGACAGCAGCACCAACGACGATGAAAGAACTTTGAAATACGCTCAAATGTGTAATGGAAGAGATAAGCAAATTGAAAATTGTGGTACGTTTTCTTTTTCATTATTGTACAAGTCTTATCGTAGGATTCGTCTCGATTGTTCGAGCAAGCTTAATACTTTCTGAAGCCCACCATTTTGTCATTGAAATAAACAAGATAGTTCCTTCGATTTGCACGCATGATTTAATGTTAAGAGAGATTGCCTGTGAATGTCTAATTCATTCGTTTTGCGGCCTTCGATGGAACGACACGTCACCGCGACTCTTTTCGAGGGCTTCCTTGTTCCTCATCTTCGTGTGCGTGCCGCCATCATTATTCGTGGATTACCCACACAACATATTGGGATTTCATTAATTTTTGCATAGCTGCGCAGGAATTGCTTCAGAAAGACTCATTGACTGTGGTTAGTCTTCTACATCTGCTTTGAAGTATTTTTTTTCAAGCTGGAAAAGAAATTGGAGAAGCCCGGGAACTGAGGTGGCGCCTGTGTTTTGTCCCCGCAACATGAAAGAAACATGATGAAAGTGACGGCAGAACACGAGAAGCATTTCCATCCCTAGCAAGGAACATATTATCTGGTGGTCAAACGCGCTTTGTTGTTGCTCGTGAAGGGAATTCTCTTACAAACACTAGTGCCTCCGTAAAAAAAAGGAGCTTTTTTGCTATGCATAGCACGCCTGCTTTCTATAGCAGACAACGAGCCACTGAGTGGTACTGTGTGATTTCTGGTGCCCAGAAAATCTTTTAAAGCACTTATGTCGGGTCGAGGAGAGGAGGTTTTATCCTTCGCGAGATACTTCGTACGTCGGGCTCAGACGGCCGAGGGGTCGCAAGCGCGCTGAGGGAAAAACAAGTAGCACTGCTTATGAGATGGGCTGATTTTGATTTGAAATAGTCTAGATCCTATGAGACGAGCGTTGATTAGATTGTCCTCAAGGACCTCTTCCATAGCAGATTCGTGAACTCTAACGGCATTTCCCCCTGGTAGCTAGTTGTTGCTGGCTGTTTCTGGGCTTGGCACTGCTTCTCATTTTGAACCTTTCATGCTCCCTGCCGATCCCTTGGTACATTGATGGCTCCATATTATGTGGCGTGTGAGCAAAAGTGTGCTTACGGCAAAGCACGAATTTATTGCCAATAGCTGGGACCAGGTTGAATTATTGAAATAGGGATTCTTGGCGGACGACTGGGGTTGGGTGGTGGGTGATAGCGTTGACTTTTTGCCTTAGCGCAAGTACGGTGGAGCAAAATAACATCACGCCCAAATGATGCCAACATGGATACAAAATGACAGGTCAAGGGGCTGAAGGCTCTATGATGGCCGCGCCCAGCCGTCTACCACGAAGAGTTGCCTCGCTGTCTTGGGGCGCAACTATGTCTGCCATCTTGGCTGCGGCTGCCACCTTTTGGACGCAAAAGGCAGTTGGAGCGACCTACTCAGCAAAGTGGAACAACATCAACAGACCTCGGATAATGCGGGAATGTTTTTTATTACCGAAATGCATCGCGCGTGGAGACCCCCGCTGTTCTCCCCCCGGCTTGACAGTGTTTACGGGCTTGAAACGAGGTCAGTAAATGGGAAAGACTACGTTCTTCATCCACACAAGCTTGCGAAGGCCATGATTATTCGAACAATTATCCCTGTCTGACAAATGAGACCATCGTCTGTGAGGATAAACTAAAAAGGTAACCTGACTGAGCCCAAAGCTGCACCGTTTCAAGTGCGGTGAGTGTCGTTTGAGACCCCCTTTTTGACGAATTAAATCCAATGACATGTACTAGTTTCATCATTGAGCTCCTGGTCTTCGGTAGACGGAGGGAATGGATCGCCAAGCCCCACGACTGCCTCGGCCTCCGGCCTGGCTCCCCCCACGGACCCGACGCGCCCGCCCACATTGCCGTCTCAAGAATTCCGACCGAAGCAGTCGCTGGGGCAGAATTTTCTCTCAGACCAGAACTACGTGCTCAAAATTGTGCAGTCTTTGGTAGATAAGAGTCCAGGGGGACGGCGCGTGGTTGAGCTGGGTCCGGGGCCTGGCGCCTTGACGCGCGTTCTTCACCGACGCTATCCCGACATGCTGGCCGTTGAAATTGATCCCCGGGCCGTGGCGCTCCTGAACGAGGCCCTTCCGAGCCTCAAGGTCGTTCAGTCAGATGTACTTCAGGTGGACTGGACGGCGCTGGCGGAGCTTAGAGGGGGGCCTCTCTCGGTGATAGGAAACCTGCCTTACCACATCACGAGCCAGATCTTATTCTGCCTTCTCGACAATCATCGGACGGTGCGGCAAGCCGTTGTGACCATGCAACTGGAAGTAGCACAGCGGATTGTAGCCCCAACGCGATGCAAGGACTACGGCATACTATCTGTGCTCTTTCAACTCTACACACGACCGCGAATCAACTTCAAGCTTCCGCCGACTGTCTTCTACCCGCAGCCCAAGGTCACTTCGGCCCTTGTCACTCTTGATTTTCTGCAGCCAGTTCACGGGCAACCTATTTTTGACGTGGAACCTGGAGCCCTCAAGCAAGTTCTTAATTTGAGCTTCCAGCAGCGCCGTAAAATGCTCCGCCAGAGCTTGAAGGGCTTGCTCGCTTCCCGAGGGCTGACTCTGGATGAGGAGTGGGCCACGAAGCGCCCCGAGGAGCTAGAGCCTGCCCAATTTGTTGAACTTACGCGATTGTTATTTGGTTCTGCGACTGAGAAGCATCATAAGGGCAGCGAAGATAACATTGAAAGTGAAGAAAGACATCTAAAACATGAGCAGACACGTGTGTGGCGAAGAGCCCGGCACGGGGGTTTTGACGAGACGGATGAGGGAGATGAAAACGATAATTGAGTGCACAGTTAGAAATAAATAGGAATGCAAAGTCCAATGTGTATAATTCCAAAGAAGCAAAGGGAAAGCGATGTATGGCGCGTGGGCCTAGAAGGCAAGGTGGCTGCGGCCCATAGACGGCAGGACATATTCTTTCGCCCTGGCCCGACTTGAGCTCGGTCACTGCCCAGATCGCACACGTAGCCCCTGCCGGTCCTACGCAGGTCTCACCCTCACCGACAAGTCCACGTGACAGGATTGGTTTCCCACAGCGCACGCCACCATCTCACTCATGGTGGCGAACTCGGGCTGGAGATGTCGTAGTAAACTGGGATTCGCATTTTCCTTGACGTCCACGATCGTTCTGATCTCCGCCGTGTTGCTTCTGTGCGGGCAGCCATGTTTCGGCTTCGGCGCATTACTCAGGCACAGCCCTGGTGTCTTCAAGAGCAACACTCTTCTCGGTACTCGAAGGTAAGTTAGTGTGCACGAGGTGGGTCGGGGCCTTTCGCTGGTCTACGACATGACTCAAACAGAAGAGATTCTCAAGTTCTCAGATTTTTCATGTACGCCCTAATTTCGCACGACAGACTCTCGCCAATGCAAAGTACCCTCAGTGACGATGAGATAGCAGTAGTTACACAGGCAGAAAGCGCTGTAAATGCTATGTTCAAGAGGCCATTGCGCGTAGGGCTGTTGGTGGAGCCGACAGTAAGTCCCATGCTCTCCCCGAATCTTCGGATTCCTTGTTCTCAACTGCTTTCCCCGCTGTGTTTTGTACATCGTCGCGATGGGAACCCCCTTTCTGTCACTACCACATTGTTTTGAGCGTGTCACACGTCGTAGCCGTGCATCTCAACCCAATGACTGAGAGGCCCCAAATAACTGGACACGAGCCTGCGAAACTCCTCCCGCTTCCATTACTGGGACGGGCCAAAGCATGCGGCGACCCCTCAATTTAGTGTTTTACAAGCCAAACGTATCGCTGCAATATGAAGTAATTTGCTTACATGTTTGATCTAAAACGAAATTCGGCTTTTCTCTTTTCCCACCACCCTTCTTTCTTTCCTTCAGCCCTTCACGCACGTGAGCGGATACGCCAATCGGTTCAAGGAAATGCTTAAACACTTACATAGAACGGGAGACCGCGTAGAGATTTGCACCACCGATGATGTGCCATCTGCTCCTCCCAAATTTCTAGACTACCGCATCAACTATACACCCGGCTTTCGCTTCCCCCTCTACGACCACATCAGCCTCAGCTTGGACGTGAAGCTCGTAGCCTATCAATTGCTAAAAGTCTTCCGGCCTCACATAATCCATGTATCCACCCCTGGCTTCCTGTGCTTTGCAGCTGCCATATACGCCCGGATCTTGCGTATTCCCTTGCTCTTTTCCTACCACACGCACCTCCCGATCTACGCTCGCGACTACATGGGCTTCATCCCGGGCATTGTAAGTCTGACACGGTTCGTCATTCGCGTCGTACATAACTGGGCGGACCTGACGCTGGTCACCAGCCCGCAGCTGAAGGATGAGCTTGAGAGTTTCGGGGTCAAGCGCGTGGCGGTATGGAAGAAAGGCATCGACACAGATCGTTTTCACCCCCGGTTCCGCGATGCCGACATGCGGACGAGATTGACAGACGGACACCCGGAAGCGCATCTTTTAATTTACGTAGGAAGGCTGGGGGCAGAGAAGAAGCTTAAGACTCTGCGTGGAGTTCTGAAGCGGATCCCGGGAGCAAGGCTTGCCTTGGTGGGGGGCGGGCCCGCGGAGGGGGACCTGCGGGAGTATTTCAAAGGAACGAACACCGTTTTCACTGGATTGTTACACGGAGAAGAGCTGAGCAAGGCATTCGCCTCCGCAGACGTCTTCCTTATGCCCTCGGACTCGGAGACACTCGGATTCGTCGTCCTGGAGTCCATGGCTAGCGGCGTCCCCGTCGTGGGAGCCCGAGCTGGTGGACTTCCCAATGTGATAGAGCACGGAAAGACGGGCTTCTTAGTGCCCGTGGGAGATGAACCGGCCTTTGCAGCACGGGTGCAGCAATTGCTGGGGGATCGCGGTCTGATGCGGGATATGATGGCGGCCGGCCGGGAGGAAGCGGAGAGCCTGGACTGGGCAAGCGCCATGGACCACCTGAGGAACATTCACTACAAGAGAGCTGTCATGATTCATCGCCGGCGCACTTTGAGCGCTTTCTTGGCCTGGGCTGGCACATTTAAAGAACGCACGGTGCATAATTTGAAGCAAAGCATGGAAGGTATGTTTGCAACTGCGACCTGAGATTTCGAAGGTTAAATGTGTACGCTCTCAATTTAAAATTGTAAACAGAACGAAATTAAAGGAAAAAAGAAGAAAACAGTGGCATCATCGTGCTTCCCAGGATATTGAAAGTGTTTCTTCTGATTTGGTCACATTTATAGGATGCACATGAAACACCAAGTGGCCTGGTAGTTTTCCACGACGCATCTTGATTACCAGCAAATCGTTCCTTTGCCCATTTCATAAGCATCAATGTACCCTTTCCCTAAACAAGAGCTGGCTGCAAGGCCGAATGGGAACACTGCCTTTTATACTTTAGGATGAAACCTGCTTTGAGATCCAAGAAATAACACGTGATGTCGTTACTTGACTACTAGTCTACGCACGTATTATTACGTGTTCACACGCAGACGGATTTGTTTTCAGGGGGCGAGGGCTACACAACGTATATTGACTTATGTAGGGTCTGTCATGCTTAGTATATTTCACAGAGAACGCCCAAGATTTATTATTGAATTGAACACCAATGCTTGTCGAGGATGGGGGTTACATCATCCATGTTACGTGCCCAAACAGAGTTACTGCCTTGCCCCGTGAGAACGTCGCGCTGCCTCAGTGTGTTTGTTGTTGTGTGTTCAGGCATGTGGAGCATTTCGCAACCGTTCTGTTCTTGTTTGATCAAACGAATGATTTTACGATTTCTTTCGAAATGAAGAGAGGCATTATTGTCCTGTGTGACCCGCCTCATAAAGGATAAGGAGTCACGCTTGAAGTCCCTCCAGAGAGGTTCAAATCCTGAACGTCTCACCAATGCCCTGTCTGCTCCAATATGACAAACAAGCCAAACACAGGTATGCCTCCAGTGCAATAATATCACAGGAAAATCCAGAACCGCCCACAGACCAGGGTGTTGGTTTTGCTGCAAACGTGCTTCTGGAGCGACCGAGGGCACGGGCACGCCCCTGGGGGAAGAAATTCTCTTTTACTAAAAGGCATGGGGATCTCAGGATTGTGGAATTTCCTCCGTGACCAAGGCCACGTTCGCAATCTTGATGGTGTGGAGTTGGCGAGGCATGTTGAAAATAAGGTCCTGGCTGTGGATGCCTCCCTTTGGTTGATGCAGTGTCGGAAGGAGAGCACATATCTCCACGACAAAAAGCACATCAAAGTGGTGTTCGAGCGCGTGATTCATTATTTGCGACTTGGTGCCCTGCCTGTCCTGGTCTTTGAGGGGTACACCCCCCCGGCCAAGCAAACAAAAATGGAGCGCCGTCGTAAGACGATGTGGAAAGGCATGTCGTCTCCGAGCCAGCCTTACGTGCCGCGCTGTAACCACTCCCTTATGCAGCTGGGAGAGGACGTGAAAAAATTGTTAGATGCGATGGGATTGCCTTACGAGCAGGCAGGCGGCGAAGGGGAGGCTCTCTGTGCCGTGATGTATTGTCAAGGCCTGGTGGACTCGGTAGTCTCGAGCGACGGCGATGCCCTGCTGTACGGGGCCCGCCGCCTGTACAAGGACCTGCGTCTGCACGCGAGGCTGCTTCCGGACAATCACTCCGGAGAGTGGGTGGCCCTGGAGAATGATGATGGTGTGTCGATCTCAGGGCAAGACCTGATGGCAGTGTGCCTCCTGGCTGGGTGCGACTTCCTCTCGGAAGGCCTCCGACAGGTCGGGTGCATAGGGGCATGGGGAGTAGTGCGTGCCCTAAAGGCCCGACGGGCGCGAATCCTACAGCAGGGGGAGGGTAGTGCCGCTAACATCGCGCTTGGAAGCAGAAGCTTGGTGGACTTGCTGCGCTCCTGTCTATCGGAAGCGGTGGATGAGCCGATGACGGCGCCTGCAGCAGGCGCATGCGTGACCTGTCGAAGTCATCCGCATGTAGAGGCAGGAAAGAAAGTGCGCGGTACAAAGGGGTGCCAGAAGTGTGGGATGCTGCCCAAGGTGAGGGGCGGCGTAGGAGAGGGAGGCTGCAATCGGGGACAGACGCAGGCCGATGCCGTGGGCGTTGGAGGCGTGTTTGTTGGGAATGACAGCCCCTGTCTGTGTATGTCTTGCCAGCGGCGAGACGATGGGACACTCCAATTACTGGCCAAGCGGGCAAGAGACGGCCAGGGAGGTCTGCAGGGCTATCTGCGGAAGTTTGACGAGGCACACGCCGCCTACAAAGCGGCCTCCGATGCGGCCATGGATTTGACCAGAAGTCTTCGAAGTGCCGGGGACGAGGCGACTGGCACGGACGGAAGCGCACCGGGAAAGTGTCCAGCCCATTTTGAGTGGCGTAGGCGACCGGATGTTGCGCTTCTCAAGGAGATGCTGGAGCCCGTCTACGGGAAGGGAGGGATGGGAGGGAGGAACCTGGCGCGGAAGCTCCTGCCATTGCTCCTAGAGTGGGACGCACGGCACATCGGCGACGTACTGGGGCCGTGCCCTGACGCCCAGGAGATGGGTGCGAGAGAGCTAGCCCTTGCGACCCACCAAGGGTATCTGTTCGCGCCCATCCGCATCGATCGGGTTTGCCAGATCGGTGGCGGCGGCTGGCGCTACGCGATGGATTGGGTAGCTCTTCGCCCGGAGGCGGAATCTCTGATTGCGGAAGCGGCAGAGGGCATGCAGAGAGCAGCGGGCAGCCAATGGACCAGTCAAGGGGGAGGGAAAATGTTGCCATCCCTGAAGGAGGTTCTGAGCGAGGGCCGCGGCAGCCTCCGGCGCAGCCTAGTAGAAGCCAAGTATCCTTACCTTGTGAGGGCGTTCGAGCAAAGGTGCCAGAGGGTACGACCGTCCCGGCCGCGGAAGGAGCAAGGCCGTGACGCACTTGCCTCCGTGATCAGGCCGGAGGGCAGGTTGGAGCACTTTTTCTCGCCCCTCAAAGCAGCGTTAATTCCACCTTCGTCCCCATCACAGCCCCCCGGCGTTCAGTCCTCCGAGTCGCCATCAAAATCCTCACCGCGGGTCACTCCCACATTGTCTCATACTGACTTCCACGTAGAGTCTCCGGTCTCTGCGCCTTCGCCCACTGTCCGACTCGGCACCAGGTCCTCCCATTCGTGCTGTGTCCCGCGGGCTCCGCGCAAGGGCAAGCCCCCGGATCTTTTGGACAAGGGAATTGAAAGGCAGGGCCTTGGAGGGAGGAGCGCGAGGAGAAATCTCGACCATTTTTTCAAGCGCGCGCGCTTCGACGACCACCCGGATCCCTCGGACTCCTCCGTGCACGGCGCTCCCCGCCAAATCCATGTTGACATCAGGTGCGTCGACGAGGAGGAGACGGATGGCGAAGACTTGCTGATAGACTTGACTGCAGACCCTTTACCGCACTTCTCTGAGGTCGCGGAATTTGCTACCACAGAGGAGGACTGGGCGGTGCTTAATATCACTGGGACTGATGAGAACATCGTAGACGTGTCCAAGGAGCGACGTATGCGGCGAATCGATTGCTAGGACTTTGTCACTCCGCCTAAGTCTCAGACACAGGTTCAGGAGTGGTGAAGCTGCAGCATCTTTACGCTAGGAATTTCAAAATCAATTTGGCGTGAAAGCAGAGCCGGACAGGCACATAACACATAAACCCTAAAATAAATGAATTACTTTCATTACGTGTCACACTCTTGTCGAGCTGCCGACCATGTCACCCGCTCCCCCACAGGCTCGAAGTCAGCTTCTCTAGTAAAGGCTTCGCGTTGTTCTCGGCGCCCTCACGCAAGGCTATCAACTTCTCCTCTTTCGTGAAGCGCTCTGGTTTGGAAGCCAGGATTTTGGGGGGGCCCAATGCTCCCTTTTGAGCGATTGACCATTCCCCTGGGTAGCTTCTGTAAAGTAAGACGTTGTCCAGTGTCTTGACTGCGGCGTCGTTCAATACATTCAGGAAAAAGACAGGCTCGAACTCGCTCAGCAAGGCGACGGCCTCGTCTTTAGGCAGATGGGGCGATGCCTCCTCCAGAGGAGTGTTGAGAATGATGAGGAGCGTGTCGAAGCCCAAACTTTCGCTCAATCTCCTCACTGCGCTTAATTCTTTGGGGCCTGGAGCCACTACAATGCACACCTCAGTACCCGGAGGCAGCGTGGTCATCTCCCCCCCCCCTTCAGAAGCGCCGAAGCCGCCCTCCTTCTTGGCTTTCTTATTTTTTCGCTTTATGGCTGACGATGTCATCTCATCCAATGCCATGGTTTTCACTAGCGCCGTGCCCCAGATGCTGGCCGCTCGACGGGCTTGACGGCCTTGAGAAAATATCACAACTGTGTTGTCAATTATGGGCTTGAAGAGTTCCACGGTCAATCGTGCCAGCTCGCGGTCTGATTTCTCATATTTATCGTCGTCCGCCGAACCCGCTCCTGGGCCTTCCACACCCAGCGGCGTCCCCCGGGGTAAATTTATCTCTGCCCTTGATTTCCTGTCCCGGAGCGCACGTTGCATGGCAAAGCGCAGCCCATTTATACCGTCTTTGATGGACCTTGGAATCCCTTGAGGCTCGCCCCCGCCACCTAAGAAGTTGGCAATCATGTATGACGGGCATATTCGACGCCTGTGTGACCTACTAGACTGGGAAACTTGATTTAAGGGCGGCACAGTGAAGGCATAGGTACCGAGGAGGAGGTACAGGGAGACGACAAGTGCTGACTGCCGCAAGGATACTCGTGTCATTTTGTTCTTTGCGACGCCGAGCAAATATTAGGGAAATGGTGACGAAAAATTGGTCAGAAGAAAGAGAGCAAAGCGAGAAAGGGAAAGGGAGGCAGTGCCCGGGTCGTGCGTTCAGGCGTGTTGCATGCCTTCGTAGCTGTGATGAAAATCAAAAGGGCAATGAGGGAGGAGGGACAGGAGAACGCAGCATGGAAGGCAAAGGATTGAGGAGCCTCTTGAGTGGTTATAATCATGTTGAAAGAGGGGCGAGAGGAGTGTCACATGCCGAGGCACAAACTAGATGCTGGATGCTATGGGGGGGCACGTGGGGGGGCGAGAGAGAGCCTCCTGAGGGGGAGGGCCCACGGGGTTCGGGCAATTGATAACAATTTTACGCGCACTTTACGAGCTCGAGTTTCTCTAAATATTGATCCCTGCATAGAATTCCTGAGGTTCGCGCGGCACCTGTATTTTTGCCCCGATTTTTGAGTGGTCCCAGGGCAAGCATGCCATTGAAAAAGAAGGCGGGCGCAGCAGGAAGATCAAAAGCCGCAGGTGGACATGAGAGCAGTCCTAAAGCCTCGACGGTGTCAGAAGTGTCGAAAGATGGAGCGCCTTTGCAGACCCCGTCTGGCTCGAAACGGACAAGGAGCAGCGGTGAGACGGCTGAGACCACCGGCAGCTCATCACGTAAGGCAGAGAAGCGAGATGAAATAATGACGGATGACGCTTTCGAACATTCGACATCACCGAAGCCTAGCCGGCGGGGCCCTAGACCCACCCTGCTAGAGCAGGTTTTGCCATCATCTTCGGTCAGAGCAAGTCGAAAACGGTCCTCCCTGGGGGGCGAGGATGAGCAATCGGTGGAGGAGACAGGAAAGGAGCAGCATCTTGTCGAGGTTCCGCCCCCTCCTGCCGCAGAGAGTGTGTTATCTGGTCATGTAGGCGGTAAGTCTTGTACAGGGCAGGAGGATGGCGTAGGGCGGGGGATAGACCACACGGCACACGGAGACTCTCAGCCTGTGCTGCCGACGCCACGGACTGAAGTCGAGGAAAGGGAGGATCATGGAAGAAAGCATGTCGAGAATGGAAGAGGAAAAGAGCTACCCGTCAAAAGGAGTAGTGCTGCATCAAGGGGCAGATCGAAGCGCCCGCGGGTTCAAGATCAGGGCGTGGACAGCAAAGAAAATCCGACGAAGGCGTCTGAGCCCCAGGGGGGTGGTGAGCAGGCAGGGGATAAGTCAATGCGCAGACAATTTGCCTTGACGGCCGAGTCGGAGGATCACGCGGTGAAAGGCAGCGAGCAAATTGGAGAGCCCGACACTGAGGGAGCGGAAGAGGAGGCGATGGCAATTGGTTTCGCGATAGTGAAGGACTTGGAGCCGAGACTGAAGGGGTCAGCCGAGGAGGAAGCCCCGACAGGTGAAGACACCGTGGGTTCCCAGTCTTCTCCCCACTTGATTTTGTCTCCAGTGCAAGAGCAAGTAATGGACATGGCGGCACGAAGGCCCGCGTCTGGCGGGGGACGGAAGGGCGCCGGCAGCGAGGGCGCCGGGGGAGGGGGTTCCCCTTCATCGCCGCCTGGGCCGGCGTCTGACGCGGCCCTCTCGGGACTAGACAGGGGGGCTGACCCAGTACCGGGGTTCCCGAGTTCCGTACCGAAAGAAGTTGCCTCCGCCCAGGAAAGGTCGACGGGAGGGTCGAGCGCTCTGCCCAGCGACGAGTGGGATCTAGTGGGGACGGAGACAGACCGGGACCGGAAGAAGAAGCTTAGGCTCAAGCAGCAGCTGGCTTCCGACGCGCGCGCACGGCCCAGTCATGCCCCGGTCTTGGCTTCACTAACAGCCCCTGCCGTGGCCCCTGCGCCTCGAGGAGCAAGCTTCGCGTGGGATAGTGGACGCGGCAGGGAGCCCCCCGGAGCCCCCGCGAGTGCGCAGGCGTCCTTGTCCTCGACCATGCCACCCCCCTCGGCGTCTGCGAACCGTGGGGACCAAGAGAGAGGTGGGGAGGAAAGGGGCAGAGGCCGC
>Ga0102934_1000001_pt1 | contig 179272 bp, 176 predicted proteins | sample SalPonR2_A_D1_MG_FD_78175 | JGI IMG/M metagenome (GOLD analysis project Ga0102934, IMG submission 78175) | Salt pond soil microbial communities from South San Francisco under conditions of wetland restoration - Salt Pond MetaG R2_A_D1_MG | ecosystem: Environmental > Aquatic > Marine >... | reverse complement strand
TGGTTTTTAGCAAGAGATTCAAAATAACAAGCTGCTTTTTCAAAAACACTTTTATATTTATTATGTTTTGGACGTTCAATAGCAGAACGTAAGAGATTCAAATCTCTAACGCCGTGAGATCCGCTAGTTTCATCTACTAGTCCTTTATGTATTTTCAAAACTTGTTTTTCTGTTAAATACTTCACAGCTAATTTTTAGCTAACTTTTCTAAGGCATCTCTGTATTCTTCAATAAACTCTTTAGTCCACTTTAAAAGCTGCTGGTCTTCTGACTCTTTTTTAGCAGGTTTAACTTCAATAACTCTATTTTTTTCATTAAAAGTAACCTCAACCTTTTCTCCTCGTTGAAGGTTTAATTTTTTCATTGTTTCTTCAGGAATTGTGATTCCTTTTGATGATCCAATTTTTATAATTTTTCTAGTCATATATTATATTATAATTTTATTATAATAATATCAAGTTTTATTCTTAAAAATAAAAAGCTCCTTACTTTCTAGTAAGGAGCAGAGCTTCTTTTAATTTTTCTTTTTAATCCCGTAAAAACAATTCCCTTTTCTTAAAGGGCTGGAGAAAGTTCTAGTTTCATTTTCATGTTTTTTGTATCTTTCTTTCCAATAATTCATGATTCTATAGCAATCTTTAATTATAAAACCTTTTTCATGTTTTCCTATTACTTTACAGTCTATATTATTTTCAATATCTTCTCCCATAATGCTACTATGTTCTAAAATTTCAAATTCAAAATCTTCAAATGCTTGATTAAGTTCATCTTTGATGAATCCGCTTGTGCTTATTATATCTCTGTACTTAATAGGAACAGCTAAATAGAAAATTATTACTTGATCTTCCATTCCGTATTTTTCTCTCTGCTTTAGAATGTCTTTATGTCTTTTAAGTTCCTTTCCTATATTCTCTTTTAAAATCTTTGTTCCTTTCTCTTGCCAAAAAATCAATTTTCTTCTACTTTCTGGAGAAAAAATTCTGCTTCCATAAACCTTATGTTTCATTTTAGCTTCCCCCTTTTTAATTTATTCAAACATTAAGAACTGTTTAAACTATACAATTATTATTAAAAAATGTCAATAAAAAAGCTCCTCACATTTTCTTGTAAGGAGCCTTAGAATTTTTAGGAGTCCTAATTAGGACTCTGGCTTTTGATTTGCCTTTTTTAGTGCAACGAGGACATTGGTCTTTAAATTCTATTATTGCTTCAATTTCTTCATCTTCTTCAATCCTTTCTTCAACTTCATTTTTAAGCTTTGATTGTTTAAGAAACTTCATAAAAGTTTCTCTCGTAACTTTGTATTTTCCGTGTTCAGGACATTTAAAATAAAACATTAAATTCCTCCTTTACATCTTTTTTGGAACATACAGGAAATTAAATGTGCGATATTTTTAATTCCCTTCTTTTCAAGATCGTCAGGGTGTAATACTAAATCTGCTTTGTAAATAACCTTTGAAGGGTTAACTGTTAAGTCAATTGTTACTATTTCTCCTTCAAATTCAAAAAAGCAATCTACACCATGATAATAGTCTAAAGGTGAAGATACAGCATTATAGAGAAGCAATTTATTCCAATCTTCAATTTCTAAATCAAGTGCTGTCAAAGCGTGTAAATCATTTGCTGTTCTAGTATCAGGATCAGTTGGATCCCATTCTTGATTTTCTTTAACATATTCTAGTGCCTTATTATAAGTCATATAGCCATCCCCATCCCAACTAAGGTGTATTTCTCCAAGGACTTCTTCCTCAAAGATTCGGCCTGTATAACCATTCATTTTCTATCCTCCTTTTTTAAATTATTTAAAAATTATGTACTACTATCTACTACTTAAACTATACAATAAAAATAACTCAATGTCAACAATTTAAGTTAAAAGTTTACAGTGCATTCCCTAGTGTAAACTCGGAACTTCGATTTTAAAAGTTGAACCTTCTTCTTTTCCTTTAGAATGAGCTTCTAAATATCCTCCTAACCCTTCAATAATTTGAGAAGATATAAATAATCCTACTCCTCTACCAGTAACATTGGCCTTTTTAGCTCTTTCTCCTCTTTCAAAACTATTTTGAAAGAGTTTGTTTATCTCTTCTTCTGTCATTCCTATTCCAGTATCCTCTACTTTAATAAAGATTTTTCCATTATTCTTTTTTAAACTAACTTCTACTTTTCCTTTTTTAGTATACTTTATTGCATTGTGAATAATGTTGTATAGGGCTTCTTTTAATTTTAAATAATCAGATTCAATAATTGGATTATTAATTTTTTTAAAATTAACCTTTATCTCTTTCTTTTTTATCTCTGGTTCTAATTGATTAAGAACCTCTCTTATTAATTTATTTAAGTTGGTTTCTTTTTTATCAAACTCTTTCTCGCCAATATTAAACTGTGCTACGTCAAGAAAATCATTAACTAAATTAATTAATTCTCTTGTCATCTTTAATGATTTATTAACTTTTTCATCAACTTTTTCCGGAACTTCTCCATAAGTTCCTTCTTTTATTAAACTAAGATAGCCTTGTATTCCAGATAAAGGAGTTCGAAGATGGTGCTGAGTAGTTAAAAGAAATTGATTTTTTAATTTATTCAATCTTCTAAACTCTTCCGCCAATTCTTCTGCTTCTTCTCTTCTTTCAGCTTCTTTAATCGCTGCTTTAATTAAATAGTATCCAAAGATACAAAATAGCAAAAATAATCCTGCAGAAACTATTTTTAGCTGTAGATTAGGCAAAATAAAAGGAAAAACTAAAAGAACAGCCCCCATAACTGCAACTAAAACTTCTATTGCTACTACTTTAATTCCGAACAAATCTCTCTTGATTATAGCAAATCCAGTTAATCCTAAGAACCAAATTACAGAATAATTTCCTAATTGCCAATACTGAATCGATCCCCTTGCAACCGGTAAAATTACATTAAAAATTAAATTCATAAACAAAAAGATAGAAGTTCCAATTAAAAAATAATGAACTTTCTTCTTTAATTTTTCATCAAAATGAAAATACTTTTTGTAAATATGATAGAGAGACAATCCAACTAAAAGAAAAATAGCTGGATAATAACCATACTGCCCCCACCTTCCAAAAATTGGTTGGGTTCTTCCATTAACAATTTTAATCCCTTCTACTATTAAGTCTGTAAAAATGGAAAAGTAAGAAAAAAGGCCAACTAAAAAAGTTACTGAACTAAAAACAAAAAGATTAACTTTTTTATGTTCTGGAAAATTAATTGAAAAGATATAGAACAAAAAGAAAGAAATTGCCACTTCTGCTAAAATTATTCTTCCTAAAAAAAGAGAGAAAGTTAAATCTGGTCTAAAATAGAAAAAATATCCTGCATTAATCCAAAGCAGAAAGGAAAGTGTCACTAAAGAGAAAAGTTTATTAATCTTTTCTTTTGGATTATCTAATAAAACAACTATTAATAGCCAAATAGCTGTAAGATCAATAAAAAAAAGAAAATACTGATTAAACTGTATACTGTCTAATAATGCTGTAATCATAAGTTTTTATTTATTCCCCCTACTGATAGAGTGCATATAAAAAAGATATTCTAACTTGTCTTCAAATCTTTTTTGAATATCTTTTGAAAAATTATTTTCTAAAATTTGGATCATCTCTTTTTGAAGCTGATTCCAATTATTTAAAAGTTCCTTCTCTATTTTTAGGTTTTTAATTTTGTTAATTAATTGTTCTGGATTATTTTTGAATTTTTCAAAATTAATTTCTTCTCTATTTTTTAATAATGGAAAAACTAAACTAGTAAAGTCTCTTTCTTTAGCTTCTCTTTCCCATGTTGTAAGCCAATTTCCAATTCGGGCCATCTTTTGTGCTTTTAAAACTGCTTCTCTAAAAGATCCTATCTTTTTAAAATCAAAATTGATTTTACACATAAGATCAATGTCAGAATTTATAATAATCTGCATGCTTTGAGGAAAATAAGTCCAGTATTCTTCTTTATTCATATTATAAGAGTTTTTTGTAATTAATTTCCCATATTGGAAAGCACTAATTAACTGTCTTACATCAAACTCAAACAAATCTTTAATTTTTCTATAATATGGATACTCTTTAATGCTTTCAATAATTTTTTTCCAAGCTTTTTCCGTAAATTTAAAATATTCCTTATCTTCTTCTGTCAATTTGTCTAAATTATAATTATCAAAATCAAAAGGAATTTTTAAAAGTTCTTTTAGGAGTATATCTTTATCTTCTTTTTCAGATACATCATCAACCAGCATTATAAAGATGTCCAGTAGTGTTTTGGTATTTCTAACTGATTCTTTTCTTTCTATTCCTTTAACTAGATACCAGTCTTTATTTATAAAATAACACCATTTAATAACAAAAATATCTCTATTTGTATTTTTTTGAAATCTTTTTACCCACCCATCAAGAAAAGAGGAGAGCTCCTCTTTTTTAATCTTTGCTATAGTATTTTCTTTTTTTTCTTTAGTAATATTATCTAAAATTTCTTCTGCTTTTTTCATAGGGGTTACTATTGTATCTTAATTGAAGATAAATCACAAGCCCCCTTTTTTAACTCTTTAAAGTTATAATGTTATAATTTTAATTAATGATAAAAGAAAAAAATAAAATTAATTGGAAGGAGTGGATTGAGGTCTTTTTTAATTATACTTTAAGCCTATTTCCTAAAATTAAAACTTTAAATAGAATAACTTTAAAGTTAGAAAAAAATTTCAGTTTTTTTATAGAAAAAGTTTTTCAGTTTTTTAATATTGCTCATTATGTTAGTGATTTCAAACTAAAACAGATTACTGCCCGAACAGCTTGTTTTATTGAAGAAGCAAGAAAAAAAGGTTTCCATTTTGAAGTTTTAAAAAGTAAATTTGGCTGGAGTAATTATTTTAAAATGCATACTAAAGATAAGACTATTTACTTTGAAGGGTTACCCGTTAATAAATTTTCAGAAAACTTTACTAATAATAAGCAAAAAACTAAAAAAATTCTAAAAAAGAAAGGATTCCCAGTACCAGAAGGAAAATCTTTTTGGTTTTTTCAAAAGAAAAAAGCTTTAAAGTATGCAAAAGAATTAAACTTTCCTTTAGTTATAAAGCCTAATTTTTCTTCCCTCTCAAAGGGAGTTAGTATTGAAATCAATAATTTAGCTAATGTCAAAAAATCAATTGATAAAGCTTTAAAGCATTCCCCTATTTTTATAATAGAAAAATTTATTAAAAATACTTCAGACTTTAGAATTGCTATAGTAAGTTTTGAAAAGATATTTTGTTATCAAAGAATTCCGGCTTTTATAAAAGGAGATGGTAAACACTCAGTTTCTGAGCTAATTGAAATTGAGAATAAAAACCCTCAAAGAAGTAATAAAAGAACAATTGAAACTCCTTTTTATAAAATAAAGGTAACTTCTGAAACTAAAAAAATATTAAAGGAACAAAATCTTACTTTTTCATCTATTCCTCCAAAAGGGAAAAATATAAATTTACACAAAAAGCCATTTTTAAAATTAGGAGGAGTTCATATTGATAAAACAGATAAAATTCATCCTGATAATATTAAACTTTTTAAAAAAATAGCTCAAAAAGTAAAAAGACCTTTAATCGGAATTGACTTTTTAGTAAAAGATATCTCTGTATCTTATAAGAAACAAGAGTGTGCAATTATTGAAATAAATAATCTTCCTGGTATTGTAGGGCATCATTATCCTTATCAAGGCAAATCAAGAAATGTTTCAAAATCTATTTTAAAGGCATTAAAAAAAGAAGGGTAAAACCCTTCTTTTGTATATAAAAATATTTCTAATTTTTTAAAATCCAGTAAACTCTCTTAGCATAGAAACTGGAATAGCTACTACTCTTCCGCTTGTAGTCTTTTTATTTAATCCAACAATTTGTCCTTGAATATTAAAAAGAGGAGATCCTTCCATACTTATATCCTCAAAAATATTAGTTTGAATTTCTCCATTTGGTTTTGCCTTAACAATCCCTTGATTTACACTAGTGTATATCTTCTCCACTCCTACTTTTGCGCTTAAAAATACTCTTTCTCCTAAATTTAGCTCCTCTCCAAACTCTGCTGTAGAAAAATCACCTTTTTCTAATTTAACTAAAGCTAAACCCGATTCCGGATCTCTTTTTAAAATTTGATAGGGAACTTCTTCTCCTTGAGTTTTAAAGCTGTAATTTAAGTTTCTTGGTATAAGCTTGGAAAGAGTAACAACTAATCCGTCTGAAGTTAAAACTAATCCAGAACCTTGAATAGTTCCAGATTGAGTTTTAGTTTGAATTGAAATTACAACATCATCAACTTTGTCAACTGCATCCTGAAGTGCTTTATTCTCTTCAATTACTATTTTATTCGTTTTTGTAATATTAACTGGTCTGTTATCTTCTAAGTCGTATTGTTCAAATAAAGGTTTTTCTACCAAATAAGGCCAAAGAAATTGATCTGCAAACACTCCTCCTATTGCTCCAATAATAAAAATTACAATTACTTTTAGTATAAGTTTTTTCATTTTTTAAACTGAAGAAGGTACCTTCTTTTTAGCTTTCTTTTTTTGTTTTTTCTTTTCAAAAGTAATTTCTCCTTTTTCACTTTTTACTTTTATATTATCTTTTTCTTTAACTTCTCCTATAACAATTTTCATAGCAAGAGGATTTAAAACTCTTTTTTGAATAGTTCTTTTTAATGGTCTTGCCCCTAATTCTCTATCAAATCCTTCTTTGGCAAGAATCTTTTTAACTTTTTCAGTTAAATTTATACTAATTCCTTTTTTGTTTAACCTTTTCTTAACTTTTGTTAATTCTAATTCAACAATTTTTTTGATCTGTTTTTTATTAAGATGATTAAAGATAATAATATCGTCAATTCTATTTAAAAATTCTGGCCTAAATTCTTCTTTTAAGGAATCCATTACTTTATCTTTAACAGAAACTTTTTTATCTTTGGCTGAAAATCCTAATTCTCCCATTTGAGCAATTTGTTCTGATCCAACATTAGAAGTCATAATTAAAATTGCGTTTTTAAAAGAAGCTGTTCTGCCTTTAGCATCAGTTAGTCTTCCATCTTCTAAAATTTGAAGAAGCATATTAAATATTTCTGGATGAGCTTTCTCAATTTCATCTAAAAGTACTACAGAATAAGGTCTTCTTCTAATTTTTTCTGTTAATTGTCCTCCTTCATCATGACCAACATATCCTGGAGGAGAACCAATCATTTTTGAAGTAGAGTATTTTTCCATATATTCTGACATATCCAACCTAATCATTGCATCTTCATTATTAAAAAGAAATTCAGCTAAAGCTTTTGCTGTTTCTGTTTTTCCTACTCCTGTAGGGCCTAAAAAGATAAAGGAACCCATTGGCTTGTCTTCTTCTGCAATTCCAGCCCTAGAGCGTCTTATAGCGTCAGAAACGGCTTCAATTGCATTGTCCTGCCCAATTACTCTCTCTGATAGAGTTTCCTCCATTCTTTGTAATTTTTTAGCTTCTTCTTCTAAAAGTTTAGTCACAGGAATTCCAGTCCACCTTGAAACTACTTCTGCTACATCTTCTTCTGTTACCTCTTCTTTTAAAATTGGTCTTTCTTTTTGAAAACGAGCTAATTTTTCTTCTGCTTCATTTAATTCTTTCTCTAATTCTGGAATTTTACCATATTTAATTTGAGCTACTTTTTGAAGATTAGCTCTTGATTCTTCTTTTTCTACCTCAAACCTTGCTTTTTCCAATTCTTTTTTAAGATTTTTAATTTTCAAAATTGTTTTTCTTTCTGATTTCCATTTTGCTTCTAATTCTTTTCTATCTTCTTGAAGGTTAGCTAGTTTCTTTTCAATTACTTTTAGTCTTTTTTTACTTTTTTTATTATCTTCTTCTTTAATAGCTTGTTTTTCTACTTCTAATTTTTGTATTTTCTTCTTTAACTCTTCTAGATCAGCTGGTTCTGATTCAATCTCTAATCTTAAGAGGCTCATTGCCTCATCCATTAAATCAATTGATTTATCAGGTAAGAATCTATCATTTATATAACGAGCAGAAAGTTCTGCTGAAGCAACTAAAGCAGAGTCTTTAATTTTTACACCATGATGTAGTTCATATTTTTCTTTAATACCTCTTAAAATTGAAATTGTATCTTCAATTGAAGGCTCTTCAACATAAACTGGTTGAAATCTTCTTTCTAAAGCTTGATCTTCTTCAATATGTTTTTGATATTCTTTTAAAGTAGTTGCTCCAATAGCACGAAGCTCTCCTTGAGCTAATGCAGGTTTTAATAGGTTAGAAGCATCAATTGCTCCTTCAGCTGAACCTGCTCCAACTAAAGTATGAAGTTCATCAATAAAAAGCAAATATTTCTCTTGTCCTTCTTTTACTTCTTTAAGCAGAGCTTTAATTCTATTTTCAAATTCACCCCTGTACCTTGTTCCAGCTACCATTGCACCAAGATCCAAACTAATTAGTTTTTTTCCTTTTAAACTTTCTGGAACTTGACCTGAAGCAATTTTTCGAGCTAATCCTTCAGCAATTGCAGTTTTACCAACTCCGGCTTCTCCAATTAGAACAGGATTATTCTTTTTTCTTCTTGATAATACTTGCATTATTCTTCTAATTTCCTCTTCTCGTCCGATAACAGGATCTAAATTTCCTTTTTTGGCTTTTTCAGTTAAATTAATTGCATATTTTTCTATTGCCTGATATTTTGTTTCCGGACTTGGATCAGTTACTTTTCTATTTCCTCTTAATTCTTTTAAAGCATCTTTAGCTGCCTGGTAGGTTAAACTTTCATTTACTTCTTCCATAATGCCCTTTGCATTTGTATTTGTTGAAAGTAAAGCTAAAAACAAATGCTCTACTGAAACAAATTTATCTCCCATCTGCATTGATTCCTGCTTTGCTTTTGCCAATACTTTTCCCATATCTTGGGTAAGATAAAACTGCCCCATATTCTTATTTGGGGTTACAATATTTGGGATCCCTCCTAAAGCACTCTCTGTTTCTTTTTTTAATTCTTTTAAATCAATTCCTAGCTTTTCTAGTAAAGTTAATACAATGCTTTCATCTTGATTCAATAAAGAGTGGAGTAGATGCACTGCATCTACTTGTTTTTGTCCCTTTTCTTTAGCCAAATTTTGAGCTTTAAGTAAAGCTTGTTGGCTTTTGTTTGTAAAATTTCCTCCTTGCATATTCTTTTAATAACATTTTTAAGACAAAAAATCAAGCCTATTCACTTGATTTTTCTCCTAATTTTAAAGATAAATTAACCTTTTTATCTCCTCTTAAAACAACTAAAATAACTTGATCTCTTGGGGAATATTCCTTAATGATTTGAGCTAATGTATTCTCTCTGGTTATTTTTTGATTATCAAACTCTAATATAATGTCTCCTGCTTTTAATCCTGCTTTATCAGCGGCAGATCCTTCAATAATAGCAGGCTCTGTTTTGCTTGACGAAATTAAGGCCCCATAATTAACATCCAGATCTTGTAATTGTTTTACTTCTTCATTAATTATTACATAACGTACTCCAAGAAAGGCATAACTAATTTTACCAGTTTCTTTAATTTGATTAATATCTCTCTTTGCTCTATTTATTGGAATAGCAAATCCAATATTTTCTCCTTGAATTGAAACGGCTGTATTTATGCCAATAACTTCTCCTTCATTATTTAAAAGCGGTCCACCAGAATTTCCTTTATTAATAGCAGCATCAGTTTGAATAACATTTTCAATTGTTTCAACGTATTCCCCTCCCCCTGAAGCTGTAATTGTTCTCCCTAGTCCAGAAATAATTCCGGAACTTACTGTATTTTGAAACTCTCCTAAAGCATTCCCAATTGCAATTACCGTTTCTCCTATCTTAAGGCCAGAAGAATCTCCTAACTCTAAGATAGGAAGAGAATTACCATTTAACTTATTCTCTCCATCAACTATTTTAATAATTGCCAAATCCTGCAAAGGATCTTTTGCTAATACTTTAGCCTCAAACTCTCTCCCTTCACTTAAAAGAACTGAGAATTCGGCTTCTTCATCCATTACTACATGTTTATTAGTTAAAACCATTCCATTTTTAGAAATAATAAAACCAGATCCACTTCCTACTCTTTCTTTTTTTGTCTCTCCTTCTTCTGGGGTTTGTACTTCAAAAGGGAGCCCTTGAAAGGGTTCAAGATATACGTCACCTACTGCAATTTCTTTTCTTACAATTATACTCACAACCGCAGGAGAAGCTTTTTCTACAACATTAATAATTTTTTCTTCGTAATTTTTTTCTTCTGCCTGCTCAGTAACTGTCTTTTCAATAATTCTTTCTACTTCTTTAGATTGTCTAAAAATCATATTATCTCCGCCTGAAAAAAGCGATCCACTCCAATTTGTAAAGTAGTTAAAGGATAATATTCCTCCTAAAAAACCAAACAAAGAAGAAAAAAGAATTATTGAAATTGTAAAAACAAATATTCTTTTTCTAATAAAATAAAGAGGTTTCTCTTTTTTATCCTTTTTCTTCTTAAAAGGATTTTTAATTTTTGGTAATTTATATAAATCCATTTTTATTCTTCGTCTGATCGATAATGATCAAATTGATATTTTAAAACTTTACTATTTTTAATAGGTCCTAAAAAAGTCATATGAGCTCCAGTAAAAAGATACTTAGAATACAATATAATTCTTCCTTCTTTTTCCATTCTTCGAGAGGAGAAAATAAAAGGTCGTGTATGAAGATATCTTACTTTTCCTTTTTTAGCAACTTGCTTCATATAGAAATGATCTTCCCCAATATCTATCTCTTCATCAAATCCCCCTATTTTATCATGAATTTCTTTTCTAACTAGTATAGCTTGAGCTCCATAAGGAGAGAGAAGTTGAAACAACCTTGCCCATAAATTATAGATGATATAGCAAATTTTATCAAACCAATTTCCATCTACTTTAATCGGAAAAGCGGCTCCATCCAAATTCTTCTTTTTAAACTCAGCTACTCCTTTTTTTAAGTCTTTTTCATAGATTTTAATTAAATCACTATCTAAAAAAAGTAGAATATCCCCTTGAGCAACTTCAGCTCCACTGTTTCTACCTTGAGCCGGAGACCCTCCTTCTACTATTTTACAATTAAAATCTTTTGCAATTTCTTTTGTATTGTCATTAGAACCGGCATCTGCAACTATTATTTCATAATTTTCAAAATCTTGTCTTTTAATTTCTTTTAAAGTGTTTTTTAAAAAATCTTCCTCATTTAAAGTGGGAATAATAATACTAAGCATCTTTTTCTATTTTAACTTGTTTAGTGCCAATATTATAGGAAAAAGCTTAAAAGTCAATTTCCTTTTTCGCTTCATTCCAAATTTCAGGCTGATTTTGCTTTTCTTTCATAAAATACCACCACTCCGCTCCCCAAAAATAATATTCTTTTAAATCGGCTTTTTTAGCAAATTCCACCATATCTTTAAACTGTTCAAGATCCATTGTCTTTTTTTGCTCTTCTAGAGAAATATCATAGAGAAGTTTAGGTCCCCAAGGTTCTGCTTGTAATTCAATACAAATTACATCTTTATTAAATATTTTATTAATAATATCAGCCCTTCTTTTATAAAAAATTGGAGTTAAAGGAGAAGTATAATAAGTTTTAAATTCAGCAAACCACATCTTTTTGTAAAGAGTGGTCCCAACTATATCTCCTAATCGAGCTGATTTAGTCCAAAAACTCCATTCTCCACTTTCAGAGATAACTATAGGTCTATCTTTTTTATCAATATCTTTTACTAAATTTATCTCTTCTTTTAAAAATTCCTTATCGTACCAAGGACAATCTCCAAAAACAAAGAAGGGTTCATTTTCAACCTGCCAAGCTTTAATAGCTTTTTCATGTTTATACCTTTCAACAATTTTATTTAATAATTCTTTTACCTCTTTTTGCTGCTCTTTTTTCTCTTCTCCTCTTATCCAGCCTGGGAGATGACATTCAGGCCAACGAGCAGTTTTCATCCCAATATTTAAAATTACTTTTGCGTCTTTTTCTTTCGCCTTTTTAATCTGCCAATCTAAGTATTCAAATTCATATTTATTATTTTCTGGTTCAATTAAATCCCAATGAGTAATAATTCTAATATTTTTTACACCTAAATCATTTAAAATAGCTAAGTAAGTCTCTTTCCAGTCTAATCCAAGCTGATCTGCATGCTTACTAGAAAAAGCTACTCCCCACTCCACTTTATTGGGCTTAGTTCTACCAATAAAAATAAAGGTGAAAAGTAGAATTAGAAATAAAATTAAAAGAAAGATTAAATATTTACCCACTTTTTTCATAAAATTAATTTAAAAATAATAGAAATAATCCTCCAATTAATAATACAACCGCACTTATTTTTTGCAAAGCAACTCTTTTATTAAACCTTTCTTTTAAAATAGAAGGATATTTAAAAGATAAAAGAGCTGCTAAAGCTAACAAAAACAAATATTTAAATCCTTCTAAAGCATTAATTAAAGGCAAAAAGGCAAGTGGAGCTAAATAAATTGCATAATTTTGTAAAACAGCTCCAGCTCCTCCTAATACTTGATTTCCAGCTATAATAGCTTTCTTTTTTAAAGTCATCTTCTCTCCGGCTGAAGAAAAGAGCTCTTTTCTTGCTTCTTTTGTAAATAAAAACATTAAACCACCAATAAAAGAACCAGAATAAACTAAAACAAAGCCAGATAAAAAAGACTCTTGATATGCTCTAAAAACTAGCTTAGCTCCAAAAAAAGAAAAAGCGAGTAAAAAGGCTGCAACAACGGATAAAAATAAACTTTTAATTATTAATTCTTTTTCTTTTTCTAAAGTAATCAAAATTGTTCCCCCTATTAACAAAAACAAAGCTGCAATATGATAAAAGTTCAATTCTACAGAGCCAAAAAATAAGCTAGTAAAGATAAAGGTGAAAACAGGTAAAGCTCCTCCTACTGCAGGAACAATTTTTGAAGCATCAAATTGCTGCAGGGCTAAATATAAAAAAAATAAGGCAAAAGTTCGAGCAATTCCTGAAATTAAAGCAAGGCTTGTAATCGCCACCCCATTAAATTCTAAAAAACCAAAAGGAACTAAAAACAAGACTAATCCACTAAAAGCTCCCACAATAAAGGCATAGAATTTAGGGCTTGTAGCCTGAGTAACTATGTATTTATCAATTAAATTAGTTACTGCAAAAAAGAAATAAGCTGAAATTGCAATTAATATCGCTTCCATTAAGATACTATCTTCTTAATTTTTTTAACGGCATCTTGCCTTCCTTCAACATAACCTTCCATAGCAAATTCTGCTAAATATCCTTTATCTATCCAACTAAACAACCACTGATCTGTGTATAAAGGATTCTTTTGAGTATTACCAAAACCTGATTTTAAAATCCATCTCTTATTAAAATCTTCCTGAGATCCAATAGTAGGAGCTAAAATCAATGGTATTCCTAGAGCAGAATAAAAAGAAAGTTCAGATGGTTTGGTCCAAAGAATATCTGTTTTTCTTAAAATCTTATTAAATTCTTCAAAATAATCATTAATTTCTTTTCTATAAATAATTTTAATCTTTTCTCCAATTACTTGTTCTAGACCTAGCTTTTTAATCTGTTTTTCAAAATGCTCTTTTACATTTTTATGCGTACCAGCAACTAAAATAATTCTAATTTCTCCATTTTTAATTCTACTCTTTAAGTTTTTTATAATTTGAATTCCTATCTCAGATTGAGCTCCAGCTCCTCCTACTGCAAACATTAAAGTTAAAGGATGATCACTTTCTAAAGGAAGATTCCCTAATCTAGACTCAATTAAATCATAATATTGATCTCTATACCTTCCTTTTGGATCTAAATTAACTAATCTATTTTTAAGGTCCTCTTTTAAATGCTCTAAGTTTCTCTCTGGTAAAGGAAATCCAGTTAAATAGATATTAGCTTCATTTACTCCATAAAGCATTAATCTTTCTTTTACTCTTTCTGTAGGAGCAAAATAATTAATTCTGCTCTTTTTAGAATTAAGAGGTGCCCAAATTCTTGCAACATCTGTATCGCAAGCCTGACAATAAATTTCATTGCTATAATTAAACTCTTCTGCCATAAAAGCTGAAATAAAGAAAGTGGCAATAATAGGTAAGTCTTTTTCTCCTAATTTACCTATTAAATGTTTTCCCCATCCCTTTGAAATAAGCTTGTAATATTGTTTTAAAGTTAAATTTGGTTTGGTTAAATCTCTCTTAGGATAAAAAGAAAGAATTCTTTGAAAAAAATCAAAGATACCAAAAATTAAATCTCCTAATAAAGGAATTGATTTAAATTTAGATACAAAATCATAAAATTTCTTCCCTCTTTCCCAGGTGTCTACATCATCGCTTGGAATACTGTCATAGGCATTAGCACTAATTACCTTATTATCAGGAGCTAAATCTCTTAAAGGATAAGATGCTCTCTGATGCCCATATCCCATATCAGTTGTAATTACCCAAGCTTTTTCTGTTTTTTTCTTTTCCATAAATTTTTGTAGTTTTATTTAATCTCTATTAATCATTTTACCAAAAATTAATAAGGATAAAAAGCAAGGGGTTCTCTTTTGTTAATTTTAAAAATTAAATAAATTAATAAAGAATAGATAAAAATTAAAAAGAAAAGAGGAAGTTTGTACTCAATTACAAAAACTTCAAATTGAGAACAAAAATTAACAACTTTCATCACATAATCAACTAAGATAAAAACAAAAAGAGATAAAACTTTTCCTAAAAAAGGTAAAAGTGATCCTCCTAATACAAAAAGGAAGCCAAAACCTAAGATAAAAGACAACAGAGGAACTATTAAAATATTAGCTAAAGGACTAATAACAGAAGCTGATCCCATCTTAAAAAGTAGAAGTGGAAAAACAAAAACCTGGGCTGCTAAAGTAATAGTTAAAATTTCTCTAACTTCAAAAAAATTAGGAATAAATTCTAATTTTTTAAAAAGGAAGGGTGAAAAATAAGTGATTCCAATTACAGCCAGAAAGGATAATTGAAAACCCAAATTATATTTTAAAAGAAGAGGATTAAAAATATTCATAAATAAAGCTGCGACTAAAAGAGAATGTAAAGGCGCCTTCATTCTTCCAAACAAGGAGGCAATTTTAATTAATAAAATCATAACTGAAGCTCTTACTGCTGAAGCAGGAAATCCAATTAAAGTTAGGAAAAATATTAAAAAAAGTAAGAGAATAAGGAATTCATTCTTTTTTGATTTTAAAAATCTTGAAATAATTAGAACTAATATAAGGATATGCATTCCAGAAATAGCAGTAATATGCCTTACTCCAGCAAAATTAAGTTTTTTCCCAAGCTCACCTTCTATCCTATCTTTATCCCCTAAAAGCATTGCTCTTAATATAGTACTATGCGGAGGAGAAAGATTTGTATAAATTACTTCTCTAAATTTTTCTTTAAGTTTTAAAATTTGCCCGTAAAAATAATTCCCTCTATTTTTTTCCTTTAATTCAACTTTAGGATAATACATTACAGCATAAACTCCCTTCTGTTCTAAAAATTTTCTATAATTGAAATCATCAAATACCGGTGGTTTTTGAATCTCTCCTTTAATTTTAATTTTATCTCCATAATTATAGTCTGGAAATCTATTTTTAGTAATTAGAACTTTTCCCTCCTCTTCTCTTTTTAAAATATTTACTGTGAGTTTAATTTTATTTACTTCCTTTTCGGTGTTTCTAACAATCCCAATAAATTCTACTTTTTCCCCACTTTTCTTTCTAAATAAAGAATTATCTATCTTTTTGTCTACTCTTTTTCTTAATAGAAAACCAAGGGTAAAAGCAAAAAGAAAAATTAAAAAAATTTGAATAAATGAAATAAATTTATCTTTTTCAAAAAATAGGAGAAAAAGATAGGTAAAAATACTAAAAAAGAAAAACCCCAGAACTAAATTCTGGGGTAAATTAATAGGCTCGTAGAGAAAAATTGACAATAAAAAGAAAAAAGCCGAAAGGAGAAATATTTTACTTTTGCTAATTATCCTCTTATCTGGCATTCATCCACAAATGGTGAAACAGCTTTTTTAATTTTTCCTATTTCTTCGGGAGTATATCCTTCTACTTTTTCAAATTCAGGATCTAATGTTTTTTCTCCTCTAAACTTTTGAATATAATATTTTCCTTCTCCAATCCATTTTCCTATCTTTACAATATCTTCTTTGTCAAGTAAGGAGGGAACTAAAGTTGTTCGAAATTCATGATCAATGCCACTTTTCTTTAATAAATTTATACTTTTTTCAATTTTATTAATATCTACCTCTACTCCAGCTACTTTATTATACTTTTCTTTTGGAGCTTTAACATCCATTGCAATATAATCAACTAAATCTTTTTCAATCAATTTTTGAATCATTTTTGGATTTGAACCATTTGTATCAAGTTTTACTTTGTACCCTTTTTCTTTAATCTCTTTAATAAAATCTTTTAGATCAGAGTGGATAGTAGGCTCTCCTCCACAAATCACAACTCCAGTTAGTAATCCTTCTCTTTTTTTTAAAAAATCAAAAAACTCCTTTTTATCTATTTCAGGTTGTTTTTCAAGTTTTTCGGGAATTACCAATTCGCTACTATAACAAAATGGACACCTAAAATTGCACCCTCCAATAAAGACCGTGCAAGCTAATTCATTTGGATAATCGATAAGAGTTGATTTTTCAAGTCCTTTAATTTTAAGCATTTAATTCTAATTTACTTTTAATTAATAAATAAAATTCTGACTAACTACCCTTCTTAAGTAAAGCTTAAGAGGTTTCTCTAATCCTTTAGCTTTAATCGTTTATTTTTAATTTAGTTTTTTGTTCTTCCTTTTCTTCTTCTTTTTCTGCTGTAAAGGATTTTCTTTCTTTAAATTCTTGTTGTTTTCCATCATTCCATTGCTGGACCGGACGAAGATAACCAACAATCCTAGAATAAACTTCGCAAGGCTGTTTTACGACACATTTTGGGCAATCAAAATGTTCTCCTGGAATATATCCATGTTGAGGACAAATTGAAAAAGTTGGAGTTAAAGTGATATAAGGCAAACTGTAATTCTTAAAAGCAGTTTTAATTAATTTTTTAGCATTTTCAATATTATCTACTTTCTCCCCTAAAAAGAGGTGATCTACTGTACCCCCGCTATATTTACATTGAAGGTCATCTTGAAGTTCTAGTTCTTCAAAAACATCATTAGTATATCCTACTGGCAATTGAGTACTATTTGTATAATAAGGAGTTCCTTTTTCGCCTGCTGTGATAATGTCTGGAAATTCTTTTTTGTCTTTTAAGGCTAATCTATAACTTGTTCCTTCAGCCGGTGATGCTTCTAAGTTATAAAGATTATCAGTTTCCTTTTGATATTTTCTTAGCTTATTTTGCATAAAATCCATAATTTCAAGAGCTAATTTTTGACCTTCATCTGAAGCAATATCTTTTTCAATAAAATTTAATAAGCACTCATTCATTCCGATTAAGCCAATTGTAGAAAAATGATTAGCATAATATTCTCCTCTCATTTTTTTAATATCAGCAAGATAAAATTTCGAATAAGGATACAATCCTTTTTCAATAAAGTTTTCAATAACCTTTCTTTTAATCTCCAGACTTTCTTTAGCAAGATCCATTCCTTCTTCAATTTTTTCATAAAGCTCATCCTTCGTTTCAGACAAATATCCCATTCTAGGAAGATTTAAAGTAACTACGCCTACAGATCCAGTTAAGGGGTTAGACCCAAAAAGCCCTCCTCCTCTTTTATGTAGCTCCTTGTTATCTAGCCTTAATCTGCAGCACATTGAACGAACATCATCTGGGTTCATATCAGAATTAATAAAGTTACTAAAATAAGGTAACCCGTATTTAGCTGTAGCTTTCCACATTGGTTCTAAGGTTGGATTTTCCCAATCAAAATCATTTGTAATATTAATTGTAGGAATTGGAAAGGTAAATGGTCTTCCTTTTGCGTCTCCCTCCATCATACACTCAAAGAAGGCTTTGTTAACCATGTTCATCTCTTCCTGAAAATCACCATAAGTTTCATCTTGAGCTTTTCCTCCAATAATTACAGGTTGATCAGCTAAGTCTTTTGGTGGATTAATATCTAAAGTTACATTTGTAAAAGGACTTTGAAATCCAACTCGAGTAGGAATAGCACAATTGAAAATAAAGGACTGCATATTCTGTTTAACTTCTCTATAACTTAAATTATCGTATCTAATAAATGGAGCTAAGAGAGTATCAAAAGAAGAAACAGCTTGAGCTCCTGCGCTTTCTCCTTGAAGGGTATATAAAAAATTTACTAATTGACCTAAAGCAGCTCCAAAATGTTTTGGTGGTTTAGATTCTACTTTTCCTGAAACACCACGGAATCCTTTTTGAAGTAAACTATACAAGTCCCAACCACAACAATAAGTTGCTAAAGTATCAAGGTCATGAATATGAAAACTTCCTTCTTTTACTCCTTCTCTTACTTCTTTAGGATAAATTCTATTTAACCAATACTCTTTTGTAACAGCTGAAACTACATAATGATTTAACCCCTGCATTGAATAGGACATATTGGCATTCTCTCTCACTTGCCAGTCTAATTCTTTAATATAATCATCTACCATTTCAACAGTTTCATCAATTCCTTGAGCAGTTTCTCTAGTTTTTCTTCTTTGTTCTCTGTAAAGAATATAGGCTTTAGCAGTTTCAAAAAAATCTTCTGCAACTAAAACTTTTTCAATTATATCTTGAATATTTTCAACATGAGGTGTTTTATTCTCATACTCCTCATTTAAAATTTCAACAACTTGGTCTGAAATTTCTTTTGCTTTATCACCATCTCCTTGACCAGTCGCAGTAATTGCCTGATGAATGGCTTTAGTAATTTTCTTCTGATTAAAATCGACGATTTCTCCGTTTCTTTTTTCTGTTTTTTCTACCATGAGGTATTTAGTATTTAAAAATTATTTTCGACTAAAATGAGAAAGGAAGATTCTGGGTTGATGCTCTTGAAAACCAAGTTTTTATTTTTCTTCTCTTTGATTTCTTTTTTTAGTATAGCACATAATTTTAGAAAATAAAAAAACCGACCTTAGAGGTCGGTAATAGTGATTTAATATTCAAAATTTTTAAAAACCAGTAGCAATAATAGTCACTTTAATCTCTCCTTTTTTCAAGTCTTCATCCTGAACAGCACCAAAAATAATGTCTGATTGAGGATTAACTTCTTTTTTTACAACTTCTGCTACTTCTTCAATTTCAGAAAGACTAATATCTAAACCTCCAGACACATTAAATAAAATCCCTTCTGCTTTTTTAGGGGCAATGTCTAATAAAGGAGATTCAAGTGCTTTTTTAGCAGCATCTTTAGCTCTTCTTTCTCCACTCGCCCTTCCTATTCCAAAAAGTGCAGTTCCAGAATCTCTAATTATACTTTCTACGTCAGCAAAGTCTACATTAATAATTCCAGGAAGAAGTATTAAATCAGAAATTCCTTGTACTGCTTGGCGTAAAATATCATCACATTCTTTAAATGCCTTTACAACTGAAATTCTAGATCCTAAATGGGTTAAGAGTTTATCATTTGAGATAGTAATTAAACTATCTACGTTCTTTTTTAATTTTTTAATTCCTTTTTCAGCAATCTTTTTCCTTGCATCCCCTTCAAAGGCAAAAGGCTTGGTAACTACTGCCATTGTAAGAGCCCCTGATTCTTTTGCTAATTTAGCAACAACTGGACCAGCTCCCGTACCAGTTCCTCCTCCTGCTCCATAAGTAACAAATACCAAATCAGCTCCTTTTAATATTTCTTTAATTTCTTCTTCACTTTCTTTGGCTGCTTTCCTTCCAATTTTAGGATTCATTCCTGTTCCAAGTCCAAGTGTTGTTTCGTTACCAAATCTTATTTTCTTATCTGCTTTTGTCTTTTTAAGGTCTTGAGCATCAGTATTTAAGGCAATCAATTCCACTCCTTTTATTTCTTGCTTTTTCATTCTAGAAATAGCATTCCCTCCTGATCCTCCTATTCCAATAACTTTTATGTTTGTACTAGTTTTCATAATACTTTATGGAATAAAAATTTTAAATAAATTTTTAATTTTTCCGAAAAATCCTTTTATCCAGGAGGGAGAAAAACTTCTCTCTTCTCTTTCATCAAAACCTCTTGAAGCTAATCCACAAACTGTAGCCCAAGAAGGATCTTCAATTGCAGGAACAAATCCTCGAAGATTTCCAATTTTAACAGGAAGATCTAACTCTTTTTTAGCTAATTCTTTAATTCCAGGAAGTTTTGCTCCTCCACCTGTAATTATAACTCCGGCTGGAAGAGATCCATCTTTATTTATTTCTTTCAAATCATTTTGAACAAGTTCAAAAACTTCTTTAACTCTTGGCTTAATAATATTAACTAATTTCTTTTTTGTAAAAGTTAAATTTTTATCTTTAATCTCTATTTTCTTTTTAGAATCTTTCCCTGCTTTGCAAGTTCCATATTCTTGTTTAATTTTTTCTGCAATATCAATATCAGTTTTTAGTCCTATTGCAATATCATTTGTAATATTTGAAGAACCAATTGGAAAAGCATTTACATGGATTAAATTACCTTCTTCGAATACTGCAATTGAAGTGTTTCCAGCTCCAATATCAATTACTATAACTCCTAATTCTCTTTCTTTTGGGCTTAAAACAGCTCTTGCACTAGCAAGAGGAGAGGCTAAAATATCTGCTATTTGAATATTTGCATCTAAAACACTTTGTGTTAAATTTTCAAGATAAGGACTAAAAGCACCTAAAACTAAAACTTTTACTTCTAATCTTACTCCTTCTAATCCAAGTGGTTCTTTTATTCCTTCCTGACCGTCAATAATAAATTCCTTAGGAAAAGAGTCAAAAACTTCTTTTAGGGTAGGAAGTGAAAAAGTTTTAGCCTCTTCTAAAACCCTATTGATATCTTCTTGAGAAATTTTTCGATCTGCTCTTGATACAGAAATTAAACCTTGAGAAGAGGTTGAAAACAAGTGACTTCCCCCTAAATTTACATAGACTGATTTAATATCTCTACCAATCTGTTGGCTAGCTTTTTGAATAAGCAACTTAATGGTATTAGAAACTTTTTGTGGCTTTACCACTACTCCTTTCCGCATTCCTTCTGCTGGTTCACTGTTTTGAACTAAAACTTGAGTACTTCCATCTGAACTCTTTTTAGTAGTAACTAAAATTTTAATAGAATCCGATCCAATATCAATTCCTGTTGAAATGAAGGATTTGGACATTTTTAATTATTATAAAAATTATTTAAATATTTTTTTTGGAGATTATACATTTTTTCTTTCTTCTTTTTTCCTTTTTTATGCTCGTATCCTAAAATATGTAAAACTCCATGAATAAGGCAAAAAGATACCTTTTCCAATAAATTATCTTCACCTAATACTTCAGGACATATAACAATTTCAGCAAAATCATCTTCTATGCTACCAAAAGATAAAACATCAGTAGGATTATCTTTATCTCTGTACTTTTTATTAACTTCTCTTATTTTATCAGATTTTACAAAAGCTATCGAGAGATTAATGTTTTTTTGTCCTTCTTCTTCTAAAACTTTTTCTGCTATTTTCTTTAAATTTTCTTCTTTTAGTTCAAAATCAGTTAAATTATTAATCTCTATCATCTTTATTGTAGTTTTTCCTTTACAATACTATTTACAATTTTTCCATCAGCCTTTCCTTTTACTTTTGGCATAATTTCTTTCATAATTTTTCCCATATCACTCATGCCTTCTGCCCTTGTCTCTTCTATTACCTTTTCAACTAATTCTTCTATTTCTTCTTTACTCATTTGTTCTGGAAGATAATCCTCCAGAATTTGAATTTGCTTTTCTTCTTTTTTAACTATTAGATCTCTGCCCGCTTTTTTAAATTCTTCTAGTCCTTCTTTTCTCTTTTTTAGTTCTTTGAAAATAATTTTAATAATATCCTCATCAGTCAAATCTTCTTTTTTATCAATTTCTTCGTTTTTAATCTCTGCATTTACCATCCGTAAAACCGAAACTTTTCCTTTTTCTTTTGCTTTTAAGGCTTTGTTTAAGTCTTCTTTTATTTGTTTTTTTAGTCCCATATTAGAGTTCGCCTAATTTTCTTAATCTTCTAATTTTTTCTCTATTTTTTTTCTTGCGAAGAGCTTCTCTTTTTCTCATTTGATCACTCAATTCTCTCTCGTGATATTGATTTTTACGAGCTTTCCTAAGAATATTACTTCTTTTTATTTGAGAAGAAAATCTCCTTATTAAGTTTTTTGAACTTTCATTTCCTTTTTTTTCTACTTCTATTTTCATGGTTTTTGGTAATTAGTTAGTTAAAATATTTATTCTGCATGCTTTTAATTTTCTTGATATTGCTTTTGATTGGATTTATTAATCAAAAGATTTTCATGTTTTTTAGGAATTAATTTTAATAAAGTTAAAATGTAATTTTTTCTTCATTTCCAAATCCTAATTTTTTGCCACTTATTAAATGAAGATGAATGTGTTCAATCTCTTGGCCTGCCTTTTTCCCAGTATTGATAATTAATCTATATCCATCTTCTTTTACTCCTTTTTTCTTAGCAACTTGCTTAACAAAAAGGAATAATTCTCCAATTAACTTAGTATCTTCTTCTTTTAAATCATTAACAGAAGAAATATGTTTTTTAGAAATTATCAAAACATGAACTGGAGCTTTTGGCTTTATATCTTCAAAAGCTATAAATTGATTACTTTCCGCTACAATATCTGCTTCTTGCTCTTTTTTTGCAATTTTACAGAATAAACAATCTTCCATTTTATTATTTTAATTTTCTAATTTTACTTTAATTTTTTCTTCATTTCACTGACTACTTTACTGAGTTTAACTTTCTTTTGTTTTCCGCTTTTCATATTACGAATAATAATTTCGTCTTCTACTACTTCCTTTTTACCTAAAATTAGAGTATAGTCAACCTCCATCTTGTCTGCGATGTTTAATTGAGGCCTTAAAGAGTTCCTTCCTAAAGACTCTGCTACCTTAATTCCTTTCTTTCTAAATTCTTCTAAAAGATCAAATGTTTCTCTTTTTGCTGTTTCTCCAATCTGAGCTAAAAAGACTCTAGCTTTTTCCGGCTCTTCAAAGGTTAATCTTTCATCAACTAATTTTTCTACTATTCTTTCTACTCCTCCTGCCATTCCTGTAGCTGGTGTTTCTTTCCCCCCAAATAACTCAATTAATTTATCATACCTTCCTCCTCCTCCTAGTGCATTCTGTCCTTCTTCTTCATCCTCTTCTCCCGTAAAGACTTCAAAAACAGTTCTTGTATAATAATCTAAACCTCTAACTAGATAAGGATCAAGTTCGTAAGGAACCTCTGTTTTATCTAAAAATTCTAATACCTTCTTAAAATGCTCGTGGCAATCATCACAAAGATTATCAATAATTTGAGGAGCGTCTTCTTTTACTTTATTACATTTTTTGTTCTTACAATCTAATATTCTTAAAACATTATCTTTTAATCTTTTTTGGCAATTTTTACAAAGATTTTTCTTATTTTCTTTAAAATATTCTTCAAGCTTTTCAATATATTCTGGCCTACACTCCTCATCCCCAATTGAATTAATCTTTATTGAAAGATCTTCTATTCTTAATTCACGAAGAATATTATAAAATATTTGAATTAATTCAGCATCAACTGCTGCATCACTTTGTCCAATAATTTCAAATCCGAATTGCCAGAATTGTCTGTATCTTCCAGCCTGAGGTTTTTCGTATCTAAAAAATGGACCAAAATACCATAATTTAACTGGAGTTTGCCAATTAGACATTCCATTTTCAATATAGGCTCTTGCAATTCCTGGAGTTCCTTCAGGCCTTAAAGCTAATTTTTCACCTCCTTTTGTTTTTAATTTAAACATTTCCTTTTGAACAATATCAGTGCCTTCTCCAGTTCCTTTTTCATATACTCCTCTATCTTCTAAAATAGGAGTATAAATTTCTTGAAATCCATAATAATCAGCAATTTTTTTACAAACTTGATATACTTTCCTGTAATACTTTTGTTTTTTAGGAAGAATATCATGAATTCCTTTTGGAGTTTGAAATTTTCCTTTTTTACTCATAGTTTTAATTTAATTGATTTATCTCCCAGGATATTTTGGTTTAGAAAAAGTTTCAAAGCCTTCAATCGGCCAAGCTCTAAGAAAAACCTTTCCAACTATCTGTTCTTCTGCTAAAGCTCCCCACCCTCTAGAATCATAAGACCCATTTCTATTATCCCCTAATACAAAATACTCATCCTCTTCTAGTTTCATTTCTACTTTTCCAGGAGTGCTAGCATTAGGTAGATAACTATTTTCGTTTAAAATATACTCTTGCTCTTTTCCGTTTGTGGTTATTTTTACTTTTCCAGCTTCAACTACTACATTTTCTCCTGGCAATCCAACTACTCTTTTAATAAACTTTTTTGAAGGGTTATTAGGATATCTAAAGACCAATACTTCACCTCTTTTAGGAGTTCTAAACCGGTAACTAATTTCATCTACTAATAAATAGTCTCCATTTTGAAAAGTAGGTTCCATGCTTGCTCCACTTACAAGAAAAGGTTGAAATAAAAAATAGCGAATAGGAATTACTATCGCTAATGCTATTGCTGTAATTTTAATTAATTCCCATAAAAATAATACAAATTCTTTCATAAAGATTATTTAATTTTTAAGTTAAGTTTTCTTTTAAAAAGCCTAATTCAGTAAGTTTATTATATCATTATTTCTTATTCATTACGAAAAAATGATTGAGTATTTATTATTTCTCATTCATTACAAAAAAATAATGGATTTAATTAAGCTCCTTTAAACAAATTGTAACAAAATTTTATGTATTTACAAGAAAGATGTTACAATATTCTAATGAATTTAATTACCGGTCTCGGCAACCCCGATAAACAATATAATAACACTCGTCATAATATTGGTTTTAAGACAATTGAAAGACTTGTTCAAAGAACAAGCTTTCCTAAGCTAAGCAAATCAAAGAAATTTAAATCATATCTTGCTAAAGGAATATTAGCTAATAAAGAGGTAGTTTGTCAAAAACCAACCACTTATATGAATAATTCTGGTAGAGCAGTTAAGAAGGTAGCCGGTTATTACAACATTCCTCCAGAAAACATAGTTGTTATCCATGATGATCTTGATTTACCATTAGGTGAAATGAAAATAAGTAAAAATAGAGGGCATGGAGGGCACAATGGTGTAATTTCAGTAATAGAGAAATTAGGAACTAAGAATTTTATAAGAATTAGATTAGGAATTGATTCTGAAAAAAGAGCTCCAGGTCAGGGGAAAAAGTTTGTACTTCAGAAATTTAATAAAAAAGAAAATAAAACAGTAGAAGAAGTTACAAAAAATGCAGCTCAAGCCATAGAAATCTTCTTAAAAGAAGATTTAAATGCTGCAATGAAAAAATTTAATTGACATTCTTTAAATTTATTCTAATAATAAATAGCACTATAGCTAACAAAGAAGCTAACAATACTTTTTAATTATGGAATTAATAATAGTTGAGTCACCAACAAAAGCTAAAACCTTAGAAAGGTTCTTAGGAGAAGACTTTAAAATAACATCTTCTCAGGGCCATATTAGAGATTTACCTTCTAAAAAGCTTGGAATTGATATTGAAAATAATTTCGAACCAAATTACGTTATTATTTCAAAGGCCAAGAAAAGGATTAAAGAATTAAAGAAAAAATCAGAAAAAGCAGAAAAGGTAATTCTTGCAACTGACCCAGACAGAGAGGGAGAAGCTATTTCTTGGCATCTTTCTAAGGCTTTGGGTTTAGATAAAAAAGAATATAAAAGAATTGCTTTCCACGAAATTACTAAAAGTGCGATAAATGAAGCTTTAGAAGATCCAAGAGGAATTGATATGGATTTAGTTAATGCCCAACAAGCAAGAAGAGTATTAGATAGAATTGTAGGTTACAAACTCTCCCCTTTCCTCTGGAAAAAAATTGCAAGAGGTCTTTCTGCTGGAAGAGTTCAGTCTGTTGCTCTTCGTTTTATAGTAGACAGGGAAAAAGAAATTAAAGCTTTTACTCCAGAAGAATATTGGAGAATAAAAGCTCTTTTAGCCCAGAAAGATCAAAAAGAAAACTTTGAAGCACTTTTAATAAAAGAAAATGGTAAAAAAATTAAACAGAAGAGTATTGATTCAAAAGAAAAAGCTGACAAAATTATAGAAAAACTAGAAAAAGAAGATTACAAGGTAAAAGATGTAAAAAGAAAAGAGAAGAAAAGAAACCCTTACCCTCCTTTTACAACTAGTGATCTTCAACAAGAAGCTTGGCAGCAATATAATTTTCCTACCAGTTTTACAATGAGCTTAGCTCAAAAGTTATATGAAAAAGGTTTAATTACTTATCACAGAACAGACTCTTTAAATTTATCTAAGCAGTCTTTAGCAGCAGCCAAAAAGCTAATAACAGAAGAATACGGTGAGAACTATCATAAATGGAGAAAATATAAGACTAAAGGAAGAGCTCAAGAAGCTCATGAAGCAATCCGCCCTTCCTACCCTTCTAAAACTCCAGAAAAAGTAAAGATTGATAATAATGCTCAACAAAAATTATATAATTTGATTTGGAGAAGATTTATCTCTTCTCAAATGAAACCTGCAATTTATAATACTGTTACTGTAAATATTGAAGCTGGGGACTATTTTTTAAGAGCAAAAGGTAAAAATTTAAAATTTGATGGATTTCTAAAAGTATACACTTTTAGAAGAAGAAAAAAGCAATCTACTCTTCCAAATGTTAAAAAAGAAGAAGAGCTTGATTTAGAAGAAATTCTTTCTAAACAACATTTTACTCAGGCGCCTCCAAGATACAGTGAAGCTTCTTTAATTAAAAAATTGAAAAAGCACGGGATCGGGAGACCTTCAACTTATGCTCCAATTCTATCTACAATTCAAAGAAGAAATTATCTTAGAAAAAATAATAATAAAAGGTTTGAACCTACTGAAATAGGAATAGTAGTAAATGATCTTTTAGCAGAACATTTTCCTAAAATTGTAGATGCTGAATTTACAGCAGATATGGAAAATGAATTAGATAAAGTTGCTAACGGAGATGCTAAATGGAAAGAAGTAATAGCAGATTTTTATAAGCCTTTTAGTGAAAATCTAGAGAAAAAATATGAAGAAGTTAATAAAAAAGACTACACAGAAAAACCTACCGATAAAACTTGTCCAAAATGTGGAGCTCCTTTAATCATTAGGCTTGGAAAGTATGGAAGATTCTATGCCTGTTCTAATTTCCCAAAATGTAAGTATAGTGAGCCTTTGGAAGATAATCAAGCAAAAATAGATTGTCCAGAATGTGAAAAAGGGAAAGTAGTTCAAAAGAAAACAAGAAAAGGAAAGATTTTTTATGGCTGTGACCAATATCCAGATTGTGAGTTTGCTTTATGGGACAGGCCTACTGGAGAAAAATGTCCAAAATGTGGTTCTCTTTTAGTTGATAATAGTAAAGGAATGATTAAGTGCTCTAATAAAGATTGTGACTTTAAAAAGATTGACCAGGATGAAGAAAAGTGATAATTTTGAATTGAATTTAAATGAATGCCCGAGTGCTGGAATTTGGCATACAGGGTGGATTCAAAATCCACTGTTCTTACGAACTTGAGGGTTCGAGTCCCTCCTCGGGCACTTCTTTTGCAATCAAAAAGCCACCTTTTACAGGTGGGTTTTTTATTTAATGTCTTTTTCTACTTTTTCCCCTGATTTTGTAGTTTTCCCTTCCCAAATTTTCCTTCCTGGAAAAATCAAAGTTCCGATTCCTGTTTTTACATTATCTCCCATAGCACATCCAAATTTTTTCATACCAGTATCTATCAATTCTTCTTTTACCTCTGATTTAATATTTTCTCCATCTTGTCTTAAGTTTGCTGTAATAGTTCCTGCTCCTAAATTACAATTTTTTCCAATTACAGAATCTCCTACATAACTTAAATGGGTAATGTTTGTATTGTCACAAATTACTGAATTTTTAATTTCTACTCCATTCCCTATGTGACAATTATTTCCTATTGTTGTAGCTTTTTGAATATAACAATTTGGTCCTATCTCACAATTTTGACCAATTAAAACTGGACCTTCAATATAGGAGCCACTTTTAATAACTGTCCCTTTACCAATTTTAACAGCTCCTTTTATGTTTACCCTTTCTTCTATTTTGCCTTTATTGTCATTTTTTAAATTTCTTAAAACTACTCTGTTTGTTTTAACTATGCTCCAAGGATAAGTTACAGGATGCCACTCCTCTGCTAAAGCGCTGTATAATTTCTTTCCACTTCTAATGTATTTAATAAAGTAATCTGGTAATTCATATTCTCCTCTTTTTGATTTTTCAATCTCTGCTTTAAATATTTCTTTATTTGCAAAGTACAACCCAATTCCAGCTAAATTACTTAATTTCTTTTTTGGTTTCTCTACTATTTTTTGAATTACTCCATCTTTAACTAAAGCCTGAGAAAAATTTGAAGGCTCATCTACTTTTTTTAGAAGCATTGAAGGATTTTTTTCCAAGGCTGCTTTAATTCCTTTTTTAAAATAAAGATCATCTCCATTTAAAATTAAAAAGGTGTCTCCCTTAATTAGAGGGAGAGCTTTTACAGCAGCATCACCAGTCCCTAAGGCTTCGTTCTGCTTTGTATATTTAATCTTTATTCCTTTGTAATTATCACCAAAAAATTCTCTAATTTTATCTCCTTTATACCCAATCACTATAATCACCTCTTCTACAATACCTTTCAATTGATTTAAATTATGCTCCAAAAGGTTTTTATTAGCAACTTCCATAAAAGGTTTTGGTTTAGTTGCTGTAAGTGGCCTGAGGCGTGTTCCCTGTCCTGCTGCTAAAATTACTGCTTGTTTAGTTTTCATTATTATTTAAAATATTAATCACTAATTTAAAATGACAGTCAATTAGGTAGTTTTATCTAATTGTAAAATTAAATCAGCTATCTTATGAGAATCATGAACAATAGGACCTTTATTCTTAATTAATTTTTCCCCGATATATTTATCTTTTTTAACTACTTTTTTGTCATAATCAACTAAACCTAATAATTCTGGATGTCTTGCTTTATACTTTTCAATTCTTTCCTTTGAAGGTTTTTGAATATTAAAAATTACGTGATCAACTTTTCCTTCTAAATATTCTTCCACTACATTCACAAAATCTTTTACATTAAAATCATTTGTTTCTCCACTTTTTCTCATCAAATTACAGATATAGACTATTTTAGCATTACTTTCCCGCATTGCTCTTGAAATCCCTTTCGTCAAAAGAATTTGAGCTAAAGAAGAATAAAGATCTCCTGGTCCTAAGACAATAAGATCTGATTTCATTAGAGCCTTTACTGATTCAGGATATGCCTTCGCTGTTGGTTTTAAATATACTTTTTCAATTTTTAAACTTTCATTATGTTTTGGAACATCAATGTTAGTTTCTCCTTTAATGGTCTTTCCATTTTCCAGCTCAGCATAAAGATGAGATTTTGTTAAAGTTGCAGGCAAGACTTGGTGTTTAACATTAAGAAGTTTATTCAGCTCCTTTAAAGTTCTTTCATAATCATTACTGCTCAATTCTAGAGCCGCAATAAAAAGATTAGCAAAACTATGTCCTTCTAATTCTCCAGTTTGAAATCTGTAATCAAAAAGATTTTTAATTACAGGCGAAGTATTAGCTAAGGCAATAAAAGCTCTTTTAATATCTCCTGGAGAAATAATATTATAGTCTTCTCTTAGTCTTCCTGTAGATCCACCCGAATCAAGCATAGCACAAATTACAGATAATTTAACATCTTTTTTCTTTAATCCAGATATAACAGTTTTAGGCATAGCATTCCCTCCTCCTAGGCAGGCTATTCTTTTTGTAGTGTCTTTTTTAGACATATTGATACTCTATTATAAATAAAGATTTTCATTAAGTAAATTTTTACTCTTTTAATTAAAAGAGGTAAAATACTTTAAGAGTTAAGTAAAATTATTTTTAAATACAATTATATCAGATAAAAAATTTTAAATTAAAAACTAATAATATGAGTAAATTTCTAATTCAAGGTGGTAATAAGCTTTCTGGAAAAGTAAATATTTCTGGGTACAAAAACTCAGCTGGAGCAGCCTTAGCAGCTACTCTTTTAACAGAAGAAACTTCAATTATAGGAAATTTACCTTTAGTTTCTGATATTTATAATCAATTAAAAATATTAGAAAAGATAGGAGCAGAAGTAGATTGGATTGGCGATAATAAGGTAAAAATTAATCCAGCCAATATTAACCCTGACCATATACCAGCAGAGGTTTTCAGAAAGATGAGAATTTCTGTTCTTTTAATTGGTCCTCTTCTTGCCCGTTTTAATGAAATTAAAGTTCCTCATCCTGGAGGGGATAGAATTGGACTCCGTCCTATTTGGACTCATATTAAAGGACTAAAGGCACTTGGAGTTAAGGTAGAAGAGAAAAATGGGTTTTATCATTTTAAAAGTCCGAAAGATATTAAAGGAAGAAAAGTAATATTAAAAGAGTTTTCCGTTTCAGCAACTGAAAACCTATTAATGTTATCTGCACTTGGAAAAGGAGAAATTACAATAAAGACCGCTGCTGCTGAACCACAAGTACAAGACTTATGTCACCAACTTCAAAAAATGGGAGTTTCAATTGAAGGGATTGGAAATCATACTTTAAAAATAAAGGGACCAGAGAAGTTAAAGGGGGTAGAATATGATATTTATCCTGATCCTTTAGTTGGTGGAACCTATATTCTAGCCTTTGCATTAACAGAAGGTAAAGGAAAAGTAGTTAATGTAGTCCCAGAGCACCTAACCATGTTCTTAGATAAATTAAAAGAGATAGGAGTTGATTTAGAAATAAAAGAGAATAGTGTAAAAATTAATCCTTCAGAAGAATTTAAAGCAGCTGATGTTCAAGTTCTTCCCTATCCTGGTTTTCCTACTGATCTTCAACCTCAAACTTCAGTTCTTTTAACTCAAGCAAAAGGAAAAAGTGTTGTTCACGATCCTTTGTATGAAAACAGATTTCAACATCTTCATGAACTTAAAAAATTAGGAGCTGATATTGAAATTGCAGACCCTCACCGAGCTTTAATTTTTGGAAAGACTCCTTTGGTTGGATCAGAAATTAGTGCTTTAGATATTAGATCTGGTGCTGCTCTAATTTTAGCCGGTTTAATTGCAGAAGGGCAGACCCTAATTAAGGATATTTCCCATATTGATAGAGGCTATGAAAAAATAGAGGAAAAATTAAGAAATATTGGAGCAGAGATAAAAAGAATATAAAAGAAGAAGAAAAACAAAGACAAAATAAAAAGAGGAGTTTTTACCCCTCTTTTTTAAGTGTTAGTGTTAGTCTATTCAAAATTCCGATTAGTTCTTCCTCAAATTCTATTCTAATATCAACCAACGTTCTAATTCTTCCTTCTAGGACTCTTTTTTGATTTCTTATCTCTGCCTCTTGATTATAATTTTCTGCATTTTTAGCAGCTTTTTCCAGTTTCTCTACTCTCTTCTCTTCTTTTAAAATTTTCTTTCCTAGTTTAGGGATAGTAGAACTTGATAATTTATTTGCTCTTAGAAAATCAGTTGTAGAAACAAACTTATTTTCTGTAGAAAGTTCATTCTTTCCCATTTTTATCCCTCCTTTAAATTGTAAAGAAAGTATTTAATCATAGTTCTTTCTCCCTTTTCTGTCAAAACTAATATTATTCTTCAATTAAAAATACTGAATATTGGTTCATTCTACGGCAAAATTCTCTATTGCTGCATTTTTCACAAACATGTTTTACTCCTTTTTCTTCATGATTAATAGTGCAATCTCTAGCTATTTCGAGTTGCCTCTTCTCTTTCTCCAACTTCTTTCTTTTTAACATTTCAACTCCTCCTTTTAAAAGATTTCAAAAAAATAATTCTTCTCCAACTTCTCCTTATTTTAAATCTTAAGAACTAAAAAAGCCTCCTTTGAAAAGGAGACTTGTTTTAACTAATTTCGATTTTTATTTAATCTCAAAACAAACTAAAACAAACCTCCTTCTCAAAGGAAATGGTTTTCCAATCAATATAAAAGAGTTTTGTTTTAGTTATACATTCCATAATACGCTTTTTAGTTTAATTCTTTTTTTCCACAATTGTCAAGTCTAATCTGTGGAAAACTTGTTAATATTATTCAACTGTAACACTTTTAGCTAAATTTCTCGGCTTATCAATGTCTCTATCTAATTCTAAACCAATATAAGCTGCTAACAAATGAAAGGGGATTACATTTAAAATTGGGGATAATATTTCAATAGTTTTTGGGACTATAACAACATCATCAGCTAATTCTCTTACTTTTTTTTCTTTAGACTTATTTGTAATAGCAATTACAGGTCCTTCCCTAGTTTTAATTTCTTCTATTCCATTCACTATTTTATCATAAACACTAGTATCCGGAGCTAAGAAAAAGGAAGGAAAATTTTTATCAATTAAAGCAATTGGGCCATGTTTTAATTCTCCAGCAGGATAACTTTCAGCATGGAGATAAGAAACTTCTTTTAATTTTAAAGCTCCCTCTATTGCAATCGGATAATTAAACTTTCTTCCAAAAAAGAAAAAATTATTAAAATCTTTGTATTTTTTAGCTAATTCTTTAATTTTAACTTTGTTTTTAGAAAGTGTCTCTTCGGCTAACTGAGGTAACTTTTTAATTTCTTTAATAATTTTCTTTCCTTTAGAGACAGACATTCCTCTCTGCCTTGCTAGAAATATTGTTAATAAACTCAAAATTGTCATTTGAGAAATAAAAGCTTTCGTTGAAGCCACTCCAATTTCTGGGCCAATATGATTGTAAACCCCGGCATCTGTCTCTCTAGCCACAGAAGAACCAACTACATTGACTATCCCCAGAGTAAGAGCTCCTTTCCTTTTAGCTTCTTCAATTGCCGCAAGGGTATCAGCAGTTTCTCCTGACTGAGAAATGGCTAAAACAGCTGTTTTTTTGTCAATTACAGGATTCCTATACCTAAATTCGGACCCTACTTCTACTTCTACAGGAATCTTAGCATAATTTTCTATCATACACTCGCCTACTAAGCCAGCATAATAAGCTGTTCCACAAGCAACAATTAAAATCCTTTCAATTTTTTTTAATTTATCTTTGTAGTCAATTAACCCTCCTAATTTAGCAAGTCCTTTTTCTTCTATTGTTCTTCCTCTAATACTATCTTTAATGGCAGCTGGTTCTTCAAAAATTTCTTTAAGCATAAAATGAGAATAACCCTTCTTCTGGGCTTCCTGAATTTTCATATCTAGTTCTTCCGGCTCTCTTTCTTTTAAAATATTATCCTTGTCTCTAATTTTAATATCATTTTTTGAAATAATTGCCATTTCTCCATTTTTTAAAGGAATCACTTTATTTGTATATGGTAAAAGTACTGAAGGGTCAGATCCAACAAAATATTCTCCATTTTTTACTCCTACAATTAAAGGACTGGAAAATCTTGCAGCTACTATCTTCTCTGGATCATCTTTATGGATTACTACAAAGGCATAAGCCCCCTTTAAATATTGAAGGGTTTTTTGAACTGCTTTTTCTAAGTTATCTTCAAAAAAATGTTCAATTAAATGACAAATAACTTCAGTATCAGTGTCTGAATCAAATTTGTGTCCTTTCTCTTTTAGCCTCTTTTTAATTTTTTTATAGTTTTCAATAATTCCATTATGAATTAGATATAAGTTCTCTTCACAATCAGAATGAGGATGAGCATTTTTTTCAGTTACTCTACCGTTTGTAGCCCATCTTACGTGGCCTAATCCATAATTTCCTTTTAGTTTTTTATTTTTAATTTTTTTCTTTAAGTTTTTAAGTTTACCTACTGCCCTTATTCTTTCTCCTCTCTTTTTATTGATTACTGCAATTCCAGCACTATCATATCCTCTATACTGAAGATGTTTTAGTCCATCCATTAAAATTGGGGCTGCTTCTCTATTACCAATGTAACCAATTATTCCACACATAGTTATTCAATTACAAAATTGATTAGTTTATCTTGGACGTAAATTGTTTTTTTAATATCTTTATCTTTAAGCCATTTCTGAACTTTCTCTTTCTCTTTTGCCAGTCTTTCAATTTGCTCTTTATCTGATCCTACTTCAGTTTCAAATTTATCTCTTAATTTCCCATTAATTTGAACAATCATTTCTACTACTTCTTTTTTAGCTATATCCTCATCATACTTGGGCCAATCACTTACTTGAATACTTTCTTTGTGTCCAAGTCTTTCCCAGACTTCTTCACAGAAATGAGGAGCAAATGGAGACAAGATTAAGATTAGTTTTTCAAAATACTTCTGGGGAACTTTATCTTTCTTATTCATTTCATTTGCTAGAATCATCATATAGCTAATAGCAGTATTAAACCTAAAAGAATCTATATCTGAAGTAACTTTTTTAATAGTTCTATGTGTTAATTCTTTTAACTCTTTATCTTCACTTTTTCCTTCTACTTTCTCTAATTGATCCATAATTTTTTCTAAAAATCTTCTTGCTCCAACAATGCTATCTTTTTTCCAAGCAACTTCTTCTTCAAAGGGGCCCATAAACATTTCATATAATCGAAGAACATCAGCTCCATACTTTTCAACAATCTCATTTGGATTAACTACATTCCCTTTTGATTTAGACATTTTTTTCCCACTTTCTGCTAATATCATTCCTTGGTTTTTTAATTTTTTAAAAGGTTCTTCTGTAGAAACTACACCAATATCATAAAGAAACTTGTGCCAAAATCTTGAATAAAGAAGGTGTAATACAGCATGTTCAGCTCCTCCTACATAAAGATCAACTGGCATCCAATAATCTTCTTTTTCAGAATCTACTAACTTTTCTTTATTTTCAGGATCAAGATATCTTAAATAATACCAACAAGATCCTGCCCATTGAGGCATTGTATTAGTTTCTCTTTTTGCATCTTCTCCACATTTTGGACAAGTCGTATTAACCCAATCTTCAATTGCGGCCAAAGGAGATTGAGCTGTTCCAGTTGGTTCATACTTCTCTATATCTGGTAGCTCTAAAGGTAAGTCTTCTTCTGGAACAGGAACTACTCCACATTTTGGACAATGAACAACTGGAATAGGCTCTCCCCAATATCTTTGTCTAGAGAAAACCCAGTCTCTTAGTTTGTAATTTACACTTTTATCTCCTTTTTCTTTTTCTTTTAATTTTTTTGTAATTTTTTCTCTTGCCTCTTTAGAGTTCATTCCATTAAACTTTTCTGAATTAACTAATTCTCCTTCTCCAGAATAAGCTTCTTCTTCAATATTTCCTCCTTTAATAACTTCTCTGATTGGTAAATCATATTTTCGAGCTATTTCATAGTCTCTTTCATCATGAGCTGGAACAGACATTATTGCTCCATAGCCATAAGCTCCTAAAACATAATCTGCAACCCAAATAGATATTTCTTTACTATTAATTGGATTAATAGCAGTTAATCCTTTAATTTCTACTCCTGTTTTTTCTTTATTTAATTCAGTTCTTTGAAGATCTGATTTCTTTTTAGCTTGTTCTACATATTTTTCTATTTCTTCTCTATTTTTAATTTTATATTCGCCTTCTAGGATATTATCTACAATTGGATGTTCTGGAGCTAAGACCATAAAGGTAGCACCAAACAAGGTATCTGGCCTAGTTGTAAATACCTCAATTTTTTTATCAATTTCTTTTACATTAAAATAGATATCAGTTCCTTCAGATCTTCCAATCCAGTTTCTTTGCATTTCCTTAATTTCTTTAGGCCAATCCAATTCTTTTAAGTCTTCTAATAGTCTATCTCCGTAATCAGTAATTTTTAACATCCACTGTCTAATTCTTTTTCTTTCTACTTCACTATCGCATCTTTCACACTTGCCATTGATTACTTCTTCATTAGCTAAACCAGTTTTACAAGATGGACACCAATTAATTGGAACATCTGACTGATAAGCTAAATCATTTTTAAAAAGCTTAACAAAAATCCATTGAGTCCATTTATAATAATCTGGATCAGTAGTATTAATTTCTCTAGACCAATCGTAGGAAAACCCAATTGATTTTAATTGGTCTTTAAAAGTTTCAATATTTTTCTTTGTTGAAATTTGAGGCTTTACCCCAGTTTTTAAGGCATAATTTTCAGCAGGCAAACCAAATGCGTCCCATCCCATTGGATGTAAAACAGAAAACCCTTGCATTCTTTTATAGCGAGAAATAATATCTGTAGCAGTATAACCCTCTACATGACCTACATGAAGACCTTTTCCAGAAGGATAAGGAAACATGCCAAGGCAATAGAATTTGGGTTTATTTTTTTCTTTTTCTGTTTTGAAAAAATCATTTTCTTCCCAATATTTTTGCCATTTTTTTTCTATTTTTTTGTGATTAAATTTCATGGTTAATAATAGGCAATTAAAAATTAAATCTTTTGAATTTTATTTTTGCTCTTAGCTTTGCTAAGAGGTTTTTTGTAATTAAATTTCATAATTACTTTTTAGGAATTATCTAGTTTAAATAAATTTTCAGCGTTTTTAGTTGTCTGTTTTTCAACCTCTATTTCTTTAATATTTTTAATATTAGCTATTTCTTTAATTATATATCGTACATTAATTGGTTCATTTCTTCCTCCTTCCGCTTGAGGCGGAAGGAGGAAAGGACAATCAGTTTCTACTATCATTTTAGAAAGTGAAATTTTTTGAATAACATCTTTTGAATAAGGATTTTTATAAATAATTCCATTAAAACCAAGATAAAGGTCTAAATCTAAGTATCTTTTAGCTGTCTCCCAATCTCCACTAAAACAATGAACAACTCCTTTAATATCTTTTTCAGAAATTAGAGAAAGCATATCAGAATGAGCTTTGCGGCAATGAAGAACAAGCGGAAGGTTTTCATCTTGAGCTAATTCTATCTGTTTCAATAAGACCTCTTTTTGTTTTTCAATTTCTTCTTTATCTGGCTTTCTAAAATAATCTAATCCAACCTCTCCAATAGCTACTACTTTTTTATCTTGAGCCAATTCTTTTAATATATCAAGCTCTAATTTGTCATTAGCGTGGCTAGGATGGACCCCCGCTGTTGCATATACATTTTCATATTTTTGAGCTATTTCTACTGCTTTTTTACTTGTTTTAAGGTCTGCACCAACATTAATCATCCCTACTCCTTTATCTAAAGTTTTTTGAAGTAGTTCTTTTCTGTCTTCGTCGTAATCTTTAAAATTTAGGTGAGCGTGAGTATCAAAAATCATATTCTTGGAAATAAAGTTTCTTTTTTCTTTGTTTTTAATTGTTTTTTAATTTTAAGAGTCGTTTCTGGAAGAAAAGGCCTAATTAAAGTATTGATTTCTTTAATTGTTTTTAAAAGGTCTGCTAATACTTCTTTATAATCATCTTTTTTTTTCCACGGCTTCTTTTTTTCAATATAGCGATCGGAAAAACTAATCAATTCCCATACTTTATTTACTGCTCTATTCAAATTAAAGCTTTTCATTAGCTTCTCATAATTATTTTTAGTTTCTTCTACTTTTTGTTCTATCTTCTTATTGTTAAAACTATCTTCAATCTCTATGTCTTTCTTTTTAGCTAAAGTAAGTACTCTTGAAACTAAATTACCTAATCCATTTGCTAAATCAGAATTATATCTTTTTTCAAACTTTTTATAACTAAAATCACCATCCTTAGTAGGTGGAACTTCACTTAAGAAGAAATATCTAACAGCTTCAGAGCCATATTTTTCTACTAATTGAATAGGATCAATTACATTACCAACTGATTTTGACATCTTCTTTCCTTCTACGGTAATAAAGCCATGAACATAAATATTTTTAGGTAAATCTAAGCCTAAAGATAGGAGCATTCCCGGCCAGATTAAAGAATGAAATTTTTGAATATCTTTGCCAATACAATGAATATCAGCTGGCCAAAATTTCTTAAAGTTTTCTTTATTATCATAATAACCAATTCCAGAAATATAATTTAATAAGGCATCAGCCCAGCAATAGATAGTTTGATTTTTATCTCCTGGAACTTTTATTCCCCAATTTACTTTTTTAGTTGGTCTTGAAAAGCTTACATCTTCTAAACCTTCTTCTATTATTTTTAACATCTCTTTCTTTCTTGTCTTAGGAACAATATTAATTCTATCCCCTTCTATTACCTTTTTAATTTTATCTTCATACTTTGAAAGTTTAAAAAAGTAGTTCTCTTCTTTAACTTTTTTAGGTTTTTCTTGGTGATGAGGACATTCTCCATTTTCTAGTTCTTTTTCAGTTAAAAAGGCTTCACATCCTTCACAATAAAGGCCTTCGTACTCTTTTTTATAAATATCTCCATTATCTTCTAATTTTTCCCAGACTTCCTTAACTGCGGGAGTATGCTTTTTATTATCAGTTGTTCTAATAAAATCATTATTAGAAATATTCAATATTTTATTTAAAACTCTAAATTTTTCTGAAACTTCATCAGTAAATTCTTTAGGATCTTTCTTTTTCTTTTTAGCAGTATTAGCTATTTTCTGTCCGTGCTCATCTGTTCCAGTTAAAAAGAAAACATCTTTTCCTTGGGCACGGTTATACCTTGCTAACACATCTGCTTGCAAACATTCCAAAGCAAACCCAATATGAGGGGCTGCGTTTGCATAGGCAATACTAGTTGTAATATAGAATTTGTTGTTTTTAGGCATGATTTAATTATTTTAACACAAAATGGGCATTAGTAAATTAAAGCCCGGTCTTTAAACCGGGCTTTAATTTAATCAAGTTTTAAAATTATTTGCTATTTATTACAATTGTAAATTCCCCTTTTATCTTATCTTCTGTCTTTCCTTCTGCTTTTTCTAATTTTTTAATAATTTGATCTGTTTTTCCTCTATAAATATTTTCAAACTTCTTGGTTATCTCTCTAGCAACTATAATTTCTCTTTCTCCTACTATTTTTTTAATTTCTTTTAAAGTTTTTAAAACTCTATAGGGAGATTCATACAAGATAACTGGGTAATCCCTTTTTTTAATCTGTTTAAAAAACTTCTTTCTTTTTCTTTTTTTAGGAGGAAATCCTAGAAATAAGAATCTATTCATTGGAAAATGGCACACACTTGCCGTAGCACTTAAGGCTGAAGCTCCAGGAATAGGAATAATTTCTGCTTCTATCTCTTTATCAACAATCTTTTTAATTAATTTAAAAACAGGATCGGAAATTCCAGGAGTTCCTGCTTCTGTAACTAAAGCTAAATTCTGTCCTTTCTTTAATTTTTTTAAAATCTTACCAATTTTAGAAATAGAGGAATGTTGGAAATAGCTTTCAGTGGGAGCATTAATATTAAAATGATTTAATAAGTTTTGAGTAGTTCTTGTGTCTTCGCATAAAACCAGATCAACTTCTTCTAATATTCGAAGTGCTCTTTTAGTGATATCTTCTAAATTTCCAATTGGAGTTGCGATAATATAGATCTTAGCCATTTTTTCTTCTTTCTTTTAAAAAGTCTCCCATAAATTCATAAGCTATAGCAGCCATTGGAATAGCAAGAAAAGCTCCCATTATTCCAAATAAAGTTCCACCAACTGTTAAAGAAATTAAAACAATAAAAATTGGAATTCCAATAAATTTCTTTGCTAAAGCAGGCTTTACAATGTTTCCTTCAATTTGTTGTATTAAAACAAAGGCTAAAAGAACAAAGAATGCTTTCACAAAAGAGTCAAGGGCAACAACTACAAAGGCCAAAAGCCCTACTCCAATTGGACCAATAACAGGAAGAAAAGAAAATAGACCAGCAAGAAGAGCGAAAATAAAGCTATACTTTACATTTAATATAGTTAAAGCAATAAAGCTTGCCACACCAATAAATAAACAACTAAGAAGAGTGGCGCCAAACCAAGCACTAACTTTTTTCTGAGCTTTTTTAAAAATTTCTAAAACAAAGCTTTCTTTTTCTTTTGGAAAAAATAAAGCAACACCTTTTTCTATTATTTCTCTTTCCAAGCAAAGAAAGAAAGCTATAGTAAGAGTATATAAAGTAGAAAACAAGCCCCCAAAGAAGACTACAATTGCACTAAAGATATCAGAAGAGGCTTTAGTTACTGTCTCTTCAAGATAGACTTGAAAGGTAGAAATATCTTCAAATGCTTTAAATCCTAATTCTCTTAAAAGAGGAGAAATTTTAGTAAAGTAGTGCGGGAATAAATTAAAAAATTGCTTAATCTCACTAATAAAAAGAGGGGCAGTGAGATAAACTACTAATCCAAAAATCCCAAAAAATCCTAAAAAACAAAGAGAGACAGATAAAACCCTCGGAATTTTAAATCTTTCTAAGAATTTAATTCCAGGATTAAACAAAAGGGAAATAATAAATGCAAAAAGAGTCCAAATAATTAAATTTCCAAGAAGATAGACCCCATAAAAAAGAATTCCAACTAATCCAACTTTAAATAAAGAAGACCAAGTAATTTCTAATTTATTAATTTCTTCGCTCATAATTTTAAAATTTATTTAATATTTTTTTAAAATTATCTTTTTTATTAAAAGGGCCTATCATTGCTAAATTAAGTCCTGAAGGTTGGAAAATATCATTTGTTACTTTATTAATTTCATCAGGATCTACTCTATCAATTTCCTTATAAATATCATCTGGTGTCTCAATATCATTTTTAAGCAGTTCTTGTTTTGCATAAAAGAAACCTAATCTGTCAGATGATTCTAAAGAAAGTGCCATGTTTCCTTTAATATTTTCTTTACTCCTGGTTAATTCTTTATCTTTAATTCCTTCATCTCTAATCCTTCCGTATTCCCCTAAAACAGCTTCTACTGCTTTTTCAGCCTTTTTATTATCTGCTCCAATTCTAGTTAAAAGATAACCAGTATCAGTTTGAGAGCTGGCATTAGTTTTAACATAATAAGCTAATCCTAATTCTCCTCTTATTTTTACAAAAAGACGAGAACTCATCATTCCTCCTAAAGTATTACTTAAAACTTGAGTGGCATATCTTTTAGAACTATTAATATCATAACCTCTCACTCCTAAACAAAAATGAGTCTGATCTGTTTTTTGTTTTTGTAAAAGTATTTGAGGTTCTTTTTGTTCTTCTTTTACTTTGAGCTTGTCTTTAGCTTCTCCTTTTTTAACTGGTGAAAAATATTTTTTAGTTAATTTTTTAGCATTATCATTGTCAATATTCCCAGCTATACAAACAATTGTATTAGAGCCAACATATTGATTTTCTTTGTATCCTAATAAATCTTTTCTTTCTAAATTTCTTACTGATTCTTTTGATCCTGCAATATTCCAACCAGCTGGCTGATCTCCATACAATAATTTAGGCCATAGAATTCTAACATTTTCCATTGGAATATCATTGTACATATTAATCTCTTCAATAACTACTCCCTTTTCTTTTTTCATCTCCTTTCCTGGAAAAGTAGAATTTAAAAATATATCAGAAACCCATTCAATTGCAGTTTCTAATTGAGATTTTTCAACTTTAGCATAATAACCAGTGTATTCTTCCCCAGTAAAAGCATTATAGGATCCTCCTACACCATCTAAGGCTTTAGAGACTTCTAAGGGAGAAGGTCTCTTTTTAGTTCCTTTAAAAAACATATGTTCTAAAAGGTGAGAAATTCCTTTTTGCTCTTCTATCTCATATTTTGATCCAGCTCCAACTAACACTAAAACAGTAACTGCTTTTGTTCCTTTTTTAGGAACAGTTATTAATCTTAAACCATTACTTAGTTTTGTTTTTTTGTACATCAAAGTATTTAGGGTGATTATCTCTTAATTTTTTTCTTAAAATTTCTTTAAGGTTTTTAACTTTAACTCTTTCTTGTTCCATAGTGTCTCTATCTCTAATAGTAACACTTTTATCTTCTAAAGTATCAAAATCACAAGTAACACAGAAAGGAGTTCCAATTTCATCTTGTCTTCTGTATCTTCTTCCAATTGATCCTGCTTCATCATACTCTGTACTAAAATCTAACTTTAATTTCTCATAAACTTCTTTAGCTTTATTGACTAAGTCTTGCTCCTTTTTAATTAAAGGAAATACTGCTACTTTAATTGGGGCTAATTTTTTATGAAGCTTGAGTACTTTTTCTTGTTTCTTTTTACTTTTTTCATCTCTTCCTCCTTCTACTTTTTGATAAGCATCAACCATGAAAGCTAAAAAGGATCTCTCTACCCCAACTGAAGTTTCAATAACATACGGATAATATTCCTTATCCTTTTCTTTATCCTGATATTTTAAGTCTTGATGACTATGCTTTGAATGGTTAGATAGGTCCCAATCTCCTCTATTATGGATTCCTTCAATTTCCTGCCAACCAAATGGGAACTTATACTCAAGGTCAATTTGTTTTTTAGCATAATGAGCTCTTTCTTCTTTTTCAATTTCATTAAAACGAAGCTTATCTTTATCTACTCCCAATTCTAAATACCAATTTAATCTTTGTTTCTTCCAATATTCAAAATACATATCAGCATCATCTGGATCACAAAACCATTGCATCTCCATCTGTTCAAATTCTCTTGTTCTAAAAATATAGTTTTTAGGGGTAATTTCATTTCTAAAAGCTTTACCTATTTGAGCTATCCCAAAAGGTAATTTTAATCTTCTAGAATCCATTACATTTTTAAAATTAATATAGATTCCTTGAGCAGTTTCTGGTCTTAGATAAGCTTTAGAATCTTCATTTTGAATTGGCCCAGTATAGGTCTCCATCATTAAATTAAATTGTTTTGGTTCTGTAAATTCTCCTCCACATTCAGGACAAGTATCTGAATCAATTTTATCTACTCTAAATCTCTTATGGCATTCTTTACATTCCATTAGTTCATCAGCAAAACCTGCAGATAAATGCCCTGAAGCTTTCCAAATTTTAGGAGACATTAAAATCCCAGAGTCTAATCCTACTACATCTTTATGTAGCCTCACTGTTTGCTTCCACCAGTTTTTTTTAATATTTCTTTTAACTTCTACTCCTAAAGGTCCAAAGTCATAACAAGAACTAAATCCTCCATAAATCTCAGATGATGGGAAGACAAAACCTCGCCTTTTGCATAAAGATATTATTTCTTTAAGTAAGTTAGTCATTTTACATTTTCTTTTAATTTTTTACTTTTAGCTCTTTAGTTTTTTGTTCAATATCTTTTTCTGTAAATTGATCTGATCCTTTAATCTCTCCTTTTTCAATTAAAGTGTATTCACTTTTTTCTGTTTCAGGGGTAATTTCTAACTGAAAAGCTATTTTCCTAGAATCTTCAGTAAATCCTGTGCCAGCCTCTACTTTTTCTGCATCCCATACCAATTCTCTACTATCTGAATCATAAGTTAAGCCATCTTCCTCTGGATAAATATTTCCTGTCATTTCAACATCTTCTGGTAAGGTAGCCTTTATAATTGTATTCTCTAAATCATTATAATAATTTTTTAATTCCCAAACTACAGTATAGGTACTGCTTTCTCCTTCCTCTAAAGGATGTGGGCCACTATTTTCAAATATTTCTTCGTCATCAATTGTACTGTCTTCTGGTTTTTCAGAATAAGCTGATTGAACTAATTCAGCTTTAGTATTTACTTTAATTTCAAATTCTTTTTCTACTTGACTTAAATAAATTTGGTTTGTAAGTATTGGATTTTTATCGTTTTCTCCTTCCATTCCCCAGTCATCTTTTAATTCAATCCAAAATTCAACCATTCCTTCTTTTTTAGCTTCTAAAAATTGTAGCTTTGATACTTTTCTCCAATCAAAAATTATAGAATTATCTCCTTCTCCAAAATCTCCTTTGTCTGATTTTAAAGTAGATAAATCATAGGCATCGCCTTGCATTTTAAAAATCAAAAATGCTTTTGTTAGAGGATCATCTCCAATGTTTTTAAAGAAAAGTTCATAATGAAGCATATCTCCAGGACTAGCTACATATTTTGGATTACCATTAATCTGCTGAGTGATATAAAGAGAAGGTTCAATCAATTCAATTCCTTTAGTAATCTCTTTTAAGTGAACAAAATCATCTTCTCTCCAGATTCCTAATTTCGCATTCATAATTTTTCTATCTCCCACATCTCCTCTTAAGTTTCCTATAATTTCAATTCTTCCTCCTTCAGCTTTATTAAGTAATCCAATATTCCAAGTAGTCTTTTCAATCCCAGTAGGTTCAGCTGAAATAAATTCAAAATCATCAGGATACTCTACTTTTACAGCAAGATCTGAAATTGGGTAATCAATATTAGAAAAATAATTGATTTGGAAGGTAAATTCTTGAGCAGACTCTACTTTGGAAGGTAAATCAAACTCAAAAGAAAGTGGTACCTCTTCAATTATTGTAGTAAGACTAGAAACAGATTTATAGCTTGAATTTAAATTTTTTGGACTATAAGTTAGAGAAGCTTTTGCAGTTCTATCTTCTCCTTTCTTTCCAAAAAGCCTTGTTTTAAAACGAAAAGTTTTTTCTTCTCCTGGATAAATTGCGTCTCCTATTTCTTTTGAAGATAATTCAACTCTTTTTTCTCTATTTTCTGGAATTTCTGCATATTGAGGGTACTCAAAAACTAACTTAGGATCTTCTAACCTAACATTTCCATTATTTCTATATTTAACAATATATTCTATTTCCTCTCCTACTTTCGTTCTTTCTGGCCCTAAAACTTCGATCTTTAATATCTCTTTTGAATAAGTATTCCTGTTTAGATACCAAAAACCAATACCTCCAACTATTAAAAGTAAAACTATTAAAATTGTAATTATTTTTTTAAACATATTTTTTTAAATTTACCTTGTACTTTCTAAAATGTAAAGATGATATTTTTTAGATATTTCTTCTAAATTATCTAAATTATCTTTAGGGATATTAATATGAGAAAGAATCTCTAATTTTTGCCTTAAAAATAATCTAATTATCTTTACTATATTTGGATTTATTTTAACCTCTTTGTCTATTTTACCAGAACAATTTTTACAAACAACACCTCCAGCCTGAAAACTAAAGCATAATCCTTCTGGTTTTAGCTCTTTTCCGCATCCCGCACAGTTTTTAAGTTGAGGTTGATAACCTAAAAGACTTAAAAAATTCCATAAGAAAAAGAAAAATAGAATCTTAGGATTAATTTCTTTGTTATTTAGTCCTTTAAAGCTTTTCAGAAATAGATTCCATAAAGCTTTGTCTTCTTCTTCTCCTTTAATAAAATTAGTTGCAACTTCTGAAATCCTATAAGCAACGCCTAACCTATTTACATTTTCTAAAATATTTTCAAATCTATTAAGGGTAGAAGTATCAACTAATATTTTGTAGTTTTTCCCTTCAATAAATTCTATATCGCTGAGATAAAATAGTTGAGCTCCTCCTCTTAATTTAGAATCAATTTTTCGAATTGATCTTCCTAGAGCACTGATCAAACCATACTCTTTTGTATAAATTATAAAAAAGTAATCTGCTTCTCTATGGGGAGTTTCTTTCAAAAAAATACCTTGAGTTCTAAAATGTTTTTTCATCCTACTTTTTCTTTTTTATTCCAACCCAGAGTCCTTTCTCTTTTATTTTAAACTCTTTCTCTACGTCAAAGTTTTTAGCTTCCTTTCCTAAAGAAAAGTTTTCAATTCTACCTTCTTTTTTAATATAATTAGAGAAATTAGTTAAAATTTCTTCTATTTCTCCATCTCCTTTGAAATAAATAGAAACTTTATCTTGAGGTTGATACTCTGCTTTTTTTCTCATTCTTTGAATCTTTCTAATTACTTCTCTTGCAATACCTTTCTGTTTTAATTCAGTTGTAATTTCTGTATCAAGATTTACTTCCCCTTTATCTAAACTAGCATCAAATTTTATTTCATTTACATTAATTTCATCTTCTAATATTCCTAATAATTCTTTCTCATCCTTAAGAATACTACTACTGCTAATTTCTAATTTAGCTAAGGGTTGTCTTACTTTAATGCCTTTATCAGATCTAACCGAAAGTGTTTTTTTAGCTGCTTCTCTTACCTTTTTCATCTTCTTTTCAAGCTCAGAATCTATTAATTTTTCATTTGCTTTAGGATAGTTTTCCAAATGAACTGATTCTTTTGGCCCATTTAGTTTTTGGTATAGGTCTTCACTTAAGAAAGGTAAAAATGGAGCTATTGTCTTAGAAAGGTTCAAAAGAATATGGTAATAGATCTTGGCTGTTCTTTCTTTTTCTTTATCGTTTTCTGGCTTTTGAAGCTTTCTCCTTGATCTTCTAATGTACCAATTGGAAAAGTCATCAATAAAATTTTTAAATTGCCTACTAGCTTCAGTTAAATGATAATCATTCATCCATTTCTCTACATCTTTAATTAAAGTATTTAATCTGGAAAGAATCCATTTATCTAATTCACTTTCTAATTCTAGTTCAGAGCTTTCAAAATCTTGATCAACATAAATGTTGAAGAATTTATAACAATTCCAAAGAGTTAATATGTCTCTCTTAAAATATTCTTCAACTCTTTCTTTAGAAAAGATATAATCTTCTCCCATCTGAGTACTAGATAGTAAAAAGTAACGTAGAGCATCTGCTCCATACTCTTCAAATACCTTATCTGGGGGAGTGAAGTTCTTTTTGCTCTTAGATAATTTTTTACCATCTTCTCCTAAAACTAATCCATTAGCAACTACATTTTTATAAGCAGGTTGATCTTTTCCTAATCCTGTATCTTCTTGAGTTAAAGCAGTAGCTAAAACATGTAAGGTGTAAAACCAGCCTCTAGTTTGATCTACAGCTTCTGCAATAAAGTTTGCCGGGAAAGTTTTTTCTACAAATTCCTTCTTTTCAAAAGGATAATGCCATTGAGCATAAGGCATAGATCCGGATTCAAACCAACAATCATAGACCTGTTCAATTCTTTCCATTTTTTCTCCACATTCTGGACATTCAAATTTAATTCTATCAATAAATGGTTTATGAAAATCTAATTCACCTTCTCTGTTATAAGGAAATCTTGTAAACTCAAAAGGTCCATTTAGCTCTCCTGGTTCAATATAGTCTATTTTTTCTTCTTCTTTTTTATCAACCATTTCTTTATTTGGTGCTCCTTTTAAGGCTCCTTTTAATAACCAGAGCGGATTGGCATGACTAACAATTAAAATATTTTTATCTTCGTTCTCTTTTTCAATTTCTAAAATAGTATCCCAAACCCTCCTTCTCACCTCATTCCAGCTTTCTCCATCCTGAGGAGCTTTTTTAAATCTATCAATAATATTTGGAAGAGCCTTATAGTATTCTTCTTTCTTTTTGCCATGAAATTTTCCTAAGTTAGTATCTCTTAATCTTTTATCATAGTTAATCTCAATATCTAATTCTTTTGCAACTATTTCAGCAGTTTGTTTAGTTCTTAAAGAATCTGAAGCGTAAATTAGATCAATATCGCCTTTCTCTAATTTTTGAGCTACCTCTTTAACTTTTTCTCTACCTTTGTCTGATAAATCAATATTTTCTCCAAAATGATCTTCATAAGTATAATCTGGTTTTTCAAGTTGATAATTTGTAATTCCATGTCGAAGGAAAAAATATTTATTATCACTAAATTTTTTCTCTTTAAGATCTTCTCTTCCTCCTATAACTTCTCTATGCTCACATTCTGAACATTCCCAAATTGGAATAGGTGCTCCCCAATATCTATCTCTGGAAAAAGACCAATCTTTAGCGCCTTCTAGCCAATTTCCAAACCTTCCTTCTCTTAAATGTTCAGGGACCCAGTGAACTTTTTCCTTATTATTTTTAACTAAATCATCTTTAATAGCTGTCACTTCTACATACCAGCTGTCAATTGGGTAATAAAGCAAAGGAGTGTCACATCTCCAACAATGAGGATAATTATGCCTTATCTTTTCTTCTTTAAAAAGAAGATTTCTTTCTTTAAGATCCTTTTTAATATACTTATCTGCACTTTTTACAAATTTGCCTTCTCCTGGAATATCCATATTCTTTTTGATTTTTCCTTCCAGATCTACAGTTACTGCTATAGGTAAATCTTCTTCTTTTCCTAATTTCATATCTTCTTCACCAAAAGCTGGAGATATATGAACAAGACCAGTTCCTTCTTCAAAAGAAACAAATTCTCCTTTAATTACCTTGTAGCCTGGTTTTTCTAGTTCTCTTTTATAAAGTGGTTCATATCTTTTTCCTTCTAATTCTTTAGAGTCTACTTTTTCAACTACTTTATAATCATAACCTTCTAATGTTTCTTCCATCTCTTTTCCTAAAATATAGAACTCATCATCAATTTTAACTTTTATATAATCAACATCTTCTCCAACCGCCACTGCAATATTAGCTGGTAGAGTCCAAGGAGTTGTTGTCCAAACTAGAAGATAAGTATTTTTTTCATCCTTTAGTTTGAATTTAATATAGACTGATTCATCTTCTATTTCTTTATAAGCTCCTGGTTGATTCAATTCAAAATTAGAAAGTGGAGTTCCACATCTTGGACAATAAGGACTTACTCTGTAATCTTTGTAAATTAACCCTTGATCATAGAGTTGTTTTGTAACCCACCAAACAGATTCTGTATAATCTGGATCCATTGTAGCGTAAGAATCAGAATAATCAGCCCATCTTCCTACTCTTCTTAAAGTCTTTTGAAATTCTCCTACACATCTAAATACTGAATCTCCACATGCTTTATTAAACTTTTCCATTCCATATTCTTCTATTTCTTGTTTAGTTGTTAAGTCTAATTCATCTTCAATTAAATTTTCGATTGGAAGTCCATGACAATCCCATCCCACTCTTCGTGGAACTTTATACCCTTGCATAGTTTTAAACCTTAAGACAGCATCTTTTATTGTAGTAACTAAAATATGGCCATAGTGAGGCAATCCAGTTGCAAAAGGAGGTCCATCAAAAAAACTAAAAATTTCACCACCCTCTCTTTCTTGGATTGATTTTTCAAAAATATTGTGTTTCTCCCAAAAATCTAATATTTTTCTTTCTTCTTTAGGAAAGTCTCTTTTCATAATTACTAAATTTTTTTACTTTGTTTTCGAGCGAAGCGAGAAAAGAAGGTTCTGGCTGAGCATTTCTGTCAGTCAGGTCCTTATTTTGTACTTCTAACCTATCATTTTAGGTAGTATTTTTCAACTTAAATTTAAACTTGAAAAAAGTTATAAAAAATAATAGCATCAACAAGTCTTAAATTAATTTACTTTATTCTTTTTCTTAGTTAAAATTAAATTAGAATGCCAGTATTAGTAAAGAATAAAAAAGCATACCACGAATATGAAATTCTCGAAAGCTTCGAGGCGGGTATGGTATTAAACGGGCAAGAAGTAAAATCTATAAAAGAAAGAAGGATAAGCCTAAAAGGCTCCTATGTTAAAATCAAACACGGAGAGGCATATTTAATTGGAGCAAATGTTCCAGCTTACCAGCCAAAAAATACTCCTCCGGATTATAAGTCAGAAAGAATAAGAAAGCTACTTTTAAAAAAATCTGAGCTAAAATACCTTATTGGAAAGACTGAACAGAAGGGTTTGACAATAGTACCTCTAAAAGTATATACTAAGGGACGATATTTAAAACTTGAGATAGGAATTGCTAAAAGAAAGAATAAGAAAAATAAAAGAGAAGAAAAGAGAAGAAAAGATTTAGAAAGAGAACAAGCTCGGGAACTTAAACAAATGGGGATGTAATGGCCTCGATAGAAAACCGAGCTAAGAGAGGCAAGCTGAGTGTCCTCAAATCTCATAAAACTTTGAGGAAAATATTAAATGCTGAAACATTAACATTTAATAGAGAACCTGCTTTAGCTTACGCTTAAGCATTCTCCATTTATTGCCTTCATTCTCGCTAGAGGTAATAAATGACAAAAATGCGAGATAGGTCCTTCTTCTGATTAGTGGGAAATGACCGAAATTATAGCTAATCATGGTTGGAGACATTTTGTCTGTTTTCTAGTCTTCAATCTATAACCCACCAAACAGTCAAAGCTTGTAAACTTGTCTTAGTAAAGCTTTCTACACGAGGGTTCGATTCCCTCCATCTCCACATTAAGTAATAAATTAAATTTAATAAAATTATTAAAAAACCTAGAGTAAACTCAAAAATTAACGCAGATAAAGTAAGATTAATTGACTCCGAAGGCGAACAAGTCGGAATAGTTTCTTTTGAAAAAGCTATTAAGAAAGCAAAAAAAAAGAAACTAGATTTGGTAGAGGTAGCCCAAAAAGCTGATCCCCCTGTTTGCAAGATAATGGATTATGGAAAATATCTTTACAGAGAACAGAAAAAAGAGCAAAAGCAAAAAAGTAAGACTGGAACTTTAAAAATTATTAAATTTAAATTTAAAACTACCAGTCACGATTTAAAGACAAAGGCAAAAAGAACTATCCGTTTTTTAAACAAAGGGTACAAAGTTAAAATTGAAATGTATTTGAGGGGAAGAGAGAATGCTTTAAAAGGACATGCAAAAGACAAGATTAAAGAATTCCTTGACATGGTAAAAGAAGAGGTTGAAATAGAAGCAGAAAAAGAGTTAAAAAAGAAAGGGCCTCGTTTTTTAATGATAATTAGAAAAAAATAAATTAAACTGATTTAAAATATCATGGGAAAACCAAAAACAAGAAAGTCTGTTAAAAAAAGATTTAAGATCACTAAGAATGGAAAAGTTCTCCGAAGGCCAACCGGGGGAAATCATTTCCGTACTAAAAAAAGTGGTGACAAAAAAAGAAAATTAAAGAAATGGGTTGAAATAACTGGAAAGGAAGCTAAAAATATTAAAAAAATTCTTAATTACTAACCATTATGCCTAGAGTTAAAAGAGGGAAAACAGCAAACAAGAGAAGAAAAAAAGTCCTTAAAGAAACTAAGGGCTATAAATGGGGTAGAAAAAATAAGTATAAGCAAGCTAAAGAAGCACTCCAACACGCAAGAGAAAATTCTTACAAAGACAGAAAGAGAAAAAAAAGAGAATTTAGAAAATTATGGCAAGCTCAAATAAATGCAGCTTGCAGAATGCTAGATACTACTTATAGTAAATTTATTCATAATTTAAAAGAGAATAATATTGAATTAAATAGAAAAATGCTAGCAACGCTAGCAAAAGATCATTTCGAAGTATTTGAAAAGATAGTTAAGAAAGTGACTAAATAATTTAAATTACTACTCTAATCAAAAAACGACTCCATCTTGGAGTCGTTTTTTTTATTTAAAGTTTTCAGCTTTCTTTAAAATTTCTTTGCTCTCTTTATAGGTAAGCGTTTCCACTGCCTCCTTAAAGCTTGCCCACTTATAACCTATATGCTCATGAGATAATTTTATATCTTCAGTTTTTGTTTTAGCTAAATAAAAGATTACATCTTTAAAAATTTTATCTTTTTCAGTCTGAAAAGTATAACTAATTTCCTCTTTAAAGCCATCTACTATCTCTAAATCATCTATCCCTGTTTCTTCTTCAGTCTCTCTTTTTACAGTTTCTAGCTCCTTTTCTCCTTCTTCAATATGCCCTTTAACTAACCCCCAATACCTCTCCCTTGAGCGAGGAGGTCTTTCAGGATAGTGCAAGAGTAAATATTTTCCTTTTCTGTTTCTAATTATTGCACCAGCTGATTTTTCGTTTTTACTAAAATCTTTTTCTTTTTTCATTTTATTTAAATAATTTAACCAGCTTTTTTAAAGATAAAGTATTAACTATATCTTTCTTTTCTGCCCACCCTCTTCGAGCTTGAAAAACTCCTAGCTCCATATATTTCAAATGAATAATATTATGGGCATCACTATCTATTACCATTTTAACACCTGCTTCTTTCGCTTTTCTAATATTAACATCTTTTAAATCAAGTCTTTTTTTAAAAGAATCTATTTCCAAGACCGTATTAGTCTTTTTAGCAAACTTAAATAATTTATCAAGATCAATTTTATATTGATCTCTTCTTTTAAGAATTCTACCAGTTGGATGAGATATTATATTAATATTAGGATTGCTCATTGCTTTAATAATTCTTTCTGTCATTTCTTTTTCTCTCATTTTAAAATGAGAGTGGATTCCAGCTATTGCATAATCTAATTTCTTTAGTGCATTATCTTTAATATCAATACTTCCATCTTTTAAAATATTAGTTTCTGCTCCTTGTAAAATAGTGATCCCTTTTAATTTCTTGTTTAATTTTTTAATTTCTTTTCTTTGCTCTTCAAGTTGTTTTTCATTTAATCCATTTTCTATTTTTAAAGTTTTAGTATGGTCACTAATACCAATGTAATTATATCCCAATTCTTTTGCAGCTTTTGCTATTTCTTCAATAGAGTTATCTCCTCCATTCCAATTAGAATGTAAATGAAGATCTCCTTTAATATCCTCTAATTTAACTAATTTCGGTAATTTATCTTCTTTAGCTGCCTTAATTTCCCCACTATCTGTTCTTAGCTCTGGCTCTATAAAAGGTAATCCAATTGCATTATAAACTTCCTTTTCTGTTTTTCCTGCAATTCTTTTTTCTTTTTTAAATACTCCGTATTCGCTTAATTTCAGTCTCTTGTTAATTGCAATCTTTCTAGTTTTAATATTATGATCTTTAGATCCAGTAAAGTATTGAAGGGCTGCCCCATAGCTTTTTTTAGGAATTACTCTTAAATCAATATCAAAGTCTTGTTCAGTTCGAATAGAACTTTTAGTTTTTCCTTTACCCCAAACTTTTACTACATTTGGCATAGAAACAAAAAATTCCATTACAGGTTCAGGATTGTCTGTAAGAACAAGAAAATCTATATCTCCTATAGTAGCCTTTTTTCTTCTTACAGACCCACAGACATCAACTTTTTTAACTTGTTCTAAGTTTTTTAATTTCTCTTTAATCTCTTCAACCACAGGAAGTATATCGCCTAAAAGAAATCTTCCTTTACTACTTTTTACAAATTCAATTCCTTCTAATATATTCTTTTCTGATTTTTCTCCAAATCCATCCAACTCTCTAATTTTTTTATCTTTAGCTGCCTTTTCTAAGCTTTCTAAGTCTTTAATATCTAATTCCTTCCATAATTTTTTAACCGTTTTAGGGCCTATCCCTTCAACAGAGGTTAATTCGTCAAATTCAATTGGAACTTTCTTTTTATATTTTTCATAATATTCTATTTTTCCAGTTTTAATATATTCAATGATTTTATCCGCAATACTTTCACCTATCCCAGAAAGACCTTTAAGTGCTTTTTCTCCTCCTTCTTGATAAATTTCATTTAAGTTTTGATCTAAATTATCAATTAAAAAAGCGGCCTTACGATAAGCCTGAGGCTTAAATTGGACATCTTCCATTTCCAAATATTCTGCAATTTCTTTAAAAATTTTAGCTATTTTCTTGTTGATCATTTTTAAATATTTTTCTTAAATCAACATGAAAACCATTATCAAAAACTCCTTTAATCTCCTCTCTTAATGAAAGGAGAATTCCACTTCCTACTATTCCTAAAACACTTACTAGAACAAAGACTACATCAAATCCGTATTTAGTAACAAGCCAGCCACCAACTATTCCAGAAATTCCAGCGCTTAAACCTAAAGCAGTAGAGTCTAAGCCCCATTGGGTAGCTTCCTTTCCTGAATCAATATGTCGGGTAAAAATTGCATTCCAAGCACTAAGCACTACCCCTAAAGACAATCCTTTAATTGCCTGAAGAAAATAAAGATGGATTGGTTTGCTTGCAAAAACAAAAGCAAGCGGAATAAGCGAGGTAATAAACATGCCAACTACTAAAACAAAATAATCATCTTTTTCGCTTACTAAAGTGTCTAAAATAATTCCGCTTGGAGTTCTAATTAAAGATCTAGCAATTAAAAAAATAGATATTCCCATTCCTGCAGTAAAGGCATTAGCGTTTTGAATTTGTCGAACTACAAAAATAGAAAAAACTGGAGAAAGTAAACCCCATCCCATCCAGAAAAATATATCACTTAAGATTAAATATTTAACTATTCTGTTGGGTATAAGTTTCTTTGGGGTTTTCATTCTCTTAAGTTTTTAAGAAAGCAAAGCTTGCCCTAATTAAAGTAACAAGCTTTGCTTAATTTTTTCTATTAAATTAACGCTTACTGACTTGAAGTAGATTGATCTGCTGTTTCACAGTCTTGAGGGCAAGTTTCTGGAGTTTCAGGGCAAGTACAACCAATGGCCATACAGACTACTTTTTGACAAGTTCCATCACCACATAAATCTTTACAATTTTCATTAGCTCCAGTAGAAGTTCCCGGGCCTGCTCCAGCTCCCATATTTGGCCCTTGGCTTTCTTCTTCTTTCTCCTCACCTTCATTCTCTTCTGCTCTTTTTCTTTCAGTCTCTCCTTGTCCCATATCTTCTTCTATTCTCTGTCTAAATTGTTGAGAAGCTTCTTTAGCTCTTTGTAATCCTTGTAGTGCCTCTTGAGGAGCTTTCTCCATAACTCTTTCTAATACTTGAAGGTGGACAGAAGTAGCTTGCCTAGTAATCTCTTTTACTTTTTCTACATCCTTACCAACTTCTTTAGCAATGGATGAAATTTCTTCTCCAAACTTATACTGTTTCTCTACTTCATCAACTTCATCTTCAAAATCTTTATTAAGTTGACGGCTACAAGCTGCTACACATTGGCCTACACAAGCTTCCTCTCCAGAATTACAGGCTTGTTTACATAATTGGGTAGTAGTAGCCATGCACTCTTCATTCTCTCCACAATCAGGTAATGCCTTACATTCTGCTACGCACTCACTTGTAGCTCTTTTTTGACAAGTAACTTCGCATCTATTTCTACATTCTTGTTTTTGTTGTTGATTTTTTCCAGCTTTCTTTTCAAGTTTATCTAGTTTTGAATCTAAAATTTCCATATTAAATTCTGCTGCCTTGCCTGGATTACTCTGAGAAATACTCTTAATTTCCTCCTTTATTTTTTCTTTAAATTCTAAATTAATTTCTTCAATAATATTTCTAATTTTTTCTTCTTTATTGTTTGCGTCTTCTTCTATCTGATCTAATCTATCAATTAATTCTAATTCTTTTTCTATTAATAGCTCAGACAAAGAATCACTTTTGTCTTTTAATTTACTTATTCCTTTTCCATACTCAAAGTATTCTTGCACAATTTCTTCTAATCCTTCTGTATCTCCCTCTTCTATTTTTTGTTTAATTTGTTCAATCTTTTTCTCTGTCACTCTATAAGTTATTTCAGCTGCTTTTTGAGGGTTAGTTTTTGAGACACTATCTATTGCTTGGAAATGTCCTTTTCTAGAATTTTCAATTGCATTTTGAATTCCTTTTTTTGCTTCCTCTGATACCCTTTCTGATACTCGCTGTAAAACATCAAAGTGTTTAGCTGTAGAAGATGCTACTTTTTCTGCAATTTTTTCTTTATTTTTAACTTTCTCCATATTCTTTTCCATCTTCTGAAGTTGTTTTTCATAATTTTCTACTGCTTCCTGAGCTTCTTCTTTATTTTCATCTGCTAGTTCTTTAGCTTCAGCTAATCTTTCTTCTGCATATTTAAGAAATTTTTTTGCTTTTTTCTCTGCAGAAAAAGCAAAAAACATTCCTATTTTTTCTCCTAATTGATCCATAAAATAGAAACTACTATCTGGGCCTATCCCAGCTTTTGGTAGCCATCCAAATTGAGCATTAACAGGTCCTGCAAAAGAGAAAATTAAACAGGTAATTATTGAAAATAAGGCTAATTTTTTGTACATATTATTTTTTATTATTAATTGTTTTCTTAACTATATTATACCACTCATAAAAATCCTTTTAAAGTTTTATAAAAAAACCCTCTCTTTAAAAGAGAGGCTCTAAGCTAAAATTTTTGTTGCTCCCAATCGGAATAGCTTCAATTAGAAATTCCTTTTAATTATATTTTTTTCTTAAAATATCAATTGCCTTGATTAAATTTTTATTAGTAGCCCATTCGCTAGAGGCGGAAAGCCATAAATCTTTTTCTATTTGCCCTTGCTCTTTCCAATATTCTAAAGCTTGAATTAGGCTTTCTAATCTATCAATCTGTTTTACAAATCTTGCTTCTTTCGTTCTTTTGTTTTCATAATTTTGCCAGAGATGCTTCGCTTTAATTTTAAAATCTTTTGGTAAATCTTTTAAAAGTTTATCTAGAGCTTCTTTTTCTTTTCTTGTTTTTTCTTCTAATCTTTTCTTTCTTTCTTCCTTTGTATATTGGGTTCTAGATCTTTTCTTTCTAATTTTTTCTTTCTCTTCTTTACTGGTATCTTCGTCTACTAACCCCTCATAAGGTATTTCGTCTTTAGCATAAACTTCGCAAAGATCATGAACCAGAGCCATTTTAATCACTTCTTCTAAGTTTAAATCTTCTTCTTTCCTACCGAATATCCAAGCTAAAACTGTAGCTCTAAAAACGTGATCTGCTGTAATTTCAGAATCTTTAAGGTCATGTAAAACTGTCCACCCTCTTCTTTTTTTTCTTTTTAATATCCCACAATTAATAAAAAATTTAACAAAAGTTCTATACTTTTCATTTTCAGGTTCTTTATTAGAAAACTCATTATCAATCTCATTTAAAAACAATTGGAGTTTTTCATCTTCAATTCTTTCTTTAGCATCCATAATCCAGAGATTTTTCTGAATTTGCCCTTGCTCTTTCCAGTACTCTAAACCTTGAAGAAGATTCTCTAGCTTATCAATTTGTTTAACAAATCGTCCTTCTTTACTTAGCTTCTTTTCATACTCAAGCCAAATATTTTTTACTTCTTTTTTTAAGTCTTGAGGTAAATCAGAAATTAAATTTTCAATCCCCTCAAGTTCATTTTTAAATTTTTTCTTTTTTTGCTTCTTTCTATCTTTTAAAGAAGATTGAATCCGAGGATGTTTTTTTAAAATTTCTTTCATCTTCTCTGAATCCTTATCCTCAGGTAATAAAACTGCATAAGGAGTTTCATCCTCTGCATAAACTTCGCAAAGGTCATGAACCAGAGCCATTTTGATTATTTTATCAGTATCTAAATCCTCTTGCTCCTGACCTAAACCCCAAGCTAAAAGTGTAGTTCTAAAAATGTGGGAGGAGGTTGATTCAGAATTATCAATATCGTGCCAAACCACCCACCCTTTTCTCTGCTTTCTTTTTAGCTTTCCAATTTGAGTGGAAAAATTTATTAGAGCCTCTAAATCTTGTTTTTCCATGCTAATCTAAATTGTATTTAATACCTTTGATTTTATAAATAGTTTCAGTAGCAGAATTTACTATCACCTTATCTCCTACTTTATGTCCTAATAAATTTCTACCTACTGGGGATTCATTACTAATTTTACCAAGTGTAGGATCTGCTTCTAGCGTTCCAACTAATTTAAATTCGTCTTCATTGCTATTAGCTTGAACTTTTACAGTAGCACCTAATTTAATAATATCTCTCTCTTTCTTAGGAGGTGCTTTAATAATTTCTACATTTTTTAAAACTTCTTCTAATTCAGAAAGTCTTTTATCTAAAAAGTCAAGATCTTCTTTATACGCAATAAAGTCTGGATTAATATCCTCTGAGTGCCAAACCTCAGGTGATCCTTCCTTTGTTTTAGCAAGTTTTAATTTTTTTAATTGTTCAAATTCCTCCTTTAGTTTCTTATATCCTTTTTCAGTTAAATAGTATACTCTTTCTTTTTTCATAATTTAAATTAAAAATCTCCTTTATTTAAAGGGGATTTTTGAAAAAATATAATTAAAACCTTTTTTAGGCTATCCCCCACACAAAACTTTACCAGTGGTTAGCGTTGGTAAAGTAAAGAGCAACGACTTTTCTTTTTTCCTCCAATTAAGTTGAAGAGAATTATAATTCATACTTAAATAACACTATAAGCTATTTTCTACTTTTATTCTATTCCAAAAATCACTTTTGTCAAGAAAATTGTTTTTTGATTTTTTCTTCTATCTCTTGAGAAGAGCTATTATTAATATAGTTCTGAATTGTTTTTGATTTTTTCTTGAATTTTTTATCCAATTCTATTACTTCAGGTTTTACTTGAAGCGCTGTTTTATTTAATCCTACTAGTTTTAAACCAGTTAAGCTTTTTACCCTAGAAAGAGCAACATACCCCATGCCCGGAGTAAAAGCCTTGGATAAATTAATTTCAGCCGCATCTAAACTCATCCCTTGACTTTTATGAATAGTAATTGCCCAAGCTAGCCTTAAAGGAAATTGTATTATCTTTGCTTTCTCTTTTCCTTCTTCTATTACTCTCCATTCTTCTCTTTCAACAAAAATTTTCCTATTAGAAGTCGTTTTAACCACTGGGTTACCCCTCTCAAATCCAACTACTTTTCCTAAGGTTCCATTAACATAACCTCTCTCAAAATTATTTTTAATAAACATAACTACAGCTCCTTCTTTTAAAACAAGTTTTTTAGGAACAATACTATTATTAATTAAAAAATTAGCAAACCGTTTTTGTCCTTTTTTTTGATAAGTATAGGAATGACTTTTTTCTTTTATTAGGTTTAATTTTTTACTATTTATCATATCCACCCCTCTATTGTGGGTATACAGTTTTGTAGGATTAATATTTAAATCAAATTCTTTCTTTTTTTGCTTTAAAAGAGTTTTAATTGAACTTTTTGTAACATTGTTTGTTCTAATCTCCCCTAAAATTTTACTAAGTTCTGCTTCTTGGTGTCTATGCTGTTCTGTTAAATAACAAATTTTAATATCCATTTCATTCCAAATTTGAGAAAGAGTAACAAATCTAGGATTTTTTCTTTTTTTAGTAACAGGAGGTAGTTGAAAAAAATCTCCTGCACAAACTATTTGAAGACCACCAAAAGGACGAGGATCATTGCGAAGAGCCCTACATATCTTATTAATAAAATCAAATTGATAATCATGAAGCATTGAAACTTCATCAATAATTAAAACATCAGTATTTCTAATTCTTTTTTTAAGATAAGGGGTCTTTGCCATTTTCTCTAAATCCCTTTCCGATAATTCTTCTTTTATTCCTAATCCGGACCAAGAATGAATTGTAATACCGTCCAAATGGGTAGCTGCAATCCCAGTTGAGGCAGTAATACCCATTTTAACTCCTTCCCTCTTTAAATAAGAGATATAGCGGTTTAAGAGGTGTGTCTTCCCACTACCCGGAGGTCCAGTTAGAAAAACATTGTATCCCATTTTCAAAATTGTCAAAGCTTCATCTTGAGTCATGTTTTTGTATAATATAACAAAAAGATAAAAGGTTCAATTTGACAATCTCTCAACTTGTTGAAATAATTTAACTATGAAAATACTATTTGCAAAACATATGGGCTTCTGTTCTGGAGTAAGAAGAGCCATTAAAATAGCTATGAACTCCTTAAAGAATGATCCTAAACCAGTCCAGTTTTTAGGTGAAATAGTCCATAATGAATTAGTAATAAGTGAGGTTAATAAAAAGGGAGGAAAGACAATTTCTAGCTTTGATAAAGCAGAAGAAGGTACTGTTATTATAAGAGCTCATGGACTCCCTCCTACTAAAACTCCAGAGAATATTAAATTAAGAGATACTACTTGCCCTCTGGTAGAAAAAGTTCAAAAAACAGCTCAAAAATTTTATAAAGAAGGCTACCAAGTAATAATTATTGGAGACAAAGAACATTCTGAAGTAAAAGGAATTGATGGCTATACTGAAAATAGTTCAATTATAATTTCAGATATTGAAAAAGCAAAAAAATTAGATCCCCCTAAAAAAGCTGCTGCTTTAATCCAAACCACAAAAGACCACCAAAAAGCTGAAAAAATAATAGGAATATTAAAAGAAAAAATAGATGATTTTAAATGGGAGGACACAATTTGCCCAGAAGTAGTCTCCCGCCAAAAAGAATTAGAAAAAATTTTTGAAAAGGCAGAAGGAATTTTAGTAATCGGATCCAAAAAATCAGCTAACACTAGTAGATTAATTCAGATGGCCAAAGATAAGAATAAAAAGATCTGGTGGATAAATATTAAACAAGAACTTGTTGAAGCGTTGGGAGAGGAGGGTTTTGGAAATATAGAAACTTTAGGTGTAGTCTCTGGAACTTCATCCCCTGACTGTGAAGTTGAAAAAATTAAAAAATATCTTAAAGAAAACTTTGAAGATTATAAAAAAATAAGTAAATAATATCTAAGCTTAATTGATATTAATTTAAAAAAAATGAAAAGAAAGAAAACAAAAGTTATAAAAATAGGAGATAAAAAAATTGGTGGAAATAATCCAATCCTAGTCCAATCAATGACAAATGTTCCAACAAGTAATATAGAAAAAACTGTAGCTCAAATTAAAAAACTAGAAAAAGCAGGATGCGAGATTATAAGGGTTGGTGTCCCAAACAAGAAGGCAGCTCAAAAACTAAAAGAAATCAAAGAAAAAATTAATATTCCTTTAATAGCAGATATTCATTTTTCAGCAGAACTAGCTATTGATTCAATTAAACAAGGAATAGATAAGATTAGAATTAATCCTGGTAATTTTCCAAAGGATAAATTAAAAAAAGTAGTAACTTTAGCTAAAGAAAAAAATATTCCAATTCGGATTGGAATTAATAGTGGATCTATTGAAGAAGAATTAGAGAAAAAACATGAAGGAGTAGACGCAGAAACAATGGCTGAGTCTGCCCTTTCAAACATTAAAAGGGTAGAACAATTTGGGTTTGACCAAATAGTAGTTTCTTTGAAAGCTACTGATGTAAAAAGAACAATTAAAGCTAATAAAATTCTTTCTCAAAAAACAGACTATCCTCTTCACTTAGGAGTAACTGAAGCTGGAGGAGAATTTGCTGGTTCAATTAAATCTTCTCTTGGGGTAGGGGCTCTGCTTTATCAAGGCATTGGAGATACAATTAGAATCTCTTTAAGCACTGATCCTATAAAAGAAATTAAGGTTGCTTATGAAATATTAAAAAGCCTTGAATTAAGAGAGCATGGAGTTAGTATCATAAGTTGCCCTACTTGTGCTAGAGCTGATTTAGATGTTATAAAAATTTCTAAAAAAATAAGAGAGTTTACCTCAGATATAAAAACTCCTTTAAAAATAGCAATTATGGGGTGCGTAGTTAATGGTTTAGGAGAAGGGAAAACTGTAGATTTAGCTGTAGTTGGAGCTAAAGAAAAGAATATAATTATGAAAAATGGTAAAGTCGTTCAAAAAATTAAAAAAGAGAGAACTATTCAAATTTTAAAAGAAAAAATAAAACAAAAAGTTAAAGAAAAAAACTTAACAAGTTAAATGAAAAAGACCAATAACTTTTTTATCAACTTTTTTTAGTTTGTTATAAGCTTTTACTGCTTGAGAAGTTTTATCAATTACTAATTTAATATCTTCTTTTAAGACGGCCTTTTTAGGCTCGTTTTTTATTTTTATTTTCCCTAAGCTACCAGTACCAATTACAATAAAGTCTGGTTCTTTTTGAAGGGCTCTCTCTATGTCAGATAAATTAACTTTATGTCCTTCTTCTCTCCACCAATCTAAAATTTCCCCATTCCATCTAACTTCCACATCCTTTTCATAGCTTTCCCCACCAATTTTAATTTTCCCAAATGAATAATCTTGAATCATAATAGTTTTAAAAATTAATTTCTTAACGTTCTATTTTAAACTTATTAAACTCTCCTTTGTAATCTTCAAATTCAATATCAGTATCTGTTACCTTCGCCGTAAAAGGTCCCTTTTTAACCCATTCAATTAATTTCTCTAAATCTTTTTCTTCCCCTTCAACTACAGCTTTCATTTTCCCATTATCAAGATTTTTAACCCACCCTTTTACTCTCAGTTTTTTTGCTTTCCTTTTAGTATTAAACCTAAAACCAACTCCTTGAACCCTACCAGAAATTAAAAGTTTTACTCTTTTTTTAGCACTCATTTTTTTAATTAAAAATTAACTTATTGTTCCTATAATAAACACAATATCATTAGAAAGAATATTTTTTGATTACCCCTACAAAATTTGAACAATCAATCCTATTACAAAAATAACAATAATTAAATGGAGAATAAAATCAGGGACGCTAATATTATATTCTGGTTCTCTGTTTCCTAATTCTTTTGCGTTTTTGAATATAAAAATAATTGTAGCTCCTTCCACAACTCCTAGTACCGTTCCTACTATTCCCACTACATTAATAAATCTTCTAAATCCGATTGCAAATAAAAAGATAGGGATTCCACATGCTATTAAGAAAGACAAAAAATGTGGAATACTAAAATCATAAATTAATATATTTTTTAAATAATTTCCTAAAATTAAAAAGGAACTAGCAAAAGCAAATATACCAAATAAAGCTCCTAAAGCTATAACTTGAGGATCTACTCTTCCTACTAACCCTCTTAAAGCTTCTTCTGTAGTATTAGTTCCAGTAACTCCAACTATTGATATAGTGAAAAGAAGATAGAGAATCATTATTACTCCAATCCCAGCCATCATTACTGTTTTAAGTCTTTTCTTTTCTTCTGTACTTTTAAGAATAGAACTTATAGCAGGTATAGCACTCCAACCCATAAAAGCAAAAAGTATAACTCCATAAGGTAAAAAGATATTATCTAAATTAACTAATTGAAAGTTGCTTAACTGAATCTCTGAAAAATTAGATCCAAATAATAAGATAACAATAATAAAGAAACCAATATTAATAAAGGTTTCTATTGCAGAAATACTTTCAATCCCCTTATAAATAAAGATGGAAAGAAAAAATGCAAAAAAGAAACTTAATGCCGTAGCTGAAATATTAAAACTTGAAAAAGTTGAAATGATAATGCGAAGAAAATCACCACTAGCAATGATATAAGCCAACAAAGAACCCATAGCTCCAGTAATTGTAGCTACGGAAACTATTCTTTTGTGTCTTTCTCCAAGATATCTTTTAGCAAATCCTGGAAGACGATGACTTTCTCTAGTTCTTAAATTTATTTCTCCAAATAACAACTGAAGGAGTAGAGCAACTGAGGAAAGAATAATTATATAAAAAATACTAGGAATAATCCCTGCCTTAGCCACAACAAAAGGCAAGCCGAAAACTCCAGCTCCTACTATTGCTCCAACAAATGTAAATAAAGCTAAAAAAGAATTTTTACTCCACATAATTTAATCAATAAATACACTTAACCTGTAAATCAGGCTTCTTTTATACTACTCTTTAAATAATTCAAATTTATAACTTATAGACCTTGTAATTACTTCTTACTTTTTCTTCAACTTTAATAGCTACTTCATCTCCTTTCTTGGCTTTATCAACAGAGTCATGGTCAATCTCCATTGATTTTACTTTTTGAGTAAAATCAGTGTCTTCTCCACCAGCAATTCTTATTTCATCACCTACTTTAAGAGTTCCTTTATTTAAAGCTAAAACTGCAACACTAATATTATCAAAGTAATGAGTAACTTCTCCTATTAGTTTCCCTTCTTCTGCCATTTTTAAATTAAATTTAATAATTTATTAGGACCTTTTTCTTAATTTAGTTTAACACAAGAAGTTTATTTTTTCATACTATAACTCTTTAATCATGTAAGTATCTTCTAGTTTGTAGTTTAATTTTTTGTAATATCCCCTTACTCCTATTCCAGAAATTACAGCTATCTTATCTAAATTAAATTCTTCTTTGGCTATCTCTTCTGCTTTTTTCATTAATTTTTTACCCATACCTTTGTGTTGAGGAGAGCTTTTTTTGTCTTTATTAATTGAAGCCATCCTGCCATACGTATGAATCTGCCTGACAATAGCTGAATTACTTAAAGCTGGAAAATAATGCTCTTCTTTTTTAATTACAGAGGAAGGAATTCTTAGTCTTAATAAGCTAAAAATATTTTCTCTTTCCTTATCTTCAAAGCTTAAGAAAATTTCTTTTCCCTCTGAAGCATCATAATCTATTCTAAAAAGTTTAATCTCTTTATCTCTTTCAAATTTTTCTCTAATTTCTCTGCATCTTATACATTTACAATTCCAATCTTCTTTTTCCATCTCTTGATGAATTATTTGTCTCAAATTAGAAACCTTACAACCTGCTTCTATTTCTTTAACTGGAATATCTCTAATAATTCTTTGCACTCTGACATAATAAGGAATTTCTTTTTTAATTTCTTTAAGAAGAGATTTAAGTTCTTTTTTAGAATAAGGTTTAAATTTACCTTCTTTCCATTTTTTATATAGTTCTGTTCCTTTCAAAACCATACAAGGATAAATTTTAATCATGTCTGGCTGGAAAGTAGAATTAGAAAATATTTCTTTAAACATTTTCCAGTCTTTTTCTTTGCTGCTTCCTAATAAATTAGGCATAACCTGATAGCTAATTTTAAAACCAGCATCTTTTAAAAGTTTAGTTGCTTTAATTGTTTCTTCTATTCCATGCCCTCTTTTATTTTTTTCTAAAACATCATTATAAATACTTTGGATTCCAAGCTCACATCCTGTTATTCCTAATTCTCTCATCTTTTTTATCTCTTTTTCATCTATCAGGTCTGGTCTTGTTTCTACATGAATCCCAATAATTCTTCTTTTTGTATCTTCATTTTTTTTCATTGCCTCTTTTAAATTATCGCTCTTCTCTTTATTGGCCGCGTCAAAACATCTTTTAATAAATTCTTTTTTATATTTTTCAGGATAAGCTGTCCAGGTTGCGCCAATTATTCGAAGTTCAATTTTATCAATAGGATGTCCCATTTCTTTTAACGCTTTTAGTCTATTCTTAGTTTGATTGTAAGGATCAAACTTATTAATTACTGCTCTCATTACTGCAGGTTCAGAATCTAAGTAGCTTTTTGGGATACCTTCTTGAGAAGGACAAAATATACAATTTCCAGGACAAGGATAAGGTTTGGTTAAAACAGAAACATTTACAATCCCAGATAAAGATCTTACTGGTCTAGACCGTAAAAGATCTTCTATCCATTCCATTTTTTTAATCCTTTTATTTTCCACCATTTCGTGATAAGTTTTAAGTAGCTTCATATTACTCGGCAAAGACATTTCATAATCCTTAGCAATTCTTTTCTTAGCCATTTCTAACTCTTTTGAAGAACCAACTTCACTTTTAATTATTTCTTCTATTATTAATTTGTTTTCTTTTTTAACCATTTATTTATTTTATGAATAAAAATTACGCAAAACAACTACTAGACAAAGTTTATAAAGATTATAACGATATTGCAAAAGATTTTTCAAGAACAAGATACTCTATTTGGGAAGAGATGCATTTTCTTATTCAAAAATATACTAAAGAAAATGATAAAGTTTTAGATCTTGGCTGTGGAAATGGTCGTTTTTTTGAAGCTTTTGATAATACTATTGACTATACCGGCGTAGACGCTTCAGAAAATTTAATTAAAATAGCTAAAGAAAAATATCCTAAAGCTAATTTTAAAGTAGAAAATGCTTTAAGTCTTTCCTTTAAAGATAATATTTTTGATACAATTTATTCTTTTGCAGTTTTTCACCACTTCCCTTCTAAAGAATTAAGGTTGCAATTTTTGAAAGAAGTAAAAAGAGTTTTAAAGCCAAATGGTAATTTAGTAGTAACAGTATGGAATCTTTTAGAAACTAAAAAGGGTAAGAAGTTACTTTTGAAATATACTCTTTTGAGATTAATTGGAAAAACTAAATTAGGGTTTAAAGATATCTACTATCCTTGGAAAAGAGGAGAAAAAACAATCCAAAGATATTATCATATTTTTTCAAAAAGAGAACTAAGAAATTTATTTAAAGAAGCAAACTTTACTATAGAAAAATTAGGAAAAATTTCCCGTCCTAATAGCAATCAAAGTAACTTATTTACAGTGGGAAAAAATAGCTCTAATTAAGTAAAAGGGTAAGCTTAAAATTAAGAGAAAAGACTCTAAAGAAACCATTAGAAAAAGAAATTTTTCTATTCCAGGATTTGAAATAAAGAAAGAAAACAGATTGCTCCATCCCAACCAATAAAGTAGTCCTCCTATTCCTGTAATTAGAACAAAGCCTCCAATTGCATTTTTAAGATCTGCTTTAGAAGGTATCATTTCAATTAGAATAGAGGTCACTATAATAAAAAATACCCAAAATTTAATAGTAACTAGTTTCTCTATTTCAAAATTAGTTATACTTAATCCCAAATTTTTAGAAATCATTAGAGATATAATACTTCCAACAATAATCGGGGCTAAAGCAATTATAATTTCCCCTAATAAGGGAAGCTTCGGTTTTTTATGGACAATATAGCCTCCTTTCTTTGAAAAAAGCTTAACTTCTTTTACTTTAGCCCCAACTAAAAAACAGCCTAGAATATGAGACAACTCATGCACTATCATTCCTGGCACTATTAAAAAATAATAAAACCTATTTGATAAAATAGACCTCCAAACCTGATTAAGTGCAAAGGAGGTGACTATAAAAATAAAAAGATAAACTAAATTCATTTAAATAAATAAAGTTAGAAGATATCCCAAAATAGAAAGTAATGCTATAGGAGGAAGGGCTGGAATAGCTTTCTTTATTTTTTGAGAAGTAAAAGTAATATAGCTTACAAGAAGCCCAAAATAGGAAAAAATTAAAACAATAAGAGTCTCAGTTAATCCTACATTAGTCAGAGAAGCACAAAAAACTAAAGGAAAAACAATATCTCCTCCTCCAATAATCATAAATTGCCCTCCTGGTTTTACTTTTTTAAGATCCTCTTTAAATCCTTTTAGTCTTTTAGGAACAACAAAGCCAATAATTGCATTAGCTCCAATCATTTCTTTTGCCATCTTTACCATATGTTTTGTTTTATAAACTGCAATAACATCATAGACAGAAAAAATTAAAAGTAAAATAACAATACTTAAAGGAGAAAAACTAACCCCCATTGCGGTTCCTGCTCCTGCTAAACCAAATATAATAAGTAAATCATGGAGCCAAATTTTTGGACTTATTAACCATAATCCAATCAATCCTCCTACTAAGGTTAAAAGAGGCCAAAGAGGCAAATATAAGCTAAACAAAAATAAAGACCCCCAAAAAATAGCTATTATAAAAGCTCCTTTAAAAACTACTTTCCTACTTTTTTTCATCTTTTTAAAATAAGATATTGCAACAATTATTAAGGTAATTATCCCAAAGCTAACAAGAACCCTCCATAGAGAAGGTTCTTGCATTACAAATTTTTCCTCTTCAAAAATTTTTCTTACTTTAAAAGTAGAATATATGCCAATACCTAAAGTTAAGAAGTACAAAAGACTTTCAAAAAATAAAGTCTGGAGATTAAATTTCTTTTCTTTACCTTCCATGGTTTAATTTCTAGAAACCCTAATTAGTCCTCCGCAAGGAACTACTTCTACTCCTTTGTTTTCTAATTGATCAAGTAGTAGATTAACTCCAATTGAGTCTGAAGAAATATGCCCAGCAATAACTACATTAATATGAGCTTCTTTAGCTTTTTTTCTATGCTTTTCTGACATATGCATTCCTACTACTGTTCCTGCTTTTGCTTGGGCAAGTTTTTCATAAATTTCTGGAGATCCTTCTGTTCCTCCTGTAATTTCAGTAAGAACTATTTTCCCAGTTCTACTTTTTTTATTACCAACAAATATTTCGGGACCAGCATTAGTTTGAGTTGCTTTCTTGTATTCAGGAATTTTATAAAGGATATCCATTAAGTCTTTTATGAATTTTGGTTTCCCCTCTTCAATTTTATCTCTTACAAACTTAGCTACTAGATTATCACAAGGAGTATGAATATTAACTAAAGGTATCCCTAGCAATCTTGCTATATCTACTACTCTATTATGATTAGCAGAAGAAACCCCCCTAGCCACTTCTGACATTCTTTTTTCAATAAGTTTTTCTGCTATGTTAACTGGAACTCCATATTGTTTTAAAACATCAATTTGTAAATCCATTACATCATCTAGGCCTGCTAAAGCACTTCCTAATGGGTGATGAGAAATTACAAGATCGATGTCTCCCATTTTATCTGCTAAAAGCAATTCGCTCCCTTTAATATCAATCCCAACTAAAACTTTCTTTACTTTCTTATCTTTCTCTCCATAATGAATTCTAGTGTCAGAATAAGGATTTTCTAGCTTTTCCTTGTCAAATTTTTCTTTTTCTTTATCTTCCATTTTTTCATATCTATCTTGTGCTCTTTCAATCTTTTCTTTTATCTCTTTTTCTCCTCTAAAATCTGCCTCTATTCCTTTTTCTATTGCTAATTTGTAAATTTGTTTGATTGTCATAATGGTTTTTAATCTTTAATTTTTCTTTTAATACTATGTTAATTGCTTGTCTTCAACTTGCTAAGAAATAAACTTCTTAGTCATAATGGTTTTTAATCTTTAATTTTTTAAAGCTATTTTTGACTATTTCTCTATCATCCCATTCAATTTTTTTGCCATTAGCCACACACATTAAAGGCTCTGCTCCTTTCCCTGTAATTATTACTACATTATTAGAATTTGCCATTCTTATTGCTTTAGCTATAGCTTCTTTTCTATTTTCTATCTTTAATAGTTTTTCTTTTTCTACTCCTTTTGCTACGTCATTAATAATCTGAATTGGCTTTTCATCATAAGGATCTTCGTTGGTAATAATTACTTTTTCACAATAATTATTAGCTATCTTACCTAACTTATCTCTTTTCCATTTATCTCTTCCTCCTCCACAAGAACCTAAAACGCAAATTTTCTTCTTGTTATAAAGCTTATCAGTTGATTGATATACTTTTTCTAGAGAATCAGGAGTGTGAGCATAATCTACAATAACTGGGAAGGGTTCTCTCTTAATTAATTCCATTCTTCCTGGGATTCCTTTAATATTTTTTAAAGCTTTTTTACATTTTTCAACCCCTATTTTTTGAGAAAAGGCAAAGGTTATTGCAGCTAAAGAATTCATTATATTAAATTCTCCTAGTATTGGAACTTCTATTTCTACGCCTTTAACTTTAAATCTAATTCTATTGCTATCTACTTTTTCTTTTCCCCCTGAAATTACAGGAAAATCCTTTTTAGAGTCTTTTTGAAGAGTATATCCTATCACTTTTTTTGGAGATTGATTTATAAAAAAGTTAGCATTCTTATCATCTAAATTAATAATATTCAAAGAAGAAATTGCAAATAATTTTCCTTTGGCTTTCTTATAATTTTCAAAAGATCCATGTGATTCTATGTGCTCAGGAGTTAAATTTGTAAATACTGCTCCATCAAACTTAATAAAAGAATGTCTAAATTGTTTAATCCCTTCTGAGGTTACTTCTAAAATAATATAATTACAGTTCTCTTTAATGCTTTTTTTAATAAACTCCTGCAAAATAAACCGTCCCGGCATTGTCATTTTAAGCATATTAACTTCCTCTTTTTCCCCAATCTTTGATTTAACTGAAGAAAAAGAAGCAACTTTAAATCCAGTTTCTTCTAAAATTTTTGAAATTAGATAAACTGTAGTGCTTTTTCCATTTGTTCCTGTAACCCCTATAATTTTTATTTTTTTATTATATCCTGGAAAACCATATAAAATAGCACCAATTAGAGTTTCACAAAAATGATACCAATTAATAAAAGTTTCTGGGATTATTTTTTTAATTATTTTTTTCATCTTTTCTAACCTTATCACATTATTTTATAGTATTAAATAATAATTATTGACGAAGTATTAAATTATTGCTATGGTTAAAATACAAAATTTTAGAATAAATTATAAGTAATCTAAATTAAAATGCCAATTACAAACGCAGCTAAAAAAGCATTACGACAAAATAAAAAAAGGAGAGAAAGAAATCTCAATATTAAGAATAAAATAAAAAGAAAGATTAAAAACTTTAAATCCTTAGTTAAGGATGGGGAAATAAAAGAGGCTAAAAAAGAACTTCCTCAAGTTTATAAAGTAATAGACAAGGCCGCTAAAAAGAATGTAATTTCTAAAAACAAAGCCTCTAGAAAAAAATCCCAACTAGCTAAAAAGATTAATAGTTAATAATTTCTTCAATTAAAAGATCTAATCCTGTTTCTGAATTTATCTTTCCTGTTTTAACTTTACGGTCTACAATCAATATTCGATTGTAGATTTTTTTTAGCTCTTTAAGATTAAATTTTTTTATTTGAGAAGTGCTTTTTTTTATAACATAAGGGTGAAGTCCTGTTTCTTTTTTAAATCTAGGATAAGCAACTTCTCTCTCTTTTAAGTCTTTGATTATAATTAAATTTCTGAATTGGTAATTAATCATAGATAAAAGATATAAAGGAGAATCACCATCTTCTAAATGTTTATGTATTAATTTGAAGGCTTTCTTTTTATTTTGATTAGCAATAGCATCAATAGTTTTAAAAATATCAGTTTTTATTTTTGGTTTAACTAAAAGTAATATATCTTCTTTTTTTATCTTCCCTTTATTTTTATAATTAACTATTTTTTCAATTTCATTACTTGCCCGCCAAAGATCATTTTGAACATATTCAACAAGTTTTTCTAAAGCATCTGATGTTATCTCGCTTCCTTTCTCTTCTATTTTTTGCTTAATCCACCTATTAAGTTTCTTTCCTTTAAGTAATTTAAATTCCTGTTTTTTAGTTTTGTTATTAAGAAATTTAAAAAATTTCTTCCTTTTATCCCCCTTCTTTTTTGAATAAAAAACTATAATATTTTCTGAGTCTAGATATCTCTCTTTTTCTTTTAAAAAATTTTCCTGAAATGTTTTATTCTCAAAAGAATTTTTAAGGATAATAAGTTTTTTTTCTTCAAACATTGATACAGAAGAACAATTACTTCTAAATTTTTCATAACTACTATTTTTTAAATCAACTATTTCAAAATTAAGCCCACTTCCATGGGTTTTTTTATATCCAGTTACTACCTCTTCTAATTTTTGCTTGGAGCGATAAGTATCTTCTCCATAAAGAAAAAGTATCATATTATTTTTGACATTTGGGGCAATAATGAGCCGACCTTCCTCCTGTTTTCTTTCTTTTAATTATCCCGCCTCCTCTGGGACATTTTTCTCCTTCCTTTTTATAAACTTTTCTATACTTATCATAATTTCCTTTCCCTCCATCTGGCATTCTATAATCACTAAAACTCTCTCCTTTAAGTTCAATTGCTTTTTTAAGTATTTTTTCAATAGATTTAAAAATTATTTTTAGTTCTCTTTCTTTTAAATCTCTTATCCCTCTAAAAGGATTAATTTTGGCATCCCATAGTATCTCATCAGAATAAATGTTCCCTATCCCAGAAACAATTTCTTGGTCCAATAAGCATTTTTTAATATTTTTCTTTCTTCCTTTTAATTGTTTTTTAAAAAGAGAAAAGGTAAATTCACTAGTTAAGGGTTCTGGTCCTAATTTTTTAAGCTTTTTTAAGCCTTCCAATTTTTTAGTATCCCACAATTCTACTTCTGCAAACTTTCTTAAATTCGATAACCCCATCATTAAGCCATTATCAAACCACCATAAAATATGAATGTACTGATTGTCTTTATCTTTTAATTTGTCTTCTTTTGGAATTGGCTTACTATTTTCTAAAATCCAGTGCCCAAGTAGAAGATGCCCAGTTAATTTTTGATGAACTAATAAAGTTTTTTCTTCACTTAGATCAATTAAAATATATTTAGCCTTTCTTCTAACTTTTTTAATTTTTTTACCTATTATTTCTTTTTCAAAAGTATTAAAATCAGGATGACGAATTAGTTTTTTAGCATCAGTCCAAAATTTCTTAATCTTTAAATTAATTATTTTGTCTCCTAAATAATTTACAATTGTTTCAACTTCAGGCAATTCAGGCATAAATTTATTTTACAAATTAAATTTATTTACTTTCTTAATTTTTATTAAGAATTATTCTCCCCAACAATTTGCTGGAAAGATAAATTTTAGATTATTTGTAATTATTTTAATTAATTTTTAAAAATAAAAGGTACACACTTTATTAGTTATGTACCTTTTTTGAAGCTCTATTTTTTGTTCTTTTTACTTTATCCTTCAGTTTTTTTATCTTTTTCATTAATATTCTCTTTCAAAAATTTTTTTACTTTTTTAATTATTTCCCCAGGAGTAAAATGAGCTTTTACTAAAAAATCAATTGCTCCTAGTTCTAACCCTTTATTAACTTCTTCTTTTTGCCCAAGATTAGATAGAATTACCACAGGAGTTTTCATTAATTCAGGATCATTTTTAACTTTACTTAATACCTCAAATCCATCAATTCCCGGAAGAATTAAATCAAGTAAAACTAAGTCTGGCTGTTCTTCTTTAATTTTTTCAATCGCTGATTCACCATCTACAGCTTGAACAATATTATATTCTTCTTCTGCGTTTAACTTCTTAGATATGAGTTCTCTTAAAAAACGGTCGTCTTCAACTATTAATATTTTTTTGTCCATTTTTCTTAGATAGCCAATTTATTTTATTATTTAAAAGAGATATATATTCCCTTGTTTCTACCATTTTACAATAGAAACCCTTCCTTTGCAATTATATTATTTCTTCAACTTTTCTAATTACTTCTTGAGGATTAAACTCTGTTTTAATTAACCAATTATTAGCTCCCAACTTTTTGACCTTGTTTATTTCAGCTGGTTGGCCAGAATTAGAAATAATTATTACAGGAATATCCTTGATCTTTCCTTCCCTTTTTTTTCGTTCTAAGAGTTGTATTCCATTCATTTTTGGCATAATAATATCGAGTAGAATTAAGTCTGGATGCTCTTTTCTAATTTTTTCTAATCCCACTTCTCCATTTTCAGCAGTGGAAACTATATATCCTTCCTTTTTAAGTCTATCTTTTAGTAAGCTCAATAATACTTTCTCATCTTCAACTATTAATATTTTTTTATCCATTATTCTTTATTATTTTAACTTTTATTACTTAAAATTAATTTCAAATTCACATATCTCATCTCCTTTTCCACAGCATTTTACCTCATTAACGTTTACATTAGTAACACCATTCTCTTTTTCTGCAACTGCTAAAGTTCCTATCTTTTTAATAGCCCCCTCAATATATCCTTCTATAAATCCTTCTTCGAAATAACATAAAGATTGATCTGTATTAGGAGTATTATGTCCTAAATAACAAGAAGAAATCTTTAAAGTTGCTTGTTTTTTAGTATCAGAAATTCCAACCTCTACTTTCCCTCCTTTAAAAGCTTCTATAATTGTTTTAATCTCTTCTAAGGTTAAAGAAATTTCTGACTTACTAGAATTTGTTCCCATTCTTTTTCCCAATTTCATACCAGCAAATCTTAAAGCTGACTTATATCCTGTTGATGCTTCTTGAAGAGAAAAAATAATCATTCTTATTAGTCTTATGTCTACTTTATCTCCCATTTCTTTTCTAATTGGAGCTAATTCTTCCCCTCTAATTATTTTTTGAACATCTTTTTCTAAATTTTTCATTAATTCTTCCATTGTTTCAAATATTTAATTTTTAATTAATAAATACATTATTGATATTTTTTAGATAAAAGATAGCTTCCTTTAATTAAATAAATGCCTCCTACAATTTGAATAAAAATAAAGGCAATAATTAATGCTTTTCCAACTGCCCATTGATAAATAATAGGAACCTCAATTAATTGATGAAGTGTTCCCCATAACATAGCTAACCAAAAATATCTCCATTCATCCGGAATTGGTCTTTCGCCATAATATTTTCTAAGATATTTTATTATTAAAAAAGTACTTGTTCCAAAGCCAATTATAATAGGGATATGCATCATCGCTAAAAAAAGACTAAAAAAAAGACTTCCAAATTCTAATGGGTTTGTAAGATGTAATTCTAAAAAAGGCATAATTTAATCTTTAATTTCTTTGTATAAAAGATAAGTTCCGTATCCTATTAAAATTCCTCCTATAGTGTGAGGAATTATTAATAAAAAGTTAGTTTCGATAAATCCTATTCTAGGCCATTCATAAAAAATTAATAAATCTCCTATTTCTGCAATTGCCATTGCTATTATTCCCCAGAGTATAAATTGCCAAGAAGAAGGAATTGTCCCTTTTGCATAAAATTCTTTAGTATAACGAACAATAAAATAACTAGCTATTGCAAATGAAAATATTGAAAAAATTAAAGACAGAAATAGAGGCCACTTTAATCCTTCCAAAGAAAGCCCCATAAAGCTATCAATCATAAAATTTTTTATTCCGAGAATTAAATTTTCACTATTAACTGGAACAACAGATAAATATAATAGTTTTTCTTTATTCTTTAAATTCATCTTTATTTATCTTTTTGGAAATCGCCTACTTGAATTGAAAGAAAGGCAATTGTTAGCCATTGGATAATCTCTACCATTACTATCGTAATAAAAGTTTTCACTTCTCCATTTACAATTAAATAAACAATAAGAGGAATTTCTAAAGCTTCTATCCCAACAATCATTATGATTCCTTTTAAAAGTAGTCTGTAATTAAGAATTACAATCGTTTGAATAATATTAACTACTATAAATAAGGCAACTAATATTAGTAAAATATCCATAGTACTCTAATAATACTATATCTATATTTTTTAAACAAATTTAATTATCCTCTTTTTCACCTAAAGGAAGCTTAAAATAAAATGTACTTCCTTCTCCTTCTTTAGAGTCAAACCAAATTTCTCCCCCATGCGCTTCAATAATATTTTTAGCAATAAATAAGCCTAATCCTGATCCTTCAGTTTCTCTTCTTACTGCTGTTTTGCTTCTAAAAAATTTACTAAATATCCTAGGATGTTGTTTTTCAGAAATTCCTATTCCATCATCTTGAATAGAAAATTTAATATTTTTTTCTTCTTCTTCAAGCTCTATTATTATTTCTCCCCCCTCTAAAGTATATTTAACTGCATTATCTATTAAGTTTTGAATAGCTAATCTTATCTTTTCTTTGTCTCCAATGATATTAGTCTTTCTTTTTGGTTTCTTATAAATAAGATTAATATCTTTTCTTTTTAAATCTTCTTTATGATTCTCTATTAAATTTTTAATAATTTTTTTAACATCTATTGTCTTTCTTTCATAAAGATATCTTCCTTCTTCAATCCTACTTACATTAAGAAGGTCATTGATTAAGCTAATCATTCTTTCGTTACTCTTAAATGTTTTTATCACAAATTTTTTCTGTTCTTCAGTAAGACTACCTACGTCCCCCTCTAGTAACATTTCTAGGGTCCACTTTATCGCAGATAATGGGGTTCTAAGTTGATGAGCTGCTACTGATACAAATTCAGTTTTCATTTTTTGTATACGCTTCTCCCTGGTAATGTCATGTAAGGTTACTAAAATTCCTAGTTGTTTCTCTTCTTTAACTACAGGAACTGCGCTTACTTCAAGAATTAAATCTTCGTTCATAGTAATTTCTTTTCTAAAGACTGCCTTAATCTCTTTCCCTAATTCGGCAAATATTTTTTCAAAATATGGAACTTCGTTAACTTTTTTAATTTTTTTATTCTTAACTTCTTTTGTTTCAACTCCTAAAAGCTCTTCTGCTTTAGGATTAATTAAAGCAATTTTATTTTGATTATTAACCATTAAAACACCATCTGCAAAATTAGTAATTATAGCTTCAGTTTTTTTCTTTTCTTCTTCTACTTTTCTCCTTTCTTCCTCAAAATCCTCAAGCATATTCATTAGTGCTTCTCTAGTCTTTTCAAGTTCATTTATCTTATGCCTTAGTTCTGTTGTTCGAGTTTCAACTTTTTCTTTTAACTTTTTTTCCGCTTCAACTTTTTCAGTTATATCAATTAAAGAAAGAAAATAACCAATTGTCTCCTCATTGGTATCTTTTCTTGTCCGATAAGACAATTTAATCGGGACTTTCCCTCCTCTTTTTGTTAAAAGCGTAACTTCAGTGTTTTCTACTTTTTCCTTAGCTTCTTGTTTTTCAATTATTCCTCTAATTTTTTCTTTTTCTTGAAATATCTCCCTAACTGAATTTCCAACAATTTCTAATTCTTTATACCCTGATAATTTTTTAAAAGCATCATTAATCTCCATTATTTTCCCCGCTGCACTAGTAGTACAGATTGCAACTGGAAGAAAAGAAGTAATTTGGGTAATATAATTTTTTAAATCTTCTAGATCCCTTCTTGCTTCTTTTAATTCTTGTTGAGTTTTTTCTTTATTCATATTTAACTATAAACTCATGTAATTTATCTCCTCTAAATGTACATTTTGTTTCCATTCCTTCTATTTCTTTAGTATCCAAAACAAATGCCAATGATTTTTCAAAATAACCTAAAACCACCTTGCAATAGATAGGATGCAAATCAAAGTCTTTAATTTGAATCCTAACCATTTTTTCTTTTTTATTAATTTCTTTTAACTCTATTTCTCCAAAATTAAAATATCTTTTCCATATTTTTTTTATGCCACTTAACATTTTTTCTAAAGAAACAAAATATTTTACAAAGATCTTTTGTAAAAAAGAAAGTTTTACTAGACATCTTCCGTGTTCTTTTAGCTCTTCTCCTTTCCATCCTAGAACCTCTTTTGCCACTAATAATGTAATTACATCTTTTTTGACTGAATACCAATTAAAATCCTTATAATTTTTATAATCCGGAAGTACCCCTAAATCATCTAACTTTTTTTCTACTTTTTTTCTTGCCTTTTTTCCTTCTAAGCTTTCAATGCACTTAAAATTATTTTTTATTTCTATTCCTTTAGTTTTCCCTTCTAATTTATTTATTTTTTTAATTTCTTCTTTAAGATTCATATTCTTTTAATTTTTTCTTTAATTTTTCTATTTTTTCTTTAAGTTCTTTCATTTTTAATTCTCTTCCAATAGTTAATCTTTGAAATCTCTTCATCTCATCTAATTTTTCTTTAAGTTTTTCCGTCTTCTTTTTATTCTCTGCTTCTAGTCTTTCTGCTTGTTCTTTTAATTGTCTTGTTCTAGCTTTAACTTTTATTGATAGGATATCTTTTTCCTGCTTTAATCCTTCTGTGATTTTAATAATATTTTTAAATTTCTGGTTTTCTCTTTTAATAAATGCAATTAAAATTATAGTAGTTAAGGCAATAGAACTTATTCCTATAATATTTGTAATAAAACTAATTTCATAAGAATAAAAAGCAAGTGCTAAATAAAAAACTACAGAAAGTATTCCTGTAAAGATAATTGTTCCATGGGCTTTAAAGAAAGCCATAATTAATAAAATAAAAAGAAAAGGAAATATTAAAAAACTTTTAGGGGTGCTAATGTCTAAAAAGATTAATATAATAGCTGTCATAGAAACTAAAGTCCAACTAGCAATATATTTAATTAAAGGCAAGGCTTCCTTTATTTTTATTGTAGCTATCATTATAAGGAAAAGGAAGAAGGAATAAATAAATATAGGAGAAAATTGTTCCCAAGTTAAAAAGTCCCATCCTAAAAATATTGCTATTATTTGAAAAACAAAGAAAAAGGAAAGCAAAAAAGAAATAAAACCTAAAACTAAATAAGCAGTTTTAGTTTCTCTTTTTTTAAAATAATATTCTTTAATAGAAGAGATATCTATTTTAACTCTTCCTAAAAATCCTTCGATTTTGTTTCCTACTCTTTCTTCAAGCCACCCGTTTTTATATAAAAATCCTGAAATAATAATATTGTCTAATACCTTCCCTCCTTTATTGTCAATAAGATTATCAATTCCTTGCTTTAAAAGAAAGGTGAAACCTAATATTTTTTCTAATAAAAGTGGGAAATAACTACCTCCAAAAAGAATAATATTTTTATTCTCCATTCCTTCTATTTTTTGAATATAATTTCTAATAGGTAAAGGCACTCCAAGCCAACTTGGGGATCCTATATAAATAAGATCATATTCTGAAATATTCTTAATTTTTAATTCCTCTATTCTGCACTTTTGTTTAAATATTTTCTTAAATACCCATACTATAAAAGTATGCTTTTTTTTAGTTTTTATCTCTTCTACGTCAATTTGATCATCTCCTTCTAAGTTTTTCTTAATCTTTTCTTTTAATTTTTTTATTACTCCTGTGCGAGAATAATAAGCTATTAAAATTTTCATCTTTAAAACATTTTTAAAGTTTTCTTTTGTTCTTTTTTGTTAAATCTTTTTATAAGATTTTTAAAGTTATATTTTTTAAACATTTCTAGAACTTTCTCTTTATTATAATCTAGCTTTGCTTCTTCAAGATTAAAATTTAAATCAATGTCTTTCTTTATAGTTACTAATTTTTTACTTAAAAAAACTTTATCTTTATTCTTTTTTAATAAGGATTGAGTCCTTTTAGTTAGCTCTTTCACTTCTTCTTTCTCTAGTTTATCATATAATTCCTCTATATCTTTAAATTTATTTAATAGTTTAGAAGCAGTTACCTTTCCAATTCCTTTTGCCCCAGGGATATTATCTGAAGAATCTCCTTTAAGAGCTTTTAAATCGTTTATTCTTTCAGGCAAAACTCCAAATTTATCTTTAATTTTTTGTTTATCATATAAGGTAAAATTCTTTACTCCTGTTTTTAAAAGTCCTACTTTTACATTTTTATCTACTAATTGTAATAAGTCTCTGTCTCCAGAAATAATAACAGCTTCTAAATTTTTCTTTTTTTCTAAAGCTTTTTTAGAAATTGTTCCAGCTAAATCATCTGCTTCATATCCTTTTTTTTCAAAAAAAGGTACCTCAAAAGCTTTGAGTGAATTTTTTAATTTTGGAAATTGATTTTTTAATTCATCATCTGTAGGTGGTCTTCCAGCTTTATAATTTTTAAACTCCTTGTGCCTAAAAGTAGGAGCAGGAAAATCAAGACAAATAGCTACATATTTAGGCTTTATATCATTAATTTGTTTAATAAAGGCAAGTAAGAATCCGTAAACTGCTCCAGTTGCTTCTCCTTTTTCAGTTTTAAGAGAAGGAAGAGCATGATAAGCTCTATGGAAAAGAGAATTAGCATCTACTATTAAAATTTTATCTTTTTCTTTTGAGTCCATTCTATTCTTCCAATTGTATTATTATTAGAAATAAAAATTAATTTGATTAAGTAATCTTAAATTATAACATTATTTAAGTGAAATCTTAATTTCTCTTTCTTTTTTATCAATAAACTTAAAATTAATTTCTATTCTATCTTTTTCGTCCTTAATTTTCTCTTTAACTCTTTCCGCCCATTCAATAGCTAGAATATTTTTTGGATTTTCTATTAATTCATCAAAGTTTAAAACAGTTACTTCTGAAGAGTTTTTAATCCTATAACAATCTAAATGATAAAAGGCATTAAAAATAGACTTTTTATCTGTTATTTTATATTTCTTCATTAATACAAAAGTAGGACTCAACACTTTATCCTCAATTCCTAATCCATTAGCAAATCCCTGTAAAAAAGTGGTTTTTCCTCCACCTAACTCTCCTTTTAGACCAATAATCAAAGCTCCTTCTCTTTTTTCTTTACTTTTTCTTCTAACTAATTCTTTGGCAAGCTCCTGAGCAAGTTTTTTAGTTTCTTTAGTACTATTGCTAAGATATTTTATTTTTTTATCTTTAAATAATCCTTTTAGATTCATTAGCTATTGACTTTTTTAATGAAGTTAGATAAGTTTAAACAATCTCACCAACGACTCAATTTATTTATATATTTTAACCTTTTATGATCAATCAAACAAATAGAAGATCTAAAAAGATAGAAGGAGAGATTACAATAACAAAAAAAGATTTAGATGAAATAAGAAAAACAGTTAACGGAGTTGTTGATCTCAAAAAAAGGATAGAAGAGAAAGCAGATGAAGAATTAACTAAAATAGTTAAGGAAATTACAGCTGGTGCTATTGTTTTAGATTCTTCTGATATTCATATTGAAGTAGAAGAAGAAAGAGTAAAATTAAGACTTAGAATTGATGGGATTCTCCATGATGTTTTATATATTAATAAAAAACTATATAACAGGCTACTTTCTAGAATAAAATTACTTTCAGGCCTTAAGCTAAACGTTGAAGATCGGCCTCAAGATGGCAGATTTTCAATAAAATTAAAATCTACCGAAATTGAAACTCGTGCATCTACACTCCCCGGCGAATATGGGGAGTCTATTGTTATTAGATTATTAAACCCAGAAAAATTAATTAGCATTGAAGATTTAGGGCTAAGAAAAGATCTTTATAAACTTTTCTTAGATCAAATTAACCAACCTAATGGAATGATTATTGTTACTGGGCCTACTGGATCTGGTAAAACTACTACTTTATATAGTTTTCTTAAAAAAATTAATGAACCAGAAGTTAAAATTATTACACTTGAAGACCCTGTTGAATATCATCTTCCCGGAATTGTACAAACCCAGGTTAAAAAAGAAAAGGGCTATACTTTCGCAAAAGGACTTCGCTCTGTTGTAAGACAAGACCCTGATACAATATTAGTTGGTGAAATAAGAGACAAAGAAACAGTTCAAATTGCGTTACAAGCAGCATTAACTGGTCATTTAGTTTTTAGTACCGTTCACACTAATGATGCTGCCGGAACAGTAGCACGTTTAGATACTCTAGGAGCAAAATTATCTAATATCGCTCCTGCTATTAATCTAGTTATCGCTCAAAGATTAGTAAGAACTATTTGTGATAAATGCGCCAAAGAAAGAAAAATTACAGAAGAAGAATATAAAAAATTAAAAGAAGCAAGGAAAAATATTAATAAAGATATTGATATTCCTAAAGTTTCAAAAGATATGAAATTAAAAGAAGGTGAGGGCTGTAAGCATTGTAATTTTACAGGATATAAAGGAAGACTTGGTATTTTTGAAGCTATTACAATAGACGATAAAATGGAAGACTTCATACTAACAAACCCTTCTATTTCAGCTTTACGGTCAAAAGCATTAGAAAGAGGATTACTTACAATGTATCAAGATGGAATAATTAAAGTATTAAATAAAAAAACAACCTTAGAAGAGGTTGAAAGGGTTACAAAAAATTAAAATTTAAAACAAAATAGCTCCCGTATCGGGGACTTAAGCCTTATTGCTGACACGCAAAGGTAGACTTTTCCCGAGGGGTAACTTCGCAAAAGCCAAGTTATCCTTCTAGGCGGAAAGATCCACAAAGTCCCCGGTACGAGAGCCATTTTTTGAATTTTCTAAGTTAAATTAAAATAGATCTAAATCATTATTTCCAAAGAAAATAATGATTATTAATTCAAACTAGGAATCATTCTGTTTTGAATTATAATATACATCTATGCTTTTGTCAAGAATTTTAACCTCTTTTTTATTTCTGTTCTTGCTTTTGTTTCCTGTTCTAATGCAAGCCTCAACAGGGGTTTTTATTAATGAAATAGCTTGGATGGGAACAAAAGAAAGCACTTATAATGAATGGCTGGAACTATATAATAACTCTAGCACTACTCTTTCTCTCGATGGTTGGGTTTTAAAATTAGGAGATAAAGAAATTGCTTTAAGAGGGGATCTAAAACCAGGTTCTTTCTATCTTTTAGAAAGAACAGATGATAATGCTCTTCCTGAAATTAAAGCAAATCAGATTTATTCTGGATCTTTACAAAACAGTGGAGAAAAATTAACATTAATCAACAGAAATAAAAATATTATTGATGAAATAGATTGCAGAGAAGGATGGTATAAAGGAGAAAATACAAGCAAAAGAACTATGGAAAAAAGAAATGGCAAATGGCAAACTAGCAGTAAAATTGGAGGAACTCCTAAAAAAGAAAACAGTGAGGGGTATACTGAGAAAAAAGAAAAGTATATTGACCTTACTTTAGCTAGTAGTAAATCAATTAGATATAGAAATTTTGGTTTAGTTTTACTAATTTCTTTAATCACTGCTTTTATCTCTGCAATAATAGTTTTATTAATAGATAAAAAAATAAATATACTATGAGTGGACACAGTCATTACAGCAATATAAAGAGAAAAAAAGAAGCAAAAGATCAAAAACGGGGAAAAAAATTTTCAAAATTGTCTCGGAAGATTATTCGTGCTGTTAGAGAAGGAGGAGATGATCCTAAAACAAATGTGAAGTTAAAAAATGCTATTGAAAAAGCAAGGGAAGCAGATATGCCTAAAAATAATATTAAAAAAGCAATTAAAAAAGGTAAAGGAAATTTAAAAGATGGAAAAATTCAACGGGTAGATCTTGAAATTGAGGGTTTTAGTCGTATTTTTTTAATAGTAGAGACTGAAACAGATAATAAAAACAGAACTTTAACTAAAATTAAAAAAACTTTAAAAGATTTTGATGCACAACTTACTTCAGAAGGATCTGTTAAATGGAGCTTTAAAAGGAAGGGAGAAATTATTTTAGATTTAGAAGAAAACGATAATTCGAAAGATGAAGTAGAACTTGCTATAATAGATGCAGGAGCCGAAGATCTCGAATGGGAAGATGAAGAAGATGTAAAAGTAATAACTGCTCCTAAAGAACTAGGAGAGGTAAGAACAAGATTAGAAGAAAAAGGCTTCGAGGTAGATACCTCTTCTTTAATTTGGGTTTCTCAGAATAAGATAGAATTAAAAGAAGAGGAAAAAGAAAAATATGAAGAACTTGTAGAAGCCCTTAAAGAGAATATGGCAGTACAAGAGGTCTATTCAAATATTAAATAAATTTTATTAAATTTTATGAGAATACTTGGTATCGATCCCGGTACAGCGACTACAGGATATGGCGTAATTGACATTAAAAAGCCTAAAAAAATACTTAAAGCCTGTGATTTTGATAAAGATAAGAAAATTTGGAAGAAAACCTTTACTTGTCTTACGTTTGGAACAATTAGAACAAAGGCTGGAGAAAAAAAAGAGAAAAGACTCTATAAAATAAATAATGAAGTTAAAGACGTAATCAAAGACCAAAAACCTAATTTAGTTTGTGTTGAAAGCCTCTATTTTTTTAGAAATGCAAAAACTGTAATATCAGTTGGTCAAGCTCAAGGTGTTATTTTCCAAGCAATAGCAGAAGCTGATCTTCCTTTAGAAACATATACTCCCCTCCAAGTAAAAAAGACCGTTACTGGTTATGGAAGAGCTAAGAAAAAGAAGGTTCAAAAGGATATGCAAAAGTTATTATCTTTAGACAAGAAACCTACTCCAAATGATGCTGCTGATGCTTTAGCTCTTGCTATGACTTCTTTCCTTAAAAGCTTTGAAGAGGTAGAGAAAGACAAGAAGAAGAAGAAGAAGAAGTCAAAATAAATTCTATTACCAAAAACAAAAAGCGGAGCTCTCTCCGCTTTTTCTATTTTCCATGTTCTTCTATTTTTCAGGAACTATTTTCCTGAATTTCTTTTTCCCTACTTGTAATACAAATTCTTTATCTAAGTTAATCTCTTTATTCCATTTTTCTATTTTCTCTCCATCTATTTTTACTCCTCCTTGTTCTACTAATCTTTTTACTTCATTGTTTGAAGAAGCCATACCAGAGGCACAAGTAAGGGTGATTATGTCTAATTTTCCATCTTTAATCTCTTCTTCTATCTCTTTAAATGGATTAAACTCCTTTATGTCTTCTGGAAGTTCTTTATCTTTAAAAACTCTATTGAATTCTTTAGCTGTTTTTTTAGCCTTCTTTTTATTATAGTATCTTTCTACAATTTCTCTTCCTAACTTTTCTTTAGCTTTTTTAGGATTGAAATTCCCCCCTTCTATTTTTTCTTTAATTTCTTCTATTTCTTTTAAATCAACATCTGTACATAATCTAAAGTAATCATAGATTAACTCATCTTTCATTGACATAATTTTTCCATACATTTCTTTTGGATCATCAATAATATTAATTACATTCCCCCAGCTAGTAGACATCTTTCTACCATCTAAGCCATATAGCATTTCCATAGTCATCATATCTTGTGGCTCTTGATTAAATATTTTTTGAAGCTCTCTCCCTATTTTTAAATTAAATAATTGATCATATCCTCCTAATTCAAGGTCTGCTTTTATTTGAACTGAATCATAACCTTGTAATAAAGGATAATTTATTTCATGAAGTCCAATTGGTTTACTTTTTTCCCATCTCTCTTTAAAATTTCTTCTTTGAATCATTTGTTGAGCAGTAAATTTCTTAGCTATACTTAATAATTTTCCTGCAGATAATTTTTCTAACCATTCTGAATTATAGTGTACCTCAGCCTTATCTAAATCTATAATTTTTCCTATTTGATCTAAATAATTTTCCATATTCTTCTTTATCTCCTTTTTTGAGAGTCCTGTTCTCATCTCTTTTTTATCAGAAGCATCACCAATTTGAGCAGTAAAGTCTCCGATAATTAAAACTGCTTGATGTCCTAAGTCTTGAAATTTTCTAAGTTTCCATAAAGCAGTAGCTCTTCCTAAATGAATTTTAGTTCCAGTTGGGTCTATTCCTAGTTTTACTCTTAATTTTTCTTCAGAAAGTAATTTTTCTTTTAAATTATCTTTTTCAATAACTCTTTCTGTTCCTCTTTCAAGTAACTCTTCTATTTGTTTTTCTTTATCTTTTTTCATATTTTAGGTTAAAAGTTAGCTTAACTAATATTTATTTAATATTAGATTTTTTTATCACAAAAGTAAAATATTGCTTTGACAAAGAAGTAAAAAAAGGTAAAGTAAAAATAACAAATGTTAATAAAATTTTTATCAAAACTTAAGACAATCTTTCTTTTCCTTTTTAAAACAGGAATAATTCTATTTTTGTTGGGAGTTCTATTTTTCTTTTCTCTATTTGTTTATTATGCAAAAGACCTTCCCCGTCCCGAAAAATTTACAGAGCAAACTTTTGATCAATCTACTAAAATATTTGATAGAAATGGTAAATTACTCTACGAGATAGCTGGTAAAGAAGAAAGAACAATTATTCCTTTGTCTGAAGTATCAGATAATATGAAAAATGCTGTAATTGCTACTGAAGATAGTAATTTCTATAATCACCAAGGAATAGATATTGAAGGGATTACAAGAGCAATAATTAAAAATATTGAACAAAGAAGATTGTTATATGGAGGATCTACTATTCCTCAACAATTAATAAGAACTGTTTTCTTTTCTACTGAAAAAACTATAGAAAGGAAAGTGAAAGAAATAATATTAACTCTAGAGTTAGACAGACGTCATTCTAAAGAACAAATTTTAGAATGGTATTTAAATCAAATTCCTTTGGGTTCTAATTTATATGGTGTTGAAACAGCAAGTCAAAATTATTTTAATAAATCTGCTTCAGATTTAGATATTAAAGAAGCTGCAACTTTAGCAGCTATGATCAAAGCTCCAAGCTATTATTCTAATAATAAAGAGGCTCTTAAGATTAGAAGAGATTATGTTATAGATAGAATATATCAAGAACATTTTATTACCAAAGAAGAAGCAGAAGAAGCTAAATCAAAAGAATTAGCCATTAAGCCTCTAATAAACAAAATAAGTGCTCCTCATTTTGTTCTTTATGTAAAAGATTATCTTGAATCAAAATATGGAAAAACTTTTATTAGAAAAAAAGGTTTAGAAGTTCACACTACTTTAGATTATGAACTTCAAGAAAAAGCACAAAAAATCGTTGAAGAACAAAGTAAGAAAAACGAAAATCTTGGAGCATATAATGCAGCTTTAGTTAGTATTAATCCAAATAACGGAGAAATATTAGCAATGGTAGGCTCAAAAGGTTTCTTTAAAGATTCTTACCCTGAAGGTTGTTTTTCAAATTGTCTATTTGATCCTCAGGTTAATATAGTTACTAAATATCCAGGAAGACAAACTGGTTCTGCTTTTAAACCTTTTGTTTATGCTACTGCTTTTTCAAAAGGACACTCTCCTAGTGAGACTGTAATAGATGAAGAAACTAATTTTGGAATTTATGGAGGAAAACCATATATACCTGGGAATTATGATGGAAAATTTAGAGGAGAAATCAGCCTAAGAAATGCTTTAGCTCAATCTATTAACATCCCTGCTGTAAAAGTTTTAGATAAAATGGCAGGAATTGAAGATACAATTGAAACTGCAAAGAAAATAGGAATTACAACTTTAGATAAAGATCCAAAACATTATGGTCTTTCTCTAGCGCTCGGTTCGGCCGAAGTAAGATTAATAGATATTACTTCGGCATTTGGGGTTTTTGCAACCGAAGGAAAAAAAGTTTCTCCTACTCCAATATCTAAAATAGTTACAGATACCGGAGAAATTTTAGAAGAAAATACTCCAACTTCAAGAAGAGTATTAAAAAAAGAAACCGCTATTAAAATAAATAGCGTTCTTTCTGATAATGAAGCTCGAGCTCCTATGTTTGGAGAAAATTCTGATCTTCATATTGAAGAATTTGATACAGCAGCTAAAACGGGGACTACAAATGATTATAAAGATGCTTGGACAATAGGATATAATCCTAACTTAGTTACCGGAGTTTGGGTAGGAAATAATAATAATCAAGAAATGAAGCCTAAACCAGGTATTATGTTTTCTACTCCAATATGGAATGGAGTTATGAAAGAAGCCTTTTCAAATTACATTACCCCCGGACAATTTACTCCCCTCAAATAAATTAATCTTTTTTATTTTACAATAACTCCACTTCTATTATATTTTCCCCAATTTTCTAAAAAATACGAAGTTGACCAATAAATACGACCTGATAATGGATCGTTTAAAACAACTTGTTTAGGATTATTCTTATCTCCAATAAAACCAATAAGAAGTCTAACATGGGTTTGTTTAAAAACTTTAATATCTTTTCCTGTTTTAGTTTTCCAAGAACAATAACTTAGTTTTTTTCCAGGAAGAACTCCCCATACTATAACTGGATTACCTTTATATATTTCTTCAATTAAAAAATCAATGTCCTTTTTTGAGAAACTTTTTGCTTCTGTCCATACTTTTGCTGCCCTTTCTACCGGTTCCTTAAATACACCAAAACCAGTAGAGCATATTTTTCCATCTATATCTCCTACAAAATATGAATAAGGATCTCCCCAGATTCCATTTTTTTTAGGAGTAGGATCAATTCCTATTTTATTCATTATTTGATTTTCAGTAACATTAAACCCTTTATACCTTAAAGCCATTTTTAAGGAAGCAGCTTCACAAGATAAAGAATAATCTTGCCAGTCTAATTCAATATTAAGTATTTTATTTTGGATTTTATCTTCTTCTTTTTGATTAAGCGTTTCATTTTGGATTTTATCGGTCTTAAAAGAAAAAGAAAAATCAGAAGAATTATTAGAAATAAATCCCTTAATATTTTTTACATTAACAATATATTTTTCATTATTTTTTAAATCTAAAACAGGATTAAAAATTACTTTTCGATAAAGATGATCCTTAACAAGAGGTTTTTTAAAAGAAATCTCTCCGTAAAGATTAGGTGAGGTTTCTATTTTAATCTCTCTTCTTTTTATTGGTCTATTAAACTCAATTTCAATTTTTGAATTTAAATCAACTTTATTTTGATTGTTTATAGGAGAAATTTTTATTATTTGAGGAGAAGTAAAAAATAAATATAAAAAAGAAATAATTAAAACAATTATTCCACTAATAAATAAAATATAAAATTTTTTCATAAAAATAATTTCATTATGTGCTTATATCTTGATAGGCATTCCTACATAAATAGATAATCTTTGACAAGATCATTATGTACTCTATGCCTTAATAGGCATTACTACGTAAATATAGCTTGTCTCTTCTGTTGATTTGATGAGGGCAGGGTTTGACTCACCATTTAACTTAAGCACTGCTCTGTTAGTGCTAATATTGTTTAATCCATCTAATAAGAATCTACAATTAAAAGATATCTCTACTGGTTTTCCTTTAATATCTTCTGTTTTAATAAAGGAATAATGTTCACCTAAATCTGCATTTTGACTTGTAAATTCAAGTTTATTTTTTTTAGGATCTACTTTGATTTTTACCTCTTTATTCTCTGAAGTAAAAATACTAGCAGTTTTAATTTGTTTTTTAAATTCTGAAAGATCTAAAGTAATTGTAGTTTTTGTCTTATTAGGAATAATTTCTTCATAATCAGGATATTCTCCTTCAATTAACCTTGATACAAGTTGAATTTCTGGATGATCTGTTTCTTCCATTTGGCTTTCAAAAAGAACTTGATTAGGAGAATTATATAATCTAATTTCTTTTTCTTTTCCTTTAAAAATATTAACTATTTCTTTAGCTGCTTTTTGAGGAAGTATAAAAGAAAAATCTTTATCTATTTTTTTATCTAAAGAAATTGTTTTCTCTCCTAATCTAAAACTATCCGTCGCTACAACCTTTAAAGAATCTCCTTTACAAGAAAAATAAACACCAGATATCTCTGGTTTTACTGAAGAAGGCATTGCAATATTAACTACTTGATCCAATGCTTCACAAAAAACTTCACTATTAAGTGAAATATATTTTCCATTTTCTACTTCTGGGATAATTGGAAAATCTTCTGAATCTAAACCTTTAATTTGAGTTTTATAATTTTCACATTCAATTTTTAAATTCATGTCTTCTCTCTCAATAGAAACTGTTTCTTCTGGAAGATAATTTACAAAATTAGATAAAACTTTAGTGGGAACAACTATTTCTTCTTCTTTATTTATTTCAGCAAGAGACCACCACCTAACTCCTACTTCTAAGTCAGTAGCCGAAAGATTTAAAAAATTATCTTCGGTTTTAATTAAAATATTATTTAAGATAGGTAAAGTTGAAGATTTTGTAGTAATTCTTTTTACAGTATTTAATCCATCTTCTAATTTGTTTTTAACAATTTTTAATTTCATATTATATTATTAGTTAAATTTATTTAAAAAGTTATTATTGTTATTACTATTGTTAATTAAAATTATATTAAGGTTAAAATATTCTTTTAGAAACTTGTTAATAATTATGTTTAAAAAAAAGTGTCAAACATGTTAATAAGTTTTATTCTAATTTTATTAACATATTATACTATAATTTTCCATAGTTTTTTTAAGAAGTTTTTAATAACTTATGCACTAGCTAATTTTTGTTTTAATAAAGTAATTTCACCTTCTAAATTGTCATCATCTTCTAATTTTTTTGAAATTTTCTTATAAGCATAAATTGCTGTAGTATGGTCTTTCCCTCCTAATTTTTTTCCTATTGAAGGATAAGATAATTTTAATTCATTCTTAAGAAGATACATTGCAACTTGTCTTGGTTTTACTATTTCTTGTCTGCGACAAGAAGACAAAAGACTATTTTTATTAACGTCATAAAAATCAATAACAGCATCTATTACTTCTTGAGGGGTAGCTTTTTTTCTAGATGATTGCATAAAATTTTGAAGCAATGATTTAACTTTTTTAAGATTTATTTCTTCATTATTTAATTTTTGGTAAACAGATAGTTTATTTAAAGCACCTTCTAATTCTCTGATATTCTTCTTAATATTTGTAGCTATATAATCTAAAATTTCACTAGAAAAAGATAAATCTTTTTCTTTACTTTTTGTTTTTAAAATAGCAATTCTAGTTTCATAATCTGGATAACTAATATCAGCAATCATTCCTCCTTCAAAACGAGAACGAAGTCTTTCTGTAAGGGCAGAAATAGATTTAGGAGACCTATCAGAAGAGATAATAATTTGTTTATTTTTTTCATAAAGCGTATTAAAAATATGAAAGAATTCTTCTTGAGTTTTTTCTTTACCAGCTAGGAATTGAACATCATCTAAAATTAGGACATCAATTTTCCTATACTTAATCTTTAAATTCTCCATTTTTTGGTTTCTTATAGAAGAAACTACTTCAGATGTAAACTTTTCTAAAGAAATATATTTTATTTTTTTCCTAGGAAAACTTTTATGTATTTTATTTCCTATTGCTTGGAGTAAATGAGTTTTTCCTAACCCCACTCCTCCATAAATAAAAAGAGGATTATAGACAGTTCCTGGATTTTCACTAACTGCAGAAGCGGCAGCATGAGAGAGCTCATTAAAAGGTCCTACAACAAAATTATCAAAATTATATTTAAAATTTAAATTAGTGTCTTTATCTTTTTTAAACTCTTGAAACCCTAATTGGCCAATTAAATCTGCTTTTTTGTCTTTTTTATTTTTACTATTTTTTTTATTAGCATTATTTGAAATAGTATAATTTATAGTTTCAATATTAGTTTCAAGCTCCTCTAATATTTTTTTAATATCATCATTATATTTGTTCTTTAACCACTCTTTAGCGAAAGAGTTAGGCACAGCAATGGTTATACACTTATCTTTTTTTGAAATTATTTTAGTTTTTTTAAACCAAGTAGCAAAATTAGTAGAAGAAATTTTATTTTGTATTTGGGCTAAAACTTTTTGCCAGAGTTCTTTTTTGTCCATTATTAATTAGGGGATTAATATTGTTTTCTTCGAGTATCAAAAGCGAGGCTCTATTTACTTTCTTCAAAAATTACATCATCATTCTTAGCAGGATAATAATTAATCAAAAGCGAGTTTCTATTTCACTTTTAATTATAGCAATTTAATTAGTTTTTCACAACCCTATAAAAACAGTGGAAAACTTGGAAAAGTTGTGGAAAAAGTGTGGAATTGACTTATAATATTAATAACTTACAATTAATACAATATTATGTTAAAGAAAAAGAACAGATTAAAAAATAAAAAGGATTTTGAAAAAATTTTTAAACAAGGAGAAAGCTTTAAAAATAAATTTTTAATTGTTAAAATTGATGAAAATAAGTTAAATTTTCCTAGAATTGGAATTGTAGTAAGTAAAAAGGTATCTAAGAGAAGTGTGGTTAGAAATAAAATAAAAAGAAGATTAAGAGAAATTGTTAAAGAAAAAATAAAGAAGTTAAAAAACAAAAAGATAGATTGTATATTTATTGTTTTGCCAGAAGCTAGAAATAAAAATTTTAAAGAGACTGAAAAGGTTGTGGAAAACTTGTTTAAAAAAATAGAAACATTCTCTAGCTCTACTAGAAAATAACTTTCTTTGTAAAAAAAAGACAAATGAAAAGAATTTTGTTAAAAATATTAAAAGGATATAGTTTTTTAAGCAAAAGGTTATGGAAAAGACATTGTAGATACTATCCTAGTTGTTCAAAATATTGCTATCTTTCCATTGAAAAATATGGTATTTTAAAAGGGAGCTGGAAAGGAATAAAAAGAATTAGCCGATGTCATCCGTGGCATGAAGGAGGCGTTGATTTACCTTAAAATTAATTAAATTATTTTATTAAAATTTATGGAATTTATTACTAATTTTTTCACGCAAGCATTATATCGACCGTTATTTAATTTATTAATTTTAATTTATGAGTATATCCCTGGTCATGATTTTGGATTAGCAATAATAATTTTAACTTTTAGTTTAAGATCATTATTTTATCCTATTACAAAAAAATCTTTAAAGTCACAAAAAGCATTAAATAAAATACAACCGAAGGTAAAGAAAATACAAAAAAAATATAAAGACAACAAAGAAAAGCAGATGGAAAAGATAATGGAACTTTATAAAAAAAGAGAAGTTAATCCTTTTGGTGGATGCCTTCCTTTATTAATACAGTTACCAATTTTAATTGCTTTATATAGGGTGTTTTGGCATGGCTTTCAACCCGAACAATTAAGCTTGCTCTATAACTTTATTCCTAATCCAGGACAAATTGACCCAATGTTTTTAAATTGGCTTAATTTATCTAATCCAAATATGATAATTGCAGGAATAGCTGCTGTATCACAATTTGCTCAAACTAAAATGATGATGGGGAAAAAACAAAAAGGAGATGATGGGAATGGGTTTGCTGCAATATTTAAAAAACAAATGATCTTTTTATTTCCTATTTTTACTTTTGTTATTCTTACAAAATTACCAGCAGCAATTGGAATATACTGGTTAACGAGTATATTGTTTTCTGTAGGGCAACAATATTTGATTTCCAAAGATAAGAGTAATAAACTAGAAAAAGAAGATAAGAAAGTAAAAGGAGAAGAAGAATCTGAAGAAAAAGAAGATAAGAAAGAAAGTAATAAGGATAAAAATAAAAAAAATGAATCTAGGAAAAATTAAAAATATAACGAAAAAATTTTTTGACCAAACTGGGTTTGAAACAGATGTTGAAATAGAGACTCCCAAAGAAGAAGAAGATAGCATCAATCTTCCTATTAAAATAAAAGCTGAAGAGCCAAAACCATTAATAGGTAAAAATGGTCAAAATTTAAAAAAAATTAGGCATCTATTGAAATTGTTAATAAGAAAAAATTTTGATCTCCAAAAGCGCTTTTATATTAATTTAGACATAAATAATTATAGAAAAAATAAAATCAAATACCTAAGAGAAAAAGCCGTCGAAACGGCTAATGATGTATCTTTAAGCAGGGAAAGTATAAAGTTGTCTCCGATGCCAGCTGATGAAAGAAGAATTATTCATATAGAGTTAGCTGATAGAGAAGATGTTAAAACAGAAAGCAGTGGAAGAGAACCCAAAAGAAGAGTTGTAATTAAACCGAGCTAAATAGTATTTTTTTCTCTTTTAATTTTTTTAATTTGTTCAGGCGAAGTAGTAATAATTTGATCTTCTGTGTAAGAAGCTTCTACTTTAATAGCAACATGCTTTTTGCCAGCAAAAAATAGGCCCTCACCTACTTCTGCTTCTAAGAGTCTATGAACCTCATTTTCAGTAAGGTTAAAAACGTTTTGAACTTGGTCAATGGTGGCTGAGCTTTGTTTTAATAAAAGCTGCAGGGAAGAATTTGTAATAATTGGTTGGCCGTAATCTGACTTCATAAAGTCTCCAACGTCTTGAGTAATAGTGCTTACACCAAGCCAGTATTTTCTTCCTCTTTTTACCATCCCAAAAAGGAAAGAAGCACCATTTTCATTTTTCATTACCCACCAGGCCTCATCTACTACTAAGATTCTTTTTTTAAGCTCTGAGCGAACTTTATTCCAAATATAGCGCATTATAATAAACATTGCCATAGGACGAAGCTCATCTTCCATATCTCTTATTCCAAAAACTACAAGAGGCTTATCTGTTGAAATATTTGTATAGTTATTAAAAAATTCTGCATAACTACCTTGAGTATATTTTCTTAATCTTCTAAGTAAGCTTTCTGTTCCTACCATCCCCTCCAAGACAGTTTCAAAGTCTTCTAATAAGGGAACTCGTTTATCCCAGAGATCAGGATCAGTATCAGCAGTAATATCTTTTGCTGCATAAGTTTCAGTTAAAGCTCTATCGATGATTGAGTCTTCTTCTGGAGATAATCCTCCAAGCATTATTCTAAATAGTCCTACTAAATTAATAATATTAGAGCGAAGAACATCTTGAGGGTCCTCATCTTCTCTTGGTTTAGGTAAATCAAAAGGATTAATATGTTGAGGAGAAGATAAAGAAATATTTAAAAAGGAACCTCCTACGGCATCAGATAAAAATCTATATTCATTCTCTGGATCAACAATAATGCTATCTACTCCTGCCATTAAATAACGAAGGATTTCAAGCTTAACAAAATAACTTTTACCAGCACCACTAGTAGCAAAAATAGTCATATTTGCATTAGGCAAACTAAACCTATCAAAAAGAATAAGGGAATTATTGTGTTGATTTACTCCATATAATATTCCTTCGTTAGAGCTTAAATCAAAAGACATAAAAGGGAAAACACTAGACAAAGGAGCAGTATTCATTGGAGTGTGTATACCTAATTGATCTAGTCCGTAAGGAGAGGTAGACTTAAATCCTTTTTCTTGTTGAAAAAGAGCTGGCTTAACATAAATCATTCTTGATTCAAGAATAGAACGTAAAGTATTTTCTACATTATCTATTTCAGCTGTATCTTTACCATATACAGTAAGATAAATACTTAATCTAAACATTCTTTCTCTTGCAGTTTGTAATTTGCTTCTAAGCTCTTTAATGTCTGTATGAGCAGAGGTTAAAGAGGGGTCTTCAATTAAACCCTTTTCTCTTCTTTCAGTTATTTCTGCTTTAATCTGTGTTAATTTTTTTCTTAATTGTTTTAAAATAACAGCTGTATTAATAGGATGGATAAAAAAGGAAATATCCATTGGGTGATTAAGATTAATTAAAGGAGAAGTCCATCCGGTGTTAATATATTTAGGGTAAGAGAAAACAAAGAAAGATTTCGCTGTTTTTTCTCCTACTTCAAGATGGTCTGACCCTATTGAAATAGAAGAAGGGGCAATAATATCTTTAAGATTTACAGCTTTTGTAGTTAGCCTTTCTTTTTCTTTTTTATTTAAAATTTTATCTAAAAAAGGAATGTCCATTTGTTTAAAATTTAAGTTATTAATTCAGAAGGAATTGCGGGGAAATAACCAACTTCAGCTTTCTTTTGGTGGTGTAATGTCCAAAATAATTCTATTAATTCTGGTGTTTGAAGAGGACTACAATCTAAACTACATCTTCTTAACCCTAATACTACAAATTCCATTCTTTGCCATAATTGAGTTCTTGCTCTTTCAAATTGCTCTTTTTTTATCTCTTTTCCTGGAATTCCATGCAGATCAAAAGGAACTAAAACTAAAAAGTTTTTTGTCATTATTGTTTGTTCTTCAATTAGAGTATTTATAAATTTTCTATATTCTGCAATTTGGACTTTTAATAATTCTTGATCTGCATTTCTTTGAAATTCTTCTAATTTTTCAAGATAACCAGTTAGGTTTAATTTACGAGATTGAATTACTATTTGAACAGTAAAATCCAAAGAATTTAAAAATTCTTGAAATTGACTAATAATAGCCTTTTGTCTTTGCTGTGAAAGAAGAGCAAAATTAACGGAAGAGGTCATTATAACTCCTCTTAAAGATTTATTTTTTAAAATTAAAAAACCTTCTTTAATTTGCTCTATTTCTAAAAAGGATTGTGCTGAAGATTTTGGCATAAAAATTTAATTTGCTTAAATTAATTCTTGCTTTTGAGTGAGATAAGGAATGCAGTTCTATTTGGTATTTTTGTAAGCAGGTTCTTATTTTACTTCAATATTAGTTTTTAATCTGCTAAGCTTGCTTTTCCCTGCAACCTTGAGGCCAGTTTCATCTTCTTTTTCTTCTGGTTCTTTTGGTTTAACCTCCTCCATTTTTTTAAAAGCTCTAAATGGAACCTCTTTCTTTTTCCAAAGATAGACATTAGAATTAGATTTAAATTTAAAAAAATTGACTACTACCTGTGTTAAGGGTAGACCTTCTATTTTTCCAAAAGCAAGAGCAAGAGCTATGCTTCCAGTGATTAAAAAGACAAAAATTCCTATTCCAAAAGAAGAAAAAGTCTTATAAAAAGCCAAAGAGATAAGAACAGCTACTATAATATAAATAAATTGTTTAAATGTTAAAAAACGATTAATTTTAGATTCTCTTTCAATAAATTGTGGAACGTTGTATTGCATAAAAATTTATTCAATTGGTTCTCTATATTCATCGCGGGAAAAACCTTTTTTAATTTTATTTTTAGCTTCTAAAGAAGGAGATTCAATTTTAATTTCATACAAAGCCTCTAAGCTCTTTTTAACAGGGTGAAGGATAAACATAATAGCCTCTTTTTTTATTTGTTTTGCTTTTTTAGTAGTTATATCTAATCTTTTTTCTAATTCAATAACAAGATTATCTTCTGGAGATAAAACCCCTAAAAGAACTTCTCCTATAATTTCTGCAACAATTCGAACATTGTCTATGTTATTTTTATCACAAATATTACTAATTGCCTTAGCAGTTTGGGGGGAAACAACGGCTTCTTTTAGTTCTTCAGGAAGATTATCAAAAAGTGCCCAATATTCCTCTTGAGTATATTCTTCTGTCATATAATAAGTTAATTAAATGAAGACTCTCTTTAAACAATTATACTATATTTAATAATTTATTAAAAGGATAAAAAGCACACATTAAATTAAGTGTGTGCTTTTTTAGTTTAAAGTTTTTCAATACGAGTCCATTTTGAATGAAAAAGGCTATAATTATTTCCAAGAAAATAGGAATATGTTTCAGCAATGCCTTTAATAGTAGATGCCTGTATGGAAATCTTTCGTTTTCTTACATCTACTTCTTTAGGTTCTATTTTAGCTAGTGTTCCATCTTTCTCTCTTTTATAGGTGCCTGCAACTTCTTCGTGAAAACTCTCGTGAAGTGGTATTTTAGCTTCAAAAACTATGCAATCAACAAATCTTTTAGGAATTGGCAAATTGAAAGGAAGAGCAAGGGGATCTTTGTCAATAATAATTTTTTTCTTATTAGTTAAATCATCTTTTTCTATTTCTAACTTTGTTACAATATTTTCTTTGACTTCTTCTAAATTAACATCTTCTTTAAGCCAAACTGTAAACATATACTTCGCCTCCTTTTTTATTAGTTTTATGTACTATTTTATAAATATCATACATTCTAAATAAAAGCAAACAATAAATTCTTGACAAAAACTAATTTTATAGTATACTTTAACTTAGTTAATTAAAATCAAAAAAGGAAAGGAGAGAAATAGAATGATTTATGTAGGAATCGTTATTGCTTTACTAATTATTTGGATAGGGATAAAAAATTATCTTAAAGATGAAGAAAGATCTTTTACTTCATTTATAAAGATGCTTATCTTTTTTCTGGTTGCTTACATTATTGTAATTGCTTCTTTTAAAAGTTATGAATTAAGGATAAGATTAGGGCTATTTATTCATCAGATTGATATAACAATGAGCAGACTTTATGCAAATTTAGGAAGAGAGCTTAACGTTTCTGGCTCTTTAAAATATATTCGAGACATCTTCTTTGAAATTATTCTTCTAGTAGGATTAATTGTAGGATATTTTGCTAGCAAATAAACAGCTCCATACAAAAAAAGTGTGGGGCTTTTTTATTGACATAAACTTATTTTTGTGGTATAAAAAGGTAGAACACTCAAATAAAATAAGGGAAAGGAGGAGCAGAAATGAAGAAAATAATAGCAGTTTTAGTTTTTTTAGTTTTAGCTATAGGAATTGGTAACTTTTTACTTGGCCCTACTTCTTTTAACGGTATCCTTGAAGAAGGATTAAAACAAACACCAGATTTAAATTTGAACTTCCCCCAGATAAATTCAAATGTATTGATAAAAGGGTTTATTAGAGCGGCTATCTTTTTTGGAATCATTTGGATTGTGTTATTTGTTCTAATTAGAATTAGCACCCGTTTGGGAGGGATTACTAAAGAACAGAGGATAAAAAATGAAGACGTCAAAGAAGTTATTTTCAGAGGAACGGAAAGAATTATATATGAAGTAGGACTAAGCTTTATTGGAGCAAGTGGACTAACTGGAATGGTGCTCTTAATTTTAGGAGAAACAATAGTTTCTATATTCTTCTTATTAATTTTTACCTTAATTGGGATAAGTGGACTAACTACTATTCCAAGAGAAGAAAGATGGGTTGTAGAAGTATTTGAAAATCCAGTTTCTATTCTAGGACCGGGTATAGCCTTTATCTTACCGGTTCTTGGGAAATGTGATGAGAATAAAAACCAAGTACCTCTAGGGCAAAATCAAAGAAGAATTCTAGAGGGAAAAGACGGAGCACCACTTAGAATGGATTTTGAAGATGGTGCTGCATTTGTTAGTGAAGCCTTTTTCAGATTTCAAATAGAGGGTGGGGATAAGTGGCTTAGTGAACCTACCCCTGGAAATGAAGCAAAAGTTAGACAATCTGTCTATCAAATAATATATAAGGGACCAGGAGGAGCTCCAGGAAGTGTTGATCAAGTTATTCAAATAGTAGAAGCCTCAATATCTAGTTTTTTAAAAAGATCTACAACAAGAGAAGCAGAAAGTGTACTTGCTGACTTATTAGCTGCCCTTTTTCAAAAAAGAGAGAACCTTAAAGATAAAAAAGAATTGACAGAAGAAGAGGAAAACTTCTTAGAACAGACAAAAAAGGTAAAAGAACAGCTAGATAAGTTTAGTATTGAAGAACAAGGTGTAAGTATTGAAGATTATGATGAACCAGAAGATGTAGTTAATGCTAGAATAGAGAAGCAAGCTTCTGAATTAGATTCTGAAGCAGCACAATTTGAAGCTTTAGAAAAAGCAAGAGAACTAATTGGGCCAGTAATAGCAATGCTCGCAGAAGTTACAGGACTAAAACAAGAAAAAATTAGAGAACAAATTAGAGAAGATGAAGAAGTACAAGAAAAAATGACAGAATACATCAAAGAATTAAGAGAGCTTGATATCAGTGCTCAAACAGGCAGCTTAAGTGAAGAAAGAATTAAAATTGAAGGTGCAGAAAGTGGACTAACAGGGATTATCGCAGCTCTAAAAGCAGGACTTAAATAATAAAAAAAGAGGGAAAATTCCCTCTTTTTCTTTTTTTAGATTCAATCAAAATTACGATCAAAGAGTTCCTCTTTCTCTTCCCCCTTCTTTCTCATCTGATTTATTCTTTTTTGATGATCCAAACCCTCCTCTAGAACGAGAGGTTTTACTAGATTTTTTAGTTCCTGCTGCGCGTCGTCTCTTCGATGTTTTTTTCTTAGAAGTATTATCTCCACTAGATTGAGAAGAACTCTTAGAACTAGATTGAGAAGAACTAGAAGAAGAGCCTGTATTTGGGTTTTGGCTCATAGCCCTTAACTCTTTTTTATTATTAATTTCATTACCGTTCTCATCTCTTATAGTAGGAGTGCCAAGTGGGAGACTCGCATTACTTATGAGATAAGAGGGGAGCTGTATATTTCTCATTTTTCCTGTAGAGTCTTTTTTTACGTACCATTCAGCTGATTTTAGTCCTTTTGTAAAGCTTTCAAGAAAGTCTTTTCCTAGTTCTTTTACTCCTTTGGATATTTGGTCTCCAGTCCAAAATCTATGAACAGCTTCAATTGTCTTCTTTTCTTTTATTGTACCTTTAAGGTCTTTAATGTCTTCTTCGCTCTTTGCATTATCAACTACTTTATCTAAGTAGTTTCTATAACCTTTTTCTTTCATTTCTTTCTTTGTTACTCCTCTTAAGGCTTTTTGAATCTTCTGATTTTTTATTGATTTTTTTACCTCTTCTGTGTCTTCTTTCGCATTTTCAGCATATTTTATATCTTCCGAACTCAATGTAATATTATTAACGCTAACTATTTCATCCTTTATCTCATCTCCAAGAGCCTCTATATCATCTTTTTTGATTCTTGCTTCTTCAGAGGTTTGTGAGTGAAGAATGTCTTTAAATTTATTAAATAAGCTATCATCATCCTTTCCTTCAGCCTTAGCTAGTATCTTAGCAAAAGATTGATCTATTTTCTTGGTTGCAGATTTATCTTCCATCTTTCCAGCTTTTTCACGTACTTTTACTATATCCTCTTTTTCTATCTTTTTTTCTAAAATTTTTCTTCCCTTCTCTCCTCGTTCTTCCAAAAATTGAGCAATTTTACCCTCTCTGTCTGTTCCAGTTGCTTGGAGAATAGAATAAAGCTGATCAGAAAGATCTTCTCCTTTAATTTCTTCTTTTCCGCTATGATAATCATCTTTATCAGAAGCAATATCCTTCATTTTTTTACCAAGTGGGCGAGTGGCATAGCGATGGAAAGTTTTTGTACCTTTCTTCCCTGTTACGGTTTCCCACTTTTCTCCTTTGCTTGCAACTCCTTGACCAACTTTAGAAGATCTTATTTTCTTTCCAAACCAATTCCCAGCTGATGCTGCAGCTGAGGCACCGCCTGTAGCTATGGCTCCTGCTGCTCCTATTGCAACGCTTGCTCCATCAGATGCTAACTTTCTTACCTCTTTACTTCCCAACCATAGAAAAACCATTACTACTATACTAGGAAGGATGTTAATAAGTAGTTCATTAGCTTTGCCAAATTCTTGTGCTTGTATTATTGCCATTTTCGGAAGTATGTCTTGAATTCGAGCAAGCATTTGGAGGCCAATATAAATAAAAAATCCGGCAGGAATACCAATAAAAGCCCAGTGAATAAAGTCTTCCCACCATTTGGTAAACAACTTTCTTGTGGCAGGGATAACTCCGGCAACAAAAGTTAAAGGAGATAAAATAACTAAGGTCCAAATATATATATAACGGATAAAAAAGATAAAGGCATAAATAAAGAATGTCCAAGCAACAAAAGCATAAAAGGCAATAGCGACTACAGCTCTATAAAGAAGAGAAGGAGTTACCTTTTCTCCACCACTGGGTTCAAATGATCCTCCCCCCAGATCTAAAAGATTGTTTTGAAGAATAGTAGTTCCTTCTCCAATATTTTCAAAGAAATAAAAAGTAACAGTATTAGCCCCATCCATAATAACTCCTAAAATAAGGGGAACAAAATTTATTAATAAAGCAGCTCCTACTAACCAAGGAAGTAATTTTTTAGCAGCGTAATCTTTGTAGTTAAGGGCTGTAGCTAAACCAATTATAATAAGAAAAAATACAATTATTAAATTAGCAAAAGGACGAGTAATTTCTAATCCAAGTTCAATTATAGGGTTTCCTGCAGGATTTGTATAACTTAAAGGCATAAAACCAGGGCTTGTTACATAGTTAAAAAAAGCAATAGAAAGGTAAGCTGCTCCTTTTGAAACCCAAAGAATAAACCTTAGGACTGCAAATATTAATCCATTGAATAAGGTTTCGAGACCCCAATCAGCAAAAGCTAAAAAAGGAACAAATAAGCCAAAAAGCAGTAGGAGGCTAAATTTTTTAATATGGTTTGAGATAAGAGATATTAAGCTGTTAAATCTTTCTTTAAATAACATTATTTTATTTAATTAAGTTTTTTCCCTGGAATTATTAAAATTGAATTGATAGCAGGAATACGGTTGCGATTATCGTCTATAGTTGTATACAAATCTTCAGCTAAATCAGTTTTACTATTATTTATTATTTTAGGGCCTAATATTTCTCCGAAGATCCCAAGAGAAGTTATCAAAACGTCTTCATAGCTTCTATCAACGTCTTTTTCTTCATCCTCTGGGAAAAGAAAAACTAAATATTTGCCTCCAGGAGAAATCTTAATCGATAGAACATTATTATTAAAATAGCCTTTCTCGTCCTTATATTTAAAATCTTCTAAAAAAATTGTAGTTTGAAAATCATTATCAAGGTGATTTAAATCACCTAAAAGGTTAGGACTAATTGATTCATTTCCAGTACTGGTGCTATTATAGCCAGGATAAGGGTAAATTTTTACTTCAGAGTCAATTTTTTCGTCCTCAGACAAGGATATCTTTTTAAAAATGGTAACAGAGCTAGGAATAAAAGTCTCATATCCTTCATTCTTAATTTTGAGCTCATAACTATCTGGCTTATAATAATTTTCTTTGCTAGTACCTTTTCCTGCAGAAAGAGGATAAAGGGTTGCTCTTCCTTCAAAGTTTTCCTTTTCATGGAAGAGAGCACCATAAATATAATTAGGCTCACTTCCTTCTTTTGTAATTTTTCGGGAAGGAAGAGAAAAAACAGTATGCTCTGGTAATCCTGGTCTAGTATCAGAAAATTTAATTTTTTTGGCAATGTTTCCCGAAAAGGTTAAGTGGATACAACCTTTATCTTTATCTCCTGGATTTAACTTTGCACTAAGAGCTTGTGCTGCTTTATCTCGTTCTTCTTTTGATCCTTGAGCATAATTGCTTATATTTTTATCAATATCGTTTATTTTATAATTACAAAAATAAATCCCAGAACTTAAACCGAGTTCTGATTTGTTCATTTCCTTTAAGTTTGGATTAAGAATGTCAGGATTAATAGAATTTAAAACAAGGAAAGAAGTAAGAACCAATACTGCACCCAGAGCTGAAGTCCTTAAGTTTTTTAATGCATCCGATCTTTTATCTGCGCTTTCCATTGCAGCTAAAACCATAACCCCCCAATAAATAGTAGATCCTAAAAGAATAAAGCCAATAATATAGAAAGAGAAATTATAAACATAAGAAAGATATTGAGGAAGATTTGAAGTGTCAGCTGGAGCCTCTGTTCCTATATTAGGGTAATCAACTTCTAAATCATTAACTCCTAATACGGTTAATGGAATTAGAAATAAAAATAGAAAAAAAGATATAAGTATTATTTTATTAATTTTTTTAAAAGAAAACATTTATAGTTTAAAGGTTTTGTTGTATATTTTTTAACTCATTAGTCTTTTGGTTAAGACTACAATCCATGCTTGATCTTGGATCAAGACGTATGCAACCTTGATTTTCTCCGGTTGTTATTTTTGCTTCAACATCTATTTCTTGTAAGAAAGGAAGATTAATTTCCACATCTTTTTTCCAGCTTAAAATACTTAAAGGAATATCAGAAATTTCATATTTAATTGGATCAGTAAGAACCATGCTTTGCAAGTCTGGATCTATTGTATCCCATGGGATAGGGATTTCTTCCGGATAATTTTTTTCTATTTTAAGTTCATCTATTGTGATATTAGGAGTATTAATTCTTTGACTGGGGATCTTAATAGTTCCTTCAGTTTCTAGCTTAGCATATTGATCTTCTGTAATTATAATTTCTTGAGATAAAGAATCCTCTAGAAGACCTATTTTTTCTTCTATTTTTTCTTCTAATTTTTGACTTAATACGCCTGAAAGCTCTTCTAGTTTTTCTCCCAGGGTATCTTGACCAAGGGTTTCTATTGTTTCTTCTATCTTTTTTATTTTTTCTTTCATTCCTTCTAATTTTTGGGTAGATGTAGCACAAAATTGATTAATATCGCTACAAAAATCAAGTTCTGGAATTTCAGGGAAGGCAGGCCAACTAAAGATATAATCTTCGTAAACAAGTTCTATAAAAGGAAGATCAAGCTGATCTAAAAGGCCCAGCCCAGGGATGTCTAAGCAGAACGAAAAGCTATATTGAGTAGGATCAATATTAAAAACATTAAGTAAGGTTCCAATAATTAATCCAGGAGTAATTTCCAAGCTTGGGCCTTCAAAATAATAATTAATTTGAGGGGTTGGAATATCAATCTGGGGAACGTTTAACTTTGGTTCTGCAAATGAAAAAAGATTATCAAGACCAGGAGCTTGAAGGTTTCCTAAGTTAATTGAAGGAGCTTTAAAAGAAGTAGTTCTTACTTCAGGCATTTTAACATCAATGTAAGCTGTTCCTCCCCCTTCAACGTCAGGGAGCTGAACTTGAATTTGAGCTTTAGGAGCAGTAAATTGAGGAATTTCAATTATCGGAGCTGCTATTTTAGGAAATTGAGGATTAAAAGTTATATCAGGAGCAATGTCTTGACATTCATTTAAATTACAAAGCTCAATATCTGGTGTCTTTAATTCTTCAATAATAAAATCAGGAAGTTGTATATCTATTAAAGGAAATAGAACAAAATCAGGAAGCTCTATTTCATAACCAGGGAAATCAGGCAGTTCTATCTTAGGGATACTAGGAATAGAATCATTACACCAAGGCTGATTAGGGCTATTAGTAATAGTTTCTCCTCCACAAGATATATTTTCATTTTCTATTTTTTGTTCTTCTGAAAAATCATAATTGTCTTCATTAAGATTGCAAGCAGGAGGAGAGGGACTACTTGCCTTAAGGTCGTTACATCTATTGGAGATAGTATCAAACACTTGATCAGGATTAAAACAGCCTCCAGGGACCATTTTAGTCGTCTCAGAGTCAATAACAAGGGTGCTAGTTGGTCCTCCTCTAGAAACAGAGGCATTAATAGTAATTTCATTTTTAAGCTCAACCATTCCTTCTTGAGCTGTTGTAGATTCTGCTATAAATTGATTATCTTTTACTTGAGTTTTAATGTAGTTTGGACAATCTAATTCTTGATTAATATTATTTAAAATATCAGAAAGAGAGACAGAACTACTTACCTCATAATCTCCCTTACAAACCTCTCCAGATTTTTCTTCTAAAAGAGATAAGGAGATTTGATCATCAAAGTAAGGATCGCCACTAAGCTCGGCATTTACCATTATTCCAAATTGATCTCCTTTAAAATCATAAGAAGGATTTGATTTAGTATAAAAAATATTTTCTTCTGTAGTAAAAAGATTTTTACATTTTTGAGAAACGTCATTAAACTTTGAAATTCCATCATCTTCTATTGTTGTATCCATATCAGAAGGGACAGAACAATGGGAAATATTATTTGCACCACTATTATCACAGGTTAAATTAAAACTAGGAAGAGAAGGAAGAGGAGTGCTAATTGAGTTAACATCAAGAATAGGACTTGATCCATAGTCTTTGGCTTCTATTGATAGTGCAGATTCAGGGGTTTTTGCATGAGCTAAAGCTCCAGCATTTACTTCAAATCCATCAATTATTATATCGGGGATTTCAATTTCAATATTAGAAAGAGCAGGAACATCAGGAGTAGCTATACTTTCAGGAAGTCTTAGCCCTACTTCGCTAATTTCAACTGGACTAATTGTAACATCCTCCATTTTAAGCTCAACTCCAAAATTTAATTTAAATGGAACTTGTCTTCTAGTTACTCCAAGACTTCCACAAAGTTCTTTTGCAGGAACAGGAAAACAGGTACCATTACAAGCATCAGGCCCAGAACATTTTTTTACTTGCTTCATTGTGCTTGTAGCAATATTGAATATTTTTTGACTTTCTTGGTAAAGAGAAGAGTCTTCAGTCTTAGCTAAGCGAGTTAAAAGAGCAAGTTGGTGTATGCTTTTTTGTAATTTTGCTCTTTGTATTTCAATTTCTAATGGATTTTCACATGGGCTCTTGTAGTTTCCAACGGTAACACATGCATTATCTTTTCGCACACAAATACTTTCAGAATTACTGCAATTACAATCTTTAAGCAGATTGTTTAAATTTTCATTTATTTTAATTAAATTTTGACTTATAAAAGATAATTCTATAAGAACAGATTTTTTTCTAGGCATTTTTGAACTATGAGCATTAAAACCAAGCAAAAGACCACAGAGAATTGCTCCAATAATTAAAGAAGTATTTAATTTTCTCTTTGAAATTTTACTCCACATTATTCTTTTTTTTCATTTTCATAATTTTAAAAAATTAATAAAGATAAAATTATTCTACTCCACACCTATAAGCTCCTGCTATACTAATATCTAAATAAGGAGGAGAACTATTAACGTTTACAGGGGCTAAACATTCATTGGCTGCTTTGATTAAAATATCAATATAAAAAGGATCATATTTAAATTGAACAGCATAAGATTTTTTAATATGTAAATGACATCTTTCTCCCCCATAATGAGCAGAGACTCTTTCTTTGAATAATTCTTGAGTAAAAGGATAACTGCAATCTTCTCCCCCATCTTTCCAAGAACAAGATGCCCCTTCTTTATAAAGATTAGGATCAGAAATATTAATTATGGTTATAATAGTATCTTCTATTTCATTTTCTTCTTTTTTTCTATTAATTTTTTCTCTAAAGCAAGTTAAGAATCTTTGTAAAGGGGCAGAAGCATCTTGATATTGCTGATTGTCTTTAATTTCTTGACTACATTCCCAATCACTAGGACAACCATTTTCAGAAGAAGTAGAATAGTCCGAAAGATAACCAGGATCATATAGCTTTAAAAATGATGGTTTTTCCATATCTACCACTCTTTTAGTTTCAGCACAAAAATAATCTCGAGGATGACAAGAAGTTATTACTTTTCCTCCTTCTGATACTAAAGGATTATCTAAAGCCTTTTCGCAACTAATTAAATCCCACCCCTTTTTAGATTGGCATTGAATAGTCTTATTTTTAACATCTTTTAAATTTAAAGTTTCAAAAGGAGAATCTTCTGTATTTTCTAAATAAAGAGGAGATTTATCAGCTGCCATTTTAAAGTCATTAATAGTTTTTAATAACAGATCTTCTGTTTTATCTAATTCTTTTGTTACCTCTATTAAGTCTGCTTGTGCACCAGAACACGCTTGCCCATTACAGCCACCTAAACATTGTATACAAGGAGGACCTCCAAAGAAAGCAAGTGGGTTAGGAATACAAGTACAAGTAACATCACAATCACTATCATTACATTGGGAAAGTCCTTCAGAGATGTCAGCTATTTGGCCCTCCATCTCTTCTATTAAATTGCTTATTTTTTCCATTTTACCAAGCATAACAATAGAATTTTCTCGTACCTTATCCATTAACTCTCCAATTTCAATTTTATTTAAAATAGAAAAATGTTCTATTCTGAGTATTTGACTAGGAAGAGTTTCAGCTAGCAACTTTTTTTGAAAAGGGGGTTCTATCTCATCATAAAATAATTCATAAAAAGTTAAAGGAGAAAACTTAACATCAGAAAGGACAGAAGGAACTATTTCAATTATTTGTCTTTTAGATTCATAAGTGCTAACTATATTATCTGCACTTGATTTCTTTTCAGGATTTAACATTAAATTTAATCTCTTTAAAAAGGTAGAACTTGTATCAATGTTTTTTTGCCATTCAGCTGTTGTTAGACTATATTCAAGGGTTTCAAAGGCAGATAGCTTTCTCTGCAATAATGCTTTTTCTTGCTCTATTCTACCATATAGAGTTTTGAGATCAGTTTCAAATTCGGTAAAATCTTCGCTATTTGGGGCTCCTTCATTTTTAACAAAATTAGCTAAATCAATCAGCTTATTATTTATTTCTTCTCTTATATCTTCTGGGCAGGGATCTGGTTCTCCATCGTCTCCCTTAAATCCTTCTACTGCTTTACAATTTTTCTCTTTTGGTTCTCCACATAATGAAGAAGCACTAGGTGGACCACATTGTCCTTCTAAATTTTGGCAAGAACAGTGTGTGGTTAAATAATGATTGTATTCTCCAAAACTAGCAATTCCATGTCTATGTTCTTGTCCTGCAATCTCTTTCTCTACAGTAAAAGTAGCGTTAATATGTTTTTTTAAATCTTCTGTAATTAATTTTTTAACTCGTGGTAAAAAATCATCTTTTCCAATTAACTCTTCAATTGCAGAATCAAGTGGCATTGCATGAGCTTTTAGATCACTTTTTTTAAAGTCAGAAGAACTATCTTTTAAGTCCTCTCCTGGAATATTAGAAAGTTGACTAACATTTATATTTGTTATTTCAGGGTTAATAGTATTTAAAATTAAATGGGCTGAAAAAGATAATATTACTCCTAAAAAAGCAGCAAAAATCACTTTTTTTGCCTTTTTCTTTTTAGAAGCATTAGCTCCAGACATAAAATAAAGATATCCTCCGTATATTAAAACTCCAAAAATAATTAAACCTCCAAGAAAAAGAAGGAAATTATAAACATAGTTAATATAGGCAATTAAACCACCTCCTTCGCCTGGTTGAACCCCGTCTCCTAATTCAGGGTAAGCAACCTCAAGAGGAACCTCTTGAGCTAAAAGAAACAAAGGAATAATTAGTAAAATTCCTATTAAAAAAAGAAGCTTCTTTTTATTATTAATTAAACTCATATTGTTAAATAATTAAATCATCATTCTTAGCAGAACAATCATTAAATTGATTAAGATCTTTAGACTATATCAGCATCAGAGATAATGTAAGGTGTTTAATCAGATTATACCATAATTAATTTTCTTAATAAAATAATATTTAGCTCGGCAAAGATTAATTTTGTCTTTCCAACAATTACAATAAGGCTTTTGTAAGAAGAATCCAATTTTTTATTTTTAATGTTTCTGCTCTTTGTTTCTCTTTTAAGTTAGAGTGATCAAAAATTTTTTTAATTTTTCTTTTATCTAAATTTAATCCGTTTGAAAGATTATTAATTAATTTTTTCCTTTTATGCTTAAATCCTATTCGAGCAATTTTAAATAATTTCTTTTGAAAATCTTTTGTAGCAACAACAGGACCATAATCTTCTTTTAAATCTTTTAGTCTAATTTTAACTATATTAGCAGCTACATTAGGAGGAGGATAAAAATGATTTTTAGGAAGAGTTTTAATTTTTTTAGGAGCTCCATAAAATTGAACTGATAAAGAAGCAAGGCTCATATTAGGGGGATTTGCACAAATTCTTTCAGCCATTTCTTTTTGTATTATTATAGTAATTAAGTCAGGTTTAAATTCCTTTTCTAAAAGATCTCTTGTAATAAAACCAGTAAGATAAAAAGGTAAATTCGAAACTATTTTAAATTTTTTTTCTTTAATTTTAATATCTCTAATGTCTTCATTAATTAAAGAAATATTATTAAAAGAAGAAAAAATATCTTTTAAAATTGGGATTAATCTTCTATCTTTTTCAACGGCAATTACTTTATTTACTTTTTTAGCTAGTTCTTTAGTTAAGACTCCTAAACCTGGACCTATTTCTAAAACAACATCTTCTTTTTTAAGGTCAGCAGCATCTAAAAAAACATGGAGATCATTTTCGTTAATTAAAAAATTTTGCCCCATTTTTTTAATTGGAGCTAAATTATACTCTTTTAGTATTTTTTTAATTTGTTTTTTAGAGCAAAGATTCATAAATATTATTGAAAAAAAAGAGGCGAAAAGGCCTCTTTTTAAAACTTTAAATTTAATAATAAAAAAGGGTATTCTTTTGGATTACCATCTCACATAATCACCCTTATTATATTTTGAAAGCGGATTTGCAGCAGTAGTGCTTAATAAGTCAAAATGGAGATGACAGCCAGTACTATAACCAGTAGATCCCATGTAACCAATTGGTTCACCTTGCCCTATTTTACTTCCTGCACTTACTGAAATTCGGGAAAGATGACCATACATTGTTATTAACCCATTGTAGTGTTCTATTTTTACATAATTTCCAGCTGGCCAACTATTATATTTAGCTTCAATTACTTTTCCTCCTGCTGCTGCGACAATTAATGTTCCACAATTATTAGCCACATCAATTGCATTATAAGCGTGCTGTGTTTGAGTAATTGTACCTGTAGTCGGAGGGATAAAAGAGGTGTTATATTCGTTAGTTCTTTGTGCACTTGCATAATAAACTTGCTGTATTTGTTTTGCCCCTGGAAGAATTAAAATATCTCCTTTATAAATTTCACTTTCGTCTTCTAAGTCATTGAAAGATGATATTTCATCAGAAGCAATATTGTACTTAGCAGCTATTCCTGAAATAGTTTCTCCTCTTTTAACAAGATGCATAACTCCATCTACTGGAAGAATAGTTAATTTTTCTTCTGGAGCAAGAGTAGAGCTTTTACTGATTTCATTAGACCAAAGAATAGTATTTACACTTATATTAAATTTTTCAGCAATAGAAGAAAGAGTATCTCCTTCTTTAATAACATATTCTTTAATCCCCTTCTTTATATGAGAAGGGCTAGATTCTCCTTGATTAGTTTCTCCAATAATAGAGCCAAGAACTTGAGGCTCAACTGTTACAGGAGGAGTCGCAGGATAAATATTATTGTTATTTACTAAAATTAATTCTGGAGATTCAATACGTCCAAAATTACTACTAGCCTTCAAAACAGGCTTGAAGTTTTTAACTATTTTTTCATCTTCTATAGGTTGATAGGGTTGAATAAAGAGATACCCCATCAAAAGAGTAATTATTAAAAAACCGAATAAATATTTTCCTTTTTTAATTACGCTAAATAGCGATGATATCATAAGAATTAGTTATTATTTTTAGTAAGGCATTTAATGCATTTTTGAGCTTCAGGTGAAGCTCTTAACCTTGCCTCTTCTATTTCTTCGTTGCAATCTTTACAAATACCATAATTATCTTCTTCCATTCTTTTTAAAGCCTTTTTAATGTCTTTTAATTTTAGCTCTAAGGTATGTTCTATTGGAAGTAGGTTACTAAACTCTTCTACTTCATCTGCTTCGGTATCAATGTCATTTAACCCTAAATTAGGGTATTGAGTCTCCCAGTCTCCTTCTAAATTTGGATTCTCCTTGGCAAACTTAGAAAGAGTCTTTTTTATCTCTTTTTCTTCTTTTTTTAATTTTTCCTTTAATTTTTCCTTTAATTTCTTTTTCATCTTCTTTTTTATATATATAATATTAATCTATTTTTTTCAAGACCTCAATCATACTTCCTCCAGAAGTAGTAAAAATAAATTTGTTATTAATTACTGCCCAACAAATACCATAATCATTATTTAAAGTAATGTATCTAAACTCTTTTCCTTGAGAAGAAGCAGTTTTAAAATTACTTAATGAAGAAACTTCTATCTCTTCCAGGCTTAAAAAGAAACTTTGAAAATCTTTAACCATAGTCTCCTCCCAATCTTCAATCATTTCTTTAAAATTATTTTGATCACTAATATTTACTATAAAACCTAATCTTTTTCTCGTTTTAGAGGAATAGACAAATAAGGTAAAATTTTGCTCTACTTTAGAGTAAAAACCAATTGGAGTTGAAACATTAGTTGCATTAAAAAATTGTTGTAAGGTAAGGTCTTTTAATGCTAATTCGGTAAATTTATCTTCAGGATAGTTCTCTTTTAAAAAATCTTTAATTAAAGGAGTTATTTCTTCTAACGTTGATATTTCAGCCTCTTTTTTAAGGTCAACTTGAAAGACAGGAGTACTAGTACCTTTAGTTGTAGTAGATGTAGTTGTGCCAGTAGTACCTTTAGTTGTAGTAGCTGTAGTTGTGCCAGTAGTAGGTGGAGTCGGTGTCTTTTTTGAAGAACGAACCCCAAAATACCAATAAAGAAAACCACTCATTAAAATTATTAAAAGAAGAACTACTCCTCCTACTATTATTCGGGTTAAAACTTTCTTTTTCTTTGAAAGCTTTTGGTTTCTATTAATATTTAAATCAGTTGGATAAGGAACCTCTCTACCAAATTTTTCTTCTTCCTTTCGTAGTTTTTCTTCTTTCTTTTTTCTCTCTTTTTCTTTATCTTTTTTGTCACTTACTCTAGGGAGTCCTTTTTTCTTAGCTTCTTGGATTATTTTATTAACAAAAACTTCAGTCTCTTTTTTCTCTCTTTTTCTTTCATTTTCTGTAAGAACATTTGGCTTTGGTTTTGGTTCAGGCTCAGGCTCAGGTTCAGGTTCAGGCTCAGGTTCTGGCTTTGGGTCTGGTTCAGGCTCAGGTTCTGGCTTTGGGTCTGGTTCAGGTTCTTGAACTCCTAATTTTTCATTAATTCGGTTAAGGTCATTTTTAAAGTCTTCTATCTTTTTTTCAAGATCTTCTTGAGTTTGAATTAGTTGAGTACGAGTATTTTCTAATTCTTTTAAGTCTTCATTAATTTCCCACTTTTCTTCTTCAATTTTTCTTCTTTCGTCTTCTAGATCCCATCTCTTTTTTTCAAGTTGTCTCTTTTGACTTTTATTGCTAATGTCCTCCTTTTCCTCTAATTGAGAGATCTCTCTTTCTATCTGTTCTTCTTGATTTTTTAAATCTTTAAGCTCTTGTTTAACTTCAGAAATTTTATCTGTTAACTCATTAATTTTTTGTGCGGGAGAGACTTTTTTGTTAGATAATTCTGTAATTTTTTTCTTAACTGTCTTTTTTTCTTTTTTTAGTGTAATTACTTCTTTTTTATCTAAAACTTTCTTTTCTCTTTCACGAAGAGTTTTTTGCTTATTATTAAAATCTCTTATTTTTGTTTTAATATCTTCAATTTTTCTTTCTTTTGTATGTATTTCTTTTTCTAACTGTAATACTTTTTCTTCCTTTGTCTTTATTTCTTTTTCTAACCTCCATCTTTTTTCTTCTAATTCCCTTTTTCTTTTATCGTTTTCTTCTTTTCTTTTTTCTTTTTCTAACTGTAATACTTTTTCTTCCTTTGTCTTTATTTCTTCTGAAAGATTTTTAATTTTATTTTGGGCCCGCTTAATAGCTTCTTCGTGTTTTCTTTTATTGGTTAGGGCACTTTCTTTACTTTGAGTAATAGAGATAAATTCTTGTTCTAAGTCATTTAATTCCTCCTTAAGATCTTCAATTTTTTCTTTATATAATTCAATTTTTTCTGGCTTTGGTTCTGGCTTTGGTTCTGGCTTTGGTTCTGGCTTTGGTTCTGGCTTTGGCTCTGGCTTTGGTTTAGATAAAGACTCTTTTTTTAATTCTTCTAGCAAATCTTTTTTAATTCCTTCTCTCTTTTTTCTATTTTTTTCTCTTTCTTCAGCTCTTCTTTTAGCAGCTTCTCTAATTTTTTTAATTTCTTCTAATTTACTATTTTCCTTTGTCTTTTCTTTTTCTATTACTTTTTCTTCTCTTGTTTTAACCTTTTCCTCTTTTTTTATTTTGTTTTCGGTAATATCAGAAAGCTCCTCCCCTTTCTTGCGAGCTTCTTCTTCTTTTAACTTTCTAATATCTTCTTCCATTGTCCTTATTTTACTTTGATCAAGAGGAGAGTCTTTTTTTGCCATTTTATTTTTTTAATTGAGAAATTTTTTGTTTTATATTGTCTTCTTTTTCTCTAAGATCAGAAAATTCTGAAAGTATTGCTTCTCTGTCTTTTTTAAGTTTTTCACTTTTTTCTTTAAGAGTCCATTTTTTTTGTTCTAGTTTTCTTCTTTCTTCTTCTAGGTCCCATTTCTTTTCTTTTCTTTTCTTCTTTTCTTCAAAATTAGTAGCTTGAGAAATTTTTTGTTTTAATGCTTTAATTTCTTTTCCTTTCTCTCTCTCTTTTATTAAAGTATTGCTTAGTTTTTGCCCTACAATAGAAAGCTTATCGTAAACTTTTTGTTCCCTTTTTCTGTAAGGAGTCTCTTCTTCTAGAACAGAAAAGAGGTTCTTTTTTAATCTAAATATTTTTTTATTTCTTGTAGTATTCTCCTTTTCTTCTTTTAAGTCTTCTAATTTTTCTTTTAATCTCTCTTCTTTTACTGATAAACGATGAAGCTCTAAATCATATTCCGAAACTTTTTTTCTAATATCTTCTGATTTAGAATCAATCCCCCATTTTTTTTGTTCAATCTGTTTTCTTTTATCTTCTAACTCCCATCTTCTTTGTTCTATTTGTTTTAATTTATTATCATCTTTGGTTTCTCTTTCTTTTCTTTCAGCCTCTTCTTTTTTTCTTTTAATCTCTCTTTCTTTTTCTAGGATCGGATGTAAATGTTCTTTGTTAAATTGATCTAATTTGGTTTGCCACTCTTCTTTTTTTCTTTTAATCTCTCTTTCTTTTTCTAGAACTTTTTCTATCCTTTTTTCTATTTCGCTTATTTCTTCTATTATTCTGCTTTTTTTTCTATCAAAAGAGCCTTCCTCTTTGCTTTGAAGTTCTTTTTTTAATTCTTCTTTTTGATAATTATTATTTTCCTCCATCTTTATCTTTATTGATGATTTTTTCTAAAGTTAAATTTATTCTTCCTTTGTCATCAATTTCAACTACTTTAGTCTTAACTAGATCTCCTATATTTAATATTTTTTCTACATTTTCAACATAATCAGAAGAAAGCTTAGAAATATGAATTAATCCTGTTTTTCCAGGGGCGAGTTCTATTAAAGCTCCAAAATCAAAGATCTTTTTTACTTCTCCTTTAAAAACTTCTCCAGGCTTAACTTCTTTAGTTATAGTTTTAATTTGAGATATTGTTTTTTCTACATTTTCTTTTTCAGTTCCAGTAACAAAAACTCTGCCATCGTCTTTAATGTCAATATCAACTTCAAAAGTATCTATTAACTTGTTAATCACCTTTCCTTTAGATCCAATAACTGCACTAATTTTTTCAGGGTTTATTTTAATTACTTTAATAGAAGGTGCAGAAGGAGATAATTCAGAGTGTGGCTTTTTAATAGCTTTTTTCATCTCTTTTAAAATAGTAAGGCGAGCCTTTTTAGCTCTTTTTAAAGTTTCTTTAAGTATTTCTTCATTTATTCCATCAACTTTTACATCTAATTGGATAGCCGTAATTCCATTTTTAGTTCCAGCAACTTTAAGGTCCATATCTCCATGATGGTCTTCTGGCCCTTGAATATCAGTTAGAATCTTGTAATCATCCTTGCCTTTGATCAAACCCATAGCAATTCCTGCTGCGGGAGTCTTAATAGGAACTCCTCCGCTCATTAGAGCTAATGAAGCTCCTGATATTGAAGCCTGAGAAGTAGAGCCATTAGAAGAAAGTATTTCTGTAACAACTCGAATTGTATAAGGAAAATCCTCTTCCTTTGGAAGGAGAGGAGAAATAGCTTTTTCTCCTAACATTCCATGTCCGATTTCTCTTCTTCCCGGAGCTCGTAGCATTCGCACTTCTCCTACGCTATAAGGAGGGAAGTTATAATGATGCATAAAACTTTTTTCTCCTACTTCTTCCATTCCCTGAATAATCTTTACGTCTCCTGGAGAACCAAGAGTAAGAATAGAAAGTGCTTTTGTTTTTCCACGTCTAAAAAGACCAGAACCATGTACCTTAGGAAGTAAATTTATTTTGCATTCTAATTCTCTAACTTGATCTAATTTTCTTCCATCTGGTCTTTTTCCTTTTTCAAGAATATTTTTATGAACTATTTTATCTAACTCATTATCAAAATAATCTTTAATAAAGGAAAGCTCTTTATCTTTAGAATATTTTTTTTCTAAAGATTCTATTAATTTGTCTTTTAAATTATAAACCTTATCTATTTTTCCTTTTTCAAGAAGGTCTTCAATTTTGCTTCCAAGAAAATTCTTAATTTCTTTCTTAATTTCTTTCTTATTTTCTAGTTCTTCTATTGTAATTTTTTCTTTTCCTTTCTCTTTTTTTATTTTTTGAACAAGTTTGTTTATCTTTTTAATTAAAGGCTTAGCTTTCTTTACAGAAGCTAATACTTCTTTTTCTTGAACTTCTTTTCCATCAGATTCAATCATATTAATTAAGGTCTTCTTCTCAGAAGGAACCCCAGCAACAAAAAAATCTAATTCTCCTTCTTCTCTTTCTAGATAAGAAGGGTTTATTAAATATTCATCTTCTTTTTTTTCTATTCTTACTCCTGCTACTGGACCATTCCAAGGAATATCAGAAATAGAAAGAGCAATTGATGCTCCTATTAATCCTAAGACATCAGGATCATTTTCTTCGCCCCAGGAAAGACAGGTAATAATTATTTGAACTTCTCTTTTTAAATTTTTAGGAAATTGAGGTCGTATTACTCTATCTATTGCTCTTGCTGTTAGCTTTGCTCCAGTAGAAGGAGCAGTCTCTCTCCTAATAAAACGAGAACCAAAAATTTCTCCAGCTGCATAATATCTTTCTTCATAGTTTACACTAAGAGGAAAAAAGCCAAGATATTTATTTTTATCTGACATTGTAGCAGTGACCAAAACAGTAGTATCTCCTTGTTGTACTATGCAACTTCCGTTTGCTTGTTCGGTTAAGTCAGTAGTATCAATTTTAATTTTATTTCCATCTAAATCTAAATTAAAAGTATTTTCTTTTTTATCAAACATAAATTCTATATCTATTAATTAATTTAGCAAGTATTTTTTAGTGTTTTCTTCAAGATCAATAAACTCATCAGTAGCTTCTCTTAATTCTGAAGAAGATGATCTTCCAAAAGCCATTACTTCTACTTTTTTTCCTTGATTTTTAAGGTATTCTGCTAAAGGAGCAAAATCACCATCTCCTGAAACTAAAACAACTGCATCTACACTAGAAGCAGTTTTTATTGCATCAACAGTAATTCCAACATCCCAGTCCCCCTTTTTGAGGCCCCCGTAAAACTCTTTAAGAGGCTTTACTCTAATTTCAATTCCTAATTTTTCTAATGCATCAAAAAAGGCCTTTTCTTCTCCCTTATCAGTCTTAATTACATAAGCAAAGGCTCTAATTAAGCTACGAGAGCCAACTGCTGCATCTAAAACTTTTCCAAAGTCTACGCGAGACTGATAAAGATTCTTAGCTGAATGATAAAGATTTTGAGTGTCGATAAGAACTGTTACTCTTTGATTTTTATGTTTTATTGGCATTATTTCTTTTTGAGATTAAGTTTATCAACAATTAAATTATACCTTTTCTCACTTTTGTCCTTAAGATAATTAAGCAAAGATCTTCTTTGAGAGACTAGCTTTAATAGTCCATTTTTACTATGAGTATCTTTAGGATGATCTTTAAGATGCCCTAACAATTGATCAATTCTTTCAGACAATAAAGCAAGCTGGATCTCTGGAGAGCCAGTGTCTTTTTCATGTAGTTGATATTTTTCAATTATTTCTTCTTTTTCTTTTGATGATAACATAATTTTTTATTCATTTATCTTGATTAATTCTAACTTATTATTCCTAAAAAGTAAAAAACCTTATACAGCTTGGCTATGTGCCCCTGGAAGGATTCGAACCCACGTCAACGGCTTAAGAGGCCGCTGCTCTACCATTGAGCTACAGGGGCTCCTAGTCAGAATGTTAGTGAGAAAAATTAACGTTAGGTTAGTTATCTTCAGACTCTTCATCTTCAGGTTTAAACTTACAAAGACCATCTTCTTCTCCTTCTTCTTCCCAGTAGCAGTCTGAACGGCCTATACATTCCCCCTTTCTTCTTATAAAAGAACATTTTGTTCGGCATTTGTCTCCTGAGGTAATATATTCACAATCACCTCTATTGCTACATTTTGCAGCGGTCGGGACAAAAGAACACGAAGTTTGAAAATCTTCAGAACTATCGCCTATTTCACAATTTACCTCAGACCACCCCCCACTTCCTAATCCAGTCCAATCTTTTACATCGAAAACTGTAAAGAAAACATTTACTATTATCCAACTTCCATAAATTAAAAATAAACCAATTACTAAAGAGATTCCAATTCCTCTAGCTTTCTCAATTTTTTTAGGATCTCCTCCAGAAAAAATAAAATAGAATCCAGCAATCATACCAAGTAAAACAGCAAGAGGAGGAACTATAGTAAACCAAATAAAGTTTAAAACCTCATTAAGTAAAACAAAAATATGACAAAAGTGACAGGGAACTTTTTCTCCTCCACACGGAACTAATCCTTCGTACTCCACTATGCCATCTGAACCGTTATAAGTTCCATCTGCCAAGGCAGCAGCTGGAAAAAGAAAAAGACTAATTAAGGCTAATAGTATTATTTTTTTAAAAAAACTGTTCATGTTTTCTGTCTTTTATTTTAATATTCTTTATATTTTTAATCAAAGAAATTAAAAAATTTAATTATTAGTTTGAGTCCAATCTGCATTATAGTTTCTAGTGTCTACATGTATAAAATTGTCATCGTCATCGGGATAATATCCAAGACCTCCAGTCCAACCTCCCTCATTTCTATACTCTAAAAAAGCATTATAAAAAGTTTCAACACTAGCATCAGGGGTTTTGATATCCAAAGCCATATTTCTCATATGGAAACTTGTATCTAAACCTCTTACTTGATCACTGCTATTAAATGCGTAATCTCTATATCCAGAAGTAACTTGGATGGTCCATCCTTTCTCCTCTGCTATTTTTTGGACCAGGTTAGCAGTATCAACCATTTTGATCCAGCAATGGGTTGGATCTTTCTCAAAAACGGGTGGAACTGTAGAAGTATTTCCTGCATTTGCTATTTTACCAGCTAAATCAGGAGTTATTCCTTTAGAAATAAGCCAATTTTCGTAAACTTCAACGTGAGTAAATCCTTTTTCTACTCCAACGGCATCTTTTATTTCATCAATTCCAGTAACAGCCTCTGTTTTTTCTAAATTACTTTCACTACATTCCATACCAGGATTGTCCTCATCTTCTTCTATTTCTCCAGGGATTAATCCTCCATCTTCTATATCTGGTTCTTCTATATCTGGTTCTTCTATATCTGGTTCTTCTATATCTGGTCTTTCTATTTCTGGCCTTTCGTAAGTACGATGTGGTTTGATTTCACAATTTACCTCAGACCATCCTCCATCTTCAAAATCTTTTACATTAAAAACTGTAAAGAAAATATTTACTATAAACCAACTTCCATAAACTAGCACTACTCCAATTAATAAAGAGAATCCAAATTCTTTTGCTTTCTCAATTTTTTTAGGATCTCCTTCAGAAAAGATAAAATAGGCTCCAGTAATCATAGCAAGTAGAGCAATAATAGGTGGAGTTAATTTAAACCAGATAAATTCTAAAAATTTATTAAGAAGAACAAAGATATGACAAAGTTGGCAGGGAACCCCTTTTGCTTCTCCGCATGGGACTAGACCTTCATATTCAACTATTCCATCTGAAGTTTGATAAGAACCATCTGCTAAGGCAGCAGTTGGAAAAAGAAAAAGACTAATTAAGGCTAATAGTATTATTTTTAGGAAAAAAGACTTTTGCATAGATTAAGATAGGTGTACCCCCGGTAGGATTCGAACCTACAATCGCCGCGTCCGAAGCGCGGAGTCGTATCCGGTTGGACTACGGGGGCTCTGCCTAAAATCTAATATTAAAATTAATTTTACTAAAACTAATTATACAATAAATATAAGGACTTAACAAGCTGTAAAGAACATCTTTTTTACTCTCAAACACTTTACCATTTTTTTCTAATTTGTAAACTTATTTTGAGAAAAAGTGTTTTTGAGTTAAAATTAAAGATAATGAAAATACCAAATGAAGTTAAAGAAATAATAAAAAAGTTAGAAAAAAAAGGGTTCAAAGCAAATCCTGTAGGAGGTTGCGTACGTGATTTTTTACTTAATCAAAAACCAAAAGATTGGGATATTACAACCAATGCTAAACCAGAAGATATAACTAATATTTTTGAGAATTATTTTATTAATAATGAATTTGGAACAGTAACTATTCTCACAGAAAGCGAAGATCCTGCTCTAAAAAAGATAGAAATTACCCCTTATAGAACTGAAAAAGAATATACTGACAATAGACATCCTGACAAGGTAGAATGGACCTCTTCTATTGAAGAAGACTTAAAAAGAAGAGATTTTACAATTAATGCTATGGCTTTTGATATAGAAGAAAGTAAAGAAAAGGAAAAAATTATAGATAAAGATAAGTTAATTATAGATGATTTAGTAATAAAAATTATAGATCCTTTTGGTGGAAAAAAAGATTTAAAGAAGAAGATTGTTCGAACTGTAGGTGATTCTCAAGAAAGATTTAAAGAAGATGCACTTCGCCTTCTTAGAGCAGTAAGATTTTCTACTGTTTTAGATTTTAAAATTGAAGAAAAGACCTTAAAAGCAGTTAAAGAAGATGCAGAGTGGTTAGAGTCTATTTCAAAAGAAAGAATTAGAGATGAATTTTTAAAGATAATTAATTCTAAAAATGCAGCAGCTGGAATTAGAAAATTAAGAGAAACAAATCTTTTACAATATGTAATTCCAGAGTTTGAAGAGACCTATAACGTAGATCAAAATAAACATCATATTTACAATGTTTATGAGCATCTTGTTAGATCTTTAGACTATGCAGCAAAAAATAATTACAATACAGAAATAAGAATTGCTGCTCTATTACATGATATTGCTAAACCTCAAACAAAAGAAGGAAAAGGAGAAGAAGCTACTTTTTACAACCATGAAGTAGTTAGTGCTGAAATGACAGAAAAAATATTAAAAAGATTAAAATTTCCAACCAAAGAAATTAAAAAAATTAAAAAGTTAGTAAGGTGGCATCTTTTTTATTACAATGTCGACGAAGTTGGAAAGTCTGCAGTAAGAAGATTAGTAAGAAAAGTTGGCCCAAAAAATACAGGGGACTTAATTAAATTAAGAATGGCGGATCGAATTGGATCAGGAGTTCCAAAAGCTAGACCTTATAAATTGAGACATTTGGAGTACATGATAGAGAAGATAAAACAAGATCCAATTTCAACGGACAAACTTAAACTATCCGGAAATGACATTATGGAAGTTTTGGATATAGAACCTGGTCCTAAGGTAGGACATTTCCTAACTATTTTACTTAAAAATGTATTAGATAATCCAAAATTAAATAAAATAGAAATTTTAGAAAAAGAGATAGAAAAGATAGGAAAATTAAGTGATAAAAAAATTGAAAAGAAAGCTAAAAAAGCTAGAGAAAAAATTGAAAAAGTAAAAGAAAAAAGAGACAAAATGAAAAAAGAAAAATATTGGTTAAAATGATGAACTCTTTTGAAAAAAGTGCAATAAAAAAAATACTAGCTGTAATTAATAAAAACAAGGAGGTAGTACTTGGCCTTCCAACTGGAAAAACTCCACTCCCTATTTATGAAAAGCTTATTCAGAAGAATAAGGAAGGAGTGGATTTTTCTAATGTTATTGTTTTTCAATTAGACGAATTGCTAGGAATCTCTCCGGAAAGTGATTATTCTTATCAAAAATATTTAAAAGAAAAATTTCTAAATCATGTAAATATTAAAGAAAAAAATTGTTATTTTTTTAATAGTAAAGCTGATGATTATAAGAAAGAAATTAATAGATTTGAATCTTTAATAAAAGAAAAAGGAGGAATAGACCTTCAGCTTTTAGGAATAGGAGAAAATGGTCATATTGGATTTAATGAACCAATAATAAAAATTAATTATAATTTTTTTGAAAAACCAGATAAAGAAAAAATTAAAAAATATAATAAATTCATAATAAATGCACCAAAAGCTCAATATAAAAGAATAATTAATCAAGCCGTAGATTTAAAAGAAAACCTTAAAAGAGAAATAATAAAAGAATTACCTCAAAAACCAGGGAGAGAAGCTTTAGCTCAAAAAATTAAAAATCAAAAAATTATCTTTTTTATAGCAAGAGAGCAATTAAAAGAAAAAATTAAAAGTCCTTTAAGCAATGTAGAAATTAAAGATTTTAAAGATGCTTTTAATTCTCCTATTCATGTAGAAGAATTATCGCTACCTACCTTAAAAAATAAAGCTACTTCTTTTAATAATTTAAAAGAAATGCCAGTTAGGGCTATTACTTTAGGAATAGATACGATATTAAATTCTAAAAAAATTATATTATTAGCGCGGGGAGGAAGAAAAGCAGAGATTATTCAAAAAACGTTAAAAAAGCCAATTTCAATTAGATGTCCAGCTTCTTTACTAAGAAAACATTCTAATACAAGCTTTGTGCTAGATGATGCTGCTGCTAGCCTACTTTCTTTAGAAGAAGAGAAAAATAGATTCTGGAAAATTAAGGCTCTTTTAGCTAAAAAATATTTATCTTTTTCTGAGAAAAAAAGATATCTTACAATTGACCTTGGAGGTACTTATTGTAGAGCTTCTCTTAGAAACAAAAAAGGAAAATTATTATTTGCTCCTCTTCAAGTTAAAACTTTAGCTTTAGAAGGGAAAGAAGTAATTTTAAACCAAATTATTAAGGTATCTTATCCTTTATTAAAGATTGGAGATCCAAAAAAAACAAAAATTTTATTAGCAACTGCAGGAAAAATAAAAAGAGAAAGAGGAGTAATTGAAGAAGCAAGAAATTTAAATATTAAAAATTTTTCTATAACAAAAGAATTAAAAGAAAAATTACCTTTTTCAGCTAGTAGTATACAAATTGTTAATGATATTGTCTCAGCTTGGTGTGGAGAAAGACAATTAGTAGAAAATGATAATTTTGTTAGCCTTTATTTTTCAACGGGAGTTGGGGGAGCCTTTAAAGATAAAAATCTTGAACCAGGCTGGAAAGTAGCTTTATCTTTAGATAAGGAAAAAGAAGTTAATGCAGCAAGATTTTTAGCAGAAAAAGAAAAAACTTTTTATAAAAAAGAAGATTTAAGAAAAAGTGAATATTTTCTTGAAGATTTAGCTGGAGGTTCTGCTCTTGTTTCTTTTGCAAAAGAAAGTGCTCTTAGTTTCCCAAAAAGTAAATTAGCTCAAAGGATTCAAGAAGGGAAAGTAGAAAAAATTCCAGAAGAGCTATCCAAAAAAGCTAAAAAGGGAAGTTCGTTTGCAAGATATTGTCTTAAAAGAACTGGAAAGTATGCTGGAATAGGAATTGTAACTATTTATAATCATTTTTTTAAAAGAGAAGATAAAATTTCCTTCAATGAAAATACTAAGTTTTTAATTAATGGTTCTGCAGGACTAGACCCTTATTATTTTAAAGGAATAAAAGCAGGAATAAAAAAAGGAAATAAATTAATGGAAAATAATTTAAAAGTTACTAATGTAGCCCACTCTAAATTTAAAAATTCTACTGAAGGAGTACAAAGAGGAATTATTCTTTATTATATAAATTTAATTAAAAACAAAATATCCTTTCCAGAAGAAGAAAAAGTTATTATTTCTAATAAGAATGTACCTCCTTCCCTTGTCTCTTGGGCTGTTCCAAAAGGAAAAGAAATAATTGTATTAACAAAAAAAGAAAAAGTTTTTGCTACTAATTTAATACAGAAGTTAAAAGAAGAAAATGTTGTTAAAGAAATTTCGGTAAAAAAATGGAGAAAGAAAAAATTTAATCCGGATTTATTATTAGCCCCAGAAAATGAAGAAATTGATTTTAAAGGACCAATACTTTTTTATAAAACTTTTCCTTTTTCTACAGAAGATCTTACTTTTAACTCATATTTTGAATTTAATAAAGTAAAAAGATTATTAGAACCAATCAAGGCTTATAAAAAAGAGATAGAAAGGGTTCGGTATGATATATGGAGCAAGTTTCATACTAAATATTATGCTGAATTACTAAAGTATCTTTCTGCTTCAAAGAAAAACCATGCTCATATTTTTAATATAAAAAAAGCTGAAAATGGAGAAATAAAAGATATTAAAGGACTAACTTCTATTAAAAATATTATTAATAGGGAAAAAGGAATAAGTATCTTTATCTCCCCTCATGCAGACGATATGGAAATTAGTTCAGGAGCTCTAATAAAGTGGATGATTAAAAATGGAGAAAATTTAGAAAATTGGATCATTACAGAAAGCCATAAAGAGAGAGAAAGAAGAGAAAAAGAAGCCTTAATAGCTCAAAAAAGATTATCTACTAGAAAAAATCAATTAGAAATTGATTTTATGGGATTTCATAAAGATAAAATTTTAGAAGAAGAGATAAAAGATAAGATAAAGTATCGAATTAAAGGAATAAAAAATCTTAAGATGATTTTTCTTCCTTCTCCTAAAGACAAACATCCTACCCATCAAAAAGTAAGAAAAGTATTAGAAGAAATATTATTAAAAGAAAAAGATGAATTTTTAATTGCTTATTATAATTCTCCTTGGATCTATGATTATGATGTCTATTATCTTAGTGATCATAATTATGGAGAAACAGAAGAGAGTAAAATAGCCTCTTATTTAAAAGAGGCTTTAGGAAAAAGTGGGATTTTAGGAGAATTATGTGGAAAATTAAAAGATAAAGGGTTTTTTGGAGATTATGGAGAACCTTTTAAAACAAATTAAAGCTTAAAATCAACGCCTATTACATCTAGCTTATCTACCTTTGCTTTTCTTCCTAGTAGTTTTGTTAAACTTGGATTTGTTCTATTCCTATCTCCAGAAACTAGTTCTTTTATATAGAGCCCGGCCTCTCCTTTTATTTCAAGAGTAATTTTTTTAGAAGAAAATTTTAAAATTTTAATCTTTTTTACTTCTCTTTCTCTTATTAAGTCTGATCTTCTATGGGCTACTCTTTGAGGGGTCCTTTGTTTTATTGTTTCTTTTTCTAATTTAGAGAGAACTTTTTTTAGTTTTTCTTTATTAATTTCTTTTCTAAGCTTTACTTTAATTCTGTAAGTCTTATCAGGGCGAGATGATTTTATTTTTTTTATTATATTCTTTTTAACATAAGTTAAATTATTTACCTCTATTTTTTCCTTATTTTCTTTATTAATTTTTCTTTTTGCTTTAGAAAGGTTAACATCTCTTTTAACTGGGTTTTCTATTTCCATTACAAAAGGACGTCCTTGCCCTAACATTTTCGCATCAATATCCTCTCTTCCACAACCATGAAACTTTAAGCTAACTGCTTTGTATAAATTTAAAATTGAGCCCTCTATTAATCCTTGGACTGAAGATTGATATTTCTTTCCTGTAAAATTACATTCTTTACATCCTTTTCCTCGACATTTTCTACAATGCCATTTTGTTTGTGGGATTCCTCTTTTTAATTTTTTATAACGTCCATAGATATAAACTGGTTTTATCTGAAGTTCAATCTTTTCTTTATTTAAATTAAGAATTATCATTAAATCAGGATTTTTAAAATCTACTATTTTATTAGTATTAGCTTCTATCTTTCTACCAACTTCCACTTTGAGCTCTTTAAAGTTATCTTCTTTAGTAGAGTGGACCCCGATTAAAAAAGTAGAAAAATCATATTCTTTAACCTTATTTAATATTTTTAAATATAGTTTATCTTTGTTCATAATTTATACTTGAAATTATATACTTTTTATGCTATTTTTTAAAGTAGAAAAGGTTGAAATTCCCTTTAATAACTTAAACCTTATTAAAAAAATGTTAGTACCATTTGATCCTTTCAAAAAATTAGATAGTTTTTTCGAAGAGGATGAACTTTTTTCTAAGATGCATAAGATGGCACGAATGAATATTGAAGAAAGAGATAAAGATATAGTTGTTGAAATGGAAATTCCAGGAGTAGAAGCAGATGACATTGATGTTACGCTCGAAGAAAATATTTTAAAAGTTAGAGCTGGAAGAAAAGAAGAAAAAGAAGAAGGTGGAGATAAAAAATATCATAGAAGAGAATTTAGAAGACATTATTTTAAAAGAATTGCAAGGTTGCCTGCAAAAGTAAAAGCAAATCAAGCACAAGCAAATTATAAAAATGGAGTATTAAGCTTGAAAATTCCAAAAAGCGAAGAGGAGAAAAGAAAAGAAGTTAAAATTGAAGTAAATGAATAAAAGATTTCCAGGGTTGTTCTTATAGACAGCCCTGGAAACAAAGGGCCTGTAGCTCAATCGGCAGAGCATATCATTCGCATTGATAAGATTGCTGGTTCAAACCCAGCCAGGTCCACAAATATTAAATCTTTGTTTTTTTAAAAGGAAAGTAAAGTAGTAATTAGTTTTTTTCTGTGCTTTTCTTATCAAAGAAAAAATCCAGCCAGACTAACCTTGACAAAAATAGTACTTTTGTTAATTTATAAGTAAGAGTTGTCCGCACTAAATGCGGACCTCTTTTTTCTAGTTTATCTGGTTAAATAACTAGAAAATAAATAATTAAAAGAGAAAAACATGGATTTAAAAGAATTTAAATCAGCTATAGTACAAATTTCTGAAGAAAAAGGAATTCCAAAAGAAAAAATTCTAAATGGAATAGAGCATGCTTTAGCTGCAGCCTATAAAAAAGATTATGGGAAAAAAGGACAAAAGATAAAAGCTGAGTTAGAAGAAGAGACTGGGAAAGTAAATTTTTGGAGAGAAAAACTAGTAGTAGATGAAGGAATGGTTTATAAGGATCAAGAAGAAAAAGAAGAAGGAAAAAAAAGATTTAATCCTGAAAGACACATCATGCTAGAGGAGGCAAAAGAAGAAGAACCTAAAGTAAAGCCAGGAGATGTTATTAAGACAGACTTAGATACTAAAAAAGATTATGGAAGAATTGCAGCTCAAACTGCAAAGCAAGTTATAATGCAAGAAGTTAGAGAAGCAGAAAAAGAAACTCTATTTGAAGAATATAAAGAAAAAGAAGGAGATATTGTTTCTGCTGTTATTCAAAGAATAGAAAAAGGAACGGTTTATTTAGATCTTGGAAAAACAATTGGAGTTTTACCAAAAGATGAACAAGTAAATGGAGAATTTTATCGTCCTGGTCAAAGAATGAAATGTTATGCTAAAAAAGTAGAAGAATCTTCCAAAGGACCTTTAATTGTTTTATCTCGCTCTTATCCAAAGATGGTTTCTAAACTATTTGAATTAGAAGTTCCTGAGGTTTCTGCAGAAGAAGTTCAAATTAAAGCTATTGCAAGAGAGCCTGGGTCTCGAACAAAAATAGCTGTTACTACAGAGGAAGAAGGAATTGATCCAATTGGAGCAATGATTGGGCAAAAAGGAACAAGAGTTATGGCGGTAATTAATGAGCTAGGAGGAGAAAAAATAGATGTAATAGAGTATTCTGAAGATCCTAAAGAATTTATTGAAAATTCTTTATCTCCTGCTAATATTTTGGAAGTAAAAACTCAAGAGAAAAATGAAGCTCTTGTAATCGTACCCGACGACCAACTTTCACTTGCGATTGGAAAAGAAGGGCAAAATGTAAGATTAGCTGCTAAATTGACTGGATGGAAAATTGATGTAAAAAGTGAAAAAGAAGCAGAAGACGAAATTGAAAAAGCAGAGCCAAAAGAGGAAGAGGAAAAGAAAGATGAAGAATAAAAATTTTAAATTATAAACTAATTAAATTTAAAACATGAATAATTTATTTAAAAATTTAAAGCCTGGGTCTAATCCTCCTGAAGAAATTAATGTAGTAGTTGATATTCCTCGAGGACAAAGTAATAAATATGAATATAATGAAGAAGGGGGTTATTTTGAATTAGATAGAACTCTCTTCTCCCCTATGGTTTATCCTTTTGAATATGGATTTGTTCCGCAAACTGCTGCAGGAGATGGAGATAGTTTAGATGTTGCTGTTTTAATGACCTTTAGTACTTTTCCAGGCTGTGTAATTAAAGCTCGTCCAGTTGGAGTTTTAATGATGGAAGATGAAGATGGAATTGATAATAAAATTATTGCGGTTCCAATAGATAAAGTTGATCCTCGTTTCCAAGGAATTCGAAACTTGGAAGATCTTGAAGAACATACTAGAAAGGAAATCCAACTTTTCTTTAAAGATTATAAAAAATTAGAAAAAGGAAAGTATGATCAGGTTAAAATAAAAGGATGGGAGAAAAAAGAAAAAGCTAAGGAATTAATTAATAAAGCAATTGAAGATCATAAAAATTAATTAAAGATTAATAAATTTTATGGACATTAAACTAGAAAATGTATCAAAAAAAGAAGTCGAATTTACAGTAGAACTCGACAAAAAAGAATTTAAAGAATATATTGGAAAAGCTACAAAGCAGATTGGAGATAATATGGAGATTGAAGGATTTAGAAAAGGAAAAGCCCCCCAACACATTGTAATGGAAAAAGCTGGAAAACAAACTGTATTAAATCAAGCTGCTCAACTAGCAGTTAGAGAAACTTATATGGTAGCAATGAATAAGTTAGAAAAAGGAGAAGTTGAAAGTCAAGATAAAGAAATTCAAATAGTATCTCAACCTGATATAAACATTGCTAAGATGGCTTTTGATAATCCATTTATTTATAAAGTAAAAGCAGCTCGAATGCCAGATGTTAAACTACCAGATTACAAAAAAATTGCTTCTGGCGTTAAAAAAGAAGAAGTAGAAGTTACAGAGGAAGAACTTGAAAATATTAAGAAAAGAAAACAAGAAAGAGCAGATGAGGAAAGAAAACAAGAAATTCTTGATGAAATTGTTAAAAAAACAGAAGCAGAAATGCCAAAAGAATTACTTGAAAGAGAGGAAAAAGTAATGTTTGAAAACACTAAAAGAAATATTAAACAAAATCTTGGAATAAGCTTCGAAGATTATCTAGCAAAAATTGATAAGACAGAAGACGAATTTAAAAAAGATTTAAGCCCTGAAGCAGAAAAAAGGATTAAAAACTTCTTAGTTTTAAAGCAAATTGCTAAAGATGAAGAAATTAAAGTAAACGAAGATGAAGTTATGGAAGCAATTAAAAAATCTCAAAAGACTGGACAAGAAGGAGAATTACCAGAAGGTCAAGCCTTAGAAAGAGCAAAGAGTTATCATAAGGAATTAGTAAGAAACCAAAAAGTATTTGATTTGCTTCAAGAACAAGAATAATTAAAACAAAAGAAACATGGCTTTAATACCAACAGTAATAGAAAAGGGCAAAAGAGGAGATAGAGCTTACGATATTTACTCTAGACTTTTAAAAGAAAGAATTATTTTTGTTCCTGGAGAGATAAACGACCAGGTTGCAAATACAATAATTGCCCAAATTCTATTTTTAGCTTCAAAAGACTCTAAAAAAGAAATTCAGCTTTATGTTAATAGTCCCGGAGGTTCTGTTACAGCAGGGCTGGCAATTTATGACACCATGCAGTACGTAAAACCTACTATTTCTACAGTTTGTGTAGGGTTAGCAGGGTCTATGGCTGCAGTTTTACTTTTAGCTGGTAAGAAAGGCAAAAGATTTGCTCTTCCAAATTCAGAAATTTTACTTCATCAAGTTATGGGTAAGGCCGGAGGGCAAGCAACTGATATTAAAATATCAGCTGACCATATTACCAAGATGAAGAAAAGAATGAATGAAATTATTGCAGATCATACAGGACAAAAGCTTAAAAAGGTAGAAAAAGATACTGATAGAGACTTTTATCTTTCAGCTAATGAAGCTAAAGATTATGGAGTTATTGATAAAGTTATTACAGAAAAAGGAGCAATGAAATAAAAAAAATAATGAATTTTAGAATTTTCTCCTGCCCTATTTAAGGGCAGGTTTTTCTTTTTTAAAAAAAATGATATAATTAAACTAGATTATATTTAATTTTATTATAACTTATGAACAAAAAAACAATAATTATTATAGGAGTAATTTTAATAATGATTGTGGTTGGTTTTTATGCAATCAAAAATTTTGGTGTAAAAGAAACAATTGTAGAGCCTAAGATTAATCAAGGAGAAGTAGAATCAGAAGTAGAATCAGAAGTAGAAAAAGATATAAAGGTTAAGGTGTTAGAAGATGGATTTAATAAAAAAAGTGTTTCTGTTAGCGGAGAAGGAGCTTTAATTGTTTTAAATGATACTCAAGACAAAATTACACTAATAGGAGATCTAATTTTTATAGATGGGAAAGAAATAGGTGTAAATAACGGAGTAGGAATTCCTATGGAAAATTTTTCAAAAAATGAAGGGAAAGAAATGAATTTTTGGTTAGCAAAAACCCCAGACCAAAAATTAAAAATTACAATTAAATAAAAATATTAAAATGACCTCTAACAATAAAAAATATTTACTTATTTTTTCTTTTGTTCTTTTAGCCTCTTTTTTTATTATGCAAATAGGAGCAGTTTATGGAGCCCCTGGAGATAGTTGTGAGAGTCAGTGTTTTTCAGGTAGTGCTGGTTGTAAGTCTTGCTGTGATAGCGCAGGATGTGATGATGCAATAGCTGATGAAGATGCTCCTGGTTGTGATAGCCCTAATAATTGGGGTTGTTATTGTGGTGGATGTTCTGGATGTAATAGTGATAGTGATTGTTATACAGCAGATAGCTGTTGCGACAATGAATGTATTGATACTGACCATAACGAAGATCATTGTGGAGAATGCTATAATAGTTGTTCAAGTGGAGAGACTTGTTGTTATGGCACATGCGCGGATCTAAATACTGATGAAAATAATTGTGGACGATGTATCCATCGATGTGCAGCTGGAGAAACTTGTGAAGATGGTGAATGTGTAATTACCTGCACCAACGACTGTAATCTTGATGATTACCCTCAATGTGATGGAGATAAAATTGAAACTTGTGAAATGCAAGATGATGGTTGTAATGATATTATTGAAGTTAATTGTGGAGAAGGAGAAACATGTGAAGAGATTTATTCTGTTGAAGAATTCAGTAGTATTGAGGGACATGATAATCCTAGGGCAAATTGTGATAACGATGAGGATACAAAAGATTGTTCTATAGAGGAGCTTGAAGAGGAATTAAGCCCAGGGGATACAGTTTATGATTGGTATGAACAAACAGCAGTAGATATTTATTACATTGGGGGGCATGATAATCCTAGGGCAAATTGTGATAATAATCCGGATACAGAAGATTGTTCTATAATAGAAATTAAAAATGAACTAAATTTAGGGGAGATAGCTTATGATTGGTATTGTGATTATTTTTTTCTTGGTATATGTACAGCGGTAAAACAAAAGAAATACAAGTTAACTATTAAAGATAAACAAGACAAATATACAAAAAAAATAGAGAGAGTACAATGTGTAGAAACTACTACTTGCGAAGATGACTGTAATCTTGATGATTACCCTCAATGTGATGGAGATACCTCTCAAAAATGTGTGGAGCAGGATGATGATGGTTGTAATGATATTATTGAAGTTGATTGTAATGAATTTGATGAATGTGAAACAGATGGAGATGTTTATAAATATTGTAAAGATGGGGAAAATGGAGATGTTTGGGGAGCTTACGATTTTAAAGATTACTACTGTGATTTAGATAGTGTTCATTTTTCAGGCGGAACTTGTAATTATACCTATAAAGACGATTACACCGAGGAAGACGGGAGGTGTGACTCTGAGCTATTAGAAGAATGTGGTCCAAATGAAATTTGTGAAAATGGTGAGTGTGTTGCAGAGTGCGAAGATGAATGTAATCTTGATGATTACCCTCGATGTGATGGAGATACCTCTCAAAAATGTGTGGAGCAGGATGATGATGGTTGTAATGATATTATTGAAGTTAATTGTAATGACTCTGATGAATGTGTCACCTCAGGAGATAAATGTGAGTATTGTGATTCTGGAGCAAGATGGGAATCTTATCCTCATCAGGATTATTCTTGTAATGCTGGAATTTGTATTTGGTATCTTTACAAGGAAAATAATAAGTGTGGATATGAAAGGATAAATAATTGTGGAGGAAATGGGTGTCTTTCAGATAGTTGCAACTCAACCTGTATTCCAAATGCTTCAATGTCTTGTTCTAAAACAAATTGTGGAGGAGAAAATTGCTCTACTGCCTATCAGTCAACTTCAGATGAAAAAACTTGTTCTTATACTCTAAACAATAATTCAACAGATCCAGATGGAGATGAGGATATTATTGAATCAAGATGGTATGTAAAAGAAGAAGGTGGAAATTATAGTTTAATTGAGAGTTTTGTTGGAATTGAGTCTTATACTTTACAACCTATTAGATCTCCAGGTTATTATACCTTTAAATTAGAAGTAGAAGATGAGTATGGAGCAGTAGATAGCACAACTCAATCAATTGAAATTAAAAAGGAAATATTGGCTGATTTTGAATGCTCTTTAGCTCCTAATTCTAATTGGAAAAGTTGTGAAGAGATAGAAGTAACAACAGGAGAGACCCTTTTCTTTAAAGACATCTCCGAACTTTCTAAAGGAGCAGAGAATATTATAAGTTGGAAGTGGGAAAAAGAAGGAGAAGTTTTTAGTGACAATTCCATTGCATCAACTACAATAGATAAAAAAGATACTACTATAAAACTAATAGTTGAAGATAATAATGGTAGAAAAGATTCTAAAGAATACTCTATTACTCCTACTCTTTCTTTGCCTGATTGGGAAGAAACTAGGCCATAAAAAATTTATAATATTAAAACAAAAAAATACATTAAAATTTAAAGATGTTAATGTTTAAAAGTAAGAGAGAAAAAATTTTAGTAACAATTTTGCTGCTATTATTAATTGGGATTTCTTCTTTAATTATCATTTCTTCTTTATCTAATTTAAAAGAAAAAAACAAAGAGCCTTTATTAAACCTAAAAGAAGAAGACTCTGAAATTAGCTTAGAAGAAAAAATTGAAATGACTACTGCTGATAAAGAAAAAACGGCAAGTGATACAGAAGAGCTTAAAAGAAAGTTAGAATCAGTTACTGCTGATAAAGAAAAAACGGCAAGTGATACAGAAGAGCTTAAAAGAAAGTTAGAATCAGTTACTGCTGATAAAGAAAAGCATTAAAAGGTTAAAATAATATTTAAATAATTTAGTCAAAATATGTTTAAAAACAAATTATTACCAATTTTAATATCTCTTATTGCACTCTTTTTGGTTGGATCTTTAGTTGTGGCATGGGAAGGACCTACAAAAGAACCTCCTGAAGGAAATGTTCCTCCTCCTTTAAATGTTAGTAATACCGGGCAAAGCAAAGGAGGGGGGTTGATTTTAAACTCTTCTGAAGATGCTGATGTGGGGTTGATTGTTAGTGGAAAGGAATTTGCAATAGAGGCCGACGATCCAATAAGGACAGAAATTTATGATTATAGCGATGCAGCAATATCCGCAGAGAATAGGCGTAGTAGATATGGAACAGCAATAGAGATTACAGGGGGAATGTTACAATTTAGTGAAAATAATGAATGGGGAGATTATAAAAAAGATGGAGGAATATATTGGAGTGAAACAGCAGGGTTATATATTAGGTCTGATTATGATGTTCCAAATTATAATTCCAAAGGAAGGTTAATTTGGTCAGGAGAAAACGTTGAAGCAGGAGATGGTATTGAGATAGAATATGACGATGAAGATAGGCCAACAATTAAGGCTGATAGCGGAGAAGGAGCAGTAGAACAATATAGTTTAGGCCAAGAAACAATTGAAGAGAATTGTGGAAATAATCAATATTGTAATGCCTCTTGTCCATCCAATAAAGTTTTAGTTGGAGGAGGATGCCTTTCTCCAGACTGGACAATTCGTGGATCTTATCCAAATGGTAACACTTGGGAGTGTCGCATGGATGGCCCTTGGAATAGCTGGACAAAAGCTTACGCTATTTGTGTTAATGAGTAAATTAAATATGGAAGTGAAAAAAAAGCACATTATTATAATATTAATTTTACTGTTTTTCTTTCTAGCTAGTTATTTTTTAATAGTTGCTTATACTCCACAATATTCTTACGAAACACGCTTGGTAAAACCTAAAAATGTAGAACCTAAAATTAATGATTCAAAAAACTGGGCAGAAAAAGAAGAATATCAAGTTCTTGAAACAGAAAAAGAAAAAACTGTTTATCATAATAATTCAGGAATAAAAATATCTTTTCCTTTTGGTTGGAAAGTCAACAAAAAAGAAGAATTTACCGATAATAAATATTGGGTTGAATTATTAAGTCCAGAAGCAACGCTAGAAGACTTTACTTTAACTAAGGGTTGTCGAGTAGGAATAGAAGCTATTTATAGTGAGCAGTATTATATGAGGATTATTAATTCTATTAAGGAAATAGAAAAAAATCCTGAAGATTTTTCTAATCAAGATGGGAACGTTCTTGCTAAGGTAATTAAAATTGATAGATATAAAAGTTTTTATGAAAACCCAATTCCAGAAGATTTTAAAGATAAGGATCTTTCGCTTTTTGGAAATTCTTTTACAGTTCAAATCCCCTTTTCTCCTAATGGGGTATTAAAGATTAATATGAATATAGGAGAAAGATTAGAAGATAAAAAATCTTGTTTTTCAAATTTCTTACAGATTTTAGAAAAAGTTGAGAGCACTGGATGATTTTCTATCTTTTTTTACAATAGATAAAAAATCACTTTAAATTAATTAATCTTTAAAATGAAAACAAAAAAATCTATATTTTTATTAGGAATTATTTTTCTAGTTTTTCTTGGTTTTTATGCAAGAAATTTTTTTGTTAAAGAAAAAGTTGAAGCTTCTAATGAAGAAAAAGCAAGCGTTGAAGGACATGCTTGGTCAGATAATATTGGATGGATAAACTTTGATGGAGTTGAACTAGGTTTAGATACTGGAATATTTTCTGGATATGCTTGGTCAGATAATATTGGATGGATTAGTTTTAATGAAAATGATTTAATTAATTGTCCTTCTGGCAAATGTAGAGCAGAAATGGACTTAGAAACAAAAAACATTACAGGTTGGGCTAAAACCTTAACAGCTAATGGAGATCATTCTTGGGATGGCTGGATTAGCCTTGACCAGGCTCAATTTGAACCTGGGAAAGGAATAACAGGATGGGGCTGGGATAGCCTTAATACTGGTTGGGTAAGTTTTAATTGTCTAAATGAAGGGAATTGCAATGAATCAAATTATAAAGTTGATATAAATTTTCCTATTAAAGCAAAAATGGATTGTGAAATAATTGAGTGTGATATTTGTACGTGCAGTGAGGATGAATGGATAACTTATAACAATGATAATGTTTTTTATAAGATTAAAAATGAGTCAACAGGAGACTTAACAACTAGCACTTGGTCTATAATTGGCTACCAAGATCCTTATATAACTTTTACTTCAGATCCTGATCGTGATTTACCTTTTCCTTCTAGTGATCTAAGTAGTGGAGATTATACTGTTAAATTAAAAGTAAAAGATAATAGAGAAAATTATTCTATTGCAACTCATTCTATTACGGTTAAGCAATCTATTATTGCTAATTTTGAATGCTCTAGAACTGGGCAAGAGGTGTGGATGGAAGATTGCTCGAAAATTAATATTTCTCAAGGAGAAACAATTTTCTTAAAAGATTCTTCTGAATTTTCTAAAGAAGGAGAGGTTGAAAAACGAATCTGGAAAAAAGATGGGGTCATTATAAAAGAGAATACAGAGATTGCAACTACTACACTTGAAAGTGAAGTTGTAAACTTAACTTTGGAAATAGAAGATAACCAAGGAGGAAAAGATTCTATAACTAAAACGATTAATCCTAAACCTCCACTTCCAAATTGGGAGGAAACAAATCCCAATAATTAAATTTAAAAATAATATATTAACTTAATTTCTTGCCCTTTTTTGGCAAGAAGTTTTCTTTTGACATTCTTTAATTTATCTTATATAGTAAGAGGTAGGAATAGAAAAATTTACGTTCGAAGAATGATTAAAATTATTCAAAATTTAACGAACTATTATGGATATATACACCCTAGTGTTAGGAGTTGTTTCCTTAGCGATCGGGGGTGCTTTGGGCTATTACATTCGTTTAGTTCTTGCTAAGAAAAAAGAAGTTAAGGTTGATGCTAAAGTAAAGCAAAAATTAGAAAAAGCAGGGAAAAAAGCTAAGAAAGAAATAGAAAATGCAAAAAGAGAAGCAGAAAAAATTAAGAGTAGAGCTAAAAAAGAACAAAGAAAAGTATTAAAAGCACAGAAAGAATTATCTGAAAAAAACAAAGAATTAGAAAGAGAAGAAAAAACGCTTCAAAGAAAAAAAAATGAAGTAAATCAAAAAACTCAAAAAGTAAGAGATCTTAAAGAAAAACTAGAAGGACAAGAAGAGAGAGTAAAGCAAAAATTAGAAGAAGTTTCTAATTTGAGCGAAGAGGCAGCAACAGAAGAATTATTGGAAAAAGTTGAAAAAAATCACAAACAAGAGATAATGCAAAGAATGAAGAAGTTAGAAAAAGAAGGAGAGAAAAGATACGAAAGAAGAGCAAATGAAATCTTAGCAAGCACAATTCAAAAATATGCTTTGTCTCAAGTACAAGACATTACTACTAGTACAGTTTCTATTCCTTCAGATGATATTAAAGGTAGAATAATTGGAAAAGAAGGAAGAAATATCAGAAGGTTAGAGAAATTGACAGGAGTTGAAGTTGTGGTAGATGAAACGCCAGAAACAGTTATAGTTTCTGGATTTGATCCAGTTAGAAGACAGATTGCTAAAAATGCGCTTCAAGAATTAATTAAAGATGGAAGAATCCAACCAGCTAGAATTGAAAAAGAGGTTAAAAAGGCAGAAGAAAAAATTTCTGCAAAAATTAAAAAAGCTGGAAAGCAAGCTGCTTATAAAGTTGGAATAGTTGATCTACCTGATAAAATTATTCAACTTCTAGGTCGTTTAAAATTTAGAACAAGTTATGGCCAAAATGTTCTTTTACATTCAATAGAAGTTGCTCATCTTGCTGCTGGATTAGCAGCAGAAGTGGGTGGAGATAAAGAAGTTGCTAAGAAAGCAGGACTTTTACACGACATAGGAAAAGCTGTTGATCATGAGATAGAAGGAGGGCATGTTGATATAGGAATGAAAATATTAAATAAGTTTGAAATGGGACAAGAAGTAATAAATGCTATGAAATCTCATCATGAAGATTATGAAGCAGAAAGTCTTGAAGCAGTATTGGTTCAAGTTGCTGATCAAATTTCAGGAGCAAGGCCTGGAGCGAGAAAAGATACACTTGATAAATACCTTAAGCGCTTAGAAGAACTAGAAAATATTGCAACTTCTTTTAGAGGAATAAAGAAAGCATATGCTATTCAGGCTGGCAGAGAAATAAGAGCTTTTGTAGAGCCTGAAAAAATTGATAATTTAGCCCAAAGTAAAATCGCTAAGGAAATTGCTAAAAAAATCGAAAAAGAACTTAATTACCCTGGTGAAATTAAAGTAACTGTTATTAGAGAAAATAGAATAACTGATTACGCGCGCTAACTTTAATTTCTTTAGTAAGTAAAAAAAAGAGACCACCATAAATGGTGGTCTCTTTTTGTTTTATGGAGCGGGCGAAGGGAGTCGAACCCTCGTACCAGGATTGGAAATCCTGTGCATTAACCACTATGCTACGCCCGCCTATATTTGATTTAGAATTCCTTCTATCCATCCCATTATTTTCCGATGAAGTTTTACACCTAATTCCTTATTTCCTCGGGCTCTTACCCTTAAACGGGCAGTTCCGTAAGGTAGTTTTCCATTCTTTTTATCTTTTTTATTTTGTCTTTTGTCTATCTGAGTTTTCTCAAATTGTTCTTTTGGTATTCCTGTAACTTCAGACCAGAAATCTAAAGTTTCTTCTATATTATTATCTGGATAAGTGTGAATAGCCAAAGTTAAATTTTCTGTCTTTGCTCCACAAACTTCTTTGAACCATTTAACAGCAAGTTTAATTATTTTGGGGTTCGAATTCATTATTCCCGCTGTTTCTGTAGACTTAGTACCATCTCCTAAATAGAGGCCTATTCCAAGTAGCCACAGGTCCCTGTGAGATAATCCACCTAATTCTTTCTTAGCTTCTCTTTTAGTCTTTTTAATTCTTTTAACCTTTTGGTTGTGGTTTCTTTGTCCTATATTTTGAGCTTTCTTTACTCTCTTTTTCGCTTCTTCGTTAGGTTCATACGGTATTTCTTTAAGCCAGTTACTAAGAGTACTCTTGGCAAGCCCAAGTTCTTTAGATATCATTCCATAAGAATAACCCTTCTTGCGATATTCTATTGCTTTTTTTTTAAGCTTTTAGGTTTCATTTTTTGAACTCTTTCTTTCATCCTACCATATAAGTAATCCCTGTTCAATTTTAATTGAAAAGAACTTATGCTAAAGAAATGTTAATTTCAAAATAAAACTGTCGGGGCACCCAGATTTGAACTGGGACTAAATCTTCCCAAAAGACTCGTGCTGCCATTACACCATGCCCCGTGATAAAAAATATTTACGTGAAGTACTTTGCCAATTAAATGAACTTGATATTAAACATGGGAAACTAAAAGATATCATATCTCGCAAACTGTCTAAGAACTCATCTTAGATATTAATAAATTAAATCCTTTTAGTCAATGATTTTCTATGATAAAATGAATAAGAATAGAGTTTTATTAAATTAATTAGATATTTTATGAAAGAAAAAGAAAATAAATTTTTAGATGGAATCAATATTTTTAAGGAATGTTATAGATATAATATTAAGCTTTGGCAATGTCCTCAATTTCTTTTTCTAATTATGGGATTATTAATAGTAATTACTGCTGTTGTTAGCTATTTAATTGGGACTAAATATTTAGTGGATCCAAGGATTGTTGCCTTAATAGTATTAATTATTACATCCTTTTTATTTGTTCTTGCTTTTATTATTGTACATAGTTTTGAAAAATTAGCTCAAGCAAATAGAATTAAGGCAGAATTTGTAGGAATTGTATCTCACCAATTACGGTCTCCCCTTTCTAATCTTAAATGGGTAACAACTTTATTATTAGATGAAAGTATTTCTAAAGAAGAAAAAACTGAATATATTAATTTAGTAAAAGAGAATACAGAAAGAATGATGAATTTAATATCAGACTTATTAATAGTTTCTAAAATTCAAGAAAATCAAATAATATTTGATAAAAAAGAAATTTCATTAGAAAAAATAACAGAAGAGGCAATTAGTTCTTTAAGTTCTTTAGCAAAAGCTTCTAATGTTGAAATTAATTTAGAAGTTAAAAATAATTTACCTAAAATAAAAACTGATCCAGACAGAATTAAAGCTGCAATAGATAATCTTTTAAGTAATGCTGTAAAATATTCTAATGGAGGGGGAGAGATTAATATTAAAATTTCAAAAAAACATAATAAGATAAAACTTAAAATAATAGATAATGGTATTGGAATTCCAGAAGAAGATCAAGAACATATCTTTAAGAAGTTTTTTAGATGTAAAAATGCTTTTAAATATCAAACTCAAGGAACAGGATTAGGATTATTTATTGCTAGAGCAATTATTGAAAAAGCAGGAGGAAAACTCAATTTTAAAAGTAGAAAAGAAAAAGGGTCGATTTTTTGGTTTACCCTTCCAATAAAAAAATAAGGACCTGCTTGTCTGTAAGCAGAACCTTTTTCTCACTTCGTTCGAAAATAAAAATAAATTTTAAAACATTATGAATAAACAAATATTATTTATTGAAGACGAACAAGCTTTACAAAAAACTCTAGGAGGAGTTATAGAAAAAGAAGGAATTAAAATTATATCTGCCCTTAATGGAGAAAATGGGATAAAGCTTGCTCAAAAAAAACAGCCAGACTTAATTTTATTAGACTTAATTCTTCCTAGAAAAGATGGGTTTGAAGTTTTAAAAAATTTAAAAAGCAACGAAGAGACAGATCAAATTCCAGTAATAGTTTTAACAAACCTAGAAGCAATGGAAGATATTCAAAAAGCTTTAAGACTTGGAGCTACCACTTACTTAGTAAAGGCTAATTATGAGATAAAAGAAGTAATTAAAAAGATTAAAACTGCTTTTAAAGAATGAGGGTAGAAGAACAACAATTAAAATCATTTTTATTAGACAGTAATATAATTACAAAAGGAGAGTTTGAGAAAGCACAGGAAAAAGCTATTAAAGAAAAAAAGGAGTTAGAAGAAATATTAGTTTCAGATGATTATATTTCAGAAAAAGAATTAGGAAAATTAAAAGCCTATATTTTAGGCATTCCTTTTATTAATTTAGAGAATAAAAAAATAGATCCTGAAATTTTAAAAATAATACCAGAACCAATTGCGCGCTCTAATAATATTATTGCTTTTCGAAAGAATAAAAACAAATTAGAAGTAGCGATGATAGACCCAAAAGATTTAGAAACTATTGATTTTATTAAAAAGAAAGCAGGGTTAAAAATATTACCCCGTCTTACTACAGTTGAAAGCATTAAAAATATTTTAAGACAATACGAGGAAACTTTAAAAGCTGAATTTGGAAAGATAATAGAAGACAAAGCAAGCGAAGTTAAAATCCTTAAAGAAGAAGGTAAAAAAGAAAAAAAAGCAGAAGAATTAGAAGAAATTGCAGAAGAGGTTCCTATTATTAAAATCGTAGATACTCTTTTAAAACATGCTATTTTACAAAGAGCTTCGGATGTTCATATTGAACCTCAAGAAAAAGAATTATTAGTAAGATATAGAATTGATGGAGTTTTAAGAGATGCGATGACACTTCCTAAAAAAATTACCTCTGGTATTGTTGCTAGAATTAAAATTTTATCAGATCTTAAATTAGACGAACATCGATTACCTCAAGATGGACGATTTAAAATTGAAGGACAAGATTATAAATATTCAGTTAGGGTTTCAATTCTACCTGTAGCTAACGGAGAAAAAGTTGTAATGAGGCTTTTACCAGAAAATATTGAAACCTTTTCTTTAGAGCAATTGGGATTAAGAGGAGAAGCTTTAGAAAATATTCAAAGAGCTATTAAAGAACCAACCGGAATGATTTTAGTTACTGGTCCTACTGGATCTGGTAAAACTACTACTTTATATACTATTTTAGACATTTTAAATACTCCACAAGTAAATATTTCTACAACTGAAGATCCAATTGAATATCAGGTTCCTAGAATAAACCAAACTCAAGTAAAACCGGACATTGGATTAACTTTTGCAGAAGGTCTTCGCTCTCTTGTAAGGCAAGACCCTGATATTCTAATGGTAGGAGAGATTAGAGATGCAGAAACAGCTAGTTTAGCTGTAAATGCAGCCTTAACAGGGCATCTTTTGCTTTCTACTCTACACACTACTAATGCAGCAGGAACTGTTACAAGATTAATTGATATTGGAGTAGAACCGTTTTTAATCTCCTCCACTTTAAATGTAATTATTGCTCAAAGGTTAGTAAGGAGGCTTTGCTCTAGCAAAAAGGGATATAATTTAGACAAAGATGAGGTAAAAAATCTTTCTAAATATATAGATGTTGGAAAAACAGAAAAAATGTTTAGAGAGGAAGGAATTATTAATAGAAACCAAAACCTTAAAGATGTTGAGTTTTACAAGCCAGTTGATTCTGAAGATTGCCAAGGAGGATATAAAGGAAGAATTGGTATTTATGAAGTTCTTCCTGTGACAGAAACTATTAAAGAAATGATTTCTTCTAAAAAAGACTCAGACAAAATTCAAAAGCAAGCTATAAAAGAAGGAATGAAAACAATGGTAGAAGATGGCTTTATTAAGGCAGCTCGGGGAATTACTTCAATTGAAGAAGTATTAAGAGTAATAATGGAGTAAAAAAAATGGCTAAATATAAATATCGTGCTAAAAATATAAAAGGAAAAGAGATAAAAGGAGCTGAAAAAGCAACTAATAAAAGAGAATTAGCTAAAAAACTAAAGGAAAAGAAATTAACCTTAGTAAAGGCTACAAAGAAAAGCAAAAATAAAGCATTTAATTTTGCTATCCCTTTTATAGGAAAAGTTCCTTTAACAGAAAAAATGATGTTTACAAGAAATCTTCAAGTTATGATTTCAGCTGGGCTTTCCCTAACTAAGTCTCTAAGAATATTGTCTGACCAAACTGAGAACAAAAAATTATCACAAATTTTAGATGATGTAGTTGAGAGTCTTAAAAAGGGAGATAGTTTTTCTTCTACCTTAGATGAATATCCTAATATTTTTTCAAATCTTTATCGGAATATGATTAAAGTAGCAGAAGAAGCAGGTTCTTTAGAAGAAGTTTTAACAATATTAGCGAATCAATTAGAAAAGAACCATTCACTAAAAGAGGAGATTAAAAATGCTTTAATTTATCCAGTTATTATTATATTAGCTATGATTGGAATTGGAATAGCAATGCTTATCATAGTTGTTCCTAGTTTAGCCGCTACTTTTGAAGATCTTGGGATTCAGCTTCCCTTAACAACAAGATTTGTAATTGGATTGGCAAATTTTATAATTGAAAAATGGTATATTGTAGTTACTGGATTAATTGTATTATTTTTTGCATTAAATTCCTATATTAATACAAAAGTAGGAAGAAAAGTTTGGGATAAAATGTTACTTAAAACCCCTTTAATTAATAGCATAATTAGAAAGGTTAATGCAGCCTATACTACACGAACTTTGCATTCTTTGTTGGGTTCTGGAGTTCCTATTATTAGAAGTTTAGAAATTGTTTCTGGAACCGTTAATAATGTGTATTTTAAAATAGCCCTTCAAAAGGCAGGCAAGAGAGTTAGAAAAGGAGAAAATTTATCATCTGCTCTTGAAAAATACGCTGATCTCTATCCTACTATGGTTATTCAAATGATTAGAGTTGGAGAAGAGACTGGAAAAACTTCTCAAATTTTAGAAAAAGTTGCACTATTTTTTGAAGAAGAAGTTAAAAATTCAACCCAAAATCTTGCTGCTGCACTAGAGCCTATATTAATGATAATAATAGGTGCTACAGTAGGATTTTTCGCAATTTCAATGATACAACCAATGTATTCTATGCTTGGAGGATTATGATTAAAAACAAAAACAACCAAAAAGGTTTAAGTTTAGTGAGTGTGCTAGTAGGAGTTTTTCTCCTACTGGTAGTTTTTTTAGGGATCTTTGGAGCATACCGGCTAATATTTGTTGTAATCAATCGTTCTTATAATCGTATTACTTCAAACTCAATAGCAACAGATGAAATTGAAAGAATAAGAAACCTTCCCTATGAAGATGTAGGAGTTGAAGGAAGTTATCCAGATGGTGTATTAAAATCAACTAGTACAGAAATTAGGAATAATAAGAATTATGAAATTAAAAGAAGAGTAGATTATGTAATTGATTCTACAGATGGAACAGGAGCGCCAGAAGATAGCTGCCCAAATGATTATAAAAAAGTGAAGATAGAAGTTCTTTGGGATAGTAGATATTCAAACGGAGAAGTAATAGCCAATACTAATGTTGCGCCTAATTCTTTAGCAGAAGAATGTGCTAACAAAGGGGGGATTTTGGGAGTTTCTGTTTTTGATGCTTATGGAGAAATGATTTCTTCTCCTCTTATTGAAGTACTTAATCCAGAGACAGGAGATAAAATAAAAAGTACTACACCTGATAAAGGAGAAACTTATTTCTCTGTTCCTACTTCTACTTACAAAGTAACTGTTTCTAAAAATGGCTATAGTAGTAGCCGTACTTATGGAACAGATGAGATAGCTAACCCAGAAAAACCACACCCCCTACTTAGCGAAAGCGAGATAGAAGAAATTAGCTTTTCTATTGATGAGATTAGTACTATGGTAGTAAAAACTCTTTTTCCTTGGGGAACAGATTATTGGGGGGATGATTTTAATGATCAGAGTGGAATTTATAGTTCATCAAATATTGGATTAAACAATAAAGAAGTAACTCTTTTTAAAAAATCAGGAATTTATTTTGAAGACGGAAATAATGATCAAAATATAACAAACTTCCCTGGAAATAGTGGAAATCCAGGGCAATCCTTTACTATAGGAGAAGAGTCAAGAATAATAACTGATATTAAATTATTTTTGGCAAAAGCTACTAGCTCTCCTAGTGATATTTATTTAGAAGTTAGATCTAACGCTACTACTGGTCCTATCTTATCCACTAGTAGCTCTCAAGTTGGAAGCAACTTACCAATTAATCTAGAATGGATTAATTTCTCTTTTCCTAAATCAGTTAAATTAAATGCAAATACTAAATATTTTTTAAACTTAAGGTCAATTCCTAAATCAAATTCTTCTTCTAGTGCAAAGGGTCCTATAAATTGGGGGTTTGTTAATACTACAAGCTCCCCTCCTGGCTATGACGAAGGAGAAGCCTTTAGATTTTTAGGAACAGAAAATAGTGAAAAAATTTCTAATATAGATTTTTCGTTTAAAGTTTACTCTGACCAATATGAGGAATCAGGACACTTAATTTCTACTTCAGTAGAACCAACAAACCTACAAAAATGGGACCAATTTTCTTTTATTGAAACAGAGCTATTCAATACAGACATAAAGCATCATATCTACTACGCATCAGGAACAGATTGGAAATTAATTCCTGATTCTGATTTAAATAATAATTTAACTGGCTTTGATAATTCACCTATAGACTTATCATGTCTTTCTACTAGCACTTATTCAAAGCTTAGGATTAAAACGAATTTGAATACTAGCGTTACAACTTCTAGTCCTACTTTTACTTCTTGGCAATTTTCTTGGCTTACTGGAAGCTCTACTCCTATTTCTGATGCCCAATTTAATTTGAGAGGAAATAAAAAAATAGGAACTGATGGTGAAGAAAATTCAGTTTATAAATATTCTATTTCTACTACTACTAATTCAGTAGGAGAAAAACTTTTAGAGAACTTAGAGTGGGACCAATATTATTTTTTAATTCCAACTAGTAGTTCTCTTAGCTTAACTGGCACTAATCCTTCTCCTCAGCCTATTGGCTTAGAGCCTGGATCTTCAACTACAGTAAATTTATTCTTAGAAACTGAAAACTCACTTATTCTTACAGTTCAAAATGAAGAAACTTTAGATCCAATTTTCTCAGCTGAAACAAAATTATATAACAATGGAATTAGCTATAGCCAAACTAAATATACCGATGAGCAAGGAAAGGTTAACTTTGCTCCTTTGGAAGAAGAAACTTATAATCTTACAATTTCAGCTACTGGGTATAAAGATGCTTCAACTACAATAAGTGTTTCTGGAGATAATACACAAACTATTAAACTAGAACAGGTAGAATGAGAAAGATAATTTTTGTAATTAACAAAATTAAAAGGCAAACGAAGCGAGGCTTTGTAATTAACAAAATTAAAAGCTTTACATTAATAGAAACAATAGTAATGATAGGAATTTTTGGTTTAGCAATGGGGGCGGTGACAACTTTTATAGTTAGTGCTTATAGAACACAAAGTTATACTTTTCAACAGGCAACTGCTGTAAGCGAAGCAAGAAGAGGAATAGATATTATGATAAAAGAAATAAGAAGAGCAGATAGCGGTGAAGATGGCTCATATCCTTTAGAAAAAGCTGCTGACAAAGAGCTTATTTTTTATAGTGACATTGATAAAGACGGAGAGATAGAAAGAGTAAGATATTTTTTAGGGAGCACTGAAACTGGAAGTCAAACAAAAACTTGTACTAGTTTTATGAGTGGAGGTTCATGCAGTGTTGCTTTTTCTGATTTTTTTAATGGGACCTTAAATTCTGCTGAAGTTAATATTTCTACTGAAGGAGATTTTGGGTGGGTTTGGGAATATGCAGATATATACATAGAAGGAGAAGACAAAGGTTCTATTTGTAGCTTTCATTGTTCTGATTGTGCTGGTAGTTGGCAAGGGTCTAGGGTTTTTGATGTTTTAGAAGAAGTTCAAGATAATGATATTACTTTTGAAATTGATTCTTCTTCGCAAGTAGATCCAATTTGTGATTGGGAAGAATCAAATCACAGTATAAGAGGAAAATTTGAATTAAGCTGGGAAGGAACGAACATTGCAGGAGATTCAGAATTTAAAAAAGGGGTTATAGAACCAATAGGAAGTCCTTCTCAGTATCCAGAAGCTCAAGAAGAAGTTTCAACATTAAGTTCATTTGTAAGAAATTCTCCTCCTATTTTTAAATATTATAATAGAGAAGGAAAAGAAATAACTAATTTACCTGCTCGTTTAACTGATACAAAATTAATTAAATTGCATTTAATAGTTAATGTAAATCCAGAGAGAGCACCACATGCATTTGAAATTAAATCTTCAGCTCAAGTTAGAAACCTTAAATCAGACTTATGATTAAATTAAAGAAAACAAAAAAAGGTTTAATAATTCCCCTAGTTTTAGTTTTTGGAACTCTCTTTCTTTTATTAATGGCAGGATTAATGAGCTTTGTTCATCTTCAATTAGAGCAAAGTAGAAAACAGGTAGCTCAAGACTCTGCTTTAAAAATAGCAGAAGCAGGAATTAATTATTATAAGTGGTGTTTAACAAATGAGATAGAAGATCATTGTGAAGGAGAAAAAGATTATTATGATAATGAAGGAAATCTAGTAGGATCTTATTCTATAAATGTTCAGGTAGAAAAACATTGTGATCAACCCTCAGAGACTACTATTATTGCAACTGGATGGACTAAAGATAGACCAGAAACTAAAAGGAAGATAGAGGTATTATATGCTAAAACTTCTGTAGGTATTTATTCTTATCTTATTAATGATAATGTTTGGGCAGGATCAGATAGAGAAGTAAGAGGGCATTATCATTCAAATGGTGGAATTAGAATGGATGGAGAAAATAAGTCATTAGTTACAAGCGCAAAAAATGAATGGATATGCACTGATTCTTTTGGATGTGACTTTTGTCCTTCAGAATGCAGAGAAGAAAATGGAGATTGTTATTGTCCAGGGGTTTTTTCTACATCTGATAATTCTAAAACAGACTTATTTGATTATCCAGCTTCTTCCTTTGATTTTAATGGAATAACTATGAATTTAGCTGAAATTAAAAGTCTTTCTCAAAATGAAGGAGGACATTATTTCCCTCCAGTAAAAAATATAAATTCAAATGGCGAAGGATACCATCTTGTTTTTAAAAAAGATGGTACTTTTGACCTCTATATTGTAACTGATACTAATTCTACTTATTCTTATAATAATGAAATAGGTTGGCATTATGATTATTTTGAAATTGATAGTGAATATATTTACGGAAACTTTTCTATTGCTAGTGCTTGTTCACTAGTTTTTATTGAAGATAGATTATGGGTTGAAGGAGAAGTAAATGGAAAAATAACAATAGCAGCGGCTAATCTAGAAGATCCAAATAAAGATGAAAATGTAATACTTCTTGGAGATATTGAATATTTTTCTGAAGAAGAAAATGGTTTAGCTTTGATTGGGCAAAACAATATTTTGATTTCACCTGCTTCACCAGATATAATGGAGATAAAAGGTATCTTCTTGGCTCAAAAAGGAAGGTTTGGAAGAAATCATTATCCTTTTAATACAAGAGAAAAACTTGAAATATATGGATCAATTATTAGTAATGGAAGAGTTGGGACTCAGTGGACATCAGGAGGACATGTTATCTCAGGATATATGAAAAGAGAAAATTATTTTGATTCTAATTTAGTTTATAAACCACCTCCTTTTGTTCCACGAGCTAGTAATGAGTTTAAAATAATTAATTGGAAAGAAGTTAAATGATATTTAATCCTTTTAAATTACAAACAAAAGGTTTTGGTCTGGATATTTCAGACCGCTCTTTTAAGGTTCTTGATTTAAAGAAAAAAAGATCTGGTTTTAAATTAAAAGCATATGATACTTTTAATATTAATTCAGAGATAATTCAAAAAGGAGAATTAAAGAATAAAAGAAAATTAGGTTCTTTACTGAAAGAGAATATTAAAAACATAAAAGGGAATAAAATAAAAACAGATGAAGTAATTGTTGCTCTTCCCGAGGAAAAATCATTTTTAAAAGTTATTAAAATGCCAAAAATGACAAAAGAGGAATTAGAGAGTGCAATAATTTATGAGGCAGAAGAATACATCCCAATGAATATAGAAGATGTTTATATTGATTTTAAAATTATTGAACCAGCATACGGAAAACTGGATCATGTTCATGTTTTACTTGCTGCTTTACCAAAAAAAAGTGTTAATCCTTATTTTAAAGCAGTTAAAAAAGGAGGATTAAAACCAATTGCATTTGAAATTGAATCACTTTCGATTTGCAGAGCTTTAATGGAAAAGAATAAAGTAATTCCTCCTACCTTAATAATTGATCTAGGGTTGACAAAGACAAGTTTTATAATTTATTCAGGAAAATCTCTTCGTTTTACTAGAACTTTACCTATTTCTTCCCAACAATTTACAGATAGTATTGCTCAAAAAATGAATTTAGATCAAGAAAAAGCAGAAAAAATTAAAAAGAAATATGGAATTAAGACCTCTTCTAAAGAAGGTAAAAAGAATAAAAAAGCTATCAAAGAAAGACTAGAAGCGCTAACAAATCAAACTAAAGAACATATTAATTTTTATAGTTCTTATGACTTTGGAGAACATCTTCCTCCAAATATGAAAAAAGAAATAAAAACAATAATTTTATCAGGAGGTGGGTCAACCCTAAAAGGGCTCGCAAGCTTTTTAGAAGAAAAGACTGATGTATCAGTAGAAATGGGAAATCCTTGGATAAATATTTCAAAAAATCCTCCTATGAAAATTGAAAAATCGATTGCCTATACTTCTGCTTTAGGCTTATCTTTAAGAAATTATATTCAAAGTAATGATTAATTTATTATCTCCACAATATAAAAAAGAATTAAAGAAAGAAAAAAGATTTAAAGTTATTATTGCTTTAAATCTTTTAATATTATTTTTTATGTTAACCTTAAGTGGTATTTTCTTTTTAACTAAAATTTCGCTTGAGCAAGAACTTAAAGCACAACATACTATTTTAAAGAGCGATCAAGAAAAAGAAAAACTAGAAAAAGTTAAAAGTCTAGAAAATGAAATTAGCAATTTTAATAAAACCATAGGAACCCTCGAAAATTATTATGAAAATTATTTTAATATAGTTAGAACTTTAGAGCTCTTTTCTTCTACTTTACCTAATAATACTTATACAAATAGTATTACTATTACAAGAAGCGAAGAGGAAAACATAATTGCACAAGTTAAAGCTCAAGGATATTGTCCAGACAGAGAGAGACTAAAGAGTTTTGATTCTAATTTAAATAAAAAAGAAGAATTTATTGAAATAAATTTTGCAAAAGAAAACTGGACAAAGCCAAGTGAAATTAATTTTTCAGTTAATTTTAAAATAAAAAATGGAAATTAAGAAAAAGATATATATTGTTATAATTCTCTTTTTGATAGTTGATTTACTAATAGGTTTTTTTCTATTATGTTCTTTGCATGAGGACATCAAAGAAGTTTCAGTTAATTTTTTAAAGAGAAGAAAAGAAATTGTAGATTTAGAAGCTAAAATAAGAAAATTAAAAGAATTTAAAAAAACTTATGCTGAAATTGAACCCGACCTTAAGCAAATAGAAAGTTTATTTATTAATTCTGAAAAACCAATTCGATTTATAACTTTTATAGAAAGAAGCGCAGACGAATCAAGGGTAGATGTTAATATTGCTCCTGGAAGCGGAAGTAATAGTAAAGAAGAAAGGTGGACACCAGTATTTTTTAGGATTGAAGCATCAGGAACTTTTCCTTCTTTTATGAAATTTCTTGAGAAAATAGAATATAGCCCCTGGATTATTTCAATTGATAATTTAAATATTCGAGCAATTGAAAAAGAGAAGAAAGAAAAAGAAGAAAGAGAAGTAAAAGAAGTTACAGCTTCCTTTCAATTAAAAGCTTATAATAAAACAAAAAAAGAACAATGAACTTTGATAGATTATGGGCTAAAATAAAAATAAAAGGAGAAAAAATTAAGAAAACTCCAGTTTTAATAATAAAACATGCTGGTTTTGTCTTTATATTATTATTATTAATTAGTTTTTTAATTGGTAGTCTTTTATTCTATAAATATGGGTATTTAGCAATTAATAAAAAAATTAAAAGTGAGAACCAGGGAGTTTCTTTTTCAAAAAATCTTTATTCTAAAATTATAAATAAATGGGAAGATCAAGAAGAACTTTTAAATAAAGTAGAAGGAAAAAGATATTTGAATCCTTTTAAAGCAAATAAAGTTACTGAAGAACCAACAAATACTTTTAGAGAAGAACCTCAATTGACTTCTCAAGAAAAAGAAAAATTACTTTCTAATCCGGATGTTCAATCTTTGCTAAAAGCAGATAATCTTTTTGAATTTTATATTACTAAAGAAGATGATTTTTTAACAATTGAAGAGAGAGCTAAAATATGGGAAAAGCTTAATTTAGGAAAGAAAGAAGAATATGCTGGTGGATATTATCAAAATATTAAACTCTTAAGAGAGTTAAAAAAAGAATTGACTAAATAAAAATTTTATTGTAATGTATAACGGATAAAAGCCCTCGTAGCTTAACTGGATAAAGCAGGACCCTTCTAAGGTCAAGACTGCAAGTTCGACTCTTGCCGAGGGCACAAAGATGGTGATCGTAGCTCAATGGTAGAGCACTTCGCTGTGGCCGAAGCGGTTGGCGGTTCAAATCCGCTCGATCACCCATTTTAAAAAGTAAAATTTAAAAAAAAATGAAAAGAGAACTTTTAATTGAAGAATTAGAATTTTGTCTAGAAAGATGGGAAAAAGAAGGATGTTGTGATCTTGAAGGAGATAGAAAAGAGTGTTCTGAGTGTGGATCTCCCTATCTAACCTATAAAATGCTTACTGGGAAAGACATTAATAGAGAAATATCTTTAAAACAATGGAAAGAAAAACTAAAGGAATTAAAAGAATAAAAAACAAAAAACCCCGCTTTCTAGCAGGGTTTTTAGCTTGGATAAAAGTAGAAGCTATTCTTTTTCTTGGAGAACAGCTTTAATCTTTTTTTTCTTTTTGTTTCTAAGTATTTTAAGATTAATTTCTTCTCCTATTTCTTTTTCTTGTAATTGGTGAGAAAGAGGATTTTCAGTTGTTATTTTATTTTCATTACATTCTAAAATAATATCAAATTCTTTTAACCCTGCTTTCTCAGCTGCACTATCTTCAATAATTGGTTTTTCTCCTAAAGTTTCCCTTACAATTAAAGCTCCATAATCAACAGATAAATTATTTTTTTCTGCAATTTTTTTATCAATTAAAATATATTTAACTCCAAGGAAAGGATGTCTTATTCTTCCATGTTTTTTAACTTCTTCTAATCCTTCTTTAGCGTAGTTAATAGGAATAGCAAAACCAATATTTTGAGCTCCACGTACTACAGCAGTGTTTATTCCTATAACCTTACCATTTGTATTAACTAAGGGACCACCTGAATTCCCTGGATTAATAGCAGCATCGGTTTGAATAAGTCCTCTTAATCTTTCTGCTCTCTTTCCAATGCTATCATGGGCTGTGATATAGCGGCTTAAGCCAGAGACAATACCGGCACTTACAGTATCTGTAAACTCTCCAAGTGCATTACCAATTGCTATTACCTTTTCTCCTAATTCTATCTTATCTGAATTCCCCAATTCTATATGAGGGAATTTTTTATCGGCTTCTATCTTTAAAATAGCCATATCATTAATAGGATCTCTTGCTAATACTTTAGCAGAATATTTTTCTTCTGGTTCTACTATAATTGTATAGTCTGCATCCTTTTCTCGGACCACATGTTGAGAAGTTAAGATAAGACCATCTTCTGAAATAATAAAACCAGAACCTCCTCCAATTTTTTGATTTTCTTTCTTACTTCCTTTAACGTCAGGTATCATATATTGTTGTCCTCCAAAAGGAAGAAGGGAAAAACCTTCAATTTTTGGTAAGTCTTTTGAAACTACAACTGTAATTACTGCAGGACATGCTTTTTCTGCTATTTTTGTAATTATTGATTTTCCCATTTCATCTTTTATTTAATTAGTTTCTGATAAGAGATATATTTTTTAAATATTGTCAGTATTTAAAAAATTTGTTACTATTTGTGTAGATTATGCCCCTGTAGCTCAATTGGATAGAGCGTGTCCCTCCTAAGGACAAAATATAGGTTCAACTCCTATCAGGGGTACTTTTCTATTTATTCTTAAGTTCTTCTAATAATTCTTCAATCTCTTCTTTTGCTTCTTTGTTCTCTTCGACCTGTTCTTTATCAAGCTTTAAAAGCATAGTCTGAAATTCGCCTGCGTGAGTTTTTTCTTCTCTAGCCACATCTAATAGAACCTCTTTTAAAGTTTCACTATCAGTATAAGCAGCTAATTGTTCATATAGATTAATTGCATCTAATTCTGCCATAATAGCAGCTCTTAAGACTGCATAATCTGATTTTTCTTTATCTAATTTTTTGAGATCTAATGGTAAATTTGAAAGCATGGTTTTAAATAATATAAGATTGATATTTTTCGACTATTTTTTTAATATGGATTAAATTATCATCAAAGAGAATGATTAATTAAAAATAACTTGCGTCATTTTTAATTATAGCAGAAAAAAATTGATAATTAAAAGGGCCCGTAGTCTAGAGGCAAAACACCTCCATGGCATGGAGGAGTCGGGAGTTCGATTCTCCCCGGGTCCACAAAAAACAGCCTTCTTTTTTAGTTTTTTATATACTTTTTATTTACAAATTTCAAAGACTATAAGCATAATAATATTTAAAATAAAATTTAACTCTTCCCCTTGTATTATTAGTAGTTTGTGTTAAAATATTGAGTAAGCTTAATATTAAAGTAGCGGAGAGGTGAACCGAATTGGCAAGGTACCGCTTTCGAAAAGCGGCAGGCATTTATTGCTATGTGGGTTCAATCCCCACCCTCTCCGCCTTATTTATAAGGAGGGGTGCCAGAGTGGCTTAATGGGGCAGTCTTGAAAACTGCTGTAGGGTTTCCTACCGGGGGTTCGAATCCCTCCCCCTCCGCTTGGATTTAAAAAAATAAGTTGTGAAAATTAAATGTTTAATTTTTTTAAGAAAAAAGAAAAACCTAAAAATTTTAAAGAAGTAGTTTCTAAATTAGAAAAATTAGAAATTAAATTAGATAAGGTTTCAGATAGATTAGAAAAATTAGAAAAAGAAAGTAAAAATTTTGTTAATAATGTAGGAATTGTTAGATACAACCCTTTTGAATATTCAGGAGGAAATCAAAGTTTTTCAATTGCTATCCTTGATTCTCTTGAAAATGGAGTAGTTATAACTAGTCTTTATTCAAGAGAAGGAAATAGAGTTTATTCAAAGCCAATTAAAAAAGGTGAATCAGAATTCTCATTATCAGATGAAGAAATAAACGCAATACAAAAAGCTAAAGAAAATTAAAAATTATGAAAGATAAAAATCTTAAAAAAAGACCACCAGTTGTAACTATATTGGGACATATTGATCATGGGAAGACTACTCTTTTAGATAAAATTAGAAAAACAGAGATTGCAGAAGACGAATCAGGAGGAATAACACAACATATTGGAGCTTATCAGATTGAGCATAGCGGAGATAAAATTACTTTTATTGATACTCCTGGTCATGAAGCTTTTTCTGCTATGAGAAGAAGAGGAGCTAAAACAGGAGATATTGCTATTTTAGTTATTGATTCTGCAGAAGGAGTAAAAACCCAAACTATAGAAGCTATTAAATATATTAAAGAAGCTAAAATTCCAATGATTGTAGCGCTTAATAAGATAGATAAAAATAAGGCTACACCTGAAAAAATTAAAGGAGAATTAGTTAAAGAAGATGTATTGGTAGAAAAAATGGGAGGAGAAATACCTACTGTTGAAATTTCTGCCAAAACCGGAGAAGGAATTGATGATTTAATTGAGGTAATATTATTAGTTGCAGAGATGGAAGAGCTTAAAACAAATTATAAAGTAAAAGCTAGTGGTGTAGTTGTTGAATCTTTTCTAGATGATCAAAGAGGACCTACTGTTACTCTTATTCCTTTTGATGGTGTTTTAAAAAAAGGAGATGTTGTAGGAACGAATTCTACTTGTGGAAAAATTAAACGAATTGAAAGTTTTCGAGGTAAAAAATTAGAAAAAGTTCTTCCTTCTCAACCCGCTTTTCTTCCAGGAAGTTTTTCAAAAGTACCTAAAGTGGGTGAAAAATTTGAAGTATATGAAGACAAAAAAGAAGCCCTACAATGTATTAGAGAATTAGAAAGAAACAAAAAGAAAATTAAAAAGAAAAAAATCCCAACTAATAAAAAGGTTTTAAATTTAGTTATTAAAACAGATGTAGTAGGGTCGAAAGAAGCAATTGTTGATATGGTAGAAGCTCTTCCTCAAGACGATGTAGCTATTAATATTCTTAGAGCAGAAGTTGGAGAGATAAAAAACTCAGATATTGAATTAGCAGAAGCAAGCGATGCTATTTTATTATCCTTTAGAACTAAGTCTAAGTCTAATCTTAAAAAATTAGCTGATAAGAGGGGAGTTAAAATAGTTAGCTCAGATGTTATTTATGAGTTAATAGAAAAAGTTAGAAAGATTATTAACTTAATGATGGAGCCAGAAGAAATTAGAGAAGATATTGGTAAGTTTAAGGTCTTAGCTCTTTTCTTAGACAAAAAGAAAAGACAAATTGTTGGAGGAAAAGTAATTGACGGAGAAGCTAAAGCAGGAGCTTTACTTGAAATTATTAGAGATAAAGAAAAAGTAGGAGAAGGTAAGATTATTAATTTAAAAAGACAAGAAAAAGATGTAGATAGAGTTCCTCAAGGAGAACAATGTGGCATGCTTTATGAAGGAAAAGCTGACATAGAAGAAGGAGATACTTTAAAGATATTTAAAACTGAAAAAAGAAAAAATAAAATTTAATCTTTATGGTAGATAGAATTAAAAGAGTTAATTCTTTAATTAAAGAAGAAGTTAGTAGATTATTAGATAAAAAAATTAAAGCACCAAAAGGGGTTTTAATTACAGTAACAAGAGTAGAGACTACTCAGAATTTAGAAGAAGCAAAAGTTTGGATATCAGTTTATCCTGATGATGAAGTAGAAAATATATTTGAAATATTAGAAAAAGATGTCTATCAAATTCAGCAAAAACTAAATAAAGAATTAGTAATGCATACAGTTCCTAAAATTGTATTTAAAGAAGAAGATAAAACAAAAAAAGCTGCAAAGATTGAAAAAATCATAAAAGAAATTAGAGAAGAATAGAGCTAGTTGAAAAAAAGAAAATAGTTGCTACAATACAGAAGAATAAAATTATCTATCTTTTGGCCTGGTAGCCAAGTAGTCTAAGGCAGGAGTTTGCAAAACTCTTATTCGTGGGTGCAAATCCCTCCCAGGCCTCAGATATATTTAAAAATTGATTTAAAAGAAAAATTCTTTTAAACTAAATATTGAGTAAAAGCCCGGGTGCTGGAATTAGGTATACAGGACGGACTTAAAATCCGTTGCCCTTACGGGCTTGAGGGTTCGATCCCCTCCCCGGGCACTCCTTTCAAAAGGACGGTTAGCTCAACTGGCAGAGCATCTCGTTTACACCGAGAAGGTTGTAGGTTCAAATCCTACACCGTCCACATGGAGGCCGTGGTAGCTCAGGGGTAGAGCGCGTCTCTGAAAAAGATGAGGTCGTCGGTTCGAATCCGACCCGCGGCACATTTAAGCGGGGGTAGTTCAGTGGTAGAACGCTTCCTTGCCAAGGAAGAGCTCGCGGGTTCAAATCCCGTCTCCCGCTCACTTAAAAAAACTGCCTTTTTCGGGCAGTTTTTTATTAGGTCTAAAATCCTTGACATGTACTATTTCGTATGATATAACTTTGTAAAGATAAAGTATTATGTTTGACTTAAAAAGGAAAATATATGCGTTAAATATTGGAATTTTGACCCTTTTTATGGTTATATTAGTAGTTGGAGGCCTTATTTTGCCTTCTGACGGCAATAGTTTTGTAGCTGAACAAAACCTTGAAAGTTATGCTATGATTGGTAATAACACCCTTTTACCCGTTATAAACCCTACTAAACCAGAGCCTGAGGTAGTTGATAAAATGCCTAGTATTATTACTGCTTATTCTAGTACTCCAGGCCAAACTGATTCTACTCCTTTTATTACTGCTTCAAATACAAGAGTAAAAGATGGAGTTATTGCTAATAACTATTTACCATTTGGAACTAAAGTAAAAATACCAGAGCTTTACGGAGATAAAATTTTTATTGTAGAAGATAGAATGAATTGGAAGAAATCAAATTATCACTTTGATGTTTGGTTTCCAAATTATAATGAAGCAAAAGAGTTTGGAGCAAAAAGAACTTATATCGAAGTTTTAGAAAACTAAAATATTTAAAAAATAGAAACAAAAAACCCGACTGTCTCCAGCCGGGTTTTGCTTTGTGCCCGGGGTGGGACTCGAACCCACACGCCTATAAAAGGCATAGGCCCTCAACCTACCGTGTTTACCAAATTACACCACCCGGGCCTAACTTTTATTATTTAGCACTTTTCCTTTTTAGTTTCTTTTTCTTGCCAGTTCTTTCTCTTAAGTAATTAAGTTTAGCTTTTCTAACTTTTGCTCTTTCTAGGACTTCAATTTCTTCAATGCTAGGAGAATGAAGAGGAAGTATTCTTTCTACCCCTACTTTTGAAACTTCTTGCCTAATTGTAATAGTACTATTTATACCATCGCCGTGTTTTTTAGCCATCACAATACCTTCTATAGTTTGAACTTTATCTTCTCCTTTTACTTTTTTTCTAATTCTAATTTTATCTCCAGGTCTTATATCTGGAAGATTATCTTTTTGATGTTTTTTTTCAAATTCCTCTGCTTTACTAGTCATGATTTAGATTATTTAAAATTTGTTTTAATTTATTTGGTAATTTACTTTTTATTTCAATTTCCTCTTTATTTAAAAGCCTAAATTTAATCGAAGAAGCGTGTAAAAATTGCCTTTCTAGATTTGCTGGTTTCTTCTGATCTTCAAAACCATAGACTTTATCTCCTACTATTGGGTGACTTAGATAAGACAAATGAACTCTTATCTGATGTTTTCTTCCTGTCTTTGGCTTAGCTTCGATTAAGGAGTAGTCTTTAAATTCATCTATTACTTTAATAGAAGTTATTGCTTTTCTTTTTCCTTTTCCATCTGGACTGTGAGGCAGAAAAACTTTTTGCTTTAGTCTATTATTAGGAGACCTTCCTATTAATGTTTCTAGCTTTCTTTCTTTAATTTTAAGATGTCCACTTATCAAGGCTAGATATCTCTTTTCTATCTCTCTATTTTTAAATTGTTTTTGTAAAAATGATAATGCCTTGTTGTTTTTTGCCACTAATAGAACTCCAGAAGTTTCTTTGTCTAAGCGATGGGCAATTCCATAACGAGGACTTTCTAGTTTTTTAAGTTTTGGTTTTAAACTAAGTAATTCTGGAATTAAGGTTTCTTCTTCTTTGATCTTCCCTTCTGGATAAACTATAACCCCAGCCGGCTTATTAACTGCAAGTAGATTATCATCTTCATATAATATTTGCAAGTTCATATAGTGGGCAATGTAGGACTTGAACCTACGACCTCCACCGTGTCGAGGTGGCGCTCTAGCCAGACTGAGCCAATTGCCCATAGCTGTGCGCACAGATGGACTTGAACCATCGGCCTTTTGCTTATAAGGCAAATGCTCTGACCTCTGAGCTATGTGCGCATTTTAACTAATTAAAATGATCTTGGATGACCCTCATCTGCATTTTTATTTTTTCGGTAATTTCTTTCCCACTTACTTTAGCCTTACAAGTTCCGTGATTAAATCTTCCTTTATAGTTAATTTTTTCTCTTCCCTCCTTTTTTAATTTCTTAATTCTTTTTTCTGATAAAGGGTAGCTTCTTAACCAATAACTTAAAGTACTTTTAGGGACATCTAGTCGTTTTTTTATTTCTGAATAACTTAATTTTTCTTCAACTCTAAGCTTTATTGCTTTTTCTCTTAATTTCTTCTTAGCCATAACTATTGTAATTATAATTTACAACAAAAGCGGTAATTAATCAACCCTTATTCCTCCTTGTGTTTTTCTATAATTTCTTCAAATTCTTCTCTTTCTATAGTCTCTTTTTCAATTAAAGTTTGAGCTAAATCTTCAAGCAATTCTTTATTTTCTTTTAGTAGCTTATTGCTTTTCTTTTTTGCTTTATTTACTATTTTTTTAATTTCCTTATCTATTTTAGCAGCTACTTCTTCAGAATAGTTCTTTGTTTCAGTAAGTTCGTCACCAAGGAAAACTTTATCTCCATCATTATTAAAGGAGATTGGACCAAGGGCAGACATACCATATTTTTTAACTAGTTTTCTTGCTATATGGGAAGCCTTATCAATATCTTGAGATGCTCCTGTAGTTATCTCCCCGAATTTAATTTGCTCAGCACAATAACCACCTAGAAGAGTAGCTATTTCATTAATAAATTCAGATTTTTTTCTTAGTTTTCTTTCTTCCTTTGGCATTTTAAGAGTATATCCTCCTGCTCCTCCTCTTGAAACAATAGAGACTTTTCTTACTGCTTCAGTTCCAGGAAGTATAGAGGCTAAAAGAGCGTGGCCGGATTCATGATAAGCAGTTACCTTCTTTTCTTCTTTAGATAGGAGGAAGCTTTCTCTTTCTGGACCAAGTAAAACTTTTTCAATTGATTCTAAAAGTTCTTCTTGATAAACTTTTTCCTTTTCTCTTCTTGCAGCAAGAATAGCAGCTTCATTAATTAAATTAGCTAAGTCAGCGCCAGAGAACCCTGGTGTTCTTTCTGCAATTTCTCTTAATTTAACATCATTAGCTAATGGTTTTTCTCTACAGTGAATTTCTAATATTTTTTCTCTATCATTAATATCAGGTAAATCAAGATTAACTTTTCTATCAAATCGCCCTGGCCTTAAAAGGGCTGGATCTAAAACATCTCCTCTATTTGTTGCAGCAATTACAATTACTTTTGTATCTTTTTCAAATCCATCCATTTCAGTAAGGATTTGGTTTAAAGTTTGCTCTCTTTCATCATGTCCTCCACCAATTCCAGTACCTCTTTTTCTTCCTACAGCATCTAGCTCATCAATAAAAAGAATAGAAGGAGAGTTTTCTTTAGCTTTTTTAAATAAATCTCTTACTCTAGATGCTCCTACTCCAACAAACATTTCTACAAATTCAGAACCTGAAATTGAAAAGAAAGGTACTTCAGCCTCTCCAGCTACAGCTCTTGCGAGTAAAGTTTTTCCTACTCCTGGAGGACCAAGCAACAAAACACCAGTAGGAATTCGGGCCCCCATTTTTAGGAATTTTTTAGGTTCTTTTAAAAATTCAACAATTTCTCTTAATTCATTTTTAGGTTCTTTAAGGCCAGCAACATCATTAAAGGTAGTATCTTCTTCGTCTTTATTTTTTTCTGCACCGAATAATTTAGCTTTAGCTTTTGAAAAATCCATTGCTTTGTTAGCCCCCATTTTTGCTCTTTTAAGCATTAGGTAAAAGAAAAATCCAAAAAAGATAAGAGGGAGAATAAGAAGAATTGGTGTAATCCAAGCCTGATAATTAATTTGATCTTCTTGGGTAATTTCAATTTTTTGAAGTTTAGATTTTTCTACACCATAATTAACCATAGTTTCTGAAAAAGTTCCTTGAGGTTCTTTAATGGTTTCTACTTTATTTCCATCATTATATATGGCGGTTACATTTTCTCCAGTTACTTTAATTTCTTTAATATTTTCTTGATTAATTTCTTGAGAAAGCTTAGTTAAGGAAATATGTTCTATCTCTGAATTAGGAGTCATAACCACAGCAAAAACCCCAGAAATAGTAAGAAATATTAGAAAAACAAATAGTATTTTTTTGAGTATTTTTTTATTCATGTAATTGGTAATAACAAAATTTATTTTCTTATGGTTCTACTTGGTTAATCTTAGAAAAACTAAGATGTTTTTTTGAGTATTTTTTTATTCATGTAGTTTAGTTTCAATTATATTTAAAAATAGCATATCTTTTATCATATTAAAAGTTAAAACCCTCACTTTTAAAGTGAGGGTTTTAATGCAGCTTAAAGTTTGAATTTAACTAACTAATTTTAAACTAATTTGATATTTGTCCGGATTAATATTTAAAATTTCAAAAGTATATTTATTTCCAGGTTTTAATTCTTTTTCCATTGTATCTTTACTTCCAAATTCAGAAATATGAACTAATCCTTGAATTTTAGGAGTAATTTGAATAAATGCTCCAAAAGAAGTTAATTTAGTTACTTCTCCTTCTACTTTAGCTCCTTTTTCTAATTTTTCTTTAATATTATCCCAAGGATTTTCTTTAAGAGCTTTTAAAGAAAGAGAAACTTTATCTCCAGAAATATCAATAATTTCAGCTTCAATTTTCTCTCCTGATTTTACTACTTCAGAAGGATTATCGATTAATTTCCAATCAAGTTCTGAAATATGAATTAAACCTTCAATTGGCTCTTGGATGTCATCTTCTTCTTTACTGAATTTAATAAAGGCTCCAAAGTCTACAATGCTAGTTATTTCTCCTTCAATTACTTCTCCAACTTCATAATTTTCTTCTAGGATTTCTTTCATCTTACTGCTTTCTGTAGCTTTTTCTGAAAGGATAAGTTTGTCTTGTTTTGGATTTGCAGTAGCAATTTTTACTTCCATTTCTTTTCCTATAAACTTTTTTAATTTTTCAAGAATTTTTTGCTTATTGCCTCCTTCTACTTTTGGATAATGTTCTGGTGCAAGTTGAGAAACAGGTAAGAATGCTTGAATCCCAGCAACTGTTGTTAATAATCCTCCTTTATTAGCTCCTTTTATTTTTATTGTAATAGTTTCGTCCTCTTTTTCTTTTTCTTCTAATTCTCCCCAGCTTAATTCATCCGAGGCATCCTTCAAAGAGACTTCAATGTAGCCATCTTCATTTTCTTGATTTTTTATTTTTACAGGAATTGTTTCTCCATCACTAATATCTCTAAGTTGAGCTCTAGCTCTATAAAATTCTTTTCCGTAAACAATACCTGTTCCTTGGGGACCAAGGTCGACATAAACTCGAGAACGACCTCTTCCAATTACTTCTCCTTCAAGGATTTCCCCAGTTTTTACAGGTCTTTTTATTAATTTATTTGGTGTTTTTGTAAATTTCTTTGTCATAGTTTAACTAACATAGCACATTAATAATAAGGAATCAAGGGTACAAAAAAAAGAGAACAGTCTAAAAGACTGTTCTTAGTTTTTAAATAAATTAAAAGCTTTTTTTGTGCTTAATTTTTTAAAAGATAAAGTAAAAGCTTTCTGGAAAAAGTATCCTAGTTCTTTCTCCTCTTGTTTATTTCTTGCAATTACTTTTATACTTGAAAATTTAAAAGGAGCAATTTTAGGAATCTTTCCAAAGGCTTGATGCCGGAGGCTTTTTTTGCAATTTTCACAACAAACATATCTAGAACCAATGGAAAAATCATTTACATAATAAGAGCGGAGGACACTATAGTAGACTGCCATCTTTTTTTCTTTGCAATAAGGGCAAGTTAATTTAACTTCGTCTAAGATATTTTCCCCTCTATCTAGTAACCATTCAAGATGTTTGTGCAGTCTATTTTTTTTACCGCCTTGCCAATTGTTTCTAATTTTGTGGAGAATAAAGACTAAATAACCATAGTTTCTAAACATTAGAACTTCAGCAGAACGGCCTTGATATCTTCCTGTCTTAAAAAGGTAAGGCTCTTCCGGTGAATATTCATTTTCCTTTTCAAACAAACTTTGTTGCTCTTTCAAAGTTATCTCCCCTTTCCTTATGTAGAGTAGTAGGTACTGCTTATATAATACTATTTTTTAGTAAATTGTCAAGTTAAATAAGTTGAAGTTCCTAGCTTAACTTGTTAAAATAACAAAAATCGTTTGAAAATTAATTAAATTAATAAAATTAAAAAAATAGCATGAAACTTAGATGGTATGGTCAAAGCTGTTTTAGAATCAGCGTAAGAAAAAAAGAAAGAAAACGTCAAACAACAAACGTAATAATTGATCCTTTTTCTAAAGAATGTGGATTAGAACTTCCCAGTGCTTTAAAGGGAGATATTTTAATTATTTCTAGAAATCATCCTGATCATAATAATAAAAATAGTGTTAAAGGAAGAAAAAGTAAGGAAAAACCTTTTTTAATTAATAAACCTGGAGAATATGAAGTAAAAGATATTTTTATTGAAGGAATAAGAGAAGAAAATGATCCTGAAAAAATAATTTTTGCTATTGAAGGAGAAGGATATAGGATTTGTCATCTTTCTTCTTTTGGAGGAAAAGAATTAAACAATAAAACAGTAGAAAGAATTGGAAATGTAGACATTCTTTTAGTTCCAGTTGGGAATGAAGATTCTTTAAATGCAAAAGAGGCAACTAAAATTATTAATGAAATAGATCCTAAAATGGTAATACCAATGTATTACAAAGTTCCAAAATTAAAAAGAGATTTAGATAAAGTAGATGACTTTTTAAAGAAAATGGGGGCTGGTGATACTAAGTCTCAGGAAAAATACAAAGTGAAAAAGAAAGATCTCTCTGAAGATGAAACCGAAATAAGAGTATTAAAACCGTAAATAAAATATTAATTAAATTATGGCAAAAAAGAAAAAGTCTAAACAAAAAGATATAGGAGAAGTAAAACCAATTTCTATTGTTGATGAAATGGAAGACTCTTATATTGATTACGCGATGTCAGTTATTGTTTCAAGAGCTCTTCCGGATGTCAGAGATGGTTTAAAACCAGTTCAAAGAAGAATTTTATATACAATGGAAGAAATGGGACTAACTTCAGGTTCCAAATTTAGAAAATCAGCTGCAGTAGTTGGAGATGTACTAGGAAAGTATCATCCCCATGGTGATGCAGCAGTATATGCTGCTTTAGTAAGGATGGCTCAAGATTTTTCTTTACGTTACCCTCTTGTTAAAGGACAAGGAAACTTTGGCTCTATTGATGACGATCCTGCGGCTGCTCCACGATATACAGAATGTAAACTTACTGCTTTAGGACATGTAATGTTAAATGATATTAAAAAGAATACGGTTGATTTTGAAGAGAATTATGATGGGACAAAAGAAGAACCAACTGTACTTCCCTCCCCTGTTCCTCAGTTACTACTAAATGGTTCAATGGGAATTGCGGTAGGAATGGCAACTAAGATTCCACCTCATAATTTAACTGAAGTAGTAGATGCTTCTATTCATTTAATAGGCAACCCTGACGCTTCTACTGAAGATCTTTGTGAATATATTCAAGGTCCAGATTTTCCTCTCGGAGGTAAGATATTTAATAAACAACAAATTATTTCAGCCTACTCTAAAGGAAAAGGGGGAATAAAATGTAGAGGAACTGCTAAAATAGAAAAAGGAGATAGAAGAGAAAAAATTATAATTACTGAAATTCCTTATGAAGTAAAGAAATCTAAATTAATTCAGAATATTGTAAAACTAATTAAAAAAGAAAAAATTAAAGGAGTAAAAACAGTTAGAGATGAAACAGACAAAGATGGAATGAGAATTACTTTAGAATTAAAACAAGGCACTTATCCTCAAAAAGTATTAAATAGATTATATAAATTTACAAATCTTCAAAAGAAATTCCACCTCAACCTCATTGCTTTAGAAGAAGGGATTCAACCAAAGAGGATGGGATTAGTAGATGTATTAGAGAATTACTTAAAGCATAGAAAGCAAGTAGTAATCAGAAGAACAGAGTATGAACTAGATAAAGCTCAAAAAAGAGCCCACATCCTAGAAGGACTACATAAATGTTTAGCTGATATTGATGCAGTTATTGAAACCATTAAGGATTCTGAAAGTAGAGATGATGCTAAAAAGAATTTGAAAAAGAAGTTTGAGTTAAGTGATGAGCAAGCAGAAGCAATTTTGAATACAAGATTATCTTCTCTTGCAAAATTAGAAAGACAAAAGATTGAAGAAGAGCTAGAAGAATTGAAAGCTAAAATAAAAGAATACAAAACTATTCTAGACAGCGAAGAAAAAGTTAAAGAAGTAATGAAAGAGGAACTAGAAGAAATGAAGGAAAAATTTGGCGACGAAAGAAGAACAGAGGTAATAGATGGAGAAATCAAGAATATTAATGAAAAAGACTTAATTTCAAAAGAAGAAACATTTATTACAGTATCACAAGGAGGATATATTAAAAGAGTTAAACCTTCAGTATTCAAAAAACAAAAAAGAGGAGGAAAAGGTATTTTAGGAATGAAAACAGTTAAAAATGATGTTATTGAACATTTCTTATCTGCTAATACTCATGATAATTTACTCTTTTTTACTGATTCAGGAACGGTATTTAAAATTCCAGCCTATGAAATTCCAGAAAGCAGAAGAGTAGCTAGAGGAAGAGGATTAGTTAATTTTCTTGGGATATCTCCAAATGAACAAGTTTTATCTGTAATGGCCTACAAAGAAGAAGATGAAACTAATAATCTTGTAATGGCTACAAAAAATGGAAAAATTAAAAGAACAGAATTTAAAGAATTTAAAAATGTTAGAAAGAGTGGTTTAATAGCAATTAAATTAAAGAAAGGAGATGCTCTTTGTCAAGTAGGAATTAGTAAAGGTAATCAAGAAATTCAATTAGTTACTCAAAAAGGAAAATCAATTAGATTTGATGAAAAAGAAGTTAGAAAAATGGGAAGGCCAGCTTCAGGAGTTAAAGGAATTGATCTAAAAAAAGGAGATAAAGTAATTGGAATGGATATTTTTGGTTCAAAATCAAAAAAGAATAGATTCTTACTTGTTATTACTAAAAAAGGATATGGAAAGAAAACTGAACTTGGAGAATATCGAACACAAACAAGAGGAGGAGTTGGTGTTAAAACCGCTAATATTAGCAAAAAAACAGGAAAGATTGCTGATTCCAAAGTATTAAAAGATGAAGAAGAAATTTTAATTATAATTTCTAAAAAAGGTCAAGTAATAAAAACTCCACTTGAGGAAGTTCCAAGACTAGGAAGAGCTACTCAAGGGGTTAAATTAATGAAGCTAAACAGAGGTGATAAAGTAGCATCTTTAGCTTATATGTAGCTTGTTATCATAAAGTTAACTCATCTTTAACTTCTTATATAAAAATGCAAAAAGAAATCCAAGCTGGTTTTTTAAATCCTAAGCAAGTTTTAGACCAAATAGAATTAAAGCCTTCAATGATTATAGCTGATTTTGGAAGTGGATCAGGAGGGTGGGTAATTCCTTTAGCTAAAAAACTAAAGCATGGCAAAATTTATGCTTTGGATATCTTAGAAGAACCTTTATCTGCTTTAAATGCTAAATTAAAAATGGAAAAAGGTTCTCTTCCTATTGAAACAATGAAAGCTGATATAGAAAAAAAGACTCCTTTATCTGTAGATAGATGTGATTTAATTTTAATGACTAATTTACTTTTTCAGGTTGAGGATGCTGAAGCTGTTTTTAAAGAGGTAGATAGGGTTCTAAGACCAGATGGGAAAATTTTAGTTGTAGATTGGAAAAAGGAGGCTTCTCAAGGTCCAGAGGAAAGAATTGATATAGAAAAAATAAAAGAAATTGGAGAAAAATTTGGGTTAAAAACTAAAAAAGAATTTGAGCCAGGAAAGTATCATTATGCTTTGGTTTTAACTAAATAGTTGTTTTAAGTAAAGATTTTTATTATAATAATTATATAATGTCAAAAAAAATAACAATTCTTTTAGTCGGATTAGCTTTAATAGGAGCACCCTTATTGGCAACTGCTGAATCAATAGATTTCGAACCTCCTACCGAATATGATACCCTTGAAGAATTAATAATGGGATTAATGAAGTTTATTTCCTATATTGCAATGGTGGTAGCTATATTTGCTATTATTTATGGAGGTTTTCTTTATATGACAGCTGGTGGAGAGCCACAGAAATTACAGAAAGGGACTCAAACAATAATATATGCGATAGTAGGATTAATTGTAGCGTTTAGTGCTTATGCCATTATTAAGTTTTTTCTTTCAACAGTTTTTGACGTTGAAATTTAATTTATAAAAAAATAAAAGGTCGAAAATAATTAAATAGAATACGATAATGTTTAAAAAAATATTATATTCAATTGCAGTTTCAGCGCTTGCATTCCCAGCAACTGCTTTAGCTCAAATAGCCGTTGAGGATGTAGAAGTTGTTGAAGAAAGTCTTCCAGGCTTAATTGACAAGGCAATTAATTTTGCATTAGGGCTTGTTGTCTTGTTAGCAGTAGGACTAATTATTTATGGAGGTGTTAAAATGATGACGTCTCAAGGAAAAAGTGAAGATTTTAAACAAGCACAAAACATAGTAATATATGCAATTATTGGATTAATTGTTGCTTTTCTTGCCTGGGCATTAGTAAATTGGGTTCTACAAGAATTATTATCTCAAGGAGGAACTACTAGTTCGTAAGGTAAATGTATAATGGTTTAAATTAAATGCTCTGTAGCTTTTAATCGGTTGCAGGGCATTTGCTTTTTTAAAATAGATATATTAAAAAAAATAGTAGAAAAGCCTCCGTGGCGAAACTGGCAGACGCGTATGGTTTAGGACCATATTCCTTAATTGGATTGCAGGTTCAAATCCTGCCGGGGGCACACAAATATTTTTCCAAACAATTTTCTATTTTTAACTCTAAATTAATCGGCAACAAGGTTAAATTGCTTTTTTATTTTTTTGCAATAGGAAAAGAAATCCTGCCGGAGGCACACAAATATTTATATTGAACATAAAAAAAGGTGCATAAATTATGCACCTTTTTTTCTTTCTTTTTAATTAAATTAAACTTTGTGTACTTCTATATCCTTCTTTTTATCTTGTTCTTTTATTTTTGGAATTTTTAATATTAAAATTCCATTTTTTAAAATAGCTTCAGCTTTATCTGAATTTACTAAAGTAGGAAGAATTATTTTTCTTGAAAAAGCCCCCCAATAACATTCTTGATGGAAGTAATCTTTTTCTTTATCGTTTGAAGGGTCTTTTCTTATTCCCTTTATCTCTATCATATCGTCTTCAAGTGTGACATTTAAATTATTACTGCTTACTCCTGCTACTGGAGATTGAATAATAATATTAGTATCATCTTGATATACATCTACTGTAAGCTCACCTTCTGGCTTAAACCAACTTTCCTTATTTTGGTTATCTTTTTGAGTAATTTCTTCTTCCTCTTCTTCAATTTTTATTTTTTTTACCTTTGTCATAACTTGTAATTTTATTTTTAGTAAGATAATTTAAATTTTTTACCTTTGTCATAGCTTACGATCTTAGCTTGCTAAGATATTTTAATCTAAAAATAGCTCTTTAGGTAACTTACAAACACTTTTTATTCCCCTTAATTTTTTAAAAGCAAAAGTGACAAACACTCCAAAATTTATTAAAACTAAAAAAATAATTAAAGAAAGAACAAAAGGAGAGATTTCACTACTTTCCATTATAAAGAAATTAAATAGGCCATGCAATGCGGTCGCTAAAAGCAAACCAATAAGAAACAATCTTTTTCTTTTTTGTAGTTCAAAATAAGAAAGAGCAATTAGGAAGCCAAATATTCCAGAAGATAGAGCATGCAAGAAAGTAGCTCCTATAAAACGAAGAAAAGCAAATTGGAAAATAAGACTAAAATCTATTAAAAATAAAAATAATATATTTTCAAGAGCAGCAAATCCTAATCCTGCAATAATCATATAAATCATAATATCAGTAGGCTCATCTAATGCTGCTTCTGCTCTATTCTTTTCGGTTTGTCTAAAAAGGCCAATCCATACAGCAGAATATTTAGCAAGCTCTTCAATTAAAGCTACTCCTATAAAAAACTTTAAGGCATTATTTAAGAAATGATCTGAATTAAACAAATAGGGAAAAGAGGAGGGAAAGGTTTTACCTATAAAAAGCACAAAAAGAGCAGAAAACATCCCTAATATAAAAACCTTAATTATCATTTTGTTTGATTCAGGATGGGAATCCTTTTTCAAATAATAATGAAGCCAAATTAAGCTTGGTAGTATTCCTAATAAAATGTAGAAAATATGAATTATTGTCATTGTTTTAATCTAAGGTTTGGATCTGCTTTTAATTTTTTAATATCGGTAATCTTATTTTTATTATACTTATAAAAAGCTGTTATTCCAACCATTAAAGCATTATCTGTAGACATTTTTGGAAGAGGTAAAATTAATTCAACAGAAGCATCTATTTTGTTTTTAATCTTATTTCTTAGTTTTTGATTGGCAGAAACGCCACCCCCTATTATTAAAGTTTTAATTTTATATTCTTTAATAGCCTTAATTGTTTTAACAGTTAAAGCATCAGTAATTGCTTCTTGAGCTTCATAAGCTATTTCTTTTTTAGTTTCTTCGTCTAGCTCTTTTAATTCTTTAAGATGGTAAAGTACTGCTGTTTTAAGGCCACTAAAACTAAAATCTAAATTATCATGCTTTAACATTGGGCGTGGGAAAGAGAAACTTGTTTCTTTCCCCCATTTTTTTGCTTCTTGAGCGATTTTTGGACCACCTGGATATTCCAGTCCAAGTAATTTTGCAATTTTATCAAAACATTCACCTGCTGCATCATCTCTTGTTTCTCCTAGTATTTTATAATTCCCCCATTTTTTTATTAAAATAAGTTGAGTATGACCTCCAGAGACAATTAAAGAAATAGCAGGAAAATTAATTTTTTTGCCTGGACTAAATTGTGTGAAATGATCTTTTTTAATTAAACTAGAATAAATATGAGCTTCTATGTGGTTAATAGGAATTATTGGGATATCAAGTAAGAAAGAAAGTGCCTTAGCAAAATTAACCCCTACCCAAAGACAAGGATCAAGTCCTGGTCCCTTAGTAACAGCAATTGCATCAAATTTAGGAATTTGGTTTGATTTTAAAAATTGCTCAAGATTTTGATAAAGATCTTTTTCTTTTTTAAGAAAGTTTTGAATTTTCTCTTTTTTCTTGTCTAAACTTATATTACTTAAATCAGACAAATTACTTTCTTCAATTGCCTTTCTAAACAATGGGATTAAGTTTTTTTGGTGTTCTCTTTTAGCAAGCATAGGAACCACGCCCCCCCATTTTTTATGGATTTCTGTTTGAGAAGCTAAAGTATTTGTTAGTACCTTAAATTTTTTTTCTGTAACTTTAGCTCCTGTGTTGTTGCAAGAAATAATTGCAATACCAGTGTCGTCACAAGAAGTTTCAATGGCTAATATTTTCATAAAATTATAATTCAATATTTTTATTTATTGTACCTACTAAATACATAATCGTAAAATAGAAAGGGTTGATTTAATATTTTAAATGATGTATTATAATCAAACTAGTTTTTACAATCAAACTAATTTTGATTAATCTTGATGGGTAGATATATAAATTGGCGCATTCGTCTAATGGTTAGGACACGACCCTTTCAAGGTCGAGATACGAGTTCGACTCTCGTATGCGTCACACTTAAATCTTAACTAAATAAATTGATGAATATTATAGATATATCAGGATTATCGGATTTAAAGAATTTTAGGGATAGATTTTTATATAAATGTCTTGAAGTTTTACCTTCAATTTTATCTTTTGGAACTTTAATTGGAGGAATAATTCTTTCTTGGTGGCAGCCAGTTGTGGTGGCTGTTTTTATTATTGCATTTGATTTTTATTGGTTTTTAAGAGTAACTTATTTTGGGATTCATCAATTAGCAGCCTATAGAAGAATGAAGAATAATCTTAAAAAGGATTGGGAAGATAAATTAAATCAAGATTTTGATAATTGGAAAGAAATTAAACATTTAATTATACTTCCTACTTACAAAGAAGGGTATGAAATTTTAAAAACTAGTTTTGAAGGATTAAAAAATAGCAAATATCCTAAAGAAAATTTATTTGTAGTTTTAGCAACAGAAAAAAGAGCTGGTAAAGAAGCTTTCGAGGCAGCTAAAAAAATTAAGAAAGAATTTAAAGATGATTTCGGAGAGCTTTTAATTACTAGGCACTCTAGTTGTAAAGGAGAACTTAAGGCGAAAGGAGCAAACTTAAATTATGCAGGAAGAATAGCGCAAAAGGAGATATTAAATAAAAGAGAAGAAAATTATGACAAAATTATTCTTTCTAGTTTTGATAGTGATACTAGAGTTTATAATCAATATTTTCTATGTCTAACTTATCACTTTTTAAGTGCAGAGAAGCCTTTAAGAAGAAGTTATCAACCTATTCCTTTGTATAATAATAATATTTGGGAAGCACCAGCATTTAGCAGGGTAATTTCTTTATCAAGTACTTTTTGGCAAATGATAATGCAAGAAAACCCTGAAAAGTTAGTTACTTATTCTTCTCACTCCTTTCCTTTTAAAGTGTTTAATGATATTGGTTATCCATCTAATATAGTAGCAGATGACTCTCGTATTTTTTGGAAAGCTTATTTAAAATACGATGGAGATTACAAGACAATTCCTCTTTATTATCCTGTTTCAATGGATACGGTTTTAGCTAATAATATTAAAAATACAGTAGTTAATCAGTACAAGCAACAAAGAAGATGGGCTTGGGGATGCATTGAAATTCCTTATGTTCTTTTTAATTTTATAAAAAATAATAAAATTAAGTTAAGAGAAAAGATAAAACACACCTTTGTACTTTTAGAAGGGTTTTGGTCTTGGGCAACTTCTGCTCCCTTAATTTTCTTTTTAGGTTGGCTTCCTTTATTTTTAGGAGGTGACAAATTTAATACTAGCGTACTTTCTTATAATCTCCCCCGTCTTACTGGAAACATTATGACACTAGCTATGATAGGGATGGTAATTTCTGCCATTACCACACTTTTACTTGTTCCTTCTGCTCCAAAAGGAACTTCTAAATTTAAAAAATTAGTTATGGTATTGCAATGGCTTTTACTTCCAATAACACTTCTCTTTTTTGGAGCTATTCCTGCCTTGGAAGCACAAGCTAGATTAGCACTAGGAAAAGAACTAGGGTTTTGGGTAACAGAAAAAAGCAGAAAATAAAAACCTGCTGGCAAAAATATCCAGCAGATCCTTTTTTCTCGTTTCTCTCGAAAACAAATTATTCTAAGTGGATTTTCCTATTATAATTTGCAATCTCTTTTTTTAAATTTGGATAATTATTAAGGTCTGGATCTTTTTGAATTATTTTTTTAGCTGTCTCTCTTGCTTTTTCTATTTTTTCTTTATCTTTAAGAGATGCCATTTTAAGATCTGGGGCTCCCCATTGTTTAAGGCCGGTTAAATCTCCTGGCCCTCTTAATTCTAAATCTTTTTCTGCCAATTCAAAGCCATCTTCTGACTTAGTTAAAAGCTCTAATCTTTCTTTTCCTTTTATATCTTTAGAAGTTGGAAAAAGAAAGCAATAAGATTGATATCCGGAACGGCCTACTCTTCCTCGAAACTGATGAAGTTGGGAAAGACCAAAACGTTCTGCGCCTTCTATTGCCATAATAGTAGCATTAGGGACATCTATTCCAACCTCTATCATTGAAGTTGCTACTAAAATATCAATTTCTCCTTTTTTAAATTTTTTCATTGCCTTCTCTTTCTTTTTTGTTTTTTTTCTTCCATGAATAATTCCTACTTTTAGATTAGGAAATATTTCTTTATCTAATTTTTTGTATTCTTCTTTAACTGTTCTTACTTTTTGCCAGTCTCCCTTTTTTTCTTTATCGTTGTCATTTGCCTCAATTCTAGGACAAATTACAAAAGTTTGGTGACCTTTCTTAGCTTCATTCCTTATAAAATTATATGTTTCTTTCCTTTCTTTAGAGGTAACTATTTTTGTAATTATTTTTTTTCTTCCTTTTGGCATTTCCTTAATAATAGATAGATTAAGGTCGCCATAAACTGTAAGAGCTAAACTTCTTGGAATTGGAGTTGCGGTCATTGATAAAAGATGAGGAACGTAATTTTTTTGTTTGCATAGTTTAGCTCTTTGTTCTACTCCAAAACGATGTTGCTCATCTAAGATAATAAAACCAACTTTTTTAAACTTAACTTTATTTGTAATTAAAGCATGAGTTCCAATTAGAATATCAATTTTTCCTTCTTTAAGTTTTTTTAAAAGATCAGCTCTAGAAATATTTTTTTCTTTTTTATAAAATAATTTTTCGTCTTTTCCAGTTAATAGTCCGATTTTAATATTATAATCTTTTAAAAACTTAGAAGTTTCTTGAAAATGTTGTTGAGCTAAAATTTCAGTTGGAGCCATAAAGGCACTTTGGAGATTAGCAAAAGCAGTATTTAAGGCTGCTATTACAGCTACTACTGTTTTACCTGAACCAACATCTCCTTCAAGTAATCTATTCATTGGGCGTTTAGAGCTTAAATCTTTAAGAGTTTTCCAAGCTGCTTTCTTTTGATCTTGGGTTAATTCAAAAGGAAGATTTTCTACAAACTTTTTTATTTTTTTAGTTTTAATAGGGATAGGAATTGATTTTTTTCTAAGAAGAGACATTTTTCTTCCTAAAACAATCAAAGAAAGCTTGAAGAGCTCTTCAAAAGAAAATCTATCCTGAGCTTTTTTTAGTTTTTCTTTAGAGTCTGGGAAATGTATTTGGTGAAGGCACTTTGAAAGATTAAGTAAGGTATTATCTTTTAAAACAGATTGGGGAAGGAACTCTTTAATCTGAGTAGAACTTAAAGCTTTTTTAACAATATAGCGGAGCCACTTTGAGGAAATTCCTTCAGTTTCAGGATATATTGGAACTAATCTTCCTGTGTGGGTTGGGTTGGGAGAAACTTTTTCATAACTTGGATTTGAAAAGTATAACTTCTTTCCTCTGAAATTTGTTTTGCCAGCTAAAAAGACTTGATTTCCTTCTTCTAGATTTTTTTCAATGTAAGGCTGATTAAACCAAGTAGCTCTGATTGAACCTGTATCATCTTCAAGCACAGCTTCGGTTAAGTACATCTTTTTCTTTTTGGTCCGGATTGTATTAATTTCCTTGATTTTTCCTTTAGTACAAAATTCTCCTTCTCCCTTGATTTTTTTAATAGTAATTACATTAGAAAAATCCTCATACCGATGAGGGAAATGATAGAGCAAGTCTTTAACTGTTTCAATTTGCAGCTTCTTTAATCTTTTTTGGTATTTTTTTCCAACATGAGGAAGTGAACGAACAGAATTTTCTAAGTTCATAATATCTTAATGCTTAATAAATTGTTTTGATCTTAGTTTTTCCAACATGAGGAAATAAATAGAAGAAAAAGAAAAGTACATAATAATTAATTTAGTAATTTATATGTGCTCCTACTCTGATTCGAACAGAGAATCTCAACCTCCGCAAGGTTGCGCTTTATCCAATTAAGCTATAGGAGCAATTAAGTTAAAATTAACATATTAAAACCCCATATTCAAGGAAATTTAAGTTGACTTTTATTAAATTTTTAGTAAAATTATTTGTAAGAAAATTAAAATAGATTGCTATAGAAGAAAGGAGAGGTGCCTGAGTGGTTGAAAGGGGAAGTTTGCTAAACTTCTATAGGGTTTAATAACTCTATCGAGGGTTCGAATCCCTCCCTCTCCGCATTTTATTCTCCCTAAAACTTTTAGGGATTTTTTAATGAGTTTATTCTTTGCCAAATAAATTAAATATTGCTATAATTAAAAATGATGAAAGTTATTTTTAATTAATCGTTTTTAATAGTAAAATTTCTAATAAAGTTAAAGATTAATTGATTACAACTAACAATGAAGATTATTTTCAATTAATTAATGATGATTTAATACATCAATGATTTGGAATCCACTTAAGATATTCTCTAAAAAAATACTAGGCATTGATATTGGGACTTCTACTATTCGAATAGTAGAGCTTTCTTCTTGGAGAGGAAGAGCTAAATTAGAAAATTATGGCGAAATAAAATCTTCTTCTTTGCACGGGGAATCTTTTCGAAGGATAGAAGGAGAAAAAATGATGCTTTCCGATACTGATATTAGTAAGGGAATTAGAGCCATTATTGAAAAATCAGGAATGGAGGCTGAAGAAGTTATTTTTTCTCTTCCTGATTTTTCTACTTTTTTTACTGTTTTTTCACTTCCAAGAATGGAAGAAGATGAACTTAAAGATGCTATTGCATATGAAGCAAGACGCTATGTTCCTCTTCCTCTTAAAAAAGTTACTTTAGACTGGGAAATAGTTGAAAATGATGAGTTAAATGCAAGAAAACCAATTAAAGTAATTTTAGCAGCTATTTCTAATGAATTAATTGATCAATACAAACAAATTGCTGAGCTTTCAGAGCTTAACCTTAATACATTAGAAGCTGAAGTTTTTAGTTTAGTTCGTTCTCAGATGCATAAGAAAGAGGATTTTGTAGCTATAGAGATTGGAGCAAGGACTACTACTGTTAGTGTAATCCATAATAATAATTTAGCTATTTCTCATAGCATAGACGTGGGAGGAGATTCTTTCTCTGATATTTTAGTAGAAAAGTTAAATTTTGATTATGAACAAGCTGAAGAAGTAAAAAAAGAAATTGGTATTAAAAAGCAAAAAAACAAAAAAAGTTCTGAAAAAAATATTCGTCAATTTTTATTATATAAAATAGATAGAATTTTAAATGAAGTAGAGCAGATTTCAGAAGAATTTAATCGAAAACAAGGAGTAGAGCCAAAAGAAATAATTTTGGCTGGAGCTGGAGCTCAAATGCCTGGTTTAGTAAAATATACTGAAGATTATTTAGGGAAAAAGGTTAAAATTTCTAATCCTTTTGTTAACATCTCATATCCCCCTATTTTAAATAAAAAATTAAAAGAAATTGGCCCTTCTTATAGTATTGCTATAGGAAGTGCTTTAAAAGAAATAGTGCAAAATGGCAATTGAAATAGAAACTAAAAAAAGATCTACTTCACTTTTTATAGAAATTTTATTTTATTTATCAATTATATTATTAATTGGTGTTATTTTTTCTTTCTTTATGTTTAATTATTTAGAAAAAAACACTGAGGAAGAGGTTAAAAACACTGAGGAAGAGATTAAAAAAATAACAAATACAGAAATGGAGAGACTAGAGAGTAAACTTAATTTTGTAAAAAAGAGAACTGATAATTTTAAAAAGATTTTAGATGCAAAAAGAATTGTATCTGAGGCTATTCCTTTTTTAGAAAAAATATGCCACCCTCAAGTTTATTTTTCTTCAGCTACAATAGGTGAATCAGAAGAAAATAAGATTGAGGTTCTTGGAAAAGCTAATAGTTATAAAGTTTTAGAACAACAATTGATGGTTTTAAGAAAGGAAAATAAAGTTCAACAATTTAATTCTGAAAAAATTAGTAAAAGCAAAGAAGGAGGAGTTGCTTTTGAACTAACTATTTTTACTAACTCTGATCTTTTTTCTGAAAAATAAGAACCTATTTTCTTGTTTCACTCTAAAATAAATCAAAAAGAATATTATGAATAAATTTTTAACAATAATAGTATCAATAATTTTTTTAAGCTTTTTTGGATATTTTAGTCTTTATCCAGCCTATATCGATTGGCAAGAAGATGTTGAAAAATTAGAAAAAGTACGAACTAAAAAAGAAACTAGAAGTCAGTATTTTGCTGAACTAAAAAAAATAGATGAAAAATTAGACAATTATAAAGAAGGAATTAATAAAACAGAAACTGCAATTCCAGCTTCTTTTTCTGCTCCTAAGATTTATAACTACCTCCAACAAGAAGCTGCACAAAATGAACTTCTTGTTCAAGAAATTAGTTTAAAAAAGATTAAAGAAAAAGAAAAAGAATCAGAAAAAAATTCTTCTGATATGAAAGAAAATATAATTAATGTTAATTTAGCAGGTTCTTACTCTAATTTTAAGAAGTTTATAAAAGAATTAGAAAATTCAGTTAGACTATTTAGTATTGAGGGTGTTTCAATAGAAGCTCCAAAAGAATTAAAAAAAGAAAAAGAAGAAGAAACTTCAGATAAAGAACAAATTTTTGCTTTTTCAATACAACTTAAAGTTTATTCTTATTAAAAAATCTTAGTAAGGCTAAGATCATATAATTATGGCTATTGAATTTAAAAAACACAAAAAAAGACAAAAATATTTAATTGGAATTGCTGGAATAATAATGGTTATAACAGTAATTATTTTATGGAGAGGATTTTTTTATGATCCCCAAAGTAAAACCAAAGATTCAAGCGAAAGTATTAATGCAACCACTACTCAAGCAAAATTTTCTGTAGAATCTCTTCCTCAAATTAATTTTGATATTTTAGAGGTTGGTTTTCTAAAAGATTTAGCTTCTTATCCTATAATTGAGGAGATAGACCAAGAAGAGGTAGGAAGAGAAGATCCTTTTCTTCCATATCAATAATTTAAATTTTCTATATGAGTTTAATTAATCAAATAAAAGAAAAAGGATTAATAGAAAAAGATCAAGCAAGGTCTCTTCAAAAAAGAGTTGAAGAATCTGATTTAAAAGAAGAAGAAGTTATATTAGAAAAGAAAATAGTTCCTGAAAGTTTTCTTTTTAAATTAAAAAGCGAATATTTAAATATTCCTTTAAAAGAAAATATACCAGACGAGATTAGCCAGGATATATTAGAAATAATTCCGCAAGAAACAGTTAAGCATTATAAAATGGGACCAATTGAAAAGAAGAATGAGGTTATTCATGTTGGAATGATTTACCCTCAAGATTATAAAGCTAAAGAAGCTTTAAAATTTTTATCGCGACAAAAAAAATTTGATTATAAAATTTTTTTAATAACCCCTACTAGCTTTGAAGCAATAGTAGACCAATACAAAAGTTTTGGAAGAGAAATTGGTAGAGCTTTAGGAAAGCTAGAAAAGACAGAAAAAGTTTCTCTAAAAGAGTCTGGCAAAGCGAAAAATAAAAAAGAAATTCAAAAAATGGCAGAAGAAGCTCCAATTAGTAAGATGGTTGGAGTAATCTTAAAGCATGCTGTTGAAGGAAACGCCTCTGATATTCATATTGAACCAACTAAAAATAAGCTGAGAATTAGATTTAGAATGATGGGGGAACTTTATTCTTCTCTCTTTTTGCCACTTAAAATTCATTCTGCTGTTGTTGCTAGAATTAAAATTTTGTCTGATTTAAAAATTGATAAAACAAGGGTTCCGCAAGACGGAAGATTTTCAGCTGAAATAAATGGAAGAGAGTTAGATCTTAGGGTTTCTACTCTACCTACAACTTTAGGAGAAAAAGTAGCCTTAAGAGTTTTAAACCCAGAAGAAGGATTAAAGAAATTTGAAGAATTAGGGTTAGAGGGAGATAACCTTGATAGGGTTAAAGAAATCACTAAAGCTCCTTATGGATTAGTATTAGCTACTGGGCCTACTAGTGCTGGTAAAACTACTACTTTATATTCAATTTTACATCTTTTAAATAAAGAGAATGTAAATATTATTACCCTTGAAGATCCAGTTGAATACTTTATGGCTGGAGCTAACCAATCTCAAGTAAAACCAGAAATTGGGTATACTTTCTCACAAGGATTAAGGCACATTTTAAGGCAAGACCCAGACATTATTATGGTGGGTGAGATTAGAGATGAAGAAACAGCTGCTTTGGCAATCCACGCTGCCTTAACAGGGCATATTGTTTTATCAACCTTACATACCAATAATGCCCTTGGAATTATTCCAAGATTAATTGATATGGGAGTAGCCCCTTATCTTATTCCTCCTACTTTAAGATTAGGTATTGCCCAAAGGTTAGTGAGACAACTATGTCCTCATTGCAGAAGAGAGATAGAGCCAACAAGTAGAATTAAAAACATGATTAGAAAAGAGCTTGAAAAACTTCCAAATAGTGTTAAAAGAAAAAGATTAAAAAATAGTGATATTGAACAAATTAAAATTTATAAAGCAGTAGGTTGTGAAAAGTGTAATCAGTCTGGTTATACTGAAAGAATTGGTATTTTTGAAACTTTAACTATGAACGATGAATTAGCTGAAATAATAGCCAAAGAACCAAGTGAAAATGAAATTAAAGAAATAATTCAAGAAAAAGGAATGATAACAATGAAGCAAGACGGAATCTTAAAAGTATTAAATGGGATTACTACGATTGAAGAAGTGATAAAAGTAACTGGAATTTAATTTTTAAATTATTATGTCTAAAACTAAAAAAATATTATTAGTAGAAGACGATCCTTTTCTAATTGATATTTACAATACTAAATTAATAAATTCTGGATTTAAGGTAACAGTTGCGAAAGAAGGCGAATCAGCTTTAAGGAAAATTAAGAAAGAAAAACCGGATTTAATTTTATTGGATATTGTTTTGCCAGGAATGGATGGATGGGAGATTTTAAAAAAAATTAAAGAAAAAGAAGAATTCAAAAAAACTAAAGTTGCTATTCTATCTAATCTTGGACAAAAAGAAGAAGTTAATAAAGGATTAGAAAGAGGAGCAATAAGGTATTTTATTAAAGCTCATTATACTCCAAAAGAAGTTACTAAAAAAATCAAAGAGATTCTATATGAATAACATTGATTACAAAAAAAATCTAAGAAAATTATTATCTAAATCAATTGAAAATAATGCTTCAGATCTTCATTTGTCTGTTAATCATTTTCCTATTTTAAGGGTATCAGGAAAATTAAAAAGATTAAGAGAAGAAAAAAGATTAAAAGCTAAGGATACTAAGGGGTTAACAAAAGTTCTTATGAATGAGTTTCAATTAGAAAAACTAAAGAAAGAGAAAGAAATAGATTTTTCATATAATTTTGAGAATAGAGCTAGGTTTAGAATTAATACTTTCTATCAAAGTGGAAATATATCTTGTGCTTTGCGTAGAATACCATCTAATATTAAAACCATAGAGGAATTAAATTTACCTCCTGTGTTACACCGAATTTCAAAAGCTAATCAAGGATTCTTTTTGGTTACTGGACCTTCTGGGCACGGAAAATCAACTACTTTAGCTGCAATAATTGAAGAGATTAACCATGAAAGAACTGATCATGTTATTACAATTGAAGATCCAATTGAATATGTTTTTGAAGATGACCAATCTATAATTGACCAAAGAGAGATTAATAAAGATACGTTTTCCTTTCCTAAAGCATTGCGTTCTACTTTTAGACAAGATCCAGATGTAATTATGGTTGGAGAAATGAGAGACAAGGAAACAATTTCAACTGCAATTACAGCTGCTGAAACTGGCCACTTGGTTCTTGCTACTTTACATACTAATTCTGCCTCTCAGACTATTCATAGAATTGTTGATACTTTTCCTGCCGAAGAGCAAGGGCAAATTAGAGCTCAGCTTTCTACTGCCCTACTTGGGGTTATATCAGAAAGATTATTACCTTCTAAAGAAGGAGGATTAATTCCTGCCTGTGAAGTTCTCTTTGGAACATCAGCTGTGGAAAATTTAATTAGAGAAAATAAAATTCATGAAATTCCTTTAATAATTGAAACATCAAGAGAAGTAGGAATGATTTCTTTAAATACTTCTTTAGCAAGGTTAGTTGAAGAAGGGCAAGTTACAAAAAAAACTGCTTTAAGCTATTCAATTAGGCCGGAAGAACTGAGAATGCTTTTAGAAGATTAAAAAATATGCAATTTAATTATCAAGCTAGAACAGAAGAAGGACAACTAAGAAAAGGAAAAGTAGAAGCTTCTTCTAAGGAGGCAGCTCTTGATTTGCTTCAAAAACATGGCTTCTATGTATCTTATCTTGAAGAATCTGGAAGAAAACCTTTTTTTGCAAAAGATATTGAAATTTTTCAAAGGATAACAAAAAAAGATATTGTTAGCTTTTCAAGACAACTTTCTTTAATGTTTAAAGCTAATATCTCTTTAGTTGAAGCACTAAATACCCTTTCTGGTCAATTAGAAAATCCTATTTTAAGAGAAAAATTAGTTCAAATTTCTGAAGATGTAGAGAGTGGAAGAAATTTGTCTGACTCAATGGCAGAATATCCTGATATATTCCCTCCTTTTTATATTTGGATGATAAAAGCAGGAGAAGCGTCTGGTAAACTATCAGAAGCTTTAACTTATTTAGCTGAACATCAAGAAAGGGAATATAAATTTATAAATAAAATTAAAGAAGCTTTAACTTATCCTGCTTTACTTTTTACTCTAGTAGTAGCAGTAATTGGGTTAGTAATATTTTTTATTATCCCCAAAATAACAACAGTTTTAGATGTAACGAATCAATCTTTACCAGCTTCAACGAAAATTGTTATGTCTTTACCATCCTTTTTAAAGACTTGGGGTTGGATCATCTTTGTAGTCTTATTTGGATTTTTTATTTTAACTTATAAATATTATCAAACTGAAGAGGGAAGATTAAAGTTTGATACCTATTTACTTGATACTCCCTTAATAGGTGATTTTGTTAAAAAAATTTATTTGGCAAGATTCGCAGACAATTTTACTACTTTAGCTAGTGCTGGATTGCCTATCACAAAATGTTTGGAAATTATTTCTAATATTATAAGAAATGAAAGATATAAAGAAGTAATTGCTAAAGCTAAAAAAGGAGTAACAAGAGGGAGAAGCATTTCTTCAATCTTAACTCAATATCCAGAATATTTTCCTCCAATTTTTATTCAAATGTTAGTTGTGGGAGAAAAAACAGGAAGTTTAAATAGTAGCTTAAAGCATGTTTCTAATTTTTATAGAGAGGAAGTAGATCGAGGAGTAGAAAATTTAATTACCTTATTAGAGCCAGCAATGATTATTTTACTTGGTTTTGTAGTAGGAGGAATTATGATATCTGTATTAATGCCTATGTATCAAATATTTTCTCTTTAATAAGTTTATTTAAAAAAAGTTGGGATTAAAGCATTTAAACTTTATCTAAAAAAAACAAGGCTTTGTAATTAATAAAAAATTGAATTATTGATATTCTTGTTTCTATTGTTCTAATATTAATTTCAGAAGCAGAAGAAAAACAGCAGCCTTTTGAGGGCTGCTTTTCTGTTTTTAATTATTATGTTATAATACTTACAAGGTCGTATAGGTCGTATTTGTTTATAATATATTCTAAATAAATCTAATAAAAAAACAATGAATAAAAGAAAAGCTTTTACATTAATCGAGTTATTGGTAGTAATTGCTATTATTGGTATTCTTGCTTCTATTGTTCTAGTATCAATGGGAGGAGCAAGGGAAAAAGCAAGAGACGCTAGACGTCAATCCGATATTAGACAAATTTCTACCGCAATGGAAATGGACTACGATGAAGACCAAGAGTATAAAGAAATTACTTCAGCAGCACCAACTGCAATTGGAGATTATCTAGACCCAGTGCCACAAGATCCAAATGGACATACCCAAACTGAT